>Ga0209292_1000989_pt1 | contig 35762 bp, 31 predicted proteins | sample GOMGulsemesocosm_2_FD_184634 | JGI IMG/M metagenome (GOLD analysis project Ga0209292, IMG submission 184634) | Methane-oxidizing microbial communities from mesocosms in the Gulf of Mexico - GOM9C Gulf of Mexico (SPAdes) (version 2) | ecosystem: Environmental > Aquatic > Marine > Cold seeps...
AGGACATTATTGAGGTCGTGATTGCGGAGAACCCTCCGCCCCGCCTTGATAAGGCGCTTGCACGAGATGTGCCAGAGGAAGCTTCTCTGTCGCGTTCACGTTTGACCAAGCTCATCGCAGAAGGTGCGATTTCGCGCGCTGGCGTGGTGATCACTGACCAAAAAGCGAAGGTGGCGATGGGGGATGTGATTACGATTGCTGTGCCCCAAGCTGTGGACACGCATATTCTGGCTGAGGATATCCCGTTGGATATTCTGTATGAAGATGATCATCTGATCGTCGTCAACAAACCTGTAGGCATGGTGGTGCATCCAGCGCCTGGCTCCCCTTCCGGGACTTTGGTGAATGCACTGTTGCATCATTTTGGTGGTGAATTATCCGGGGTTGGCGGCAAAGCCCGCCCTGGCATTGTCCACCGGATTGATAAGGATACGTCTGGCTTGTTGGTTGTTGCGAAAACTGACAAAGCCCATCAAGGGCTGGCAAAACAGTTTGAGAAGCACACGGTTGAACGCCATTATCACGCGATGGTTTATGGCGTGCCGGATGCGTTTGATCCACGTTTGCGCGGCGTGAAGGGCGTGAACTTTGAGACCAGTAACATCATGAAAATCACCACTATGCTGGCGCGGCATAAACATGATCGTCAAAAACAACAGGTGATCTTTACTGGTGGGCGTCATGCGGTGACGCGGGTGCGTATTCTTGAAAGCTATGGCAACCCGGCTGTGGCGGCGAAAGTTGAATGTTGGCTAGAAACCGGCCGCACCCATCAGATCCGTGTGCACATGGCCCATGCCGGCCACGGGTTGATTGGTGATCAGACATATGGCGGCAAGCGCAAGCTGGCTGATAAGGCTGTTGGCGCAGCTGCAGCCGTCGCCGCACGCGCTTTCCCACGCCAAGCGCTGCATGCCGCAAGCCTTGGGTTTGTGCATCCTGACACGGGTGAAACTCTGCGTTTTGAAGCCGAAGACCCGGCTGATTTGCAGGCGTTGATCGATGCGCTCCGGCGGAATGCAGCGAGCTGAGTTGAGGGTCAGAAAACCCTTCGTTTGGATAAATGTCTCAAGATCGGGTATGACGTAAATCAGACACGGGATTTAGGGGCAGACATGATGAGCGACCGAAATGACATTTTGGCAACTCTGGAAGACTATGCTGATGCCTATTGTGCCAAAGACTTGCAGAGGTTGATGGGTGTTTTTGTTGATGGTGAAAGCATATCCCTGATTGGAACTGGTGCGGATGAACTATGCGCAGGGCGTGATGCGGTGTCTTTGGTATTTGAACGGAACTTTCGGGATGCAACAGCAACTAAGTTTGAATGGCTGTGGCAGGATGTTGCCATTCATGGTGCGGCGGCAACTGTCGCCACCACGTTGAATATTCATTTGACCGTTGAAGGTGCGGGGCTGGTTATTCCGATCCGATGGACTGTTTCGCTGGTTAATACCGCTGGGGGCTGGAAGTGGGTGCATCGCCATGCGTCATCGGCGGCGGGATCCCAGGATGAAGGGACAGCCTATCCGAGCGGAGATTAACGTCTGCAATATTTCATCACTTAACCGTGCATTAATGCAGATTTTGTAGTTGATGGGGTTGAAACTGTGCTAAAACCAATTATCTGAAGTAATGTTAAACGCGTAAACATAAGTTTTCGCAGCGGGAGAGGTAAACCCGCAGTTACAGGATGAGGGCCCGACATGAGCAACTATGCAAATCTTCCAGCACCAAGCCCGGAACAGGGATTGAACCGCTATATGCAGGAAATCCGGAAATTTCCACTGCTGGAGCCTGAAGAAGAATACATGCTGGCCAAAAGCTGGGTTGAGAATGAAGATTCTGAGGCAGCGCATAAAATGGTCACCTCGCACCTGCGTTTGGCGGCAAAAATTGCGATGGGTTATCGTGGCTATGGGTTGCCCCAAGCTGAGGTGATTTCAGAGGCGAATGTTGGCTTGATGCAAGCTGTGAAACGTTTTGACCCGGAAAAGGGTTTTCGTCTTGCGACCTATGCCATGTGGTGGATCCGCGCCAGCATTCAAGAATATGTGCTGCGCTCTTGGTCGCTGGTGAAGCTTGGTACGACCTCTGCCCAGAAGAAATTGTTCTTCAATCTGCGCAAAGCCAAAAATCGCATTGGCGCGTTGGAAGAGGGCGACCTGCGCCCGGAAAATGTTGCACGTATTGCCCATGATCTTGGCGTGACCGAAAAAGAAGTGATTTCCATGAACCGCCGGATGTCTGGTGGGGATGCGTCCTTGAACGCGACGGTCGGGTCTGAAGGCGAAGGCACGATGCAATGGCAGGACTGGCTTGAAGACGACGATGCGGATCAGGCCGGCGATTATGAAGCCAAGGACGAGTTGGACACACGTCGTGCGCTTTTGGCGGAAGCCATGGAAACACTGAACGAACGCGAACGTGAAATTCTGATGCAGCGTCGCCTAGAAGATCAGCCGAAGACGTTGGAAGATTTGTCTGGTGTCTATAATGTCAGCCGCGAACGTATTCGTCAGATTGAAGTACGTGCGTTCGAGAAATTGCAGAAACGTATGCGTGAGTTGGCACGCAGCAAAGGCCTGCTTGAACGCAACTAACGGACGAACATGATATAATGAAGAAGGCGACCTCTTTAGGTCGCCTTTTTTAATGGAGTTTTTCCGTCTTGAATTACTAACGGTGAATTGAAACCCAAGATTACTAACCTGTGTGCGCAGCCAGCTTAACCATCTAAGCGCGCCCGTAGAACCCGCACCATATTCTCGCCCATTACCTTGCGAATTTGATCCTCAGTAAGCCCCTCGGCCAGCAGAGCATGGGTCAGGGAGGAAAGTTCAGATACATCAAAACCTGTTTGTACCGATCCGTCGAAATCTGACCCCAGTGACACATGATCTTCTCCCAAGGCAGCAATTGCTTGGCGGATAACGGATGCGATTCCGGTGGGGCTCTCATTACAGGTAACATCGGCCCAATATCCGATGGCAATGACGCCCCCGGTTGCGGCGATCTCTTGCATCAAATCATCGGGGTAATTCCGTTTCACAGCACAGGTTGAATGCAAACCGGTATGGCTGACCACCAGCGGAATATCCGTCATGTCCAGTACATCGCGGGCGACTTGTGGGCTGGAATGCGCCAGATCTAGGATCAAAGGCCGGGCCGCCACTTCACGTACGACGTCACGGCCAAATTCTGTTAGCCCATTGTCGCCTGCGCCATGCAGAGATCCACCTAGCGCATTGTCGAAGAAATGTTGCAGCGCGATCATCCGGTAACCAGCGTCCACCAATATATCAAGGTTGGCCTGATCCCCCTCAAGTGGATGCGCCCCCTCAATCCCAAGCAATCCGCCGACGACATCCTCTCCCGCGGCGCGGCGGGATAGAATGCTATCCAAATCGGTACGGGTGCGAATGATTTTCAGCATCTCAGGCGCGTCTTCCTCAAACCCATGTAAACGTTCGGCCTGATATAAGGCACGTTCCAAAAGGCTATCCCAAGTGCGTATGGGCCAGAGCTGCCCCATTACCAGAGGTGTAATATTATCAGGCGCTTCTGCCGAATTACTGTGATAATTCTGCCCCTTGGGGCTTTTGGTGACGGCGGTGAACATTTGGAGAGCGACATTGCCCTCAATCAGACGTGGAAGATCCACTTGGCCCCGGTTTGCGCGTTTGGTCAGGTCTCGGTTCCACAGCAAGCTATCTGCGTGCCAATCGCCAATGATCAGGCTTTCGTGCAATTGCGCCGCATCGTCTGAGACTGGCCAAGGATCATGGGCCGTCACCGTGTTGCGTTGACCTTCGACATAGCCGGGCCCGAAGGTGAGAAACGCTGCAATCCCACAAATCACCAATACAAATGCCCGGCCAAGCCATTTTCCAAATTTGCGCATGAAATCCTCCTGAGGTTTACCGCAGGGTAAGGGGTTTTCACGGCGTGGCAAGAATCACGCGCTTGAACATCTGCTATCGTTACGTCAAGCTGAGAGCAGCATAGGGACGGAGGAAAACATGGCAGGCGGATGGGCAAAAGACGGCGCGGTGAGTGAACAGATTGAGGCAAGCGTCAACGATGAGCTGGCCCGCATGAAAGCCCGTCGTACGCCTGTGGGCGAAAGCCTGAAGTTCTGTGCCGACTGCGAAGAAGAAATCCCCGAAGCCCGCCGCAGCGCCGTTCCCGGTGTGAAACTGTGTCTGGAATGCATGCAAGAACGCGATGCGACTTATCAAGCACGCGCCGGGATCAACCGACGTGGATCAAAGGACAGTCAGCTGAAGTGAACATCTGGGGGACGTTCGTTCGGTTTGAGCCGAGAGTGCGGCCTGTATTGTGAAAACTCTACATCTCTGACATCGTGTGCTCATATAAACCCAAGCCTAACTTTATCGCGCGAAAGAGAGTCTATCATGTCCTATCCCGATTTCATTAAAGCGTTTCCAAGTATTGATGTACCGTTCCCCGAAGATGTCGTGCAAACAGCGGCGGTGCGATCAGACGCTGGTCTCGTGATGTTCTTCACTTTCCTCAAAGATATGGTACTTCCCCCGCACTCGCATGGGGCCCAGTGGGGCACGGTTGTGGAAGGGGAGATTGAACTCACCATTGGTGGAGCGACGAAGGTTTATAGGGCGGGTGATAGCTATTCTATTCCGGCGGGCGTCGAACATGGGGCTATGATTAAGGCTGGCGCGCGCGTCATTGACGTCTTTGAGGAAGCGGATCGATACGCGATCAATGGCTAATAAATGGCTATTTCGTCTGTAGATCTGACGTCAGGTGCCACGTTTCTCAACTTCTGTGTTTCAAGTTGAGAAACGTGGTGAGGCGGTCTTAGACCTCCATCGCTTCCAACTCATCAATCATGCCGGAAATCATGCTTAGGCCTTTGTCCCAGAAGGCTGGGTCAGAGGCGTCTAGGCCGAAGGGGGCAAGCAGTTCCTTATGGTGTTTGGACCCACCGGCTTTCAGCATGTCGAAATACTTCTCTTGGAAGTCGGCATCGCCTTCCTCATAGACCGCATAAAGTGCGTTCACGAGGCCGTCGCCGAAAGCATAGGCATAAACGTAGAAAGGTGAATGTACGAAGTGTGGGATATAGGCCCAGAAGGTCTCATAGCCGGGCATGTATTCAAACACCGGGCCAAGGCTTTCGGCCTGCACGGACATCCAAAGTGCGTTGATATCGTCGGGTGTTAGTTCACCTTCCGCACGGGCCGCATGCAGCTTGCATTCAAAGTCATAAAACGCGATTTGGCGCACGACGGTGTTGATCATATCCTCAACTTTGCCCGCCAACATCACTTTGCGTTCTTCTTGGTTTTTTGCGCCTTCCAGCAGCTTGCGGAAAGTCAACATTTCACCAAACACAGACGCGGTTTCAGCCAAAGTCAGTGGGGTGGATGACAGCATCTCACCCTGATCTGCGGCCAGAACTTGGTGCACGCCATGGCCAAGCTCATGTGCCAATGTCATCACATCGCGCGGCTTCCCGAGGTAGTTCAACATTACATAAGGGTGCACATTGGTGACGGTGGGATGGGCAAATGCGCCCGGAGCTTTGCCCGGTTTCACGCCTGCATCAATCCAGCCATTGTCATAAAATGGTGCTGCGATTTCTGCCATGCGTGGGTCGAAATCGGCGTAAGCGCTGTCAACAATTGCGCGGGCTTCATTCCAAGTGACCAGACGTTCAGATTCCATCGGCAGGGGGGCGTTTCGATCCCAAACCTGCATGGTTTCGAGACCCAACCATTTGGCTTTCAAGGCATAATAGCGGTGCGATAGCTTAGGGTAGGCCGCGACGACAGCGTTGCGCAGGGCTTCGACCACCTCAGGTTCCACGTCATTGGAAAGGTGACGGCCAGTCTGCGGGGACGGCATCTTGCGCCAGCGATCTTCTATCTCTTTATCCTTGGCGAGCGTGTTGTGAACACGGGCAAACAGGCGCACGTTTTGGCCAAACACCCGTGCCAATTCTTGTGCTGCGGCTTCGCGCTTGCTGCGATCCTGATCTGTGAGGAAATTCAGGGTTGCTTCAAGGTTCAACTCTTCGCCGTCCATGGTGAACATCAGACCTGCGATGGTTTCATCAAACAGGGTGTTCCAAGCGGCGGCGCCAACAGAGGATTGGTCGTGCAAATATTGTTCCAACTCGTCAGACAGTTGGTGCTGTTTCATCGCACGCATACGGTCAAAGACGGGTTTATAGCGGGCCAGATCGGCATTCGCAGCCAGTAAATTCGCGAGATGATCTTCGTCCAAACGGTTGAACTCAAGCGAGAAAAATACAAGATGACCAGTATAATCTGTCAGGGTTTCTTGGCAGTTTTGCATGAATTGCGCACGGCCTGAATCCATTGTGTTTTGGTAGTAGCGCAGCCCGGCGTAACTCATGATGCGCCCGGCTTTTTGGTTGATTTCTTCCTGCATTTGAATGCAGGCAAGCATTGCGCTGGCGTCGAGGCCGCCTAGGTTCCCAGCGTAATCAGCGGCGAATTTCGCACAATTGGTTTCCAGCCAAGACATGTCGGCTTCCAACTCGGGTGCGTCCTCACCGGTGTATAGATCATCCAAGTTCCATTCCGGCAGATTGCCAAGCGCATCGCCCCCGGTTTCAGTGGCGGCATCGCGGATCGGGAAGGGAAGGGAAAACTGCATAGGAACCTCATTGGGAATTGATCCCTTCTGAGATAGGGGCGGTGGGGTTTTGTAGCAAGGGGAAACCGGGTGCAAGTTGCAATCCTTCGCGACAAACCGAAAGATATCAACAAAGGGAGGCCTTTGTGAAAGTCGGAGCTGGGGGAAGGGCATTGGACGCGGTTCGTTGCCTCAACGCTTCAGACCGCGCGGCTTGCGCTCAATGACGCGATGATGGGCGCGACCAATCAATAAAGGCAGGGGTATTACACGGCTATGGGGTTCACGGATTATCACAAACGCCGAGGCGCGGTTTTAAACGTTATGATCTGAAATCATAGCAAGGATAGCATCATGGATTTGCTGAGAAATGTGCGGCCATGGCGTCAAACACCATTTTGCGCGTTTCCGGGGTTTCCATCATGACCTCATGCTCGGCCCCATCTACCATTTGCAGTGTTGCGTTAGGCCAATTTTCCATGCGTTGATGCACGGCAGGGGTGTCCACGATACGTTCGTGGGTGCCAAGAAGGGTGAGCACAGGCAGTGATGGTGGCGTGCGCGCCAGTATTTCACGACAGAACTTCAGCGATGTGCCAACCCAAGCGACGCTGGGGCCTCCGAGGCCGAAAAGTGGTTCTTGGTGGATGTGATTTTCCATATATGTCCACATGTCACGATCTGTGGTCAACATATTGTCGTCAAAGCCCGCATCAAGAACGTAGGATGCGGGAGTTGTGCCTGGCGCATAGCGGTGTGACTGGCCAAACATTTGTGCAATTGTGGCAATAACCCCAGCAACGGCACGTGTCGCGGGTTTCAGATGAATGCCCCACATAGGTGCAGAAAAAACAACGGATTTGACGGGCAGATCTGCATAGAGCGCTTGCATGCCAATCGCCCCACCCATGGAATGGCCGACCAAAAACCAAGGTTTAGGAAGTTCTTGTTGGGTTGCCCATGTCAGTACAGCGTCGACGTCTTTCTGATAATCGGAAAAATCCGCCACATGGCCGGTCATTGGATCATTGAGCAGACGATCAGCAAGGCCCTGACCGCGCCAATCGACGGCGATCATTTCAAAGCCGCGTGCCGCAAAATCTGCTGCTGCGCGACCGTATTTTTCGATATATTCGGTACGGCCCGGAAACATCAGGACCGTCCCTTTGACTTGCGCCTTTTCAGCGGCACCCTTTTTTAACACCTGAGATCCCAACGGCCAGTGCCCCACGCGGATGCGCACGCCGTCAGAGGCATGCAGCCAGATCGCGCGGCCACCGTCCGGGCCTTCAGCTATATCGCTGTAAAAAGGTGCATCAAGCATCAGCTAAGAACCGAACCAAGTTTCATCGCAACACCCATATCGCCATCGACAGCCAATTTGCCCGTCATGAAGGCGGTAGTTGGGTTCAGATCGCCCTCAAGGATAGACTGAAACACGTCAGCATCAGCTGACAAAGTGACGTCTGTGTCATCATCGCCAGCCCGCACGCCGTCAGAATCAATCACAATCGACCCTTCGCCATTCAGGGTGAATTTCGCGCTGCCGTCAAAGCCGCCAGTAATTTTTTCGCTCAACGCCGCAACGGCAGCAGTGATAATGTCGCTCATGACATTCCTCCGGTTTGTGATCCGACAGCTCTCGCTTTTTGTCGGGGGTCTGATAGAATGTTTACGTTATGGTCAATTTTTCCGCATACCTCAAAGCTTTCCTTACGGCAGTTCCGGTGACAATTACGTTAACATGCGCGATTACGCCCATTCTGCCCACCGCAACCTATGCGCAGGACGGAGGCGGGCAGATGGTTGTGCAAGCACGCGGAGCTGGAATCGATGACCTTCTCGCACTCTTGGCCACGCCTGATTTGGAGGGCTGGGAAGACGTTGAAGCGAAAGTTCGCGTTGAATGGGCGAGGTCCGGTTCGCACAGTGTCGATCTGCTTTTGCAACGCACCCAAGAAGCGCTAGAGGCGGGGGAAACCCAAGCCGCCTTGGAGCATGCCACTGCTATGACAGATCATGCGCCTGAATTCGCAGAGGGGTGGAACACCCTAGCGATGGCTTATTTCCAAGCTCGCTATTACGGCCCGGCGTTGGATGCTTTGCAACGCGCTATTGCCTTGAACCCTAGTCATTTTGAAGCCCTCTCTGGGGTTGGTACGATTTTAAGCGAGATGGGAGATGAGGAAGCCGCCTTGAAAGCGTTTCAAGCCTCTGAGGCTATACATCCGCACCGCGCACATATATCTGCAGCCATAGAAGAACTTGAGGCCCGCATGGGCGGCGAGAATATCTAAATTTAGCGCCGGGTGAGATCAATGCAAGGGCAGATAACTGCGGTTCTAGGGCCGACAAACACGGGTAAAACCCATTACGCAATTGAACGAATGCTTGCACGCAACTCCGGCGTGATTGGCCTGCCGTTGCGCCTGCTGGCACGTGAAGTTTACGATAAAATTGTTGCCATTCGCGGCCCGTCTGTTGTGGCCTTGATCACCGGCGAAGAACGTATCGTGCCGCCGCGTGCAAAATTTTGGGTTTGCACGGTAGAGGCGATGCCCTTGTCCATTGGCGCTGATTTTGTCGCGATTGATGAAATTCAGCTGTGCGGCGATCCCGAACGCGGCCATGTTTTCACAGACCGTTTGCTACATGCCCGCGGCACGCACGAAACCTTGTTTCTTGGTGCTTCGACCATGCGCGATGTGATCCGCGATCTGGTGCCGGACGCGCATTTCATGACCCGTGACCGGCTTTCCGACTTGGTTTATGCGGGCTCCAAAAAGATCAGCCGTATGCCCGGACGCAGCGCGATTGTCAGTTTTTCCGTGGAAAATCTGTATGGTATGGCTGAGTTGATCAAACGTCAGAAGGGCGGGGCGGCTGTTGTTATGGGCGCACTTTCGCCCCGCACGCGTAACGCTCAAGTTGAGATGTATCAAAACGGCGATGTTGACTATTTGGTGGCGACCGATGCGATTGGCATGGGGCTGAACCTTGATATCAACCACGTGGCGTTTTCCGGGCTTAGTAAGTTCGATGGCCGTCGTATGCGCCCACTTTTCCCGCATGAGTTGGGCCAGATCGCCGGGCGTGCGGGGCGGCATATGAACCACGGTAGTTTTGGTGTGACGGGCGAGGCTCCGCTATTAGAAGATGGTCTGGCAGATGCGATCTGTAATCATCGGTTTGCGCCGCTCAAAAGATTGGAATGGCGCAATTCAAAGCTTGAATTTGGCACGGCTCAACGGTTGATCAAATCGCTTGAGAAACAGCCAGATGATCCGCGTCTGATGCGCGCGCGTGCCGCCGATGATTTGATCGCCCTGCGCACATTATCAGATGACCCGCTGATCAATGCACGCCTGAACAGCCCGGCAGATGTGCGTCTGCTGTGGGATGTCTGTTGTATCCCCGATTTTCGCGGAATTTCGCCAGGTGAGCATGCAAATCTGCTGAGTACAATTTTCGGCTATCTAAAAGAGGGCCCGCTGCCTGAAGATTGGCTGTTGCGCCAGATAAAACGACTGGATCAAAGTGCGGGTGATATTGATGCATTGTCCAAAAAACTGTCGTTTATCCGCACCTGGACCTATGTTTCTCAGCGTAAAAACTGGACCAGAGACGAAAAACATTGGCGCGGGACAACTCGCGCTGTAGAAGACCGCCTGTCGGATGCGCTACATAGTGCGCTGACCCAACGATTTGTTGATCGCCGCACGTCTGTATTGATGCGGCGATTGAAGCAGAAGGAGAGCCTCGTGGCTGACGTGAACGATAAAGGTGAAGTGACGGTAGAGGGGCAATTTGCCGGCCGTCTTGAAGGGTTCCTATTCACCCTAGATAAATCCGCAGAAGGGGATGAGGCGAAAACGCTGAAAACCGCTGCATATCAAAGCCTTGCGCCTGAATTCTCGCTTAGATCAGACCGGTTCTATAACGCCCCTGACACTGAAATCGACTTCACCGAACAGGGTGGATTGATGTGGGGCGAATACGCGGTTGGTAAGCTTGTGAAGGGTGATGATGCCCTGAAACCACGCGTAAAAGCCTTCGTTGATGACGAAGCTGGGGCCGATGTTTCTGAGAAAGTTACACGCCGTCTGCAGCATTTCATTGATCGCAAAATTGCGAATCTCTTTGAGCCAATGTTGGCTATGTCGCGTGACGAAACCCTCACCGGTATCGCCCGTGGTTTTGCTTTCCGCCTGCTGGAAGCCCAAGGCATCCTGCCACGCGACCAGATCGCTCAGGAAGTTAAAGACCTCGATCAAGATGCACGTGGCCTGTTGCGCAAACATGGTGTGCGTTTCGGTCAGTTCACCATTTTCATGCCGCTTCTGCTGAAGCCCGCGCCGACTCGTCTGCGTTTGGTGCTTTGGGCGTTGTTTGGCGATCACGCTGAATTTGCTGAAAGCCCCCCTCCGGGCCTCGTTACCATCCCATCTGCACGCGGTCTGGCGGCGGGTTACCACAATACTTGCGGTTATCGTCAAGCTGGTGAACGTGCGATCCGCATTGATATGTTGGAACGCCTAGCAGATATGCTTCGCGGCGAAAACAGCCGTTCTGGCTTTGAAGCCAACGCGGATATGCTGTCGATTTCGGGCATGACGCTGGTGCAATTCGCTGATCTAATGCGGGGCCTTGGCTATAAAGCCGAAGAGGGCGAACGTGCGAAAGTGAAAGCCGTTGTTGAAGCTCCGGTTGAAGCTGCTGCACCGGTAACAGAGGAAGCTTCTACAGAGGCCCCCGTCGAAGCGGTTGAAGCTGACGACGCCCTTGCTGAGGACGCCAAAGCTGAAGACGCGGCTGCCCCAGATACCGCACCTGAAGCAGCTCCAGAAATGGAAACCTTTTTCACCTTCACTTGGGCGCGTCCTGCACGCAATGCCCGCCCGAGCGGCAATCGTCGCGACGGTGGTGAGGCTGAACAAGGTCGCAACCGCGGTAAGCCAAAATCTGGTGGTCGCAACACGGGCAAACCGGGTCGCAAGTCTGGCAATGACCGTGGTGATCAAAAGCCTAAATCATGGGCGGCAAAGCCTGCGAAAAAGGAAAAACCGATTGATCCTGATAATCCATTCGCTGCTGCGCTGATGGGACTGAAAGACAAGGGCTGAATACGCCCATGACGGATCAAACGTCAGATAAAAATACTCTACCCGGATCGCAGGTTTCTCCGATCCGGGTTGATAAATGGCTTTGGTATGCGCGGTTCTTTAAGACCCGCACTTTGGCCACCAAGCAGGTCTCTGAAGGCAAGATCCGCATCAATGGCACCAAAATCAGCAAACCTGCGCGCACAATTGTCCCGGGTGATGTGCTGACTTTCCCAAAAGACGATCATATTCGAACAATAAAAATTCGGGCTGCCGGGATTCGCCGGGGTCCGGCCCCTGAAGCACAGGCCTTGTATGAGGATCTCGACCCACCAAAACCACGTGAACGGGCCGATAAACAGAATTTTGTCCCACCCGTGCCCCGATATGAGGGAAAAGGCCGTCCAACAAAGAAAGATCGCCGTAATTTACCTCTTTCCAGGGGCTCCATGCTTGATTGATGCACCGCTCTGGCGTAATTGGGTCTGAACACCGTGAATTTCTTGGAATTTTATCATGACTTACATCGTCACTGACAACTGCATTGGCTGCAAATACACCGACTGCGTCGAGGTTTGCCCCGTGGATTGTTTTTATGAGGGGGAAAACTTCCTCGCGATTCATCCGGATGAATGCATTGACTGTGGCGTTTGTGAACCTGAATGCCCAGCAGATGCGATCCGTCCGGACACCGAACCAGATATGGAAAAATGGGTTGAGTTGAATCGCAAATATGCGGAACTTTGGCCTGTGATTATCACCAAAAAAGACCAATTACCTGACGCTGACGAAAACGACGGGAAAACAGGCAAACTGGATACGATCTTCTCCGAAGCACCGGGCGAAGGTGGCTGAGAACTGATTCGCTTGAACTGGGCCTGAGGCGGAAACAGATCAGCTCTGTTTTTGGCTCTATTTCTCTATTTTTAAACGGTTTTATCTAATTGAAGCCGCTGTCGACTTTTATCAGAGCCATTTTTCTGATATACTTAGGCCACAAACATACGCACGCACTCAGGCATCAGGTTGGTTCTTCCGATCTAATACTGGTCTTTCTGCCAAAAAATTATAACCTGCGGGGGAGGATTCTGCCCCGTCGGAATTTTTGACGCAAAGGACCGTGTTTTGATGCCGACGCGCTTTGACGCAACGCCCCGATGAAGGAATCTGAGACATATGAGCAAAGCAAAGAAATACGAATTCCGCCCCGACGATTTTGTTGTTTATCCATCCCATGGGGTCGGTAAAGTCATCTCTATTGAGGAGCAGGAAGTCGCTGGTATTGAGCTTGAGCTCTTTGTCATCTCGTTTGAGAAAGACAAAATGACTCTGCGCGTACCAACCAATAAAGCTGTTGAAGTTGGCATGCGCGGCCTGTCATCCCCTGCGATGATTGACCAAGCCTTGGGTACCCTGAAAGGCAAAGCCCGCGTGAAACGTGCCATGTGGTCCCGTCGTGCGCAGGAATATGAACAGAAGATTAACTCTGGTGATTTGATCGCAATTGCTGAGGTCGTACGCGACCTGCACCGCACGGATGATCAGCGCGAGCAAAGCTATTCTGAACGTCAGCTTTATGAAGCGGCGCTGGAACGTTTAACCCGTGAAGTTGCGGCTGTTGGCGGTGGCGATGAAGGTAACGCACAACGTCAGATCGGTGACGTGTTGTCTGCGCGTATTGCAGCCGCGTAAGCTTTCTAAACTGTTTTGAATAAGCCGCAGCAATCGCTGCGGCTTTTCTTATTTTGTCTTAGTATCGGGGGTTTTCCCTTGTTCACGCAAGCTTTCAAGCTGCCGCAGCAGGGCGACATCAAGTTCGCGCGTGATCTCGCTGGCGCGGGTGATGAATTCGGCATTGTCATCAATCGCCACATCCGGTTTCCAATATTGCGCCAGTTCTTTCACCGCTTCCCGATCCATAATGCGGAAGCTTTCGGTTTGTTGGTGGGCCTCGTAATCGGTCAACCCAAGGGCCTCCAACGCATAACGTCCTGCCCGCAATGAGCTGTCAAAATTTTCTCGCACAATGTCATTCGCCCCAGCCTGATACAGCTCATACACATGCATTCGATCCCTTGCGCGGGCAATGATATGTAGGTCGGGGCAGGTCTGTCGGGCAAAGCGGGTTAGGCGCACTGCGGCTTCTGGCCCATCCAGCGCGATGACTAAGGCAGAGGCCTTTTTCAATCCTGCCGCCATTAAGACATCTGGTCGTGTTGGATCGCCGAAATATGTGCGATAGCCAAAGCGTTTCATCAGGTTGACGGCTGCCAAATTGTGATCCAGCACCACGGTTGAAAACCCTGAGGCATTGATCATTCGGTTCACGATCTGCCCGAAACGCCCAATGCCTGCAACAATCACTTGGCCCTGTTCTTCAATCGTGTCTTCTTGCGGGGCCTCACCGCCAGACAACAGGTGATGGCTAAGCCGGTCAAAAGCGATAAATAGCAGCGGGGTTAACAACATTGAAAGGGCAACCATCAGCAATAGCTGATCTGCAAGGGCGACTGGCAACACATCTGTTTGCACCATGAATCCCAGCATAACAAAGCCAAATTCCCCAGCTTGGGCCAGTGACAGGGCGAACAACCATTGATCACGCCCTTTCAGGCCAAACCCGCGCCCGATGACGTATAAAATCAATCCTTTGATTGCCATCATCGCCAAGGTCGCGCCAATCAACAGAATCGGCGCCGCAAAGAGAAGTTCGAAGCTGATCCCTGCGCCAACCGTGATGAAGAATAACCCCAACAATAGACCTTTGAATGGTTCCACGTCGGCCTCAAGTTCATGACGGAACTCTGAGTTTGCGAGTACCACACCCGCCAAAAACGTGCCGAGGGCCGCTGACAGGCCAACGAGGCTCATCAATAGGGCGATACCGATGACAATCACCAAGGACAAAGCTGTATAAAGTTCGCGTAGGCGCGCCATATGGGCATATCGAAACAGCGGCTGTGTCAGGTAGTGCCCGGCCAATATTACTCCGGCAATTGCCCCGATCGTGACAAGCGTTACGCCCCAACCCGGCAGGCCTTCGACCAGTGACATCGTTGCAGCAGCGTTGTGCCCGTCGCCGTGTAGATTGTTCAGGCCCGGCACTGCCAGAAGCGGAACAAGCGCCAACATCGGGATCACGGCAATGTCTTGGGTCAATAAAACTGCAAATGAGCTGCGACCGCCTTCCGTGCTCATAAGGCCCTTTTCGCTTAGGGTTTGCAGAACAATCGCGGTGGAGGACAACGCAAAAGTTAGACCAATCGCGAGGCTGATCGATACTCTGAAACCGAGGCCCATCGACACGCCCATCACCGCCAATGTCGTCAGGCCAATCTGCAACCCACCTAATCCGAACAGCTTATGGCGCATGGCCCAAAGGGCGCGTGGATCCAATTCCAACCCAATGATGAACAACATCATGACCACGCCAAATTCTGCGAAGTGCCGCAGATTTTCGGTTTCATCGCCAACAAGGCCAATGACGGGGCCAATGACAACACCCGCCATTAAATAGCCCAGCACAGAGCCAAGCCCAAGACGTGCCGCAATCGGAACGGCAATCACCGCGGCCCCTAGGTAAATTGTAGCCTGAAGCAGAAAATCCTGCATTGTCAGTTCCTTATTTTAGGTGGGTAGGGGGGCATCGGACTTTAATTGATCCATCACGATCTGGCTTTGTACACGTGATACAGACGGATGCGGCAGCAAAACATCGTGGATCAAATGGTTCAGCGCCGCCAAATCTTGACACCAGGCGCGCAATAAATAGTCTGCCTCACCGGTCAATGTCCAAGCTGAAGTGATCTCGGGCCGTGTGCTGACCAGAGTTGCAAACGCGCGGGCGCGTTCCGGGGCATGGGATTCCATCTGCACCTGCACAAAAGCCTGCACTGACAGTCCGACAGCGAGGGGTTCCAATCGGGCGGCATACCCGGCGATCACCCCGTTGTTTTCCAAACGGTGCCTGCGGCGGCTGATCTGGCTGGCAGAAAGGTTAAGTTGCTCGCTTAATTCCTGGCTTGTCAGATGCGCATTACGCTGCAGCGCCGCCAGAAGGCGGGAATCGATATCGTCTAGGTCAATGCGCTTATTGTGCATGAATTATCCAGTACTTGCGTTTTATCTGCGTAAATATCGTTATCAGAGGGGTATTATGCGCGCTTGTTGCGGATATTTTGCGACAGAATAGCCGCAAGCGCAACAGGTAGATACAGGAGGATCCTATGGGACCCTTTCCACATAATGCACCGAAATCCGTGATTTCCGATGAAAACCCCGCTGGGACCGATGGGTTTGAATTCGTTGAATTCGCTCATGAAGACCCTCAGGCACTTCGCGATTTGTTTTTGAAAATGGGTTATCAGCACGTCGGCAACCATAAAACCAAGGCGATTGAGCTGTGGAAACAAGGTGATATCACTTACATCTTGAATGCGGAACCCGGCTCTTTCGGGATGCGCTTCGTTGACGAACATGGTCCTTGTGCCCCGTCCATGGGTTGGCGGGTTGTGGATGCTCAACATGCCTATGAATATGCGATCAAAATGGGTGCTGAACCTTATGACGCCGATGACAAATCGCTGAATGTGCCTGCGATTAAGGGCATCGGTGGTTCGCTTCTGTATTTCATTGATCAATACCACGACACCAGCCCCTATAACGACGAATTCGACTGGGTTGCGCCCGCGCACCCGGCTGGCGTTGGGTTTCATTACCTCGATCACCTCACCCATAACGTCCACAAAGGCAACATGGACAAATGGTTTCATTTCTACAGGAATCTGTTTAATTTCAAAGAAATACGCTTCTTTGACATTGAGGGTAAACACTCTGGTCTCGTGAGCCGTGCACTGACGTCTCCTTGTGGCCGCATCCGTATTCCGATCAATGAGGACCGTGGTGAGAAGGGGCAAATTGTTGCCTACCTCAAAAAATATAACGGCGAGGGCATCCAGCATATCGCGGTCGGTACAGAAGACATATACGCCTCTACGGATGAAATTTATGACCGCGGTTTGCGTTTCATGCCGCCGCCCCCCGCCGCGTATTATGAGATGAGTCACGAGCGTGTTGTTGATCACGAAGAACCACTGGATCGTATGCAGAAAAATGGCATTCTGATTGATGGAGAAGGCGTGGTTGATGGTGGCGAAACCCGGATTTTGCTGCAAATTTTCTCAAAAACCGTGATTGGCCCGATCTTCTTTGAGTTCATCCAGCGCAAGGGGGACGATGGCTTTGGTGAGGGTAACTTTAAGGCCCTGTTTGAATCAATTGAACGCGAACAGATCGCTAATGGTGAGCTGGGTGATGGAGATGCGCCTGCCACCGCTGCGGAGTAACCCCGAACTACCGCAGTATAAAGCCCCCTGTCTGGAGAGAGAACGGGGGGCTTTTTTGTGTTTTATGAAGACTGTAGCTTACACCAGCGCCTGATCCAAATCAGCAATCAAATCCTGGATATCTTCAATCCCGACAGACAGACGCACAACATTTGGTGCAGCTCCGGCTGCAACTTGCTGTTCTTCGCTTAGCTGCCTGTGGGTTGTCGATGCTGGGTGAATCACCAGTGAGCGCGCATCGCCAAGGTTTGCCACATGGCTGAAGATATTCAGCCCATCCACCAGTGAAATACAGGCGTCATAACCACCTTTCAGCGAAATTGTGAAGAGGGCACCAGCACCCTTGGGACAAATCCGTTCCGCAACTTCACTGTAGGGGCTTGTTGGCAATCCAGCCCAGCCCACGGTTTCAACGCGGGGATCAGTTTCAAGCCAAGCTGCTAATTTTGCAGCATTTTCCACATGGCGTTGCATCCGCAAGGACAGAGTTTCAATCCCCATCAACGTGTAATGTGCCGCCTGTGGGTTCATGGTCATGCCAAGGTCGCGCAGGCCAATAGCGATGCCATGGAAGGTAAACGCCATTGCGCCGAAGGTCTCGTGAAACGTCATTCCGTGATAGGCGGGTTCGGGTTCGGAAAGTGAAGGGAATTTGTCGCTGGCCGACCAGTCGAACGTCCCACTGTCCACCACGCAACCACCCATTACGGTGCCGTTACCCGTCAGGTATTTTGTGGTCGAATGCACAACCAATGTCGCGCCATGTTCAAACGGGCGGCACAGGTAGGGCGTCGCGGTGGTGTTGTCCACGATCAGCGGAACACCTGCCGCTTTGGATACAGCTGAAATCGCATCTAGGTCGGTGATCACGCCGCCAGGGTTTGCGATGGTTTCACAAAACACCGCACGTGTGTCGTCATCAATTGCGGCGGCGACTGCATCTGTATCGTCAAAATCAACGAATTTTGCTTCCCAACCGAAACGTTTGATGGTTTGGCTAAATTGCGTCAATGTCCCGCCATACAGCCTTGTTGATGCAACGATATTACGCCCTGGTGCCATCAGTGGAAACAGCGCCATGATTTGCGCTGCGTGACCAGATGAACAGCAAACAGCCCCAACGCCACCTTCAAGTGTTGCGATACGTTCCTGTAGAACGGCAACGGTAGGGTTGGTCAGGCGGGAGTAAATATACCCAACTTCCTGCAGGTTAAATAGCTTCGCCGCGTGTTCTGCATCGCGGAAAACATAAGCTGTCGATTGGTAAATTGGGGTCTGGCGTGCGCCAGTGGCCGGGTCGGGGTGCGCGCCCGCGTGAATTTGCTGCGTATCAAAACCCAGTGTTGGGGTGTCAGACATTGGAATCTCCCTTGAAATTTTCAACAGACTGGGGGGATATTCCGAAAGGGTCAATGGTGGCGCCGAAGTTCAGATGTTTTTCCCGAACTTTGGCCCGTGCCTAGGACAGATTTCTGGGCATCTGGCCCGGGTTAGCGCATCCAAAGCTTCTCGCGTTTGATCCGGTTGCGGATCACCTGTTCTTTGCGTGGCAAAGCATTGCGATCAAACATGTCTCGGATCTTATGGCCCTTCTTCTGATAGATCAGCTTACGGATCGCATCATATTTCTTGATGACTTTCTTGATTTTATTGTGGGCAATTGCCTCTTCTAACTCCTGAACGACTGCATCACGTTCACGTGCATAAAGGAGCGGGAAGGTACGGTAATGGCAGGAAATATCGCCATCTAGTAAACCCTCTGGCAAGGTTTGGCGGTCGCCGCCAAGTTTGTGGATCACCAAAGGCAACGCCACCTGATCCAGCCAAGGATCGAGTGTCTGGCACACTAATTCTTCCGGGCCATCATCGCGGATGGCGACAGCATATTCGGTAAACAGGCAGCCAAATTCATGCGGGCAGCGGTAGAAAAACCAACCTGCGTTGAAATACAGATAACGTTCCCAGTATTCCTCGGGTTGGCTCAGATCGAGACTGCTTTCAAAATCCAATCCAAACTTGTCATAAAGTGATTTCCAAGTTTGGGTATAGCCGGGGCCATAAAGTTCAATTTCGGGCCAAGTGTTTGTACGTTTGAGCGAGGCGCAGGGCCGATCAAAATCAAACGGAACATTTTCTAAATCGCCAGTGATCAGCGTATCCGTGTCAAAGAATACAAATGGTTCGCCTTTTGGCAAAGCTTTTAGGGCTTCGATTTTATTCCCGTAAGGGTAATTTTGGCCGAAATATGTGCTCTCAAATGGGATGATCTCTGCGCCAAAATGTTCCAGAAGTTCCCGAATATCGGGGTCATGAATACGAGGATCCGTGTGCCAATTCGGGCCCGGTTGGGGCTCTGCCACCAGCAGCCGACCACTGAAGTTTGGGTTGTTGCGGGCAAAAGATGTAACAAAAATTACGGCTTCATAAGCCAATCTGTTGGCTTGAGCGATGATCACGACATTGAAGTTTTTTTGTTTTACACTATTTTTAACCATATTGCACGATTTGCCCATTGCCCATGAGAGGTTTATAAGACGTTTCGTGGGAGAACGGAAAGCCTGATTTTGACGCTGCAGGAGCAGAGATTTGTTTAGTTTTACACGTAATATTCGAATTGTAGCCCGTTTGTCCGCTACCGTTGGGCTTGTCGTTGGCGTTGCTCTGCCAGCACAGGCCGATAATTTTACAACCGCAGGAGAAGTGCGGCCGATTCTGACCGCTACTCGTGCCAATTGGGTGAGTTTGCGAGAGCAGGGTGGGCAGGATGTGTTGTATTTCACACAGCTTGCAGCTTGGCGTTGTGGTCTCAGTGCTGTGCATTACCGCATTAATGGCGGGCGCGAACAACGACTCTCCCTTGAAACCTGTTATGCCTCAGAAGCACGCCCCAACGCGGTGAAGGACAGCAGCGCCTGGATTCTTGGCTTGGCCGATGCCGGGTCTGTCCAAAGTGTTGACGTGCGGCTGATCTATGATGATGGACGCGAAGACCATGTGCAGCTAAGCCGTGCAGCCATACAGAAATAGGTGATGAGGGGTTAGGCCGCTTTCGCGGCCTATGCTTTCAACGCTTTGCTAACAGATTTGCCATTAGCCTGAATGCGCCTGGGGTTAGTTGCTCCATCTGGTGATGCAGGATCAACGCGCAATGTATGTGGCGACCATCTCCGAAGTCCCCCACAAGCAAAGATCCCTGATGTGGATCTTCGCCCGGATCTGACATCTCCAGCAGTGGGGTATATTCTTCGCCCCATGATTTTGCGAAATACAGCCCGCGTTCCTTGTGCCATCCTGCCCAATCATCGTCAGTGATCTTATTGGGTGTGTTGAGCAGGGGGTGATCCGGGACCAAATGTTTCACTGCAGCATTTTTATCGGTCACGCGCCAACGTAGTGATGGTTGGCCGATTTCTAGATATCCGGGGGCAGAGGCCTCAGGATCCCAATTGTCGCGAGGACGGTGATATAGCGTGATTAGCGTGCCACCGTCGCGCATCCAAGCATGCAGTTCGGGCATGACGTCTTTTAGACCCGGCCTAAAGCCAAGGGCGAATATGCCAATCACAATGGTATCAAAGCGCAAGAGGGCGCCGGGCACTTGTAGATCTTCCTCAGTTACAAGCTCAACCTGCACGCCCATCGCAGAGACCCATGCATCGACATTGTCATTTCCTCCACCGATATAGCCCACGCGTACATCTGGGATTTCAGCGTTCAGCACCCGGATTTTCAGGTTTTTTTGCCGTGTTAGGGCAGTCGCATTCACATGGGAATAATTGATGCGCTGGACGCTTCGGGCCTTTGCTTTGTCAAGTGTCAGCGGCAGCTCATACAACCCAAGTTCGGCGTCAATCGGGGCGGAAATGGCAAAGCCCGCGCCTTCCACTCCAATTTCCCAATTATCTGGTGGACTGAGGGAGGCCACAGCACCGGCTGGTGTAATGCCCGACAGCGAGGTTTTGATTTCGCGGCTCAGTGTGGCGGTGTTGATGATCGCACCTTCAGGCGAAAGGGTTGCACTGAGGGCTGGCAGGGCGATAGGCGGATTATCAAGGGCCAAGCGCAGGGCGATTTTTGTGCCAGCGATATCAAAGCTCACATCCAGCGCGGGCGCGGAGGGAATTAGGGGATCATAGCTGTCACGATAACCATCATGGGGTAGGGCCCCAGGTCCCGGCCCGATTTGGTTGTTTTCTGTGACCCAACCAACAGGCAGAGCAGGGGTGACTGTCAGGTTCCGGGTGCGCCCTTCACGGGTTTCAATCACCAGTTCGGTGGTTTCGTCAGGGGTCAACCAAGTTTGGCCAGCAATTGCTGAGGCCTCGGCACCTGAGGCCAGCCAAATGACCTTTGACAGTGCGGTTTCTAGGCGTGCGATCCGGTGCAATATCTGATCTTGCAACTCTTTGGGGCAGTCCGCACGGGCGCGGCGTAGGAAACCAAGAGCATTCAATGCGGCATCACAGATCGAACGGTTATCCGGGAAGGCCACAATAGCACCGTCGCAGCAACCTTCTGCGTCACGCAAGAGTTGGGAAATGGGTTCCGCGCCGGGTAGGTTGGCCAGCTCCGATAGGCGCGCGGCAATGCCTGCGCCCAGAGTTTCGCCCTCTGATGCACTCTGGTCAGAGACTCTGCTGTCGAGCAGGTGCAATGGCCAGTCACGCTCGTCTCCGGGACTGATCCAACGGCCCATGCCCTGGGTTTTATGATACACCCTGCTTTGTTGGGCTATTTGTTCATAGCTCCACCCTGTCACGGGATCGCAGCCCTTTGCATTGACCACATGTGTGGCCATCGGCGGTGGAACTTCGTCATCATAGGCAGTGCCACCGCCACCCCAGGCGGGTAGGAATAGCTTTTTCACCTGCCAAGGTGGTAGATCGCTGTCTTGGTAGTCGGTTTTGGCAGCTAGAGTCATAATTTGTTGTGCGACCCGTGTCATGGCGCGGTGGTGGCCGTGCTGACCGGGAACATCAAGAAAGGTCGGGCAGATAATATCGGGGCGTTCACGCCGGACCACATCCACCATTCGCTTTAAGGTGCGCGCGTCGCCCCAGTGGCGCAGGGTTTCTTCGCCGCTTTTGGAAAAGCCAAAATCAGTGATCGTATCGTCTGGACCTTCTGATAACCAATAAAGCCGCATGGAAAGGCGTTCAGCAGCTTGTTCCATTTCGGCCGTGCGCAACGCGCCTAGGGTTGCACCAGTTTCTGTACCAAGATCGTTTTGTCCGCCTTCGCCGCGGTTGGCGCAAACATAAGAAAGATGGACACCGTCGCGCAGACCAAGACAGGCCAGCATTGCGCTGGTTTCATCATCAGGATGTGCGCCGCTGTTCATAAATGACAGTGTCGTGCGCAGTGGCTGCAGCGCTTGCCAAAGTGCGGCAATACGTGGCTGCATTTGCTGCTTTCGGATTCGTTTCTCGACCGGTATTTCTTCGTCTCTGAGCATCTGCTGGTCCTGCGCGTTCATCGTCACGGTGTGACATCCTTTTGCAATGTGTCAGGGATTCCCTGAGATTTCCTAAATTTTACAAACCTTAATGGTGGCATCAAAACTTGTGTGTTGTTTCAGATTGTTACGTCAAATTTGTCTATCTCTATTCAGAGATCTGCGGCGTAAAGGCGTCATTTAAAACCAGTGCTGCCGACCCGAGTGCTGCTGTCATTGGGCCTGAACTGCCGGTGAGAAGTCGGGCTGAGTGGCGTTCGCTGCGGGCGGAAACCGATTGCGGATGTAGTGGTAAATCCTGCACGAGTGCCTCAAGAATTGGCGCAGGCATTGCGCCACATAGAACAATCGTTTCTGGATCAAATAGGTTCTCAATCAGATGTGCCGCCTCTGTCAAAGCCAGGCGTGCCTGGTCGATCCAGGCCATCATGGCAGGGGTTTCTGCCTGATAATGAGCGTCAAGCGCTTCGGCGGTTGTTGCGGAAATATCGCTTATCTTTAGATGTTTCTGAGCGGAAATACGACTGAGAACCTCCTCCAGTCGGGCGGGGCCTGCGGATGTCGGAATGCGAATGTGGCCAATTTCTCCGGCATTCCCAAAAGCGCCGCGCATGATCTGTGCATCACTGACCACGCCAAGGCCAAGTCCTGCGCCAAAATACAGACAGGCATAATCGCGCATCCCCTGCGTGGCACCTGAGATCCGCTCAGACATGGCGGCGGCGTTTGCATCGTTTTCCACCATGCAGGGCAGTTCCAAAAGCTGCTCGGCCCAGTCACGTACATTGATGTCATGCCAGCCAGGAAGGTCAGTCTGATGGCCCGCAATCCCTGTTGTGCCAAAGGGGCCGGGCATAACAACACCCGCACCTAAAATCTTATCTGGGGACAGGTTGCGAATGGCCAAAGCGTCTGTTTTCAAGACCAGCATTTCACGTGCAACATTTTCTGGTGTTGCGCTTTCCAGCGGGTTTCGATCCCAAAATACCGCTTTGCCATGCAGGTTAAGCAGTGTGCAAAAAACCGCATCGGGGCGTACTTCAAATCCCAGTGCATATGATCCATCCGCGATGATTTCATATTGTACAGCGGGCTGTCCCCGCCCAACGCTGCGTCGTCCGCAGGCGCGGATCAAGCCGCGTGTTTCAAGTTCAGCGATGATATTGCTAACCGCTTGCGTTGATAGGCCCGAAAGCCGTGCAATTTCAGCGCGCCCTGCGGTTTCATTGGCGGCACGCGCAGTTTGCAACGTGTTCAACACCAGCTTGCTGTTATGTTGGCGCGCACGTTCAGCATTGGCACCAGTACCACGGCGGGATTTATCATTGGAAATGGGTTTCATGACACCTCTTTAACATCTCCCTCTTGTTAACTCAATTTGATTGAGTTAACAATTCCCTACTTTACGATATTCACACCTGCGCTCTCCCATGAGGTGAGTCGGCAGGACTGGCCTGGATCGGGGAGGGTTTGGGCACCAAAGGGAGAGACGAAATGACTAATAAATTCAAAGCTTTTGTGCTTGGCTCTGCGATAAGTGCTGCAACGCTTGCCGCGTCAACAGCGCAAGCGGTGGAAATTGAATATTGGCAGTACTTCTTTGATGCGCGGGTTAGCGCGATGGAGCAGCTGATCGAAAACTTCGAGGCCGCCAACCCTGATATCACCGTCAAAATGACCCATTTTCCCTATGCCGATTATCGTACAAAGGTTGCAGCCGCGATTCCGGCGGGCGAGGGGCCGGATGTGGTGCAGTTGTTTTACGGCTGGCTTAATGATTACGTCGACGCAGAGTTGATTCAACCTCTGCCAAGTGATGTTTTTGCGCCAGATCGTATTGATGCAGAATTTTTCCCGATGGTTCAGGCCATGAAGGATGGGGGGCACTATTGGGCCTTGCCCACGGCTGTGCGATCGCTCGCACTGTTCTATAATGAACGCCTGTTTGAGGACGCTGGCATAGACGGCCCACCTGCGACCCTTGATGAACTTGTTGAAATCGCAGGGAAGTTGACCCAACACGATGGCGCTGGCAATATCACGCAGGTTGGTATCACCACCGGCATGAACGCCCAAGATCACCATTGGTTCCGCGAGGTTCTCGTGCGTCAATTCGGGGGCGAACCTTATGCAGATAACTACCAAACGGTGAACTATAACAACGACGCCGGTATGGCTGCTGCGGCCTTCTATACTGGGCTTGAACAGGAACATGGTGTCACCGCCGCCGGTTTCATGGATGAACCCCAAGCCGCGTTTAAGGCGGGCATGGCGGGGATGCATATTGATGGATCTTTCCGCATCGGGTCGCTTAATAAGATCCGTGGTCTACGTTGGGGGGTCGCCGAACTGCCTGCCGCATCAGACGGCACCCAGTCGAACTATAGTTCCTATTGGGTGAACGCGATTACCTCAAAGGCTGAGGGTGAACGCTATGAGGCTTCGGTGAAGTTCATGGAATATGTCACCTCAGATGAGGCCATGCAGATCTGGTTAGATGTTGTGGGTGAATTGCCTGCGAAACCTTCGGTTGGCATGACTGAGGCCAACGCGAACCACGAGGTCTATGGTCCGTTTATCCGTGGTCTTGCCTATGCCAATACCACGATTTTCGCCAATGAAAGCGCTCAGCGTCAGGTCTTGATGGATATGGTGCAGCGGGTGGGTATCGAAGACCAACCCCTGTCAGAAGCCTTGGCCATCGCGGCCGAAGCGGAGCAAGATATTCTCGACGAATACTACGCCGACTGATCCTGATCTTACCATGGAACCCTTGCCCGGTCACGGGCAGGGGCATCCTTCAAGGACTTGAAATACGATGCCTTTCCGAAACTCTCTGACCATTCGTCAGAAACATATCCTCTGGGCCTGGAGTTTCCTCGCCCTGCCGGTGTTGTTCTATGTGGTGATCCGGTTTTACCCCACAGGCAATGCGATTGTTTTGAGCTTCCAGAACTGGAATCTTCTCAGCGACCGCACCTGGGCAGGGGCGGAGAACTATATTAAACTCTGGAATGATGAGGTCTTTTGGAAGGTCTTTAAGAACACCTTTGTCTACTTGCTGTTAGGTACGCCTTTCAGCCTCGTGATCAGCTTTTTCATCGCCTTTCACCTTGATCGTGTACGCTTCATGCATGGTTTTATCCGCATGATGTATTTCTTGCCATTTATGACCTCTGCCGTTGCCATGGCGTGGGTTTGGCGTTGGTTTTACCAACCCGTTCCCGTTGGCATTTTCAACAATATCCTCGCCACTTTTGGCATTCCGCAGATCAATTTTCTGAACTCGACCACCAACGCGCTGCCTTCCGTACTGGCCCCGGCAGTTTGGGCCGGTCTGGGCTTTCAGGTGATCATCTTTATGGCTGGTTTGCGCGCCATCCCGACCAGCTATTACGAAGCCGCGCGTATCGACGGCGTTTCCGGTTTTACCATCCTGACACAGATCACCATTCCGCTGCTGAAGCCAACAATCATCTTTATCACAGTCTTCAGTTCCATCGGGTTCCTGCGGATTTTCGACCATGTGTTCAATATGACGACGAACAATCCCGGCGGGCCGCTTAATGCCACCAAACCACTTGTTTTGATGATCTATGACACCGCTTTCAATGGCTTTGATATGGGCTATGCCGCCGCGCAAACTGTTGTTCTCTTTACTGTTCTGCTTTGCGTTAGCCTGTTGCAGCTTTATCTGTTGAGGGATCGCTAACATGACCGCCACAGACATACGCCCCACAACTGATGGGCTGCTTACCGCAAGTAAAACGCCGATTAAGCGCAGTTATGGCCAATACATCCGCTGGCTGCTGCTGTTTCTGGGTGGCATTGCCATGGTGATGCCCATCGCGTGGATGATTTCCACATCGCTAAAATGGCCACATGAGGTCTATAACCTCAAGCTTATCCCGGATGAACCAACGATTGAGAACTATACCTATGTGCTTGAAGATGGGCGGTTTTATGGCTGGTTCTTGAATTCCATTGTGATTGCCATGGTCACCACAATCTCCAATATCCTGTTTGATTCACTGGTCGGCTACACGCTGTGCAAATTCAAATTCCCTGGCCGTTACATCATCTTTATCGCGATCCTTTCGACCCTGATGATCCCCACTGAAATGCTGGTGATCCCGTGGTATATCATGAGCCAAACCTTTGGGTGGCTCGACAGTTATTGGGGCATAATGTTCCCAGGTCTGATGACCGCTTTCGGTACATTCCTGATGAAACAATTCTTTGAAACCGTGCCGGATGATTTCTTGGAAGCTGCTCGTATTGATGGCCTGAATGAGCTGCAAATCTGGTGGACGGTTGCCATGCCGCTGGTCAAACCTGCACTGGCCGCGTTGGCTATCTTCGTTTTTCTTGGCAATTGGACTGCCTTCATATGGCCTCTGATCGTTACCAATTCACCTGAGATGTACACCGTGCCGGTTGGCCTATCCAGCTTTGGCGATGAAGCTGACGTTGCTTGGGAACTCATCATGACGGGGGCTGCGATTTCCACAATCCCAACCCTGATCGTCTTCATCGTCTTCCAACGTTTCATCATCCGTGGCGTCGTTATGGCCGGGCTTAAGGGATAGAATAATGCACAGTGACACAACCCGTTTCCCTGACGCAACCTACAAAGATACTGTACTTGCGCCGTTGTTTGAGGGCGTCAAAACCCACTATGCCAGCCACATGGGCGTAATCAACAAGGCCCATTTGGTGATGTTGCGTGAGGTCGATATTCTGAGCGCACCTGAGGCCGCAAATATTGCCCGTGCCTTGCAAAAAATCGAAGCGGAAACCAACCCCGACACACTACAATACACTGGCGAATACGAGGATTACTTCTTCTTTGTCGAAGCGGAACTTAAACGCCACCTTGGCGATGCGGGTGGGGCGTTGCATACGGCACGATCACGCAACGATATGGACCACACCCTGTTTAAGTTGGCCCTACAAAACCGCATGGAAGGTCTGATTTCTGAACTCCATGATCTTGCGGCTGCGCTGCTGTCCAAGGCTCAATCAGAAAAGGCGACGCTGATCACCGCTTGGACCCATGGACAACCGGCGCAACCCACGACGTTTGGCCATTATCTGGCTGCAACACTGGAAGTTCTTCTGCGTGATCTTGCCCGTCTGGAACTGGCGGCGGACGGGATTGATTATTGCCCTATGGGCGCCGCGGCCATCACCACATCCGGCTTTAAAATAGATCGCAACCGAATGGCGGAGCTACTTGGTTTTAAAGATGTTTTGCTGAATTCTTACGGCTGCATCGCCTCTGTCGATTATGTCACCGGCCTGTATAGCGCCATCAAACTGACTTTCCTGCATCTGGGCCGTTTGATCCAGGATTTGCAATTTTGGTCGGCCTTTGAAGTCGGACAACTTTACGTGCCTAACAGCCTTGTTCAGGTCAGCTCGATCATGCCGCAAAAACGTAATCCTGTGCCGATTGAACATATGCGTCATCTTGCCAGCATGACCTGTGGGCGTGCCGATGCGGTGGTCAACACCATGCATAACACGCCATTCACCGATATGAATGACAGCGAGGGCGAAGTACAACAGGGCGGATATGCCACCTTTGACAGCGCCAGGCGTTGTGCGCGCTTGCTGACCGCATTTGTACCCGCGACTTCGATCAATGCGGATCGTGTGCGTGCCAATATGAATGCGGCCTGTGTGACAATCACTGAACTGGCCGACACGTTGGTGCGCGATGAAAGTTTAGCCTTCCGCCAAGCCCATGAAGTTGCTGCGCAAACCGCGCGATCGGTTATTGATATGGGGCAGGGGCTTGAGGCGGGATATGAAGCCTTCACCGAGGCTTTTCGTGCTCAAAACGAGCGTGAAACCATGTTGAGTAAGCATGCCTTCCTTGAGGCAGTTTCCCCAGAAGGGTTCGTTGCCCGGCGTGATCGCCCTGGTGGCCCAGCCCCGGCTGCGCTGGACGTCGCTTTCACCCGTTACACTGCTGACCTCGCGGCACTGCAAAGCGCCCAGAATACACGTCTGACACGGCGCACCAATGCATCTCATGTGTTGGACGCCGCCTTTAACTCGCTTACGGAGGTCTGAATTTGGCCAATCTCATCCTCAGAAACCTGCAGAAATCCTATGGGAAAACCGATGTCCTCCATGGCATCAACCTTGAGGTTGCGGATGGCGAATTTGTTGTTTTCGTAGGCCCATCGGGCTGTGGTAAATCTACGACCTTACGTTTGATTGCGGGGTTGGAAGATGCCTCGAGTGGTGAGATCGAGATTGGCAATCGGGTGGTTAACAACCTTGAACCGCGTGACCGTGACATCGCCATGGTCTTTCAGAATTATGCAATTTATCCGCATATGTCGGTAAAGAAAAACATTGCTTTCGGTCTGCGCACATCCAAGCTTTCCAAACCTGAAATAGAGGCGCGCATACAGGAAGTTGCGACCATTCTTGACATGGTCGACCTGCTGGAACGCAAGCCAAATCAACTGTCCGGTGGTCAGCGACAACGCGTTGCAATTGGCCGCGCTATGGTGCGTGATCCGGCGGTGTTTCTCTTTGATGAACCGCTGTCAAATCTTGATGCGCAGCTGCGCACCCAGATGCGACTTGAGATTAAGAAACTCCACCAACGCGTTAAAAACACTATTGTTTTTGTGACCCACGATCAGGTTGAAGCCATGACAATGGCCGATCGCATTGTCATCATGAAAGATGGATATATCCAACAAGTCGGCACCCCGGAACAGGTCTACCGGACCCCGGCGAACATCTTTGTCGCACAGTTCATCGGGGCGCCTTCCATGAATATTATGGACGGATCCGTAACGGATGGGCAGATAATGCTTGGTGCCGCGGCCCTGCCGATTTCTGCGGCGCAACTGGCGGAAGGTACAATGGTTAAAATCGGTATCCGCCCCGATGATTTAGTCATAGGCAGCGCCGACCCTTTACTGCAGGGCACGGTGTCATTGCGTGAACCACTTGGCCCGGAAACGCTATTATATCTGCAAAGCGATATGGGAGAGATCATTCTGCGCGCACCCGGTGTGAACCCACCTGAAGTCGGAGACGTGATTGCCCTTGGGGCCTCTGTGGGAAATATCCACCTCTTTGACGCTGAAACTGGTGAGGCCCTGATATGACCTCCGGTATTGGCACACAAATACGTGCTGTGGGGCGTTCGGGTGGGGTGCTTTGCATTGGGCGATTGTATTGTGATCTGGTGTTTGGTGGTATTGATGGTGCGCCTGCGCCCGGCACTGAAAATTTTGCCCAAAGTTTACACCTCGCCCCTGGTGGTGGTGCCTGTATTTCCGCGTCTTGGTTGGTTGCTCAGGGGCGACCAGCGTGGTTGTGTGCAACGCTGCCTTCCGGTCCATTTACCGATGCCATCACCGGGGATCTGACCCGCTCTGGCCCGGATCTAAGCCTTTGTTCCCCAGCAGATCCTAGGGATGATCCACAGGTGACAGTGGTGCTGCCTTCGGGGACTGATCGTTCCTTTGTGACACGACGTTCCGGTCCTGCGGCGACCCTGCCTGATTTGTCTGAACTTGCAGAGCTGCCACTGGCACATCTGCACATCGGTGAACTTGCAACATTGGTTGAAATGCCTGAGATCCTGCCCTTCGCACGCGAGGCCGGGTTGACGATTTCGCTAGATTGCGGCTGGGACGATGCCTTCAGTCGGGATCAGATTGTATCGTTGATAAAAGCCGTCGATATTTTCTTGCCCAACCGCACTGAACAGGCCTGGCTTGACAGTATTGGCGTCCCCTTGCGCACAGCCCCTCTGACGGTTGTGAAAATGGGAGCGGAAGGTGCAACGGCATATAGCCCGGCAGGTGAGATGCTTGTGGCCGGCGAACCTGCGGACACTGTCGATGCGACCGGGGCAGGGGATGCATTTAACGCGGGGTTCCTGCATGCTTGGTTGGATGGCAGAACCGTGCCTGAATGTATGGCGCAGGGCAATCATTGCGGGCGCTTGGCTATTGGTGCAGTGGGTGGCACAGGGGCGCTTACTCAGGCGGTCGAACAACACCCATGAAGGTCGGGAACACTGGCTTGTAGAACCTGCATGAACCTGGCATAGTCCGCGCGCATAACGGGGGCAGAATGTTCAAATTTATCGACTTATTTGCAGGCATTGGTGGGTTGCGCCGCGCTATGGAAACGATTGATGGCACATGTGTTTTCACATCAGAATGGGATCGCTTCGCTCAAAAGACTTATCATGCAAATTACCCCGATAACCGCCCCGTGGTCGGTGACATTCGTCAGGTCGAAGCACATGACATCCCCGCCCATGATGTCCTTTTGGCAGGCTTTCCGTGTCAGCCGTTTTCTATTGCTGGGGTTTCTAAGAAAAACGCTCTGGGTCGAGCCCATGGTTTTGATGACGAGACCCAAGGCACGTTGTTCTTTGATGTCTTACGTATCCTGAAGCACCACCGTCCGGCGGCGTTTCTACTTGAAAACGTTAAGAACTTGATGAGTCACGATAGGGGCCGCACTTGGGATGTGATTCAACGTAAATTGAAGGACGATCTGGGTTATCACATCCACACTCGGGTGATTGATGCGCTGCATTTTTTGCCGCAGCATCGCGAACGCATTGTGATTGTCGGATTTCGTAAGGAATGCGATTTCTCTTTTGATGACATCTCTTTACCCCCGAAGGGTCAAGTAAAGATGTCGCGTATATTGCATCCAGAAAATAGTGCTGAACTGCCGATGCTGCCTTTTACAGAGGGTTCAGATGCAACGGTGGCTGCTAAATATACACTGTCTGATAAGCTCTGGTCTTATTTACAAAAATACGCGGCCAAGCACAAAGCAAAGGGCAATGGTTTTGGTTTTGGATTGGTTGGGCCTGATGACACCTGCCGCACGCTTTCGGCGCGCTATTATAAGGATGGGTCCGAGATATTGATCGCCCAACCCGGACGCAACCCGCGCAAGCTAACTCCGCGTGAATGCGCCCGCTTGATGGGCTATCCCGAGGATTTCAAAATCCCAGTGTCCGACACCCAAGCGTACCGTCAATTCGGAAATTCAGTTGCCGTGCCGGTCTTCTCTGAGGTTGCCCGCCTCATGCGCCCGTGTATTGAAGCTGCCGCCGACCAAGCGGATTGAACGCTCTCGCTTGGATCATCGCGAAAAGATTCGGGAAGAATATATATAGGAGATTACACTTTCGCGGCCGTGATAATCACCTCGACCAGTAATTCCTCTGTTGCCAACTCGCAACGCCCCCGGGAGGTGGCATTTGCCGCGAACTGGGTGTAGGTGTCGAGACAACCTCAGACCCTTACGGAAAGCAGTTTCATGAAAACCACAGATATTCGCGGCATTCAGATTTCAAACTCCAACCCATTTACGCTGATTGCGGGACCTTGCCAGCTTGAAACCCTTGATCATGCACGGATGATCGCGGCGAAAATGCTGGAAACCTGTGCCGATCTGGATATTCCGTTTATTTTTAAGGCAAGTTTTGATAAAGCCAACAGATCCTCTGTGGGGACACAACGTGGCATCGGCCTTGAGGCGGGGCTTGATATGCTGGCCGCCATACGCGATGAATTCAACATACCCGTGCTGACGGATGTGCATGAGGCCAGCCAATGTGCCCGTGCTGCGCAACATGTGGATGTGCTGCAAATTCCGGCGTTTCTCTGCCGTCAGACCGACCTTCTGCTTGCGGCTGGTGAAAGTGGCGCTGCGGTGAACGTTAAAAAAGGCCAGTTCCTTGCGCCTTGGGATATGGGCAATGTCGCTGAGAAGATTGAGAGCACGGGCAATAAACGCATTATGCTAACGGATCGGGGCACAAGCTTTGGCTATAACATGCTGGTCTCTGATATGCGCAGCCTTCCGATCATGGCGCAAACCGGATATCCTGTGGTCTTTGACGCGACCCATTCCGTGCAATTGCCTGGCGGGCAGGGGAAAAGTTCCGGTGGGCAACGTGAATTCGTACCGCCACTGGCGCGTGCGGCGGTCGCTGTTGGGACAGCTGCGCTATTTATCGAAACACATGAAGATCCCGACAACGCACCTAGCGACGGGCCGAACATGGTGCCAATTGATCAAATGGCAGCGTTGTTGCGGGATTTGAAGGCTGTTGATGCAATCGTAAAACCTTGATTGCGCTAGTTGAGCTTTAGATCGTGAAGACCGGGATCTTGATTCTGGTAAATGGGGGTGAGGTTGCCTTCGGAGACGGTGGGCAAAGCTAGTTTCTTTCGGATGTCGCGGTGGTGAATTGGTCTACTGTGATCGCCCGAGTTGCTGGGATGGTGCATTTGACGCGGCACCATTGGCATTTACAGCCTCTGAATACCTCTCTTTGACAGGTGGCTGAAGTTCTTGCGGAAAAAAACAAAAAACATTGCAGAACCGCTTGACGCCCCCGCTCGCTGCTTCTAGAACGCCCTCAGTTCCCAAGCGGAACGCAGTGAGCGGTTGTAGCTCAGTTGGTTAGAGTACCGGCCTGTCACGCCGGGGGTCGCGGGTTCGAGTCCCGTCAACCGCGCCACCACTGCTTTGAAAAGGGTCCCTCACGGGGCCCTTTTTCATTTTGTGGTTTTCACTTATCGTGTCAAAAGCTTCGACAGAGCCGCTGAAATTGCTGGGTCCAACCCGCCGTCATCTTTGACTGTTCCGTCAGAACTTGGCCGGAATAGAGCGCCATATACCACGGCACGCTGATCAGCAGCTTCCTTAGAGGTATCACCAGCACTCAGTAGGCCGATATAGGTCTTGGTGAAGGCTTCGCGTTCCCGCGCATCCAGCCGCATGTGTCGTTCAGCAAGATAGAGCTTCATCTGCAGCCGAGTGAACCAGAGGGTGACGGTGAAGATAGTCAGAATGGCAGCGATAACCAATGCGCTTTGCAAGCTGAAACCGCTGCATCCTTCACTGGTGTTTGTATTGCAGCCAGGGGCGGAAAGTAATGAGTTGATGTGATCAGATGCGAAAAGCAGTGCGAGAATGACAGCGATTGCGAGTGCGGCTGTCACCCCAAGCCCACGCATATATAATTTAAATGAGTTATCTTGTTGAGTTTTGTGCTCAACTTGCTTGTCTGCCCACAACTCCACCGGACGGCTGATAGCAACGTGTTCAGTGAACTCTGCCTTAAATGTCTCAAGCTCACGTTGGGTCGCTTGCAATGCCTCATTAGCTTCATCTGTCAGTGTATTGAAGTCTTTTAGTGTTTTGCGTCCGGAGGATAACTGTTTGTTCAATTCGTTCCGGTTGTTTTTATGTGTTTCCTTCAGTGTCTCATGTAGGTTTGTGATTTGTGACGAAAGTATACTGGTTGATTCATTGAATGCATCAATCTTCTCGTCCATTGCCTCGTATATCCTCTCCTCATCATGGGGAAGCAATGCAGGATAAGGCGGAAGTGTCCGCAAGTAGCGAACCGTGGAAATAAAGCGTTCCTGATCATCTTCAATTTCTGAAATCTCTTTTAGGCGCGGATCAAATTCGCATGCCTTGCAATCACTAAATAATAGCGCAGGGGTTTGCGAGGATCGAGGTTGAGATGCATCTTGATTCAAGTAAGGCATCTCTAGGATCGGACGCAGGTCTTCAACCAGTGTTTCACGAATGTCCAGAGATTGGAGGGCCTGCAATCTGATCAGGGGTCTGATATCAGAAACCTGCGTGCCGGGAATTGCAACAAGACGAGCCCGCTTCGCATGTGCAATGTTCCAAGGTAGGTGAGTGAGGTCTTTAAAGTCACCCGCTGATCCGTGAAAGCGCAGCTCGCCCCCGACGCCCGTATTGACGAAACCCCCTACCAGTTTCTCAGCCTTGGCTTCCGCGATCTTTGCCGGATCCTGAGCAAAATCTGCAAAGTCGACCATAATTCCCTCCCTAAAATACCGCATTACTGTAGCGGGTCAAAAAACTTTCACAATCGCGCATTTTGCTGCTTGACCCTACCGGGCCGGAACCATAAACAGCCCGTATGCGCGGTTGTAGCTCAGTTGGTTAGAGTACCGGCCTGTCACGCCGGGGGTCGCGGGTTCGAGTCCCGTCAACCGCGCCACTTTCCCCCTTTTAGAATAATACAAGATAGTGACATCGTGCCGTGTGTGGCCATCAATCATAATGGTTTTTATCTGCGCCGAATGTTCAAAAACTACGTCCGGTATGGAAAAGGGCCGCATTTAGCGACCCTTTTGTGGTTTAGTTTTGCGCTAGTTTATCCAGCATCCGCGCCCATGATCGGATACCTTTGTGGAAGCTTTGCACGTTGTATTTCTCGTTCGGGCTGTGAATGCGGTCGTCGTCATTGGCGAAGCCCATAAGCAGGCTTTCCATGCCTAGGATTGACTTGAAGAACCCAGCGATAGGGATGGAACCGCCCATGCCAACAAACACAGCTTCGCGATTCCACTCATCCGATAGGGCTGATTTCGCAGCTAGGAATTCTGGACGCGAAATATCCATGACAGAAGCTTTTGAACCCTCCAGATCTTGGTTCCAAGTCACTGTTGCATCCTGAGGCATGCGGTCTTCAACGTGTTTGCGAACCGCCAGACGCAGCTTGTCTGGGTCCATGTCCCCGACCAAGCGACAGGTGATTTTGCAATGGGCATCGGCGGGGATCACAGTCTTAGTGCCCGCACCATTATAGCCGCCCCAAAGGCCGTTGATTTCGAGCGTTGGGCGTGCCCATTGTTGTTCCAATGCGCTATAACCTTCTTCGCCATGTGCTTTCGACATGCCCGCGAATTTGAGATATTCCGCCTCGTTGAAACCGCTGTTTTCCCAAGCAGCACGCTGCTGGCTTGGCACTTCTTCCACGCCCTCGTAAAACCCTTCAACCGCAACACGGCCTTGATCATCGTGGAAGGTCGCGATCAGCTTGGAAATCTCGCGCAGTGGGTTCAGAGCAGGTCCGCCGTAGTGACCAGAATGCAGATCGAGCGCGGGGCCAGTTACGGTGAATTCATCCTTCAACATCCCGCGCAGTTGCGACGCGATGGAGGGGACGCCGGGAGACACCATGCCTGTGTCACAGATCAGGGCAATGTCACAGGTCAACTCATCTTTGTTGGCCTCCATGAAGGGCACCAATGATGGTGAACCTGATTCCTCTTCGCCCTCCATAAAGAAGGTGATCTTCACCGGCATGGACCCGTGGATTTTCTTATAGGCCCGGCAAGCTTCGATAAAGGTCATCAACTGGCCCTT
>Ga0209292_1000990_pt1 | contig 35761 bp, 23 predicted proteins | sample GOMGulsemesocosm_2_FD_184634 | JGI IMG/M metagenome (GOLD analysis project Ga0209292, IMG submission 184634) | Methane-oxidizing microbial communities from mesocosms in the Gulf of Mexico - GOM9C Gulf of Mexico (SPAdes) (version 2) | ecosystem: Environmental > Aquatic > Marine > Cold seeps...
TAGCTTTGAGTAATGTGATTGCCGTTGGTGGCACTTGGGTAGCAAAATCTGACTGGGTTGCTGATAAAGCCTGGTCTAAAATAACTGATGCATGTGTAAAAGCTTGTAAAGTGGCGGAAGGTGTTAGTTAACATGAAGTCTCAATCAGAATATCTTAAAGCTGGCTTAGTGTCGGGTGAAGCCACGCAACGTTTGTTTAATGAGGCAAAAGCGAAACAATATGCTATCCCTGCGGTAAATGTTATTAGTACAAGTGCAATTAATGCTGCACTTGAAGCAGCATATGAAGCTAAATCCCCTATTATTATTCAATTATCTTATTCTGGTGCCGCTTACTTTATTGGTAAAGGCGCACCGTTGACGGATCTTGAAGCATCTATTCAAGGAGCAATTTTGGCTGCAAAGTACATTAATGATGCTGCTAAAGTGTATGGTATTCCTGTGGTTATTCACACAGATCATGCGTCTAAAAAACTACTACCTTGGATTGACGGATTACTTGAAGCAGGTAAACAGCATTTTAAGCAAACTGGAGAGCCTTTATTTAGCTCTCACATGCTCGACTTATCAGAAGAGCCGCTCGCTGAAAACATCGATATTTGTGCCCGTTACTTAAAAGTAATGAAGCCCCTTAATATGACGATCGAAATTGAACTTGGTTGTACAGGTGGTGAAGAAGACGGGGTAGATAATACCGATATTGATAATGCCAAGCTTTATACACAACCTGAAGATGTAGCTTATGCTTATTTTCACTTACAGCGCATCAGTAATCATTTTATTATTGCAGCCTCTTTTGGCAATGTTCATGGGGTTTATAAATCAGGGCAGGTTGCTTTGACACCTATGATATTAAAAAACTCGCAAGCCTATGTATCTGAACAATTTAACTTACCTCATCACCCATTAAACTTTGTTTTTCATGGCGGTTCGGGCTCTGATTTAGGAGATATTAAAGAAGCTATCTCATACGGCACGATTAAAATGAATATTGATACTGATACCCAATGGGCCTATTGGGACGGTGTTAAAAAATATAGCGCGAAGTATCGCCGATATTTAAAGTCACAATTAGGTAACCCTAAAGGTGAAGATGTACCTAATAAAAAATATTATGATCCCAGAGTCTGGTTACGTCAGAGTGAGTTACAAATGAAAGTAAGGCTCATACAATGTTTTACTGAGCTTAACTGTTTGAATAGGAGTCTTTAATTTATGAAACGATTAATGTCGGTACTAAAAGATGATGGTGTTGAACAATCCCTGATAACCATTATTCGTACTATTTTAGCTGCATCTAAAGAGCTCTCTTTTAGAATAAGCCAAGGGGAGTTGTCAGGTGTATTGGGCTCCACACTTGATGAGAATATACAGGGTGAGCAACAAAAAACATTGGATGTTATTGCTAATCAACTGATTAAAGAATTACTCGCTGAAGAGGCTGACGTTAAATCACTAGCCTCTGAAGAAGAAGAACATATTGTGCCCGTTAATGAAACTGGCAAGTATGTGATTGCCTTTGACCCGCTTGATGGCTCGTCAAATACCGACGTTAATGCGTTAATTGGGACTATATTTACCATTTTTCCAGCAATAGATGACCTTGCGGCAGATGATTGGAAGCAATTTAATCGAGAAGGTAGCGAGCAAGTCTGTGCAGGTTATGTCTTATATGGTCCTTCGACTATGTTGGTGTTGTCTACAGGCAAAGAGACACGGGGTTATACCTTAGATTTAACCCATGGCGGATATTTGTTAACACACCCCGTATTAACTATCCCACAAATGACGAATGAATTTGCTATTAATATGGCAAACCAACCTCATTGGCACTTGCAAACTCAACAGTATATACAAGATATATTAGGTGGAGATAAAACGTATAATATGCGTTGGAATGCGGCAATGGTTGGCGATGTACATCGTATACTTTTCCGTGGTGGCATCTTCATATATCCAAAAGACAGAAGGCCTCAATATATTGAAGGAAAACTACGTTTACTTTATGAAGCCTTTCCTATGGCAATGTTAGTCGAGAACGCTGGCGGTAAAGCAATAGATGGTAACTTTTCTATTTTAGATAAAAGGTTAGACACATTACATCAAAGAGTTCCCGTTATTCTAGGAAGCACATGTGAAGTTGAACTTTATAAATCGTCAAAGAGCAATGACTAGTATTTTATACTTGTGCAATTGATCTGAACCGTGGAAGTTTATTCATGCATATTAAAAATAATGATAGGACTTCCCAAACTTACCGATCAAGTTAAAATTATGGAATCTCGAGCTTAATGAATAAAATACAGTTTAGCAAATCCACCGAACTTTATAATTTGATTATAGGTGGTTTGATAGCCATGACATCAGAACAAAAAGTAGGCAAAGTTAATTATCATACTGGCAGTGAAAATTTATTTTTAGGGAAATGGCTAAAAAGAGCAAAAAAGCAAAGACGCTATTCAAGATCTATATCAACTGATATTGATAACATGCTGCAATTATACAAGACTAAAAATATCAGTGGCGATTTAGCTGCACTTTTTTATCATGTATGTAGCGAATTTCAATTACTTAGAAGCATGTCAAAAAAGTTCGAATTAAGCCCAAAGCTACGCTTTGATAAGGCAATGAACGAACTCAGTAAAGATAATTGGCATATTTCATTACCAATACCTAATGATCTACAAACAGGGAAACCTTATAGACCTCAAAATGAGAAAGAAATTTTCACCACAAATTGGTACTGGGATGACGCTTTTGATACAAAAGAAGATCTAACCAAGCAAGTTAGTATCTTTGTTGTTTCTTCTCCTCAAAATGTCATTGACTGCTTATATCATCATGGATTTCTTCTTGTTAAAGGGCTAACAAGTAAAGATGAGCAGGGTAAATGTTTTTATCAATTTATAATTTTCCCAGAAAATAACTATTGTGGTGAAGCGGCTATACCAACAAAGTACCAAAATAGACCTATCAGGTAAGGTAAGTGAAGAATTTCCTGAAGTTTCAAGTAGCGTACTTAGAGACAATAACGTTGCTAATTTTTGCATTATGTTCTTTTAAATCATATTCGGTAGATATTGTTAAGTTACAAAGACAACAAATGTCTGAAAATAAAGCAGCACATAACACGGAAGTAATACGGCGTGCTTTAGAAATAACCGAGCCTGAATATGGCCCCTTCAAACTGGAAAAAGTTAATCTAACGATGAGCTCTGCTAGGATGCTTAAATCGTTAGGGTCTGGGAAACTAATTAATACCGCAATAGTGCCTGCTAATGAGTTATGGGACAAACATAACATTGCTATTCCAGTTCCTGTCAGGGAAGGATTATTGAGTTATCGATTATTACTTGTTAATAAGGCTGACTTGGCAACGTTTGCAGGAATAAACAGCCTTAAGGAGTTAAATAATTTAACTGCTGGTTTGCATAAAGGCTGGTTGACGACAGAAATATATAAATTAAACAATTTAAAAGTAATGGAAACTGGCCATTTTGAAGGTTTATTTTTAATGCTAAATAGGCGTCGTTTTGATTATATCCCTAGGGGAGTTTATGAGATTTATGATGAATTGAAAGCACGGCAGTCAATGTTAAAAGATATAGTAGTAGAGCCAACTATCGCGTTATATATTCCTACATCCTCTTATATTTACGTTTCTCCGGCAGAAAAAAGGTTAGCAAAACGAATGAAGTCTGGAGTGATAAAACTGTTAGCCAATGGAGAGTTAAAAAAAATATTGAATAAATATTATGCAAATGATATCAGTCGTGCAAAGTTGAATGGCAGAAAAATATTTAAAATTGAAAATCCCTCCAATAATCCTAGAGATCAATTGAATTATATAAAATTATTGGATGCTGATTAAAAATATTATGAGTTTAATAAAGTCACATGCTCTTAATTTACAATCTAAAGCTAAGACTATTTTGGTCAATAACAAGAAAACCCCACGTTTTCTATACATTGATTTAGGCACATACGGACGTTTTTATTTAATTACCATGTCACGTGTATTGGGAGCAATAAATAGCTATTTAAATACATTTCACATTCCATTATAAAGTTAGCTAAGTTATTAAGTATCTATCATTAACAATAATAACTAACCGATAAAGGCGCTACTACCCAAGCGTATAAGGAAGTGAGACTATGAGCCCTAAAGTAAAACAAACCAGTGAAGAGATACAAAACTCAAATAAACTTAACAATGAAGTGACGCTTAATGAGCAATCAAATAACGTTATAAAAGTAACTTATCCATTATCATTTTTGTTATTAGAAAGTGAAGAAGATAGCTTTGTGAAAGGCTATAACTAATACCATTTTAAAATGACCACTTAGTTTATGTTATTGCTATGAAATCACCGATAAAAGCTGTGGGAGTTCAGCCTCTACCGATGAAGTAACTCTGAAATTGGTTGCTCAGCTTTTAGCTGTTTTTACGCCACAGCGGTAAAATAAAGAGGCTTGCTAAAAAGAGCACGGCACTGCTTGGCTCTGGTATGTCATTTATGTGATCGTCAACGTAGCCAGCTGTTGCTGTCGATGTTTCCTTGATAGCTTCTACAATAGCGTTGGCAAAATAGGTATCTCTTTTAGTTCTACTTCCTCTAATATTATAAGAAGCTTCTATATGGACAAAATTAACACCTGCATCTCTTGAAAATTGACCTTGTGGGTTATTAAAAGCTCTTAAATGATAGAAAGGGTTATGGCCATCTTGATCCATACCATTAACTTGAATGTTAAGCGGATCATCTTTATCTAATAGGTTGTAAACATAAGATGTACCAAATTGATTGTCATCAATCTCTTCAAGTAATCGGTCTAAAGTTGCCAATTCATTAGTAACATTGCCCGCACCATCTGATAATACCGCATCTGTGCCATCAGGAAACTTTTTGCCAGTACTCGAGCCAAAACCATGTAGCTGCCACGCAGTACTATCGCCGTATCCCCCATTAAAGATTTTATGTACTTCTTGGAATATTGAGTGCTCTAAGCTGGTTGGGTTAGCGGTTTGAGAACCATTAGCTGAGCGGTGAGCGCCAGCGATGGCAAAAGCATTAGCGTCAGAGCGTTCAAACACTCTCGCACCTAATCTATGGGTATTGGTATCATTAGACGGATGAGTCACTTCAATGGTGACGTTGGAAGTGGATGCTGCGTTAATAAAGTAAGAACCCCAGCCCTTTGACTGTTTACCAGCAATTAACTGTTCGGCTACGCCCCAATAAACATCTTGGGTGGTGCTATTGTTAAATTGTATTAAGTCATAACCTAAGAAATTAGCTTGAGTCTCAGCAACCGACCAATTGTGATCATAAAGACTTTTAGCCAACAAACTAAAGCCTGATCTTTGTTCGGCTGTGGGCGCTACATAATCACCAGAATTTTTAGTAAAGGCTTGGTTTTTTAATCCAGCGACGTAATCATAAAAACTACCGTCTTTAATAATGGCTGATTGAACAGGAAGAGAAGCCAACGCTAATGATCCTAAAAAGTATGCTTTTTTCATGTTATTCCTTTATTGTTTTTCTACGATAATGGCTTAATAAATAAACACAAACCAATAACTAATCATCGAAAGGTCATAACCTTCGTCTATGGGGTAGGGGTTATTATGCTTTTAATATCATTAGGTTATGTTGTAAATAATTTGATCTTATGATTTATGTTAACTATTCGATGCTAAATAATGGGGACTGGTGTTAGTAATACCACCGTTGGTGACATTCTCTATCTAATGATTAGTTTTATTGATAGTTTTCTTTGATAGAAAGCGTTAAAGAATGGTTATTACGGGGCAGAGCTAAGCAAGGTTATTTTAAATAAAGTAATGGTAAAATTTTCACTACTTTATTTACTTTTTCTCTCTTTATTACGTTTTCATTAGTTAACTTTAGGGAATTTATGGCTCACTATGAAAGATCAAACCAAGTGGTTTTCACTTCGCTGTATTGATCAAACGCCATTAATGAATTATCTCGGCCACCAAAGCCTGACAACTTATAACCACCAAAAGGTGTGCTGATATCTCCTTCACTAAAGCAATTGACAGAAACGGTACCTGCTTTGAGTGCTTGAGAGTATATATGAGCTTTCTTCAAGTCTCGGGTATATAACGATGCTTGTAAGCCGTAACAAGTATCATTGGCGATAGCGATAGCTTCATCATCAGAATTTGCTTCAATTAAACTAAACACCGGACCAAATATTTCTTCGGTGGCAATGGTCATCGTTGGACTGACGTTATTAAATACCGTTGGTTCGATAAAGTAGCCGTTATTGAGAGAAATGGCATTACCACCCTGTATTAGGGTTGCACCTTCCTCTTTGCCAATATCAATATAGCGGAGTATTTTCTCATACTGTTGGCGGTTAATGATAGAACCCAACATAAATTGAGGGTCGAGTGGATCACCTGTTTGCCAATCAGCTAAATTTGAAATTATCTTTTCGGTAAGTGCTGCTTTTACATCTTTATGAATAATTATTCGTGAATTTTCCGTGCAATTTTGTCCCATATTCCACAAAGCTGCGCCGACAATATGCTCTGCAGCCTTGTCTAAATCATCGACATCACTAAGCACCACGCTGGGGCTTTTACCGCCACATTCAAGCACAACACGTTTTAAATTACTTAGCGCTGAATAGTTTAAAAAATGTCTTCCGGTTGCAGTTGAACCGGTAAATGAAACAACATCAACATCGTGATGTAAACCCAGTGGCTCACCAACATTAGGGCCTAAACCCGGTAATACATTAAATACGCCAGCAGGGATTCCCGCTTTAATGGCAAGCTGTGCAACTCTTAGTGTGGTCATACTGGTTGCTTCAGCAGGCTTAACAATAACAGAGTTACCCATCATCAAAGCTGGGCCTAGTTTCCAAGCCAACATCATTAATGGAAAGTTCCACGGTAATACACAAGCGACAACCCCTGCGGCTTCTCGTCTAATGGTTGCTAAAGCATTAGGGGCTGTTGGCGATATTTGATCATAAACTTTATCTGCCGCCTCAGCGTACCAACGTATACAAGAAATTGTTTCTGGCAAGTCAGTTAAAACACATTCATGAATAGGTTTACCAGCTTCTAGCGTTTCTAGTACGGCTAACTCTGTTGCGTTTTCTTCTATTAAATCAGCTAATTTTAATACCGCAGATTTTCTTTCACTAGGTGCTAATTTCGACCAGATACCACTTTCAAATACCGCCTTTGCATTATCAACCGCGATATTTACGTCATCAGCATCACATGAGGCAATTTCGGTTAGCACTTCACCCGTTGCAGGATTTTCTGTTGCCATGGTATTGCCGTTTATAGCATTAACAAACTCGCCGTTGATAAACGCTTTATTGGGTAGCTCGATATCTTTACTAAGCAGGCTATAAGCCTGTTGAGATAATAACTCAGACATTACATGCTCCCTACTTATCGTTGATTAAGGTTTCTAAGGTATTTGCAGCTTGCAAGATAACGGTATTCACCTGTGACTTCATCTCTTCAGTTAATGCTTGCATAGGCAAACGAACTTCACCCGTGCTTAGTCCTTGTAGCTGTGCCCCGTATTTAACACATTGGACAAATTTACCACTTTGCTCTAAAAACGACATGACTGGCATTAACGCTGTCATAAATGCTTTACCTTTAACAAAGTCTTTATCAATAACACAGGTCTGGTAAAATTCAACACAGGCTTGTGGAAATATATTGGCACAAGCACATACCCAGCTTTGTGCGCCCCAAACAAAAAACTCCAATACTTGATCTTCTGCACCAGCGCTAAGCTGAAGTTGTGGGTAGTCTAAGGTTAGCTGGTGGATACGGTTGATATCGCCACTAGACTCTTTAATGGCGACAACATTTTCTCTGTCTGCTATCAGGTTAAGAAATTCACTGCCCATTTCTACGCCAGTTCGACCTGGGTAGTTATATAAAATAATAGCTAAGTCAGCGGCTTCATCAATGCGAATAATATGCTCAGCCAACTCTTTTTCATTGGGCAGAGAATAGGGCGGCGCTGCGACTAACATGCCACTTGCGCCAGCTGCTTTTGCCGCACGAGCATAACTATATACTTCGGTTGCTATTACATCATTAATACCGGCAATCCAAGGAACTCTTTGTGCGATATAACCATTAGCAAATTCGAATTGTTGTAAACGCTCTGTTTTTGACATGGCGTAAAACTCGCCTGTTGAACCACCAATGATTAAACCATGCACCCCGGCATCGATCTGCTTATCTAAAACTGTTCTCCAAGCTTCATAATCAATATTTCCATCTGGGCCAAAAGAAGTCAGTACTGGGGTATATATGCCTTGTAGTTTCATTATCAAGTTCTCAATTGTATAAGTTTAAAGCAACTAGAGTGGTCGTCCCCTAGTGAATTATTAGTCGATAACCGCTAATATAAATTCAACATAACATCGATAATATACAGTATACAATCTAAATTTTTTGTTATTTTTACTGCTGTTTTTTCTTACTTACGTTCGAGTCACACTGCTGTTATTTGGTGACAGTAAAGAGTTATTTGATGACATTAGTACTTTTATTGTTCGGTGTAATTAATTTTTATAGGGGTGAAGTTGTTATTTTTGCTGATATTTATTATGCAATTTAGTGAATATAAATATTCGCAACAAAAACAATGATCAGAATAAAAATAATTATAAATGTAACTTGAACAATAAAAACAAATGGGGAATAACAATGAAAAATAATCAAAGCTTCAAGCTTTCTGCGCTATCGATAGCAATGTTATCTGGCTCGCTCTTATTTGCGACATCATCTACTGTTTATGCAGCAGAATCAGAACAAAAAATTGAAGAAGAAGTTGAGGTCATTAATGTTACTGGTTCGCGAATTAAACGTTCCGATCTTGAGGGGGCTTCACCGGTAACTATTTTAACTCGTGCAGATCTAGACCTTTCTGGTGCAACTAATATAGGTGAGTTAATTAATAAATTACCCGCAGTTACCGGTACACCAGGTAGTGAAAATACTGGGGTAAATGGCGGTACAGCAAGTTTTACACTTCGAGGATTATCCGCTAATAATACCTTAGTTCTCATTGATGGTCGTCGCTCTATTACTCGTGGTGCTTCCGCTACCGTAGACTTAAACTCAATTCCGTTTGAAATGGTTGACCGGATTGAAGTATTAAAAGACGGAGCTTCTGCAATTTATGGCTCTGATGCTATTGCTGGTGTTCTAAATGTTATTATGCTCAAGGAATATGACGGCATAAAGCTTGACGCCGAATATGGTATAAGCTCAGAGGGTGATGCAGCAAACCGCTATTTAGCCATGACCTGGGGAGCATCAGATGAGAAGAGCTCTATCGTATTCAGTGCATCACAACGTAGCAAAGATGGTTATGGCCGTGCCGATCGTCGTATTTCGGCAAACAGTAACCATAGCTCATATGATCCAAAAGGTTCAAATAAAGGCTCTAGTCGTTCCCCACACTCAGTTATCTGGCATACGCCGACTGATATTGACGGTAACCCTGCCACGCGTAAGGAAGATGTAGCAGCTTGGGGGAGTTCTTGGATAACGGGTGCAGATCGTGCACCATGGTCAGCGAATAATCCATATGATGCCGTTAATGACTTCCGTGATTTTGATGGTTGGCGAGCAGATGGTAGTGATGGTGATGAATATAATTATGCAAGTTTAGAAAGTGCATCAAACGACCTTACTATTTCGAACTTATTTGTTAATGCCACTTATGAGCTTACAGATGATATAACATTATTTTCTACAATTTCAGCCAATAAAAATACTTCTTCAGGCTCACAAGCTCCGGCAGCAATCACCGAAGATGCTTCGGGGTCATGGGTCTCGCCAACGAACCAATACAATCCGTTTGGCACCGGTGTTCGTGTTCGTCGCCGTATTACGGAAGGCGGGACTTTACGCCCACTTGATACTGATGCATTAACCACGCGCTTTGTTATTGGCTTAGAAGGTGAGCTTGGAGAGTGGGGATGGGATGCAGCTTATAGCAGTCAAAGTGTTGATGTTAACCAAAGACAAGGCACTCAAATTGCTCGTGACCGTGTTGGCTTTGCTTTAGGTGACTCTGCCGATTGTTTAGCGCGTACCGATGGTTGTGTACCGTTAGATGTTTTTGGTGCGCCAGGTGCTATCACTGAAGAAATGCGTAACTATATTTTTGCTAACAAACCTACCATTGATATGGAAAATAAACTTAGTTATTACCAATTCAATATTGCAGGGCCTGTACTTGAATTACCTGCGGGAGCGTTACAAATTGCAGCCGGCGCTGAATATCGTGAAGAGTCAGGTTTCATAAAATATGATGCCGATGCAAATAAAAACAATACAGCTTATTTAAATGCATACTACGATACCGAACCTCACCCTCGCGATATTACCGAGTTTTATCTAGAAGCGAATATACCATTATTATCAAATGTAATAATGGCGCATAGCTTAGAGTTAGACCTTGCCGTTCGTACCTCTGATTATAGTGATTTTGGTCGTACAACTAACCCTAAATATGCGATGAAATGGCGCCCTGTGGAAGAGCTTTTAATTCGAGGTAGTTATACTGAAGGTTTCCGAGCTCCAACGTTTGGCGAGTTATATGCAGGACAGTCTGATTCATGGGGTCCACAGAAAGATCCATGTTGGGAAAATACTAATGCGACTCACCCAGGATGTTTTGCTGAAACTATTCCATCGCAAACAGGTATTGATCATGTAATTAGTGGTGGTAATGCTGATTTAACACCTGAAACAGCTGAAAGTCTAACTTATGGGGTTGTATGGACGCCAGGCTACATAGAAGGTTTATCTGTAACGTTAGATGCCTTTAATATCAAACAAGACAATGTCATTAGTTCTTTAGATTTACAAACGGTATTAGACCGTAATGCTGAAACAGGTACCTTATACGCTGATAAAATACACCGAGATGTAACTGGACGACTTGAGTATGTGGAAGCAACGGGGATGAATTTAGAGTCTCGTGAAATTCAAGGTTTTGACTGGGAAATTTCATATAAATTACCTGACTTTAGTTTTGGTCAAATTAGCCTTGCTTTTAATGGCTCTCATTTAGATAAATGGGTAGATGATATCTCACCTGACGATGATGCTATAGATTATGCAGGCCACTTCAGTGGTGGATTCGTTGGTGCATATCATGAAGATCGCATGAATTTTGGCATTCAATACGCTAAAGAGAATTTTAATGCGAGTTGGACCACTTATTACCTACCGTCAGTAATTGATGATTGGGCAACAACCGATGAAGTAGAAGTTCGTATGGATAGCTACATGCAACATGATATTCAAATGGGATATTTTGTAGAGTACGGTATTGATACTAATGTTACCTTTGGTGTTTTAAATCTTCTTGATGAAGAGCCACCATTTACTAACTCCAACTACCAAGGTGGTTTTGAACAATTTAACTACTCAAGTCGTGGCCGTTTTATGTATTTTAGACTCAGTAAAGAGTTCTAAGCTGTCTTTTTTAAAATCTAGGTAGCTTTTATGATTGGGTAGACTTCACGCCGAGGTTTACCCAAATATATTTTATCGAAAATTATTATTTTGACGAAAGACATTGAAATTAATAGTATATTGGGTTTTTGCATATTTAATAGAATAAAATTTATTTCATACTAGTTAAATGAAAAAGTAGATGTTAATTTAACGTTTACAAATGAAATTATAAAGCACTTAGTGATTGGATAAATTAAATCATTAAGGTACTTAGATAATTATGCTACTCAATTTTCGGCGGTTAGGTTCAGTGGAGATATGTTGAACTCTTTAAGTATTTATCATCCATATTACATATAAAAAATAGGCGAAATACTCTATGCGTCATGTTTATAGCAGACTAAAAACCATTGCTTCTCTTATTTCTTTAAAGAGCATTTTGGTGGTTTTTTTTATTAATTCAATGTGCGCTTTTCTAAAAACAGTTTATCACTTGACGGTAGTGGAAAGCAGTTTTGATTTCTTTTTTGCCGAGTTCTATGGCTATTTCAAAACCATGAACACCTTAGGTTTTTCCCTCGCTTTCTCTTACTTAATTCTATCACGTGGTCCCGATAGTAAAATGTCGATTACACGTATCGCTATGATAGGTTTGTTAGCCTTTGCAGTAAGTTTTCCTTTTATTTTTATTACCGGTCAACCTTGGAATGAAAGTTCATTACATCCAATTTTCCAAGTGACTATTTATTCCCTGTCCACGCTAATATTTTCTGCTTGGGCCATTATGCTTATTATTTATGTGCAAAGTAGGGAGTCTCAGCCAAAATTTCAAATGCTAAAACAACAAATCGCCGAGCAGTCCATCGAGCGTGAGCGTGTTGAAATGGAGTTACATCTGTTGCAAGCACAAATTGAGCCGCACTTTTTTTATAATACTTTAGCAAACCTACATAATCTGATTGATTATGATGCCGAAAAAGCTAAAAACTTATTAGAAGAACTTACCGAATATTTACGCTCTACAGTGCATCAATATCGTCATAAATTTATTAAGTTATCAGAAGAAGAAGACATGGTCCGCCGTTACCTCAATATTCAAAAAATTCGTTTTGGTGACAAACTGACTTATAAAGTTGAGATACCAGATAAATTAATGCATTACCCTATTTTGCCGATGTCAGTATTAACCTTGGTTGAAAATGCCATTAAACATGCGGTTGAGAAAAATAATGGCCAGGGCGAGATTATAATCAGTGCTAGCTTAGGTAATAAAGACTTTTTAACGGTGAGTGTTACTGATAATGTCGGTATGCTAGAAGGTAATTCGCACGGTACAGGCATTGCTAATCTTATTGCTCGACTTGATGTTACTTACAACAACCGGGCAAAATTTACTATCGACTGTAAGCCTAATAATAATACTTGTGCACAACTTGAGGTACCAACCAATGGTTAATATTATAATCGCGGAAGACGAAGAAATATTACGAGTAAACCTAGAACGAAAACTTAAAAATCACTGGCCACAGGGGAATATCATTGCCTCAGTAAAGTGTGGTAAAGATGCTTTATCTTCAATTGACTTATTAAAACCTGATGTGGTTTTTTTAGATATACAAATGGGTGACCTAACGGGCATTGAAGTGATTCAGCAAAGTAAACACAGCTGCCATGTGGTGTTTATTACTGCCTATGATAAATACGCAATAGAGGCGTTTGAAGCAGGGGCGATTGATTACCTTTTAAAGCCTTACTCTGATAAACGCCTCAAGGATTGTATTGAACGACTTAACGTTCGTCTTGCTTCTACTCCAGTCGATATTAAACAACTGTTAAGTAATATTTCATCCCATGAAGACCGTTATTTAAAGTGGCTGAAAATTCAAATAGGTAGCAAATTTTGGTTGTTAGACATTAAAGACATTATTTGTTTTAAAGCCTGTGGACGTTATGTCAAAGTGCTGACTAAAGATAGAGAAGCACTTGTGCGTATGCCTTTGAAGAGTTTGTCGTTACAACTTGACCCTGATGTTTTTTGGCAGGTGCATCGCAGTACAATAATGAGCATTGAGCATTTAGACTATGTGCAAACATCAGACGCTGAACAAATGCATGCTCATATGAAACAGTTAGCTGAACCCTTAGCTGTTAGCCGAAGCTTTTCTCATCTGTTTAGAAACCTAACTGTTGAATAAGCCTCAGCGTTGAATATATCTATTTTCAGTTCCACATTCGTTTGCACTGATATATAACCACCTCAATATCGCGTGGTTTTAATACCCTTAGCCAGCAGTTGATAACACCTGCTGTGCTTTTATTATTTAAATAAGTTAAAACAGACATGCTAATTTTTGATCATTGATCATTAATTTAGCAGCTTAAAAAACTATAAAAATAATAAATAAAATAAGAGGTGTTTATGACTTTATTCTCCAAAGTGGCCAACATTTTGTTAACCCTATCTTGCTGTGTCTCGACTTACGCGGATGCTGAAAATAGGCAAATTAATTTAACGTTACACAGTTCTACACCAACACAAGTTAATGGCGAAAAAACAACTAAAACAAGCCAGGTAAGTACAAGTAAACAACCATCGTTAACACTTAATAGAACGAGTATTAGCCCGGTAACTCAAAGTAAAGCTAAGCTTAGCTTGCAAGACATAGTCGCGGTTTCTTTAGATGAACAAGGTAATGAACTGAGTCGACAAGTCATTAAAAACCCCTTGTTTTTCCGCGCTGAAGTCTTTGATGAAAGTACCGGGGCGATGACTTTTTCAAAAGATATCAAAAGACCTTCTGCTGTTTTAAGTTTAGTACTGCCAGATGATAATAAGCTTCATAGTGTAAAAATATATCAACCGATAAAACAAAACAAACAGCTTGTTTTGCAACAAATAGACGAAGTGTTACTTGAACTTCCATCAGAGCAAGCTGCCATGAGTGATAACCTAAGTAGTAAAAGTCTAAGCAGTAAAGCGCTCAGTCAAAATGCAGCCAGTTCAAATGTGATAAAAGTATTGGATAATGGTGATTCGAGCAATCGTGTTGACTTGGTTTTTTTATCTGAAGGGTACACCAACAGTCAGTTATCAAAATTCTCTACCGATGTGAATAATATTATCAATGGTTACTTTAATGTGCCGCCGTACAAAGAATATAAAAACCTCTATAACGTTTGGCGAGTAGAGGTTGTCTCGAATCAAACAGGTGCAGGTACTGGAGGTAGACCCATTGATACCCGCTTTGGCGCTAACTTTGGTTGTTATAATATTGACCGCCTTTTATGTGTCGATGAAGGTAAAGTACTCAGTTATATCAATAGTATTATGCCGTCACATCAAGCCGACCAAGTGGTGGTTGTGGTGAATACTACCACTTATGGTGGTGCAGGTGGCACCGTGGCTACTATGTCATTAGCGCCAGCGGCTATTGATTTAGCATTACATGAAGTAGGGCACTCTTTTGGGCATTTAGGTGATGAATATACCAATGGTACCTGTATCTCTTCTGAGCCGTTTGAGCCGAATGTCACCACAAGTGCTTATGGCAATAAATGGTCACATTGGTTAAGTGCTAGTAATGTTGATGCTTATCAAGGTGCTCGGTATTGCAGCAGTGGCATGTATCGACCTACTTATGACTCTATGATGAATCATCTTGGTATGCCTTTTTACCAAGTAAATGAAGAAGCCTTGGTCTTGAGAACTTATGACTTTGTTAGTCCTATTGATAGTGTTTCACCGATAACGAATGTAGTAGAAATGCTAGCCGGGCAGCAGCAAACCTTTAACGTTAATACGGTGACTCCTATACCTAACACCATGGAAGTGAACTGGTATATTGACCAAGTCTTTAAAGCCTCCGGTACGCAATTAACACTAAGCGCTGATGAATTAGGTAATGGCACATATAATTTAGTTGCTAAGGTTAAAGACAATACCAGCAAAGTGATTAAAGATGATTACCAAAGTACTCAAGCAAGCCATAGCTGGAGCATTAAAACCAACGGTAGTTGCACTAATACAATACCTACGGAGTTAGTCGCCAGTAATATTGGCAGCAATAACTTCTCGCTGTCATGGTCGGCGACGGCCAATGCTGTCAGTTATTTGATTGAGGTGAACAATGGTAGTGGTTGGCTTAACAATAAATCAGTGGCACAAAATTCAGCTGTTTTGTCCGGTTTTAATGCAGGTGAAATAGTAGAAGTGAGAGTTAGCGCGGTAAGTAGTTGCGGTAGTAGTCAGCCATCGACAAGTCTAATGGTGACATTAAATACTGATCTAGAAATACCTTTGGTACCAACAAATTTAACTGCAAGTGCAGTTACCAACAACGCGTTAACATTGAGCTGGAAAAGTTCAGTACACGCGAGTAGTTATACCGTTGAACGCTGGCTTGATAGTGATGGTTGGGTGAGTGTTGGTGATACCAATAGCGCTGAAATTACCGTTAATGGTTTATCAATTAAAGACCAATGGCTACATGTTAAAGCGAATAACACCCTAGGAAGTAGTGCTTTTAGCGAATATCTCCATGTAGAGTTAACCGATACGCCAACTTGTAGCGAAATTTCAGTACAGGAAAAACCAACGGCGAGTAATATTAGTGCCAGTGGTTTTACCCTAAATTGGAGCACAACAACCGGCGCAGATAACTACCAAGTGCAACTTTGGCAAGATGCTACGTCATCATGGCAGACAATAGAAAGTGTCACAACCACCAGTTATAACATCAGTGACTTAACCGGCAATATTGCTTACGCACGTATTGTTGCGAGTAACCTTTGCGACGATGAACCGAAAGCGAGTGATTGGCTTAGTATAACCTTAGAAAACTCATGTCAGTACGCACCGGGTGTGCCAACAGGTTTAAGTTTTTCTGCACTAACTTCCAGTGACTTTATTGCCAAATGGCAAGCAGTGGTAGAGGCAACAAGTTATCAAGTTCAACTTTGGAATGGTCAATGGCTTGATGCTGGTACAAGTGCAAATACTGCCTTATCGGTAAGTAAGCTTAATGGTGGTAATGCTGAGTATTTTCACGTTAAAGCCACTAACGCTTGTGGTAGCAGTGAATATAGTGACTATCATACAGTTCAGTAATTATTGACTAAAGAGAGTTATTTTAAAATAACTTAATTAGCATTTATTAGCTTTACTGTTCGCACTTACTTTTTACGGATGATTAATTCGTTTAATATAAGTGTGAGCAAGTAAAGTTAGCTATTTTCCTTTAGTGGTTAACTGATAGTTTTACTCCTCATTACACCTTCCTCTGTTCGGCTAAATTTCAATCACCCATTTCACTTGCTTCAATGCCATTATTTGTCTGTTGGTAACTTTTCATGTTCTTAATTGACAATTGTTTTGCTAGTTTTTTTATGGCTAGTTATCACCCAAAAAATCATTTTATAACATCTAAACAAGGTACTGCTTTACGGTGAAAATAAAGTGATAACAATGTTGGTAACCATCAATGATAAATAACGATTAATTAAAAAATAACTTAACAAATTAACAATAATAATAGAGGAAAGTTTTATCATGATTAGATCATCTTTAATTACCACGGGTATAAGTACTGCCATAAGCGCTGGTATTTTTGCAGCCTCAGTACTTACTAGCTCCGTTGCCATCGCTGAGGAAAGTAGCCGTACAGAACAAGACAACCTGATGGGGTTTTCTAGTGAAGGACGAAAATTAGTAACAATTCAAGCCACTGATGGCTCTGAAATTACCGCGGTAGATGTTGATGGCCAAGCATTTGTCGGTGATATTTTATTAGGCAACACCGAAGAATTACTAAAACATGGTTTAATCATGGTAGATAACTCTAAAGAAGTCTATCAAAGCGATGTTAATGCCAATGCCGCTATCATCTACCCCAATTCAGGAGCCGTTTGGCCCAATGGTGTTGTACCGTATGTAATGAGCAGCAGCTTATCTAGTAGCGCACGTAATGCACTTTATTATGCAATCGACCACTGGAACAATAGTGGTACCGGCATTCAATTGGTACAAAGAACAAATGAAGGCTCATACATTAATATGATTAATGCTGGTGGTTGTTATTCAATGATTGGCCGTCAAGGTGGTGTTCAAAATCTTGGCTTAGCCTCAAACTGTGGCAAGGGTGCAGCGGTTCATGAAATTGGTCATGCGGTCGGTTTTTATCATGAGCAATCGCGTAATGATCGTGATAATTATCTCACGATTAATTGGGGAAATATCTCATCGAGCATGCAGTATAACTTCCAAAAAATGGGCTCAAACGGCATGGATTATGGAAGTTATGACTATTACTCAGTCATGCATTACTTTTCGACCGCCTTTAGTACCAATGGTTATCCTACTATGGTGCCAACTGATAGCTCAATTAATTTAAGCGTTATGGGTTTTTCACAAGTATTGAGTTACAAAGACCTTAGTGCTGCAAGTTATTTATATGGCGGCGGCGTTAATCCTTCACTTCCTAGTGTGCCTGCTAATTTGGTGGCAAGTAGCATTACTAATAGCTCATTTAACTTAACTTGGTCTAACATTTCGGGCGCGAGTCATTATGATGTTGAGCGTTGGATTGACAACACCGGCTGGGTTACAGCGGGTACAAGTACCAGTAATACCATTAATATTTCAGGGCTAAGCAATACCGAACAATGGGTACATGTCAAAGCTCGTAACACTGCGGGTAGCAGTGAATTTAGTGATTATATTAATGTACAGCTTAACGATGTAGCGCAGTGTAATGGTATTGAAACACCGACAACGCCGGTTACTAGTAATATTACCAGTTCGGGCTTTACCTTAAGTTGGTCTGCAACCAGTGGCGCAGATTATTATGACGTGCAACTTTGGAATGAAGACACCAGTGCTTGGGAATCTACTGTTAATGTCAACGGTACTAGCCATGATATTACCGGTTTAACTGGCACAACAGCTTATAGCCGTGTAGTCGCCCATAACAATTGTGATGATGAGCCACAAGCTAGTAGCTGGATTGAAATCACCTTAGAAGCAAGCTCTTGTACTGCCGCGCCAGCAATCCCAACGGGATTAACGTTTAGTCATTCTACCTATAATCAATTTGATGCCAGCTGGAATCAAGTGGTCGGTGCAACAAGTTATGCTATACAACTTTGGAATGGTCAATGGATTGATGCAACAAGTAGTGATAACGCTTCAGTAACCGTTGATAAACTTTATCCGGGCGGTAACAATTACGTTCAGGTTAGTGCCAGTAACGCCTGTGGCAGCAGTGGTTACAGTAATTACATTACGGTAAATTAATGGCTTACTTGTCTAGCTAAAAAGTAAAAATAGGATACTTCACTTCTATAAAATAGTAGCAACAACATTGTTGTTACTATTTTATTTTTTTTAAGGGAAATAAATAAATGACAAGTAATTATGATCCAAAGAGGTTAACCATAAAGGAGATGTTTTATAAAAATTCATTCGCGTCAGCTTGGCGTCTACTCAAAATACAATCAACTTGTTGGCATCGTTACTAAAAAACAGGAACAACTAGGAAAAACCAGTAAAAAATTCCGCAAAACCTAGCTATGAAAGACGGACTCTAGCGAGTGTTATAAACAGAAATAATATGGATTTTACCTCGAACAAGCATAATTGGCTTTGTTCGTAGTTGATAAAACACAAGGACATACTTTGAAAAAACTAGCATTACTGCTATTGCTTATAACTTTTAATTGTTTCGCTGAAGAGAATACCCAAGAGAAGCATTACTCAATTTGCCTAGGCCTTCATGCAACAACCTCTACTAAGAACTGTGGTTTTTTACAAATCGGCTATCAATTTTAGCAGATAACAAAGCGTCAACTTAAGCTAATATTAAAGTTTAGCAATTAACCTTTAAGAGCCTTCGACTATAGAGGCGATCGCTCTGGGATAGATTATGTCTAAGCGCCCCCCCAGCAATTGAATATTATCATTACCATGTATCTGGGTTATGCCGCCATGATGATTTGTCGTCAAATGGTCACTATTCTCAGTCCCGCTTTACTTGCCGATGAAACCTTGGCATTAACCAAAACAAATTTGGGTGACTTTGCCGCTTATGGCACGCTAGGTGCGCTAGTTGGTAAACTAATTTGGGGTCCGCTTGCTGATAAGTTTGGCGGGCGTTTTACTATGTTAGTTGGCATTTTTTTCACCGCATTATTTATAGTTGCCTTTGGTCTATCACCGAATGTGATGGCCTTTACTGGCTTTTCATTTCTACTATATTTCAGTAAGTCCTCAGGTTGGCCCGCGATGACTAAATTGATAGGGCAGTGGTATCATCCACAACGTTATGGCCGAGTTTGGAGCATTTTAGCGACCAGCTCGCGCTTTAGTGTGGTCTTGGCGACGTTGTTTTTTGGTTGGTTGTTGAGCTTTATGCCTTGGCGCACGGTAGCGTTTATCGCGGCAACTTTTGCGCTAGTCATTTTTATTGGTTGTTATTTTTATTTGCAAGAAACTCCCGAAGAACCTGACTTTTTTAAAGCAGATGAAAGTAAAAGCAGTAGCAATACCAATGACGATAGTAATACCGATAATTTTGAATCGGCTCTGGCAGAAAAACAGGCGCTAGAGAATAGATATAATCATCCACTCAAGGATACCAGCACGATTGCGGGCTTAGTCGTATTTGCCAAAAGCCCTAGGGTTTGGCTGGTGGTGATCATGTTGATGGTACTTACCTGCATGATGGCATTTTTGGATTTTGTTGCGGTCTATCTGATGGAAATTTATCAACTTACGCCATCGAAGGCGGCTATGACCTCTACTATTTTTCCTCTCGGCTCTTTAGTCGGACTTTTCGCTGCAATCGCCTTTTACGATCGTTTCTCAAAGCGAGGTATTCGCACGGTATTAACCATTGCTTTGATATTGAGTTTATTGAGCGTGCTTACTTTGCAGTACTTGCCCTTATTAAATTTAAGCGCTGACACTAACTACCTAGTGGCGTTGACTGCTATTTTTGTGTTCGCTTTTTCAATTTCACCCGCGTATTACTTACCCATGTCGATATTTTCTATTGAATACGGAGGTCGCCATAGTGCAACCTTAGTGTGTTTAATTGATGCCTTTGGCTTTGCGGCCAGCGCAGCATTTGCCTTTATCGGCGGTAGGCTGGCTGATAGCGCAGGTGGTTGGTCTAGCTTTATGAATATGCTTATTTTGATTTCAGCGCTAGGAATTATCTCTGTTTGGGCATTTATGCAGGCTGAATATCGTGCGGCAAAGTAGGGCAGTTATGTTGAGTAGGTGCGCCAAGTAGTTAGTTAGTGGAAATAATGCGCTAGTGCTAGGTGCCTTAGCTGTTAAACAGCCAAGCCACCCAGTAAAAACGCATTATGATTATTGTGTATTAGATATTTTTAAATTTCTAACCTTGTACTCCTATTTTTCAGTGTCCAGTAAAGACATCGGCAACTCGAGTACACCAATTGGTCTGGTCGTGGTTTGCACTGCTCTGAGCGGCACTGTAGTGCTAGTAGGAATTGGCGCAGATTGTGGTGACGATATTGCCCCTGGTACTACATTAGCGGGCTCTATCGCATGTTTAGCTGCTAAGTTAGCTGCCATTAAAAAATTACCATCTGTTGAGTAGTTTAAATGGCGGTAATAAAGATAAATATTATTCCAGTCATTAAAATCCCGCATGTTGTCGTACCGAGCTGAAACATAATCAGGCGCATGGGTATCATAGTTAATATTGTACGAGGTATTACGGTTACTGACTGAGCCGTCGCAATTAAGATCTAAACCGCCAAGTACATAAGCCTCATTAAAGCTACTTTCACTAAAGCTGGCGTGGTTGCCGTAAGAAAAGTCTAAATTATAGCTTTGCCAATTAGTCTCTAAGCCGCCTGGGAAATTACGACGAGAAACGCCAGCGCCATATTTATCTTCAAGTAATGCCATACAGCCGGCGTTTTTATCACGACGTACACTGACGTAATGACGGTCTTGAATCATTTCATTCTCGGTAAAACCAACGCCATTGTTTGGTACACCACTTAAGGCATAGGCATAGTTCATAATACTGGTATAGTTTGGTTTAAAGTTAGGTTCATAGTTAGGGTAACTGTCTGGCCAACCGCCATGACTTAAACCTAGGATATGTCCTAACTCATGCATAAATACTGAAGACTGACTGTTTATCATGCGGTTAAGTTCGCTATCATTGTCTGCATTTAAGAACCAGCGGCTCTTAGTTGCTTGAGATGGCGAGCCAAGCGCTACGTAGAAATAGTTGTCAAAGTAATCAGGTGCTTGCCCTGACGACCCTTCACCACCGGCAGCTTGTGAGCTGGCAAATAAAGCGTAGTAGAATAAGCGCGCACGTTCAGGTTTATTATCGAAATAAACGGGCATGTAGCTGAATACGCCTGGGTAGGTATCATTGTTTTTCATGCCCGGTACTGCATGATTTCCGTTATATTCATTGCGCCAATCCGAAAGACCAATCCAAGGTGAATATTGCACGGCTTGACCGCCACCTAAGTTGTAGTTTTCTGGTCCCGAGCCATATAAGCCCCCGACATCAAAGTGCATCGCATAACCTTGTTTAGCAAAAACAGCTTTCACTTTATCAAAGACTTCTTTTCTTGGTTGAGTACCGTGATCGCCAGAGCTGGCTTTGCTCATGTAATCAACTTCAATAAATAAATCAGTAACCCCTTTACGTGCACCCCAAGTGTGTACTGGCATCCCGAAGAAGGTTTTACCCGCTTCTTCAGCACAATCAGGAATACCATCAACATCAGCATCGATGTTGATGTCATTACAATAAGGTTGCACTGGAGATTGTTGTGTACCTATATTTAAGTTCCAAGACAAGGTTTTACGCGACATATAACCACCGCTGCGCACTTCAAATTGAATTGATTCAACATTGCTTGATCGAGCACCAAAATGAGAATAGCTATAGGCGAAAGGTACATAATTATCATCATTGTAATCAGTCGCATTACTGACATGGCCGTAATCACCTTGGCAAGTAACTTTCATGGTGTAATTGCTTGGATTAAAGCCATTACCTTGTACATAAAGGTTACCACTTACTGAGAAGTCATCAAAAGACTCGCCGTATTTACCTATATCAATGCCGCCATTAACATCAGGTAAATTACAGCTTTGTGGTGCAGAAATAACGATACTTTGCGTAGCGCTATTATTACTTTCAATATTGTCACAAACCGCAGCAATTTTAACTTGGTATGAACCAGCAGTTAAACCACTGATGGTTTTATTAACGCTGGCCTGTGTTGCTAGGTGTTGCCAAGTACCATTGCTCGCCAATTGAATTTTATAAGCGGTTGCACCTGAAACTGCGTTCCATCGGGCATTAAAGCTACTTTCAGTGGCGCCACTTAAGGTTAAGCCTGTTGGCGTTGCTAACAGGTTAGGGCAGGTAGAGACTAAATTAACTAGCGACCAAGCACTTTCACTAGTCAAGCTTGTATCACAACTGGCTTTAGCAACAATGCGTACATATTGATCAGAGCTTGCTGGTAAATCAGTTAGTTGATAGCTATTGCTGTTAGTACTGGCTACCGTAACCCAAGTGCTACTTTGCCAAAGTTGAATATCATAACTATCGGCACCGGTAACCGAATCCCAGGTAACGGAGAACGAATCAGCCGTAGTATTGCTAATCACTAAGTTTGTCGCTTTTGCTAAACTTTCAGGACAAATTACGATACTGTCATCATAAATAACGCTTATCCACTGGCTTTCACTGGTAATTGTGTCGTCACAACCAGTACGAGCAACAATGCGCACATATTGTATTGAACTCATAACAAGGTTGGTTAATTGATATGATAATTCAGTGGTATTATCAAGTGTCGACCAAGCGCCATTTTGCCATAACTGCACATCATAACTATCGGCATCAGTAACTGTTGCCCACGTTAAGGTAAATTCATTATTGGTAATGTTACTCGTCGTTAGCTCTTGCGCTTTTGCTAAGGTGCTTGGACATTCTACAGTTACCTCACCACTGATTGCTACTGTGATATAGCCACTATAGTCACTGCCACCACAACTATTTACCGCACCAACTCGTATATATTCAGTACCAGCGTCAAGCTGAGTAAAATCAAAAGAAATACTACTTGTTGTACCAGCATTTAACCAGCCTGAGTTGTCCCGCCATTGTTGCAACTCATAACTTGTTGCGCCCGATACTGCAGACCAATTAGCAGTAAAACTATTACCCGTTAAGTTTGACTCAGCAAGATTTGTTGGTGTGGTTGGTGATACACATTGGGCAATGCCAGTTACATCAACCGCGAACCATTCACTAGCAACGCTCTGCTCATTACAGGCATTGCTAGCAGTAACGTTAAAGTAGTAATAACCTTGTGACAGATTGTTAATGGTTGCTTCGCTATTAGTACTTGTAACCTGCTGGTAGCCACCATTTATATACGTTTGTAACTGGTAGCTATTAGCACCATAAACATCATCCCATTGGAGAGTAACAGCAGTCCCAGTATTACTGACTACAGATAAATTAGCAGGTTGACTAAGTTGACTACAATTAGCCGCTTGCACCTGAATAAATGAGCTGAAAATGAATAAAAATATCGCGGCATATGCCTTGATATATTTCATCAGCGATATCACGCTATTGAATATTCTATAGTTCATAAGTTGTCCTTTATTATTAGTTTTTTATAAGATTTATTCATGATTTATAATTAAGCCTCACTTGAAGCTGTTTGAATAATAACCAAGAAGGAACTAGGGTCAATAGCTCTGCATTGACAACTCATTAACAAGTTGTTTTTGTGAAAATACATCTATAACAATAGTTTATGCTTTTATCTGAGTAATTGGTTACTTTGCTAGGTTACTTGGTTACCGAACGGATACCGCCTATGACAGGAGATTATTTTCAAATTAATGTATGTTTTTTCATCTATCATATAACGAGGAAATTTAATGCCGTTTTTTACGGTGAAGTTACCGTGTAATTTGTTAATAAATTAATTGTTATGATGGGTGCAAATTCTGTATTTGTGGGTTTTTATTCAAATAGTTGCTTGGTAAGGATTTATTGAAGACATAAATAAGGCTACTGACAACAGTAACGACACACTTGGTGGCTTTACCACTTATCTCATTCAATATTCCTTGTTACATATATCCTATGTTAACTTTATTTCAGGATATAAAATGATCAGTAATATAATTCTCCCCACAGCAAACATATCAAATGCTGAGATATTTTATGATGGCTTTCTCGGTTTGTTTGGCGCTAAAAAGACTATCCAAAACAATTCAAAGATTTTATGGAAATGTCGCAATGATAATGTAGGTTTAATGGTTTGCGAGCAAAACCAATCATCATTAGCTAAGAAGAACCATTCTTTGACTGTGGCCTTACAGGCGGACTCTCCAGCTGAAGTGACTATGATTTATCAAGTCGCGTTAAGGCTTGGTGCTACGTGTGCAGGCAAGCCGTTCACAAGTGATATAGGTGAGCATGAAGCGTATTTTTTAGATGCAGATAAAAATAAATTTGGTATAATTTTCAGAAAGTAACGGACTATTTTCGTAACCACTTATATATTTTTATTTATTGTTGATTCCATACGGGAAGTACTTTTAAAGCTACTTCCTGTTTTGTGTATTTATTACTGATATTTCACTTAATACCCTTGATATAAACCATCATTTCCACCTATTAACCCTCACCTTGATTATCTCATTACCTTTGATGCTAACCCATTATGAGTAACTCCACGCGTCGATATTTGTTAACTCGGATTACCCCAATAACGGTTTACCTAATGTCATCGTATATTCTAGCTATTAAATTTTGTTGATCTTCATCATTGACAAAAGACCACTAGTCTCTTAATATTCAAATAAGAGACTAGTGGTTACTTAAGTGGCAAGCATGAATTGGCAACGCGCAAGAACAGACGAAAATAAAAATGAGCGAAAAGAGGCTATTTATCAAGCTGCTTTCACGCTTTTTAAAAAAAATGGTTACGATAAAGTGAGTTTTAACGCAATTGCTGTTGAAGCGGGTTTCACCAAATCCAATATGTATCGTTACTTTAGTTCGAAAGATGAAATTTTTTTGAATGTCTTTGCCGATTTATTTGAACAGTGGGTAGGTGATTTTAGTCAGCAGTTACGAACGCTTAAACAAGACGTAGCGGCAAAAACTTTTGCTGATATCTGGGTAAACTCGATGTTGTCACAGCCCAATCTGCTTGATTTAATGCCTATTCTTTTTACTTCTTTAGAACGAAATAGCTCATTTGAACAGTTGCTGGAGTTTAAGCGTTTGGCGATGAAGTTACTTTATGGTCTAACATTGGATATCACGAGAATTTACCCTGATATTGAAGATGAAAACGCTTTTAAGCTCTTGAACTTAAGTTATGCAGCCACGACAAATTCTTGGACAGCAAGCACACAAAGTGACGCACTAAAAAAACTTTATCAACTTGAAGAGTTTCAGGCTTTGAAACCAGATTTTGAAAAAGATTTAACCACATCAATCGAAATAATTATTAAAGGTTTAAAGGCAAGTGATTAAGCCTGCTGGTAAAGAACAACAGGCGTAAGTATTCCGCTAGCTAACAATTAATTCGCTAGTTTTAGACATTAATTAAATACAAGGTAAATATCATGGCACATCATTGTGAAAAGACATTAAAAGTAAACGTACCAGCTGAAAAGGTTTGGCAAGTTCTTGAGGACTATAGCAGTATTGAAAATTTTGCTATGACGATCAAATCATCTGCGAGTGTCAATGATATTAGCTCAGGTTTGGGCGCAAAAAGATCTTGTACTTTTAATGACGGCTCAAGCCTTGTAGAAGAAATTATTGAATATCACGAAGGGCAGGGCTATAAGATGGATATTTCTAACCATTCAATGCCATTGAAAAGCATGCAATCTGAAATGAAAGTGACTGCCATTGATGAAAATACCAGTGAAATTTATATGTCAGCAGACTTTATTGTCAAAGGTGGTCCGCTTGGCTGGGTGATGGGGCACTTGATAATGCGACCTGTAATGAAAAGCATATTTATGAAAGTAATGACAGGTTTGGCGTATCATACTGTGACGGGGAAAATTATTGATGAAAAATTACCACCTAAAGAAGAGTTAGCAAACATAATAATTGCTTAATTTATCATTAAGACCTCAGCATTAGCTTTCCAACAGATTGGTTAAGACACATCTAGTGACTAATTTAGTCATTAGATGTGTCTTTATTAATGCCTAATGAATTATATGGAACTATATTAAGATTGTTTTCTAAATCGGCATGATGCTAAACCAACCAGTCCTAATGCCAAAATAGCTACTGTTGATGGCTCTGGAATTTCTTTAATGCTACTCTGAATACTCGGTTGAACCCATACTTCCAAATTTCTTAAAGAATATGTACCTGCATTCCTCATAAACGTCCAATCAGAATGCTCATTCCCTGTATTATTACCAAACCCCATTTCATCTGTGTAATCTGAATTATCCCAAGCATTCCATGCAAATAGTGATTGATCAACACCGTAATTATGGACTTGCATTGAACCGTAACAGTCGGTAGTGTGGAGCTCATCGTCCGTATCGTAATTATTACCTGAATTTGCTATGCCAGAGTCGTTTGAACCACCATAACAATTACTCCAAAACTCCATATTACCCGTTGTGATAGCTGTCCCTGTTACTATGCCGCCAACATTTGACTCGACATTCATATTGTTTAACGTCTGATCCCAAATAGTGCTACCAACAGGAACCCCTATTTTCATTAAATCTTGAGTAAATGCATCCATAGAAACCCAAAGCCACTGGCGCTCACCACCGGATTGCTGTAATTCCATGTAATAAGCAATACGGTCGATACCGCCGATAATAGTATTACCAGAATTATCGATGTTATATCCAGGGGTCACTCCGTTATAGTTGGCATTTACCGGTAAATCCAGCTGATAGATTTGACTGAAACTGTTGAATTCACTTACGTCTATGATCACTCCGGCTTGCGATGACGGAACGGTGAAAAAAACACCAAGGGTCAACGCGACAAGGTTTGATATCATTTTGTTTTTCATCATAATTTCCTATCATTATTATACTGTTCTTATTTGCAGTAAAGTTACTGATATAGTTAAGCTAAGGGTAGCTACAAGCCATTTACACCTATAACAAGCAAAATAAATTAATACATTAATATCATCAATCCTCTTTTCGAACTCATTACTGAAGCAGAAACGACCTTGAGATAAACAGCTTTGACATGAAAAGCTGCTATTAAGTGTTAGCATTTATCTTCCCTACCAGTAGTAAGCAATATTTCTTAAATTCTACAGTGCATTTTTCTAAATTTACGTGTCTTAATTCGAACTATATTCCTAAAACACATGAAAATAAGACTGGCTATAATGTAAAATACCGATGTGGTAAATGATATTTTCATTATGCTACTTGATAAAAATGCGCTTTCTAGCGATATACTTGAATTGAGTAAGTACATAATAAAAGAAGCAAATAAAAGAAAAATACCAGTAACTAAAAGTACCTTATACAATATGCTAAGGTTATAAATGACTTCTTGAGCAATAGTTTCTCTTAATTCCATGTGACACCTCGAAAAGCAAAGATTATTGAAAAGGTGATTTTTTAATCGTCACCACTTAACAGTTACATTACAAAAATCGTACCAATTAAAAAATCAACCATTTCAACCTGTTAAAAATACTAATGCAATACATAAGGATAAAATTTGCAAAAAGCGACTTATTTTGCGACGTAATTAAAAGTAGGTGTAACCAAAGATACCGCTGTTCTCAAGTTCATTTAACTATGCCACTAGATATAATTTGCTTGAAACAGAGCCAAATGGCAGTGACGCTGAAACTTCCTCTTAAGCACACGAATTTATCTCACTTTACTCGTGGACAAACCTAATAAAATTCAATGACAATCTAGGGTGAATTACGGGCTATCTTTATTATTAGGTGGTTAAACTGAGGTAATTGTCCGTTATAGGTTTCGCGGATATAAAGTAACTTCTTTAGACATTAAGCATTTCTTCAATCAAGGAGCTTTTAGCTAAAGTCGCTTGATAATAATAGCCATTAAAAAAGCCACTACATTGCTATAGTGGCTTTTACTTGTGTTTACTTTATTTTGAGTTAACTAACTCGTATTAGAACTGCTGGCTAAATCGAAGGAACCAACTGCGACCAAATAAACGGTAGTTACTTTCATCAGTATTACCATTTTGCGCTGGTTCAATATAAATAGGCTCTTCATCCGTTAAGTTAGTAATACCGGCAGAAATTGTGGTGCCAGTATCAAAGCTATAACTAGCGGTGACATCATGATACAAGATGGAATCTACGCTATACATATGATTACCTTTACTTGGATCATTAGCATCATTCGGTGTGCTGCCATAGTATAATAAATCATCATACTCTAGCCCTGAAATGTAGTAAGCCGCATAACTTAAATTGAGGTTGTCTAGGGTATAGTTAGCCGTGAAGTTTATTTTATCGGTGGCATAGCTATTATCATTCTCGAATTGACCATTTAAGTCTTCCATTTCAAACATGAAACTAGTGGCGTTATACACTTGGTTTTTACGCTCTAAAAAGTGGCTCCATGATAAGTTTAAGTAGAATTCACCTGACAATGCTTCAAAGGTATAGTTTGCTTCAAAATCAATACCTTTAGCTGTCATGGCACTTAAGTTTTCAGAGCGTTCACTGATGTCAGTAATTTCACCACTGCTATCACGAGTTATGTTACTACACAAAGAAGCAACGCCGCCTTTGTAACAGCCATCTAATGAATCACCCGCACCAACAGCGTCAATCACGTTTTCTAGTTCAATTGACCAGTAATCTAACGTTAAACCAAAGCCTTCGATAAAATCAGGTGAATAAGCGATACCAATAGTTAAACTGTCACCTTCTTCAGGTGTTAGGCTGTCGTTACCACCAACAGTTGAACGTTGTTGACCATCAACATTGCTACTACCATCAGCAGGTACACCGTCAGCTTGACAGTTGCCTTGTTGAGCGCCTGTTAAACCCGCCCAGTTTACACTGCTACATGGATCACTAGTAAACGGATATGAATCACCCTTTGGAGCGTAAAGATCAAACATTGTTGGCGCTCTATACACAGTGCCGTAGGTACTACGTACTAATAAACCATCGACAACATGCCATTCTAGGCCGAGTTGATAAGTCGTTGAAGAGCCAAATAATTCAAAATCATCATAACGAATACCAATTGGTATCTCTATGCTTTTTGCCCCTGGTAAATCGCTTAATAACGGCACTCTAATTTCAGTGAAAATACTTGTTACATCAAAAGCACCATTAGTGGCTTTTGAAGTATTACCGGTAACTTCACCCATGAACTTGCCTGAATCAACTTGGTTCTCAGCTTCTTCATCACGGTATTCAAAACCAATACCAGCGGCTAACGCACCGGCAGGTAACTCGATGATATCACCACCAACAAAGCCGGTGAGTGTCTGTAGCGTGTAATTACCTGAACTAGATAATGGCGCAGAAGTATAATCAAGCATCTCTTGAGTAACAGAGCCAGGGCCACCAAAGACATTCATCGAAACACAGTCACTAATAGGCGAAGCACTGGTACCACAAACAATATTACCATCAGCGTCTTTAAATGAAGGGCCCATAGCTTTGGCTAAGTTTGGTCCATATAGTTGGCCAAATTCAGTTAAAGAGTATTGGTTATAACCGTAATTGTAATTTAAGTCATAAGTCCAACCATCACCAAATTCACCTTCCATACCAATGACTTGTTGAAAGCCAACATTGTCTTGCTCAAAGCTACGACCGCCTTCTAACATACGACGACGTGAGCGGGTAACATCTTCACCAAATGGGTTGTAGAAGTTGTCTTTTGATACACCATTGAACTCAGAGCCATCAGGAAGTATGCCGCTATAAGCTGGGTCATAACGAGTATCATAAGGGACTGCAGCAAGCTCTTGACGAGAAGTTCGTTTATTTATACGTGTTTCTGTGTAAAAAGTAATGTTGTCATTGAATTCAAAACTGCCTTCAACAAACATATTCAATTTTTTGTAAGGTGTCTGTAAAAAGTTTACCGGTGCATAGTTATAGGTATCATCAGGGTTAACAAAATCGCGCATATCACTAATGCCAGCAATGCCACCATCACAAGTCGCATTCGTTTGATTTGGACGACCTTGCATATAATATTGTCCACAAGGCGTAGAGCCACTACCAATAGAGGTAACGTTACCACCGGCTTGATTTGGTGGAATTAAACCATTTTTCCAAAAAGACAATTCATCTGCTTCTGCATTAGCGCTCCATGGGCTAACAGACCAAGGGTGGTTTAAAAACTCAACACTGCTGTCACCTTGATAAACGGCTTCTTGGTCGACATAATCGACACCAAAAACTAAGTGACCATCGTCAAACGCTTTACCTAACACCAAACTGATGGTGCTTTGTGAGTTTTCGTCAACGTCAAAAGAGTTTGATTGTTGGGCGTTAAATTCTACCCCTTCAAAATCTCGACGAGTTATAATGTTAACTACGCCCGCTACTGCATCAGCGCCGTATGTTGCAGATGCACCATCTTTTAATATTTCAATACGGTTGATCATCGAAGCAGGGATTGTTTGAAAATCACTGGTCGCTGGTCTTCTGCCATTAATTAGTACTAAAGTACGTTCAGAGCCTAAGCCCCTAAGTTCAACAGAGGTACTACCATTACCGCCATTGTTAGTTGTGGTCATAGCAGGAGAGCCAGACATTACCGCACTGCTTTGTAAAAACTGTCCTACATCTTGAATACCTCGTATCTTAAGATCTTCAGCGGTAATAACCGTTACAGGACTTGCTGACTCCATATCGGTACGCTTTAAACGTGAGCCTGTTACTTGTATACGTTCAACTTCTTCAACAGAATTTTTCTCTGCTGCAAAAGAAGTGCCTGAAAAGGACAGGGCGCTACCTGCACCTATCATCATGGCAATTTTTATTGCTTTAGCGATTTTATTATTGTTATACATTTATGTTCCCTTAATCACTGTTGTGATTTAGTTTTTGTTATTGCAAAGCTAAATTGCCAAGCTGACTTTTTAGCGATGAGTTTGTATTGTTTGGTTACACTTAATGTCTTTAAAAGTAAAAACACTTACAAATGTATACAATATAAAGTTTGCGTCAATAGGGTCGGTAAGCAGAAGATATTTCAGTATGATGTATTTGTGAATTATGATTAATTGCCGCGTTATCAATTGGTTAGGTTTTTATTTTTATTTTTACTTATTTTTCTATGACAGAATTCATTTGGTTGATGACAGTGAGGTAACCGTTAATGACATGAAAATAAAACAAAAAAACTTTAATATTTTGAATTTAATTGGAATTATTTGATTATTACTCTTTTTTACTTCAGGAAAGTGTTTGGTTAACTGTGATATTTAAGTCTAATTCGACATAAGCTAAAGATAAAAAACCCCAGCATGAATGAACATCCTGGGGTGGGAAAATCTTACCTATATATCAACTTAGTGGTGCTCAGCCCCATGTATGAAGGCAAAATAGGGGTAATTAGTATCAATAACAGCAATAGTACTGTTATGAACACTTCTCAATTTTATCCCCTATGAACACTGACAGACCAGATTGAAATATTTTATTAAATAAGTAACGCCCTAAAACAACAACATAGTTAACAACTCAGTGTACTTGTAAAATCTTTATACACTGGGTTGAGACGCTTAACGGTTTAAGCGCTTAATTTATTCAGTCACTTAACTCCTTTATGGGCATGAACGATAGTAAGGGCTATTACCAAAAATCTCATAGATAATGCCGTACAAGGTTGGATCTTGAGTTTGCAGTGCACTACGCGTATTTGGTCCACCGCCCATGTTGGCATTAAAGAAACTTTGCACACCTTCAGCGAAGTACTCCTTATAATCATTCATTGCATAATGACCTGCACCCCAAAGGCTGTAGTAATTAGCATTTGTATGAGCAGATTGTAAGCGAGAACTAAAACCAGGGAATACATAATCTAAACCAAGAAGATGTAAAGAATGCGCATATTCATGGATGGTTATATCTTCACCTAGGTAGCGGTCATTAGAATGACACATGGCATTTTCTTCAGCACTTGAACCTAAAGGTACAGAAGGCATACCACCTAAACCTCGAGCACGTTCATCCCAAAACCCTGAGTCAAGGTGACTATATTCAGGCATCCAAGTTGTTAATTCTGAAGGATAAGTACCCATAACACCGTGACGGAAACCATTGGCAACCATCATAGGTACTACGCGGCTATCAACTGTTTGCATGACACTATCGAGTAAAAATGCGGTTCTATGAAGCGCGGCATCAGATGCATAACGAGCAGAGATAATTGGCAGGCCAGTGCCCGAACTACATAATCGGGTGTAGTAGTGGCTGTTTGGCATATTGCTAGGGTAGGCTTTAATACCGCCTTGACAACCAATGACACCATCTGGGTTAGTAGGAATAATTGGATCATCACCTACCATGTTGTAGTTACCATTACTTTCAACGGTGATAACTTTCATACACTGTCCAGTTTGATCGGTGACTACCCACCTGTCGCCAGTGTAACTACTACGACTCCAGTTATCGCCAGGGGCAAAGTTATCGTTATATATTTTGCTATAACGTGAACCATCGGCGGACAGCCATTGAACTTTCAAGCCAGTTTCACTGTCGTTATTAATGGTGAAGTTTGTTGAAATACCGTTACGGCTATATGCTTGACCTTCAAGATTACAAGACGCATCTGGGATTAAATCTGGTGTAGGAATTACAATGTCATCGAGAGAGTAGTCAACAATAATTGAGCCATCGGTAAATCCTGCATAAGCAGACACTAAGGCATAATATGTGCCTTGGCCGTCGCCAGCACTACAACTTTCATTGCTGTCTGGTGAATCAGATTTACAGTCATAACTGCTAGTGGTTGGCATGCTGCCTTTTTTTACGTAAAGATCGGCATCACCATTGTTTGCCGTAATACTAAAGGTTACGTTTTTGGCATCTGCTGGAACGGCTATAAAAAAGTCTTTCACATCGCCTGCGTTGGCAATAGTAAGGCTTTTGTTGCTAGCTTTAGTTAATTCATTATCATTTGGGGTAATAACAACATCGTCATCAGCCTCAACTTTGAAATTCCCATTTGTTACTGTGGTGAATAACTCAACACAATTTTCATTAGTATCGGTTACTACCCATTTGTCACCAATATAAGAGGTACGGTTAAACGTTTCACCTGGTACAAATGCGTCATCGTACATATTAGCGTATAAAGTACCATCAGCTTGTAACCAGCGAATTTGTAGTGTTTGGTCGGTTAAATTTTCAATATTAATACTGGTGGTAGTTGAAGTGCGACCTGTATAAGGTCCCATGGCGGCACATGAGCCTTCACCTGGAACAACTGGGTCGATGGGAACTACTGGATCAGTTGGAGTATGGTCCCAACATTCCTTATTCGGGCTATCGTGATATGTTGCAGTACATTGTAGCCATTCATACCATTCACTACCGTTTTGAGAAGCAAAGTTTTGAATGTAACTATTGTAGGCAGAGTAATTGCCGCTTCTGTAATAAGATAAAATAGAATCTAGTGCTTCAGGGTGGCGCTCAAAAATAAAAGCTACACCAAGATAGCCCCAGTTATATACACGACCGGTATCATGTTCATAGGTGGTATTGATCACATCTGAAAGCGAGTAACTCGCTTGGCCAGCTAGCTCGCGGGCATAATCATAAGGCCAATCAACCCAAGCAACATATTCAGCAGAGCCTTCTAACCAAAATACGGTATTGTTTGAGCTTTCCATGTAAGTCGAAAAATTGCCGGCCATGTTATAACGACCGTCGAGATAATGATTAAACTCATGAGATAAGTTCATTATCCACCAGCTACTACCATCATCAGTTATGTAGGTTACATAACTCGCTTGGTTACCAGGAACACTTGGATCACCTTCTAAATACATACCGCCATTATTGGTATCTATACCAAATATTTGCGCTGCATTGTATTGATAAGAAGCGTAATCTTTAAAGGCATTAATTTGCACGGTAGCATTATTATCGCCTGATAAGGGCTGTTTAGCTGTTTTCATTAATCTGTGGTAACGCTCTTCTTCAGAAACTAACTCATCACAAACCGCTTGTAAGTTTTGTGCTGTGATATATGACTCTGAACGAATTGATATTTTTGCGCCACAGTTGTAGTTGTAACGCAGGATGTTTTCACCTGCATTAAAAGCTTCTGAAGACTGAGCTACCGGGCTTTTTGGTGAAAGTGAATGGCTATGTGAGCTTGGTTTACTTAAGTTAATAATACTATCGGCTGTTGGTGGACTATTCACTGTGGCGGCATTACTTAGCATACTTACCGACATTGCTAGCGACGCCAGTGCTGTTTTATAGCAAGCATTCTTACCCGCTTTATTTTTGACCTTATTACTTATCATGTTGATATCCTCATATTGTTTTTTTTAGCAAAGATTAATCACTTTCCTTGTTAGTTAAATAATTCAGCACACGTTCAACTGCTTTAATTAACAACGTCATTCCAATCGGTTTTATTAGCAATTACATTCACGTTTTAAGGTAGCCATTTGGGTAAAAACCCAATAATAAATCATTATTAAAGGCGTTAAAAAATTGCTACACTCAATCAATGTATACAATATACTAAAAAGTACAAGGTTAATTTTGTTTACTTTATATTTACATTGCAACTCGCTGTAAATGTTAAAAAGTTGTTATTAATCAGGTGGTTGTTTTTTATCTTGGTTTATTGTTTTTCATTGGTAACATCGAAATAGATATTGGTGACACTTTATCTACGGCTAATGACATAGGCGCTAGGTAAAAAAAAATTTCTTGGTATTAATAAAAACATAAATACATAACTAAATATTTTAAACCGTATTAATTAGCGACTTGTTTTGTTAAATCCATAACGGCAAAACGAGTAATTAATATAAAAATTACCGCTAATAAATGCGTTTACTACTAGGAGTAAAAAATGGCTGCAATAGCAGGAGAAGGTACTATTGAAAATTGGTCATCGAGACTGACTTTTCTTATGGCCTCGATCGGGTTTTCAGTAGGGCTAGGTAATATCTGGCGTTTTCCCTATGTAACAGGTGAAAACGGAGGTGCAGCGTTTGTTCTTGT
>Ga0209292_1000991_pt1 | contig 35754 bp, 29 predicted proteins | sample GOMGulsemesocosm_2_FD_184634 | JGI IMG/M metagenome (GOLD analysis project Ga0209292, IMG submission 184634) | Methane-oxidizing microbial communities from mesocosms in the Gulf of Mexico - GOM9C Gulf of Mexico (SPAdes) (version 2) | ecosystem: Environmental > Aquatic > Marine > Cold seeps...
AAACAGGCTCTTGGCCTTCACCGTATAAAATTGCAGGAACTTTGTTTGCGTGACGTAGGCGGCGGCTCGCACCTTTCCCTAGGTCAGTACGAACTTCAGCTTCTAAAGTAAATAAATCAGTCATGGTATAATACCTAATATTTTATAGTTAATTTAGTTGTTTTTTGCGACCAAAAACAACCGTGAACCTTTTTATAATAGCAATATAAAGTAAGTCAATCGCTATAAAAGGCGCGGCATAATAACACCTCAGTTAAAGCAGATCCAACGTTAATGTTGGATCTGCTCATTTATTAGTTTACATGGCTGTGTATATAATTAATGTAAATGGTGGTTATAGATATTTTATGATTGAAAAAAAGTAGCGGTACGTGCTTAATATGAGATTGATGCTTATGTAGCTATATGAGATTTTTTATGACGATTACTTCTTTTTACCCAACGCCTCGTACATTAATGGGACCCGGTCCTAGTGATGTTTCCCCACGAGTTTTATCAGCATTAGGTCGACCGACAATAGGTCACTTAGATCCTGAGTTTGTTCAGATGATGGACGAAATAAAGTGTTTATTACAATACGCTTTTCAAACTAAAAATGAATTGACGATTGCCGTTTCAGCGCCAGGCTCTGCGGGCATGGAAACGTGTTTTGTTAATTTAGTTGAACCAGGCGAAAAAGTCATTGTTTGTGTGAACGGTGTTTTTGGTTCACGTATGGTAGAAAATGTTGAACGTCTTGGTGCTACAGCCATCGTTATTAATGACGCATGGGGGGCACCCGTTGATGCTGAAAAGGTAAAACAAGCTTTTATAGATCACAGCGATGCCAAGTTTTTAGCCTTTGTACATGCCGAAACCTCTACCGGGGTTTTATCTGACGCTAAAGCTTTATGTAAAATAGCACGTGATAATTCAGCATTATCTATCGTTGATGCGGTAACCTCCTTAGGTGGTGTCGAGTTAAGAGTCGATGATTGGGGGATTGATGCGGTTTATTCAGGTAGCCAAAAATGTTTATCTTGTGTTCCTGGAATATCTCCCATTAGCTTTAGTGCAAAAGCGGTAGAGAAACTACAAAGTCGAAAAACCAAAGTACCCAGTTGGTTTCTCGACCAGTCGTTAGTGATGGGATACTGGGGCGGGGCAGGAAAGCGTTCTTATCATCATACAGCTCCGGTGAATTCTTTATATGCCTTGCATGAATCATTAGTGATGTTACAAGATGAAGGTTTAGAGAATGCGTGGCAAAGACACGACAAACAACATCAAAAATTAAAACGTGGCTTATCTAAATTAGGTATAGAGTTTGTAGTTGATGAGCAATATCGTTTACCACAATTAAACACGGTACTTATTCCTCAAGGTGTTGATGACGCGGCTGTTCGTCAAAGGTTACTTAATGACTATAACCTAGAGATAGGAGCTGGACTGGGTGGTTTTGCAGGTAAAGCATGGCGAATCGGTTTAATGGGTTATGCAGCAAGAACTGAAAATGTCGCTTTATGTCTAGCCGCTTTGGCCGATGTTTTAGATAAGTAAGTTTATAAGTGACTTTGTTGTTTTGAGTTAAAGAGTCACTTCTTGCAAAACAATCCTTCGCTTTACAACTAAAAAAGCCCTGAGTAAATTTACTCAGGGCTTTATAATTTGTATATTGATTAACTAAATACTTTAGCTATCAAACATTGCAGAAATTGATTCTTCGTTACAAACACGACGAATAGCTTCTGATAACATACCACTTAAGGTTAATTGACGAACAATGCCTAGTCCTTTAATTTCATCGGTAAGTGGAATCGAATCAGTTACAACTAATTCATCAATTACAGAATCTCTTAAGTTTTGTGCTGCATTACCAGAAAGAACTGGATGAGTAGCATAAGCGATAACACGTTTTGCGCCGTGCTCCTTTAATGCTTCAGCAGCTTTTGCTAATGTGCCACCAGTATCTATCATGTCATCAACGATAATACAGTCACGGCCTTTTACATCACCGATTATATGCATTACTTGTGCTACGTTAGCTTTAGGTCGACGTTTATCAATGATAGCAAGATCTGCATCATCAAGTAATTTAGCGACAGCACGAGCACGTACAACACCACCAATATCAGGAGAAACTACAATAGGATCATCAAGATCACGTGTAAGCATATCTTCTAATAAGATAGGAGTACCGAATACATTATCTACTGGCACATCAAAGAAACCTTGAATTTGCTCAGCGTGTAAGTCAACCGTTAATACGCGGTCAACACCAACACTTGATAAAAAGTCAGCAACTACTTTTGCTGTAATAGGCACACGTGCACTACGTACACGTCTGTCTTGGCGAGCATAACCAAAGTAAGGAATAACGGCTGTAATACGACCGGCAGAAGCGCGGCGTAAAGCGTCAATCATTACAATTAATTCCATTAAATTATTGTTGGTTGGCGCACAAGTTGATTGAATAATAAAAACATCCGCACCGCGTACGTTTTCATTAATTTCAACACTAATTTCACCATCACTAAAACTGCCAACCTTGGCATCACCTAAAGTAATATAAAGGCGTTCAGCTATTTGTTTAGCTAGTTCAGGGGTGGCATTACCAGCAAATATTTTCATGTCAGGCACGGTCAGTTCCTCAGAAACTTTGGACATACTAAGTTACGCTGTCAGTAAAACGTGAGTTTACTATCAGCAAATTATTTAATTTTTGCCAGTGGTTATTGGCTTTTTTATGAAAATAAATTTTCATTGGACGATTAACTCTCTATTTGTTTTTCATTGTCATGCTAATTTTTCAATTGCATCACGTAATGGAGAGGTATTTACCCCTTTTGCCACAAAAGACGTTATTCCATCAGGAAGTAATGACTGTATGTGACACGCTTCTTGTTCGGTTTCAAAGCGAGAAAAAATACACGCTCCAGTTCCGGTCATTCGAGAAGGCGCGTATTCTACCAACCAAGCCAGTAACTTGGCAACCTCAGGATACTTTTTTATTACCAGTGATTGGCAATCATTGTGGCATAAGTCTATGTCTAGCTTGGTTATATCACCATTTAAATTTACTTTTGGGGTATTGCGAGTTAAGTCTTTAGCGGTAAAAACGCTGGCAGTAGAAATACTAACATCCGATTTACTTACTAAATACCAGTATTCTTTAGGTGAAACAGGGGTTAATTCTTCGCCAACGCCTTCAGCAAAAGCAGCGAAGCCATGAATAAATATTGGTACGTCTGCACCGAGTTCTAAACCTAGTTGGGCAAGCTCTGTAAGTGATAAATTAGCACACCATAATTTATTGAGTGCTAATAGCACTGTGGCAGCATTCGACGAACCGCCCCCTAATCCACCTCCCATAGGAAGTACTTTTGTCACTTTTATATGGGCACCTAATGTTAAATTTACAGCGTTCGTACTTTTTTCTAAAATGTTTTTCTGAAGTAGTATTGCTGCTTTAACAATTAAATTATCTTCATTATTAACCCCTTCAATTGGCGTTAATAATTCAACCTTATCTCCGCTGATAATTTTTATGTCTATTGTGTCGCAGTGATCAACAAATTGAAACACCGTCTGTAACTGATGATAACCGTCGCTGCGTTGGCCAACAATGTGAAGAAATAAGTTTAGTTTTGCCGGAGAGGGGAAACGGTAATAGGTTTCATTATTACTAATCATTTATTGATACATCCCATTGATGAACATTAATCTTAATAACTAAATCGTCTTGTTTTATAGTGAATATTGTCGCTAGTTGATATTCTAATATTTGGCGATATCGGCTGTATTTCACTTGCCATTTTTTTTCATCATAATAGCTAGTTAATGTCTCAGGTAAGTCGGTTATCTTGTTATAGCTGATCACATCAGTATTTAAATAAGGAAGTCCTTTTAGCCAAAAGGTCATTGCTTGTGTTGGCAGCGTAAAGCCGGTTAATGAAGTGAGTATTTTATTTAAATCAGGACTTTGATATCGCTCTCCACTAACTTCAACGATATGCATGCCATTGACAGACTCAAGATTAAACACCTGTATACCTAAAATGGTGGTTAAGTTTAGTACTTGATTATTTTTATCACCCTGATAATGCCAGTTTAGTGTTGCGCTTTGGCGTTCATCGGGAGTGATTATTGCCATTTTGCCTTTTATTTTCCAATTCTTTAATGCTATCAGCTTTTTGTTTCGCTCTATTTGCGCTTCATGCGTAACTATTTCAGCCTGTTGGTTATGCTCTAAAGAGCTACAACCCGATAAAAAAGCTAAAATACAGCTTAATGACGCAATAGATAATAATCTTAGTTTATTCATATTTAAGGTAAATACTTCGTTTAAATAACGTTAGTCGACTAAATATCGATAGATAACGTGTTTGGTACTTTTAATTTTCTGTGATTTTTCGTAAAATTAACATCATTATTTGTCATAGATCATAGGTTTTTTTTAAAACCTGATTGATAATGTGGTTAATGAAAAGATTAATCGCAAATACATGGGTCGAAAACAAGTTATCATTTTTTGCATTAATCGTATTTTAAAAGGCTGAATAGTTAGCGTTATGTCTATAGTTGCTGTTGGTATCAATCACAAAACCGCCCCTGTTGCCGTTAGAGAGACAATTTCTTTTAACCCGGATCGTTTGAGTGCGGCGTTAACTGAATTATTGGGTTCGGTAGAATGTCGCGAAGCCGCCATATTATCAACCTGCAATCGTACCGAACTGTATTTAGTACAAGAGGGCGATGTAAGTGTTACTCAAGAAAAAGTAGTTCGTTGGTTAGAGCAGTACCATAATGTTCCGGCTTCAACCATCACGCCCAGTTTATATTGGCATACGGATCAACAAGCCGTTAATCACATGATGCGTGTCGCCTGTGGTTTAGACTCTTTAGTGTTAGGCGAACCTCAAATTTTAGGGCAAATGAAGCAAGCTTACAGCCAAGCCAAAGCGGCTGGTTCTATGTCTTTAGTTATGGACCGATTGTTTCAGCGCACTTTTGGTGTCGCTAAACAAGTTCGTACAGAGACTGAGATAGGAGCTAGTGCAGTTTCTGTTGCGTTTGCCTCGGTTAACCTAGCTAAACATATTTTTGCTAGCCTTGAAAAAGTTAAAGTGCTACTTGTTGGGGCTGGTGAAACCATTGAGCTGGTGGCTAAACATTTATACGAAAATAAAGTCGGTAAAATTACCGTTGCTAATAGAACGATAGCTCGCGCTGAATCTATGGCAGGAGCGATTGGCGCAGATGTTATCACCCTCGCGCAAATTCCTGAAAGAATGGCCGATGCTGATATTGTCATTAGTTCAACAGGTAGTACCTTACCTATTATAGGTAAAGGCATGGTCGAACATGCATTAGGACAGCGTAAGCATCGTCCTATTTTTATGGTCGATTTAGCCGTACCACGTGATGTTGAAGAACAAGTGGGTGAACTTGAAGACGTATTTTTATATACGGTTGATGACTTACAAGGCATTATCGCCAAGAATTTAGCCAATCGTCGTAAAGAAGCTATTCAAGCTGAAGCTATAGTTTCCACTCAATCTGATGTATTTATGTCGTGGTTACGCGGCTTGAATACCCAAGATACGGTAATCGACTATCGCAAACAATGTTTAGAAAGTCGTGACCAATTATTAGAAAAAGCCTTATTACAATTGCAAGGTAATAAATCACCGGAAGCAATCATTGCAGAATTAGCGACTAAATTGACCAATAAATTTATGCATGCACCAACGAGCGCTATTCAATCTGCTGCACAAGGAGGCGAATTAGACAAACTTGTCTATTTACGCGATATTTATAATATTAAATAGTTCTTTTTGACTTTTTAGCACTTTCAAGAGCTTTTTTACGGCTTTGATTGAAAGTGCTTAACGAACCCTTTAAACTCCACACCATCGAATTATATCCGCTGTTCCCTAATTATAAGATTTCTTAATGAATAAATCTGTTTATCAAAAACTTGAAATATTAGTTGAGCGCTTTGAAGAAGTTCAAGCCTTGCTTTCTGATCCCGAAACACTTTCAAATCAAGAAAAGTTTATTGCTTTATCAAAAGAGTTCTCTCAATTAGAATCTGTCACTAGTGTTTTTAATGACTATAAAACAGCAGAAGAAGATTTTTCTTTAGCTGAAGAAATGCTAAAAGATGAAGATCCTGATATGCGTGAAATGGCGCAAGAAGAGTTTAAATCAGCTAAAAATTCTATTGAAGAGCTAACGGATCAATTACAAATTTTATTATTACCAAAAGATCCAAACGACAACAATAACTGTTTTGTTGAATTACGTGCTGGTGCCGGTGGTGATGAAGCTGCAATTTTTGCGGGGGATTTATACCGCATGTATAGCCGATATTGTGAAAAACAAGGTTGGCGAATTGAAGTCATGAACATGAATGAAAGTGAACAGGGCGGCTATAAAGAAGTAATATTTAAAGTAGTTGGTGAAGGCGTATACGGCCAAATGAAGTTCGAGTCTGGCGGTCACCGAGTACAACGTGTACCTGAAACTGAATCTCAAGGACGTGTGCATACTTCTGCATGTACGGTTGTTATTATGCCTGAAATACCAGAAGCTGACGCGATTGAAATTAACAAAGCAGATTTAAAAGTAGATACTTTCCGCGCATCAGGTGCGGGTGGGCAACACGTTAACAAAACGGATTCTGCTATACGTATTACTCATATTCCAACGGGTGTAGTTGTTGAGTGTCAAGAACAGCGCTCTCAGCATAAAAACCGTGCGCAAGCTATGTCTGTATTACAAGCTCGTCTACAGCAAGCAGAAGATGAGAAACGCCGTAGCGAAGAAGAGTCGTCACGTCGTAACTTGGTTGCTAGTGGTGATCGCTCTGAACGTATTCGTACTTACAATTATCCACAAGGGCGTATGACTGATCATCGTATTAACCTTACTCTCTACCGCTTAAATGAAGTACTTGAAGGAAATCTACACTTGGTATTAGAGCCAATTATGTTGGAAAACCAAGCTGATTTACTTGCGGCACTTGCTGAACAAAACTAGTTACAGATTTGAGCAAATCATATACACCGTCAATTAAATATTGCCAGCAAACTTTTGCTGAAATAATTAATCAAGGGCAACAATTACTTGTTGCCTTTTCTGATAGCGCAAAACTAGATTGTAAAATTTTACTCGCTTTTGTCTTAGACAAAGAGACGAGTTATTTATTAACTTGGCCAGAAAAAAAGTTAACTGAATCTCAGTTTCAAGCCTTTATGATATTGTTTGACCGTAGATTAAAAGGTGAACCTATTGCTTACATTATTCAAGAACGTGAGTTTTGGTCTTTACCTTTTTATGTTTCACCAGCCACGTTGATCCCTCGTCCTGATACTGAATTATTAGTTGAGCATATTTTAGCTCGTCACCAACAAAACTCACTAACATGTTTAGATCTGGGGACGGGCACAGGTGCTATTGCTTTAGCGTTAGCTTCTGAACAGCCAAGTTGGCATATTGATGCGGTTGACTTTAGTGATGAAGCTATTTTATTAGCGCAAAAAAATGCCCAACGATTACAGCTTAAACACGTTAATATTTATCAAAGCGATTGGTTTTCAACGGTAGAGCAAAATAATAAATTCAATGTTATCGTAAGCAACCCTCCTTACATCGATGAAAATGATGAACATTTATTTGAAGGTGATGTTCGATTCGAGCCGTTATCCGCATTAGTTGCTGGTGATAATGGTTACTCTGATATCAAGCTTATCGCAAAAAAATCGTTAACTTTTTTAGAAAATAATGGTGCTCTATATTTTGAACATGGCTATGAACAAGCAAAAGAAGTCAGAGGTATTTTAAAGCAGCTCGGTTATCAAAATATTGAAACATTACAAGATTACTCGGGAAATGATCGGGTGACATGTGCTGTATTTATCAATAATTAGATATTGAAAATTAAACAATAATAACAACTAAAGGGTATAACATGAAACATTTACACATGACACTTGCGGCGATTAGCATACTTTTATTCACCTATCGATTTGCCTTAACGTTAATGGAATCCTCTCAGCTAGATAAAAAATGGCTGAAAATCAGCCCGCATATTATTGACACGTTTTTGTTGTTATTAGGTGTTGGCTTAGCGGTTAAGTTAGCAATTAATCCTTTTGAATACTTGTGGTTAGCTGAAAAAATTATTGCAATCGCTTTATATATATTTACTGGCTATTACACGTTGAAATTAGCGCGTAATCGAATGATGCAAATCATTGGTTATTTAGGTGCTATGGGTTGGATAATGTTAGTTGTTCGTATTGCTATGACTAAACAAACAGTTTTTTTCTAAACCACTTATCTAACATAAGCGATATCGTCAAAAATAAAGTACAAATAAGTAGTAAAATTAAAGCATGAAAGAATTATTATTTTCAGAACTAAAAAATACCGATAAATCATTAATTGAAGCATTTTCATTAATAGAAGAAGTTGTATTTGGTGATTGTAATTTTGACTGTACACACCTTGATAACGTTGTTGAAGAGTGTAATCAGTTAATTTCAACCATTGATGAGCCACTTGAACAAGCTGAAAAATTGCTTAATGAGCTGTTTATTACACAGCTTTTTATCGATACTCAACAAAATGATTGGCCTGTTAGTGCTCATAAATTAAGAGCTGGTTTTGATTTAAAACTGATGTCACCAGCATTAAAATGTGTAGTGCTTTGTTATATATTTAGGATGTGCAATTTTGAGGCTGATGTTGTTTTTGTCCCTCAAAAAAATATGGTGCGTGTTGTTTGTGATGAGCTTTACGCAATTATTTTTGATCCCGTTACAGGGGAATCTCTTGATTGGCATGAGCTTGATTTACGTATGGATGACCTAGATGGTGATCCACAGAGCCATCAAATGGAAGATGTCTCTCGTTTGAGCCTTATCGCGAAGCACGTTAGTTCATTAAAAAATGCGTTGATCAAAGAAGGTCTTTTTCCTCAAGCACTAAAATGTGTCGATATTTTAATTTCGTTACGACCTGATGATCCATTCGAACGTCGTGATAGGGGCTTCTTATTGCATCAACTAGATTGTTTTAAAGTCGCATATGATGATTATCAATACTTTGTTAAACAGTGCCCGAAAGATCCCGCGGCTCAGTTATTAAAAATGCAATTGGATAAAATCACCATAACTGATACGGTATTACATTAATTAAGTTGTAGCTAAGGCTGTTGCCTTCAACAAAAAATAACAATAAAAAATAACAACAGGGCTATTCAATGCAAGAACAAATTATTAATAACACTCCTTTACTAACAAATGATGCAAGTGTACTCGGCTTGCTGGCATTAATTTTAGGTCTAGTTTTTTATACTTCTAATAGTAATCATCCTGCTTTTAAAAAATTCTATAAATATGTGCCTGCGTTATTAATGTGCTATTTACTGCCGTCTCTTTTAAATACTTTTGGTATTGTTAGCGCAGAGTTAACTCAAGTTGATGAAGTCGCTAAGTATTATTTATTACCCGCTTGTTTAGTCTTATTAACATTGAGTATTGACCTTAAAGCGATCAGGGGGCTGGGCAGTAAAGCCATTATTATGTTTTTAACCGGCACAGTTGGTGTGGTTATTGGTGGTCCAATCGCATTGCTAGCTATTTCAGGTATTTGGCCTGAATTGTTAGGTGTATCAGGTCCTGACGCGGTTTGGCGTGGTATGGCGGCGCTTGCTGGTAGTTGGATTGGTGGTGGCGCTAATATGATGGCAATGAAGGATATCTTCGAAGCAGATGGGAAAATCTTCACCATTATGGTAACTGTCGATATTGTAGTCGCTAATTTATGGATGGCCGTCTTATTGTATATTGCCGCTAACCATAAACGTATAGATGCTAAAAGTGGCGCGGATACTTCAGGTATTGATCAATTAATTAGTAAAGTTGAAGCGTACGAAAAAGCAAATAAAAGAATGCCTGAGTTGAAAGACTTTATGTTAATACTAGCCGTTGGCTTAGGCGGAATGGGACTTGCCCATTTTGCTGCTGACCTGTTAGTCCCATTTTTCAAACTTAATTTCCCTGGTCTAAAAGAGTTTAGTTTACATAGTAAATTATTTTGGATTATCGTCATTGTTACTACTATTGGTCTATCTTTATCATTTACGAAAGTAAGAAACTTAGAATCCGCTGGTGCTTCTAAGGTTGGTAGTGCTTTCTTATATGTACTTATTGCGACTATAGGTTTGCATATGGATATATCCCAAGTGGTTGAAGCGCCGAAGTATATTGTAATCGGTATTATTTGGATGTTAGTGCACGTTGCACTATTGTTTGCGGTCGGAAAAATAATAAAAGCACCAATATTCTATTTAGCTGTGGGTAGTAAAGCTAATATTGGTGGTGCTGCTTCTGCGCCAGTTATTGCTTCTGCATTTCATCCTTCTTTAGCACCTGTAGGTGTTTTGCTTGCGGTTCTTGGATATGCATTAGGAACTTACATGGCTTATCTTTGTGGTCAGTTATTAAGAATTATTGGTAGCTAACATGAAGTTAGCACCGAACTTTATTTTGGAAAAATTATGACAATACTTTCAATCAAACTTGAAAAACATGATATTGAGATAGCAAATGATAAACCATTTGTTTTATTTGGTGGCATGAATGTTTTAGAATCTCGTGATTTAGCCATGAGTATTGCTGAACATTATGTTGAAGTTACTCAAAAGCTGAATATTCCTTATGTGTTTAAAGCATCATTTGATAAGGCTAATCGATCATCGGTAAATTCGTATCGAGGTCCTGGTTTAGAAGAAGGCTTGAGAATATTTGAAGAAATAAAGTCAACGTTTAATGTTCCGATTATTACCGATGTTCATGAAGCACACCAAGCAAAACCAGTTGCTGAGGTAGTTGATATTATTCAACTACCGGCATTTTTAGCGCGTCAAACAGATCTTGTTGTGGCGATGGCAAAGACGGGGGCAATAATTAATGTCAAAAAACCACAGTTTTTAGCCGCACATGAAATGCGCCACATTATTAATAAATTTAGCGAAGCAGGTAACGAGCAAGTTATGCTTTGTGAACGTGGTAGTTGTTATGGTTACAATAATTTAATTGTTGATATGTTAGCCATGGATGAAATGAAAGATTATGCCCCTGTTATATTTGATGCAACTCATGCGTTGCAGCAACCAGGTGGACGGGCAGACTCCGCCGATGGTCGTCGTGCTAAAGCCGCACAATTAGCTCGTAGTGGCATGGCATTAGGCTTGGCAGGTTTATTTATAGAATCACACCCTGATCCAGCTAACGCTAAATGTGATGGCCCTTGCGCTTTACCATTAGACAAACTTGAACCTTATTTGCAACAAATGAAATCAATTGATGATTTAGTTAAATCATTCGAGCCACTTATTACAGGCTAAATTTTTGTGAAATGAAGAAATAAAAAAAGGTGCTTTTCAGCACCTTTTTAATTAAACAATTATTTGTTACCTGAATTAACTATCGCTTTGATTTTTATCTAAATCATGGAAATCAATCGTTTCAATTTTACTTCCAGCATTCTCATCGTAAAACACATCTTCATCAAATTGATTTTCTGACTTAGCTACAACAATTGAAACCATACTGTCACCAGTGACATTAACTGCTGTGCGTGTCATATCAAGTAAACGGTCAACACCAATAATCAAGCCAATGCCTTCTACAGGTAAGCCCACTTGGTCTAGAACCATGGCCAGCATAATTAATCCTACGCCCGGGACACCAGCCGTGCCAATTGAGGCCAAAGTAGCGGTAAGTATTACCATTAAATATTGACTAAATGTTAGGTCAACATTAAATACTTGTGCAATAAATACAGTCGCAACGCCTTGCATTATAGCCGTGCCATCCATATTGATGGTTGCACCTAGAGGTACGGTAAACGAAGCGATTGAATTTTTAACACCCATTTTTTTGGTAACAGTTTCAAGTGTTACAGGGATGGTTGCATTACTGCTGGCTGTTGAAAATGCAAAGATAACGGCATCACGCATTTTTTTCAAAAAGGTAATAGGGCTTAAGCCTGCCATAATTTTCAATATAGCAGAATAAGTCACTGTTGCATGTAATATCAAGGCAAAGAAAACGACAAAGAAATAAACAATTAAGTTACCGAATATCTTAAGTGACATATCAGTGAAAAGTCCCGCTAATAAACAAAATACACCGTATGGCGCAAGGTTCATTAAAATTGTGACCAAACGCATGATGACGGTACTCATGTCTTCAAATAAGCTAGCAACACGTTCGCCAGCTTTACCTGAAAGAGCAATCGCTATACCAAACAATAAGGCAAATATTATAACTTGTAACATATTACCTTTTGCAAAAGCTTCAAATGGGTTACTCGGGAACATTTGAATAAAAACTTGTGCTAAAGAAGGTGCTTCACGACTAGTGAACGTGGTATCAGAGGCCATGTTGACCCCTTCCCCCGGGCTGATTAATAAAGCTAAAAACATTGCGAAGCTAATCGCGATTGCCGTGGTGATTAAATAAAGTGAAATAGCTTTTCCGCCAATACGGCCTAACTTGGTGGTGTCTTTTAATGAACAAGTTCCACAAATTAGAGATACGAAAACTAATGGCACTACAAGCATTTTTAAACTTGAAATGAAAACTTGTCCGATAACTTCAAAAATTCCATCAACTAAAAAGGATCGTAATGAAAGTTCAAAGAAATAGAGTGGGATGACAAAATCAGATTTGTCAGGCATAAGCATCTGTAATAAGACGCCTGTTAGGATACCAGCACCCATGCCAGTAACGATTCGGGTGGTTAAGCTTGCTTTTTTTCTATCCGTCATAAGAGGGGACCACAGTGTAATATTTTTATAATTAGTTATAAGAAGTAGATTAACAGGTAATCTATTGATTAAAAAGCTATGTATAGTGGCTTTTTTAATGAAATTTATAAAATATAAGTTAATATCAATAGTAATGTAATCAAAAGTTTCTAAGGGATGTTTGTATGGCACTACTTCAACGTTTAAGTTTTCTGTTTGTATTTGCTGCGGTAGTGGGGTGTGGAGGAGGCAGCGATGGTGGCCTAACCCGAACCGAAACTCCAGATGCAGGAGGGGGCGATACACCTATCACAATGACATTAAGTATTTCTGACACAAGGGTTACTGGTGCGGCACCCGTAATAGTGACAGCAAAAATAATGCAAGGTAGCACCGCTGTTGCAAATCGAGCCGTTACATTCGTGACTGATTTAGGCGCTTTTTCTCCATCCTCTGGTTCTGCATTAACTAATGAAAATGGTGATGCAACTATTACTTTAACTGCTGGAAGTGTACGCGGGGCAGGTGAAATAACCGCTTCTCTGACCTCTGGAGAGAGCTCTACAATACCGTTAGGCTTTGAAACTCAGGGTGATGATATTGGTGTTGTAGGTGATATCAATATCAGTGTAACTTTAATTGATAGTGAGGGTGATCCGACAGACACAGTAACGTCATCAAAACCTGCGCGTGCCATTGCGACTATTAATGGTATTAGCGCACCTGTCATTGTTACTTTTAATTCAACCGTTGGTAATATTCCTATTGCGTCAGCAATTACGGATGACAATGATCAAGCAATAGTTGATATATTTTCTGGAGAAAATTTGGGAGCCGGGACTATTACAGCAACAATTGAGAGTGGAGAGACAGGACAAACTATTTTTGTTGTCGGTTCTTCAACGGTTAGCATGGGTAGTGGTACTCCTTTCGTTAAAGGAGTTGCCGAAATTAGTCTAGCGCAGATCTCTGCTGGTGGTACGACTGTTATTTCGGTGAATATAGTTGATGACCAGGGTAATAATTTCACCGAAGCCGTGGATGTTAACTTTACATCTGGCTGTACTGGTCAAACGCCAGCTACGGCTACTTTAAGTTCACCAATTACAACATCAAATGGTGTGGCAACCAGTACCTATTTGGCACAAGGGTGTGTAGGTGATGACTCGATTAATGTTACGGCTAATGCCGGTGGAATTAATTTATCAGCCAATGCTAGCGTACATGTATTACCAGCAGATGTTGGCAGTATAGAATTTGTATCTGCGACACCTGAATACATTTCCATTCAAGGTGTTGGCAGCATAGAGCGCCCTGAATTTTCAGTTTTAGTTTTTCGGGTTTTAGATACTAATGGAAATCCTGTTAATAACAGCAATGTTGATTTTTCTTTAAATACCAATGTTGGCGGCATTAACGTAATCCCTACAAACGCAACGACTGACAATGATGGTTTAGTTCAAACGGTTGTTAATTCGGGAACGGTAGCTCATAGCATAAGGGTTTCTGCCAGTATTAGTGATAGCAATCCAATGATTTCAACGCAATCAAGTAATTTGATTAGTTCTACCGGTATTCCTGATCAGGATAGTTTTAGCTTATCTGCAGATATCTTAAACCCTGAAGGATGGTCAAAAGACGGTACAGAAGTGAAAGTGACTGCCCGTTTAGCCGATGCCTTTAATAACCCGCCGCCACCAACTGTCGTCTATTTCACCACTGAAGGTGGCTCGATAGGTAATTCATCTGCTGATAAGCAATGTACGACGGATGATAGTGGCGCATGTTCAGTCATTTGGCGAAGTCAAAATCCTCGCCCAGAAGGACATGTTTTAGGGGATATCAATAATGTTAATCATATCCCTGAGGTCTGGAATACCATGGGACAGAGGTTTGGTGGCAGGGCTACAGTTTTAGCCCATACCATAGGAGAAGAGTCTTTTCCTGACTTAAATGGCAATGGTCGCTTTGACCGATGTGAAGTTGCTGCATTTAAGGGCGGAATAGGCAAGCCTTGCAATGACGATGGTAGTATTAATGAAGCTGGCGTTGATATTACTTTTTCGGGTAATGATGTCGGGGGTAACCCTTATGATTTAGCTGAAGCATTTTTAGACTATAACGAAGACGGGGTCTTCAATCCAAGTGAGCTTGGTGGTGAACTGGGTGGCGAATTAGAAGAGCCGTCAGATTTTAATCGTGATGGTTTGTATAATCTGAAGGATGGCTTATATAACGGTGTTTTGTGTTCGGCCGATAATTCTGATGCCTGTTCAACACAAAAATCACTGGATGTTCGAGGCTCATTAACGTTAATTATGTCTGGCAGTAATGCTTTTGGCACTATTAATTCAACTAATGACGCGGTAACTCGAACTATAGATGATGATAATGATCCAAATACACCTGAAGTGAATAACCCTAATTATGACTCGAATGACAGCATTGTTTATATTGCAGGAGAGAGTGTTGGTTCAGCGAGCATTGTAATCGCTGATTTACATAATCAACCTATGCCTGCGGGGACTGTTATAAACTTTATCTCAACGGTAGGCTCGGTGCTTGGAACCAGCAGTTTTACTTGGCCTAATGACAACCATAACGGTGGACTTTTATTTGGCGTATCAATTAAAGGGGAAGCAGAGGCGAAATCGGGCTCTTTATTAGTCGAAGTAACCACGCCAGGCGGTGTTACTACAACACTTGCTGGTATAGCAATAATTATTCAGTAACCTGATATTATCGTTGTTATAAAAAAAGCTCCCAAGGGAGCTTTTTTTATTGTCTAAACATGATAGTTACAGCGAAGAGTTTAGTTGCTTTTTGCCATCTCAGTGATTAAAAATGCCGAGATTTCAGCACCAGCCGCTAACGTTTTATCGCGACTTTCTTTACCTAAACCTGAACTGTCGGTAAAAGGAGCTATTTCCATCATATCAGCACCGGTAATACGGTATTTCGCCGCTAAAGCACGAAGAATGTCCATGGCTTCATTTTGAAACAAGCCATCAGGCTCTGGCGTTCCGGTCGCAGCTGCTACACTTTCATCTAGCGCATCAATATCAAAACTTACATATAACTCGTCAATATTTTCATCTTTCAATTGTGCAAAAATATTTTCAATAACATGTTCTACACCATGTTCACGCACTTCATGAGCCCAATGCTGTTTAACACCAAATGTACTTTCCCAATGAGACTTAGGACGGCCACTTGAACGAATACCTACTTGAATTAAATGATGCTTTTCATGTAAATCATCAAGTATGTGCGTACACCAAGAACCGAAACATAAATCAATACCCAAACGTTCAACTAATAAATCGGTATGGGCATCAAAGTGAATAATAGCAGCGCGAATACCACGCTTTTTCTTCGCTTGTAAATAAGCTTTAGTTAACGGATAGCTAACTGAATGGTCGCCACCAATACCAAAAATACCTTTTTCAGGGAATTCGGCATAAAAGTCGTGCAATACATCTTCAGTGATCGTTAGTGGGCTAACTGCATAATCACTATTTTCATCTTGATATAGTGCTTTTCTACAATTTGCTAACGTTGCTTCATTTAAGTATTTGTCGTGAAGTAAATGTGGAATAACACGAATGTCACCTATATCAAAAGCATTAAGGTTCGGATAATGTTCCAGTAAAGTTGACCTAACAAATAATGGCCCCCAGTTTGCACCACGTAAAATTCCACCACCGCAATCTGAAGCAACACCTAAAATAACGGCATTTGAAGCCTCTGGCAGTTTATTAAGAGAGTCTTTCCATAAATTATCTATGTCTGTGGCTTGACCAAATAAAGTTTGATGTAATTGCTCTTTACGCTCTTTAGCTGTATTTACAGTAAAAACACCATTACCAGCAGGGCATAAACACTGCGATAATTTTTCTTGTAGATTAGTCCATGAACTTGTCATATTAATACTCTAGTTAATATGAGTACGCGCTCAAATACTTAAGTTAGTTTCTCTAATTAAGCATGCAAGCGAAATACTCTTTTGAAAGGTACGGTTGAAATTTTATCATCGGCATTTAAGTTTTTATTAAAACTTTATTATGATGTTGCCGCAAAATCGACACTATTATAACGAAAATGTATGGATATTAAAAATAATAACTTGTCAGCTTGCTTATTTACGGATATATCTAATAGTAGTTCTAATTTCATTGATTTTTGGTTAAATCGTGCTAAAAATGAGTTGCTCGGCTAATTTTTAAACAATCATAACCAAAATGTATTTATACTGGCAAAAAAAATAGCCAGTGACGTAGGAAAGCATATATATGGCAAAATCTCTTGTAATTGTCGAATCACCAGCCAAAGCGAAGACAATTAACAAATATCTTGGTAAAGACTTTATTGTGAAATCTAGTGTTGGTCATGTTCGTGATCTCCCTCACAGTAGTACTGGTAAAAAAGTTGCGGCTAAATCTCCTGCTGAAGTGAGAAAAATGGCACCGGCAGCGAAGGCAAAATATAAAGCTAAACGTGATAAGCAAGCGCTTGTTAATCGTATGGGTATTGACCCAGAGAACGATTGGGAAGCCAACTATCAAGTTTTAGAAGGTAAAGAAAAAGTTGTAGCTGAATTAATTAAACTTGCCGGTACCGCCGACACTATCTATCTCGCGACCGATTTGGATCGCGAGGGAGAAGCGATTGCCTGGCACTTAAAAGAAATTATTGGTGGCGACGACGACAAATTCAAACGTGTTGTTTTTAATGAAATAACTGAGAATGCGATTCAGCAAGCTTTCTCTACTCCTAGTGAATTAAGCATGCCTGGCGTAAATGCTCAGCAAGCGCGACGTTTTCTAGATCGTGTTGTTGGTTTTATGGTTAGCCCATTATTGTGGAAAAAAGTTGCCCGAGGTTTATCAGCAGGGCGAGTTCAATCTGTTGCCGTAAAATTAGTCGTTGAAAAAGAACGCGAAATTAAAGCTTTTGACCCGAAAGAATTTTGGGAAATTAGTGCGGATACTAAAACAGCTTCAGGGTTAGACTTTCCGTTAGACGTTACTCATGAGAATGGCAAAGCATTTAAGCCAACCAATGAAACTGACGCTAAAAAGGCGTTAGCAACATTAGAAAATTCTACATATACCGTTAATAAACGCGATGATAAACCGTCTAAAAGTACACCATCTGCACCTTTTATAACTTCAACGTTGCAGCAAGCGGCAAGTACTAAATTAGGCTTTGGTGTTAAACGTACTATGGGCTTAGCGCAGCGTTTATATGAAGCGGGTCATATTACTTATATGCGTACCGATTCAACTAATTTAAGTAAAGATGCGGTTGAAATGTGTCGTGGTTATATCACTAAGAATTTTGGTGAAAATTACTTACCAGAAAAAGCTAAAGTCTACAGCAGTAAGTCTGGGGCACAAGAGGCGCATGAAGCGGTTCGCCCGTCAGATGTAAAAGTTGAATCTGCTTTTATGGAAGGTATTGAAGCCGACGCTAAAAAACTATACGACCTTATTTGGCGTCAGTTTGTAGCTTGTCAAATGACAGCCGCGCGTTATACCGTAAGTACCATTACTGTTGGTGCTTCTGGTTTTGATTTAAAAGCAAAAGGTCGTGTAATGCAGTTTGACGGTTGGACAAGAGTCCATCCACAATTGTCAAAAGGCGACGACAAGCATTTACCTGATTTATCTGTTGGTGAAGCATTAACACTTGAGCAGTTAAACCCTGCTCAGCACTTTACTAAGCCGCCAGCGCGTTTTGGTGAAGCATCACTCGTTAAAGAATTAGAAAAACGTTCAATTGGCCGTCCTTCAACGTACGCATCAATTATTTCTACTATCCAAGACCGTGGTTATGCACGCTTAGATAAAAAACGTTTTTATGCTGAAAAAATGGGCGAAATTGTTACCGATAGTTTGTCTGAAAGTTTTAAAGATCTGATGAACTATGACTTTACCGCTAACATGGAGCAAGAGCTTGATGAAGTGGCAGACGGTAAAGCGAATTGGAAAGAAGTTCTTAATGGTTTTTATAAAAACTTCACTAAACAGTTAGGTCAAGCGGATATGCCAACCGAAGAAGGCGGCATGCGCAATAATGAACCTGTATTAACGGATATAGATTGTCCAACCTGTAATCGAAAAATGGGAATTCGTACCGCTTCGACCGGGGTTTTCTTAGGCTGTTCTGGTTATGCCTTACCGCCGAAAGAGCGTTGTACTAAAACCATGAATCTAACGTCTGGTGAAGAAGCGGTTAGTGTTTTGGTTGAAGATCAAGAAACTGATGCTTTACGTGCCATGCGACGTTGTGATAAATGTTCTACGGCCATGGACAGCTACTTAATTGACGAAACACGAAAACTACATGTTTGTGGTAATAATCCAGTTTGTGACGGTATTGAAGTTGAGACAGGTGAGTTTAAAATTAAGGGTTACGATGGTCCTCTTTTAGAGTGTGATCGTTGTGAGTCTGAAATGGAGCTGAAATCAGGTCGTTTTGGTAAATACTTTGATTGTACAAATGAAGAGTGTAAAAACACCCGTAAGTTATTAGCTAGCGGTGAAGCGGCTCCTCCAAAAGAAGATCCGGTTCAGTTACCTGAACTTCCTTGTGAAAAGTCTGAAGCACATTTTGTCTTACGTGATGGCGCAGCAGGAATATTTTTAGCGGCTAATACTTTCCCTCGTTCACGAGAAACACGTGCACCTAAAGTTGAAGAACTACAACGCTTTAGAGACAGGATTTCGAGTAAGTTTTATTATTTAGCCGATGCACCTGTTAAAGACCCTGATGGCAATTTATCTGTTGTTCGTTATAGTCGTAAAACAAAAGAACAGTATGTAATGACCGAACTTGCACCTGAAGTTGAAGGGGCTAAACCTAAAGCAACAGGTTGGACGGCAAAGTATATTGATGGAAAATGGGTTGAAGAAGCCAAGAAAAAAGCAAAGCCGAAAGCAAAGGCCGACGCTAAGCCAAAGGCTAAACCCAAAGCTAAACCTAAGGCGAAAGCAAAAGCAAAAGCCAAGCCTGAGTAATCAGCATGGTTGAAAAAAAAGCGCTATAAAGCGCTTTTTTTATGTACAGGATGTACGTATGTCATGGTCACATGGATGTGAATGAATGACGATGTACAGGATGTACGTATGTCATGGTCACATGGATGTGAAAGAATGACGATGTACAGGATGTACGTATGTCATGGTCACATGATCGCACTTTGACATCCATGTCATCACGGCATTAATACATCCGTGTATGTCGATGTGAAAGAATGACGATGTACAGGATGTACGTATGTCAAGGTCACATGACCGCTCTTTGACATCCATGTCATCACGGTATTAATACATCCGTGTATGTCGATGTGAAAGAATGACGATGTACTGAATTTTCAGATGTACTTTCATCGCGAAAAGTACAAACTTTACTATGAAGAGAAATATATTTAATGCTTTATCTCGCTATTATCTTTTTAAGTGCTTTTTTATTATTTCAAGTACAACCACTTATTGCTAAATTAATTTTGCCATTTTTCGGTGGTGGGGCAGCTGTTTGGACGGCATGCTTGTTATTTTTTCAAGCGTTTTTGTTACTTGGTTATTTTTACGCACATTGCTTAACGCAATTTAAGTCAGTTAAAAAACAGCTTGTTATCCATTTGGGGCTGGTGCTCAGTAGTGTATTATTTCTTCCCATTGGCATTCAAACTTTAGATGGGATGTTACAGACAAGCTCGCCATTAAATAACATTTTAATCTTGCTGACCATATCAATAGGATTGCCATATTTTATATTATCGTCAACGGGTCCGTTAATTCAGCGCTGGTTAACGTATGTCGAAGTAGGAAAACTTCCTTACCAACTATATTCATTATCTAATTTAGGTTCTTTGTTAGCGTTAATCAGTTTTCCTTTTCTATTTGAACCTCTGTTAACGACTACACAACAATCACTGTATTGGACTTTGGGCTATGCAGTTTATGTGTCGTTGATCGTTACTTTATTATGGAAAATGTCAAAATTAACACTTAATCCCGAAGAACATAAAGTAATATATTCGGCAGCAGAAATTAAAAATAAAAATAAAGTATCGTATCTTGATAAAGTTTTATGGATAGCCCTTGCTATGGTCGGTGTTATTTTATTAGTCGCGACAACAAATGCAATGACGCAAAATATTCCTCCTGTACCATTTTTATGGATATTGCCACTTTGCTTGTATCTTCTAACTTTCATCATCAGTTTTCATAGCCCTAAATGGTATGTAAGAGAATATTGGTTCGCACTTTTCTGTCTTACGGCCTGTTTAGCTTTATTAATGTACTTCATCGGCTCAGGTTTTAATATTGTCTCTCAAGTAATCATATATTCGGGCATACTATTTATTGCCTGCATGATTTGTCATGGTGAGTTGGCGCGTTTGAAACCACAAGTTCAACATTTAACATTGTTCTATTTATTTATGTCTTTAGGTGGTTTTCTCGGCAGTGCTTTTGTTGCTTTTATCGCGCAAAGTCTTTTTGATCAATTCTTAGAATTCCCCTTAGCTATAATTAGTGTGTTTGTCCTGTTAGCTTTAGGTACTTATTCACTACCAAGTACAGGAAAGAAAAAACAGACTTGGCTAATATCGACAAATATCATTCTTGCGATATGTTTTTCAGGTGGTTTATTCTTTTTAAATAGCCTTTATGTTAAAACTAACGTAGCCAGTGATCGTAATTTTTATGGGATTTTAAGTGTTAAAGATGTTGAAATTAATAATAAAGTTCAGCGCCGGTTAGTTGATGGTACGACATCGCATGGTACGCAATCATTAGAAAAAGGTGAGGAAAAAGTTGCCCAAAGCTATTTCAGAAAAACTACGGGTGTAGCTCTTCTACTTGAACAATTTAGTAAACAACGTAAAAAAGAGAATAATGAGCAGGAATTTAACGTTGGCATTGTTGGTTTAGGTGCAGGCACATTAGCTGCTTATGGCAATGATGGTGACAACTATACTTTTTATGAATTAAATCCAGCAGTAATATCAGCAGCGAAGACTTATTTTAGTTATTTAAACGATTCAGCTGCCAACATTGATTTAATTCTAGGTGATGGTCGTGTTAGCTTGCAAAAACAATTAGACAGTTCAGGTAGTCAGGAATTTGATACTATTGTAATCGATGCCTTTTCTGGCGATTCTATTCCACAGCATTTATTAACGCGAGAAGCCTTGACGCTTTATTTTCAACATTTAAAGGCAGACGGTGTACTTGCTATTCATATTTCTAATTCACACTTAAATTTAGCGCCTTTAGCTCGTGGCTTGGCTGATGTATTAGATAAAGAAATTATTTATGTTCAAACCAATGCAGATAAAGAAAGTGAACATAATGTGCGGTGGGTTATGTTGACCAACAATCAGGAATTTTTAGATAATGTTAGTGTTAAAATGTATCGTAGCGCTTGGCAAGCTGAAGATGCTATGAAAGGTACAGATACTGTGTGGACAGATGAACACAGTGATTTATTGTCAGTGCTTAAGTAAAGATTAAACATATGCCTGTTATTCATTTAACGGGCATATGTCTAACGGATATAAATTTACCAGTTTCCTTGATTCTCCATACTTGCCCACGGCTCTTGTGGAACTAATGAGGCACCTTTTTGTAATAACTCTATAGATATGCCATCGGGTGATTTTACAAAAGCCATATGTCCATCACGCGGTGGACGATTGATAACAACACCTGCTGACATTAATTTTTCACAGGTATTATAAATATCCTCTACCTCAAAGGCTAAATGACCAAAGTTCCTGCCAGTATCATAATTCTCTGTTGACCCCCAGTTATGGGTTAATTCAATTTCAGGACCGCCAATTTCTGTAGCAAGAAATATTAGTGTAAATTTTCCCTTAGGTACATCAGTGCGTTTAGTTTCTATAAGACCAAGCTTGTTAATGTAAAAGTCGAGTGATTTTTCTAAGTCGTGGACACGTACCATGGTATGCAAAAACTTCATGTTTCTTCCTATTGTTGTTAGTCACGTTATCTATAAATCAATTTTTTTTGCCCATAACTAACTCGCTAGACTAAGTGTCTAGGGTAATTATCGGGAAATGATTGCTGATAGAGAGGACTATGTAAGACTTTATCACATTTATAAACTATAAACTGAGCTGTTTATGCCATTGTTTTTGTCTCTTTATAACACAAAGCTGAATAAATTCATCGGTTTAACTTAAATAGATTCCGAGCGTTTATCGACGATAACCGACCTTTTATTTAACTATAGTAATTCATCTATAATCCAACGTTTAAAAGCCATGATGCCTTTGCTTCGCTGATTATGCTCAGGAATGATTAGATAATAACTAAAGCCTGTTATTTTTTTGTTATATTCGCTAAAAATGTAGTTAACTAGCCAACCTTGCTCAATTGCATTTTTAACAAGAAGAGTGCTTACTAAAGCAACACCTTGCCCAGCTAATGCAGCTTGAATAATATGGTGCTCTTGATCGAATTGTCTAATGTTGTAAGGAAAACTATGGTTATCTGTATCTTTAAATATTGTGCGCCAAGAAATTTCAGTAAGATTTTTGTTTTGCCATTTGGTTTCTAATAGGTTTGTTTCTGCTTTTACATTGTTATTTTCCATATAACTAGGTGTTGCATACATACCTAGCTCTTCAGTGGTCAATAACACTGAACCTTGCAATGTTTCATCATATATACCGTATCTGATAGCGAGATCTATTCTTCTATCTTTTTCCAAGTTATCTACTTTCTCACTTGTTTTAACGACAACTTCAATATCTGGATATAACTGATTAAATTTACTTAAATTGGGCACTAGCCACATTGCGGCAAAAGAGGACGTTGTACTTACTGTAATTATATTTTTATTACTTGATATTTCACTGAGGGTATTCGTCAACTTTTGTAAAACGTCGTAGGTAGTGTTTGCTAATAATTTTCCGTCTTGTGTTAATTCAATTGCTCGGGTTTTTCGTACAAATAACAACGTGCCAAGCGCTTCTTCAAGTGTCTTTATTTGATGTGAAACTGCTGTCGGTGTGACATTAAGTTCTTCGGCGGCTTTTTTAAAACTTCCTAACCTAGCAACGGCATCGAAAACTTTTATGCTATTCATCGGAGGAAAGTGAGCGTACATTTACAAATCCTATGGGTAAGTTATATTCACCTATGGTGCAGTATATGTCGTTTGTCAAAAAGTAACAAGCCGAGCAAGGTATAGCCATAACTTGTTCAATTAAATAAAAGTGAAAATATGACCACGATACTACATATAGATACCAGTGCAAGAAGACTAGACAACGAAACTCAATCGTATAACTCTATTTCAAAAACGTTAGCGGCAAACTTTATGGATAAGTGGTTGACTATAAAAAGTGAAGATAAAGTTATCTATAGAGATTTAGCCTTAAACCCTCCTGAGTTTATCAGTCAAGATTGGATCGCTGCGGTATTTACACCCGATGAAAAACAATCCAAAGAACAAAAGTCGCTTTTGACTTTGTCTGATATGCTAATTGATGAAGTGGATAAGGCTGATATTATTGTAATTTCTTCTCCTATGTATAATTACGGTATGCCAGCTGTACTTAAAGCATGGATAGACCAAGTGATACGTATTAATAAGACCATTACCTTTGATTTAGCTAGAGGCGATTTCCCTTTAGAGCCTATAATGTCAGGTAAAAAACTTATTCTTATTTCTTCTAGCGGTGAGTTTGGATTTGAAGTCGGGGGCATTAACGAAAAGCATGGTCATTTAAGACCACATATTGAAACAGTAAGTAAGTACCTAGGTGTAGAAGAGTTTTACGAGATTAAATCTGAGTACCAAGAGTTTGGTGGAGAAAAGCATGAACAGTCAATTAACCAAGCATATCAAGACATAGAAGTGTTAATAAAAGAGCTGATTTGAAGGTTATGTTGAAAGCCTTAAAAATGTCGATTCGCATCTAAGCCAAGTAAAATATGTTATGTTTAATCATGCTCACCTACGTTATATATTGTAGACAGTTATATAACGGATTAGGTTTGTAAAGCTTCCCTCCACTTAAAAGCTAGCACCACGTGGGGAGCTATTTTAACTATTATATATAAGAGGATTTATGCAGTTAGAGTTAGTTAAAACAAAAGAAGAACTGAGAACATTATACAAGCCTCCAATGGATTTAGTTTTAAAAAAGCAAAAAGATAAACTTGACCAGCATAGCATGCAATTTTTAAGTCTTTCACCTTTCATAATTTTATCTACATCAGACAATGAGAATCATATGGATTGCTCTCCAAGAGGTGACCACCCGGGATTTGTGCAGGTGTTAGATGATTGCACAATCGCTATTCCTGATAGACCCGGAAATAATCGATTGGATACTTTAAGTAATATTATTGATAACCCTGCTATAGGAGCTTTGGTATTAGTCCCTGGGTTTAATGAGTGCTTGAGGATTAATGGTTCAGCTAGCATAGCGATCAATGAAAACTTATTAGAACGTTTTGAATATCGCGGGAAGCAGCCAAAATCAGTGATAGTAATTTCGATAAATGAAATATATTTCCATTGCGCAAAGTCGATCACTCGCTCGGGGTTGTGGAAAGAAGCATCTAAGGTTGATCGTAGTATCATGCCAAGCTTGGGAAGAATATTAATGGATCAAATAGACCCATCTAAAACTGACAACGAAGTTAAAGCCGTTGAAGAGTTAATTGAAAATAGAGTGAAAACAACCTTGTATTAGATTTAATCATCACATTTTAATGTATTAAAGAGCCTGTAACAGATTTTGTTACAGGGTTGTATTAAATACGGTTATACCTCGAGAAAAAATGCCTTTTTCATGTACTTGTTATAGATATGTTTATACGAAAACTGATACCTACTTATTTAGTCATTGATGAAATAATAATAACGCTGTTAATTATCCGCTAGCGCTAGAATATGACAATTGTCATTTCAACTCATTACAAATCTCTCTTACGCTTGTACTTTATATTGGGCAAACTAACTTCACTGTTCAATTACCCATAAAGTTGCAAATGAAATATATCCTTAAATCAATCGTAATATCTATAGTGCTTTTACAAACGGCTTGTTCTGTATTTGTTTCTCAAACTGAATCTCGTGAAGTGGGAGAATTTACCGCATTAGAAATATCTGGACTCGCTGAAGTCATTATCACCCAAGCAAGTAAACAATCATTGGTTGTAAAAGCCTCTGGCATGCCCATAACCGATGTTATTACTAAAGTCGAAAACGGAACATTAATTATTACCACGAAAGGTTTTCATCAAGGAGAGTCAGTGCAGGTTTTTCTTAGTTACAATCAGCTCAATAGCATAACTACATCAGGCTCTGCTGAATTAACCGGTACAAATACCTTAAATACTCAAGAAATGAAGGTTACTACTAATGGTGCGGGAGATATTAAAGACTTAGCGATTAAAGCTGGCAGTGTAATGGTAAGTATTAACGGCTCGGGCAACGCGAATTTGGATGTTGAGGTTGACAGTATTCTTATAGAAATGAACGATGCAGGCGATTTGAGCATTCAAGGAGTGGCAAAACAACAACACCTTACCTCTAACAGTTCTCGCGGTACTTTATCCAATGCTAATTTAGATTATTCTAAATAAGTTGAGCCAATTTTAGTCTTTATAAAACTAGTTAATTAAAGCCAATAACCCATAGGGTATAAAAATGAAAAAATTCTTCATCTATCTCAGTCTGCTAATATTTATCATTACAGGCAGCTTTATTATTTCATATCAGAATAATTTATATGTCTGGGAGAGTCCACAGCAAAACATGTGGATTTCAAATGGACAATTATTTGATGGAACAAGTGAGCAAGCGATAAATAACCCCGGAATATTAGTTGAAAATGGTAAAATATCTTGCATGGGAAGTTCTTGTAAAGTACCACAAAACGCTATTCTCATTGATGCCACAGGTAAAGGAATTGTTCCTGGGTTAATTGACTTACATGGCCATTTTTTAAGTGCAAAAGCAGAAGGAGTTGAACAAAGTGTACCGGCGATGATCTGGGATCAATTACGTTTTTTACCTAGCGTTCGACGAGAGCTAATTGAAGCAGGGATCACCAGTTATCGGTCTCTTGGCGATGTTATGCCAGCTATTTTACAACTTAAACAGGAACTTGATGAGCAGAATATCGCGGGTCCAAGAGTTTTCGTTGCAGGTCCTATATTTACGATTAACGGTGGTCATCCAACCCAAGACAAACGAATTCCAAGTTGGGTAGTCGAGCGAGCTACCATACAATCTGATGATCCTGTTTATGTAAAAAAACAAATTGATTCTCTAGCTAAACAGGGCATAGATGGTGTAAAAGTGGTTTATCAAAGCCATACTAATCGTAAAGGTGTCATGACGATGCCACGCATTTCCTATGAAACGTTGCAAGCGATAACCAGCTCTGCACGTAAACACGGGCTTTGGGTGGCCGTACATACGGGCACCCCCGCAGAAACGAATGAAGCAATTGAAGCGGGTATTACTACTATTGAACATGGCATACGGCACGGGAATCTTATAGACTCAAAAACAATGGAGAAAATCATTGAAAATAATATTGTCTATGTGCCAACGTTGGGTAGGGAGCCACAAGGTCATTTAAATATTGCAGCATTAAATCAGTCTGGTGTGGCGTTTGGGGTTGGTACAGACTCACCTGTGGAAATGAAAAAGGGGAATAGTTTCCGAAATGAATTATCACGCATGGTCAAGGCCGGCCTTCCCGATGTAAAAGCACTCATAGCAGCAACAAGAAATGGTGCAAAAGCGCTAGGTAAATCAAAAGAATTAGGTACCATTGAAGTCGGTAAGTACGCAGACATATTATTGATAGATGGTCAGCCGTGGCATGATATTACGGAACTAAAAAACATTGATATGGTGATTTTATCTGGCCGTATTGCACTAGATAATTTATCACTTCTTTAAGTTTATAAATAAGTCTAAAACGTTTCCAAGATTAGCTGTACGTTAACTTTGATAAATAGAGAATGGAGTCAAATGAATTTACTGATGAAAACACATCATTATATATTCCCACAAAATGATGATATTGGTTATTCCGTATATAGTAATTTACTTTTTTTAAGTTTGTTTTTTGGTCACCTGTATTTTAGGCCGGTACATGGCATTGAAATAGCTATTGTTGTTAGCGGACTCATTATCTTTTTACTATTATATTTCAGGGCGTTCTCAGCTCAAGATAATAAATTGGCTTTATATATTGCCGCTATTTGCTTAGTTGGGGTCGGTTTGTCTGAAGTTACTTTAGGAGCAAATGTTTTTTTCGTTTATGCAGCAGCATTTAGTGGCGAATTTTATACGAAGAGAAAAGCGTTTATATCTTTATTACTTGTCTTGGGATTTACCGCCTTGTATGCGGTTATAACAGATAAATCGAGCTATTTTTGGATACCTGCAATATTTATGTCAACAACTTTAGGGCTGCTTAGTATTCATCATTCTGAGGTTTTGAAAAAAAACAAAGTACTAAAAAGCTTGCAGGAAGAAACCAAGCAATTAGCTGAAATTGCAGAACGAGAGCGTATTAGTCGAGACTTACATGACTTACTTGGCCATAGCTTATCCGTTATCACTCTAAAGTCTGAACTAGCGGGTAAAATGATTGATAAAGGACTCTCATTAGAAAAAATAAAAACAGAAATAAAAGCGGTTGAAGAGTTATCACGCAAAACATTAGCTCAAGTTAGAGATGCCGTAAAAGGTTACAATATTGCGACGATTAAAGGGGAGCTTCTCCAAGTAAAGGTTGCCACTGATGCCGCTAAAATAGAATTAATTGCAAGTATTCAAGTAAATACCTTACCTAGTAGTATTGAATCAGAGTTAGCATTAATTATTCGAGAAGCGATAACGAATGTTATTCGTCATGCTGACACTGAAAAAGTATGGATAAACTTAATACAAGCTACCACGCACTTAACATTAACCATAAGTGATCAAGGACAAATGGCCTCGAAAAAAGAACAATCAGGCATGCAAAACATGCGCACGCGTATTAATCAGATGGGTGGTGAAATGAATGTCGTAATCGTCCCTAATACACAGCTTCAATTTACGCTACCAATTACAGCTACAAGTCAGACTAACGATGTCAGTGAAACGTTGAATAATGCCACTAATGGATAAAATAAATGATTAAAATACTCATTGCTGAAGACCAATCAATGGTGCTTGGCGCTTTATCAGCTTTACTTGAAATGGAAGATGATTTTGAAGTCGTTGAAAAAGCAAAAGATGGCAAAGATGCACTAGTAAAGTCTCAGCAACAAGCCATTGATATTATTTTGACCGACATCGAAATGCCCTGTATGACAGGTATTGAATTAGCGCAGGAATTACAGAAAATCAACCATCCAGCCAAGGTGATGATTTTAACTACATTCGCCCGTGGCGGTTACCTTCGTAGAGCAATGGCTGCTGGCGTAAAAGGCTACTTACTTAAAGATGCCCCTTCTGACTCGCTAGCTGATGCAGTAAGAAAAATACATAGGGGTAAAATCATTGTTGCGCCTGAATTAGTAACACAAGCCTGGGCTGTAGAAGATCCATTGGGCGATAATGAGCGTAAGATATTACGTTTTTCATTAGAAGGCCACTCAACAAAAGAAATTGCTGACTTAATCAATTTATCGGCTGGAACGGTGCGTAATTACTTATCTGAAGTGACTTCAAAATTAGGCGCTAAAAATAGAATTGAAGCGGCTCGTATTGCAAAACAAAAAGGTTGGTTATGATTAATGTAGATGTCAGCCCATTGGATAAATTAATTGTTATCTCAATTTATCCAATGGCAGTGATGGCGTCTTAAAGTAAAGCTTTAGTCTTCAGTTTTATCTTTAAAGTCGCATAAGTCTTCAATAATACAAGAGCCACAGCGAGGTTTTCTTGCTACACAGGTATAACGTCCATGAAGAATGAACCAGTGGTGCAAGTTAAACATGAAGTCAGTTTTTCTTGGGGTATTTTTTATGATTGCCTGTTCTGTTTGTTCGACCGTTTTACCTTTGGCATAACCGGTACGGTTTGCAAGCCTTTGGATATGGGTGTCGACAGCTAAAAAATATTTTCCTTCATTATCTTTTAGCCAACCAAATGCAGTATTTAAAACCACATTGGCGGTTTTTCTGCCTACACCAGGCAGTGCTTCTAATGCCGCACGGTTTTCAGGAACTTCTCCACCATGAAGGTCGATTAGCATCTGACAGGTTTTCATAGTGTTAGCAGCTTTAGTATTAAATAAACCTATCGTTTTAACGTAAGACTTTAAACCTTCCAGCCCTAAGTCAATTATTGCCTGTGGGGTATTGGCTACAGGGTAAAGTTTTGCTGTTGCTTTATTAACACCAACATCTGTTGATTGTGCGGAAAGTAAAACGGCGATCAACAGTTCAAAAGGCGACGAGAAGTTTAGCTCAGTCGTTGGCTGCGGGTTATCATTACGTAACCTAGTGAGCATTTCAATTCGTTTTTCTTTGTTCATAATAAGTTGTTTTCTCTATTTTTCGTCGAAGTTCACACGAACTCTAGATATTTCTTGATTCTGTATTTTAGGTTTTGCTTGCGCAATACGTTCATCAATAACATTTTTCATCGCAATGAAAAAGCCCATAACAATAAAAGCACCAGGAGGTAAAATCATTAAGAGAAACTGTGTATCAAGTTGGTACACCTGAATTCGCAAAATACTTGCCCATTCACCTAATAATAAATTTGCTCCGTCAAATAAAGTTCCTTGACCTAAAACTTCTCGAACTGCTCCTAATAACATGAGTACCAGTAAAAATCCTAAACCCATCATTAATCCGTCAAAACTTGCCTGTTTCATCGGGTTCTTTGATGCGTATGCCTCAGCTCTGCCAATAATGGCACAATTGGTAACGATAAGTGGCAGAAATATACCTAATGATTGATATAGCCCAAAAGTGTAAGCGTTCATCAATAATTGCACACAAGTAACAAAAGAGGCGATGATTAAAACAAAAATAGGGATCCTAATTTCTTTTGGAACCCATTGGCGAATAGCTGAAACAGTTGCATTTGAACATATCAGTACAAAAAGTGTTGCTAAGCCTAACCCTATTGCATTAGTAAGTGTTGATGTTATGGCAAGTAAAGGGCACAAGCCAAGAAGTTGTACTAATCCAGGGTTGTTTTTCCATAAACCTTGCCAAGCAAGCTCTTTATATTCATCAGTAAATTTCATAATTATAAATCTCTCTCACCGGCAGTTTCAATATGGCAGTTACTTGGACTTTCAAATAATTCATTTTGATGGGTATTAAAGTAATTAACAGTATTTCGTACGGCTTTGACTACTGCTCTCGGTGTAATCGTCGCTCCAGTAAATTGGTCGAACATTCCACCATCTTTCTTTACATTCCAGCGGCTATCGTTTTCATTCGCTAACTTTTTACCGGTAAAGCTTTTAATCCAATCACTTTTTCTTATTTCAATTTTATCACCAAGACCTGGTGTTTCTAGATGTTTTAGCGCTCTAACTCCGCTGACAGTGCCATCTATATTTATTGCGATAAGTAACTCAATATTGCCACTATAACCATCTGGCGCTATTGTGGTTATTGCCGCAGATACTGGAGTATTGTTATATCTAGCTCGGTAAACTTTTTGTGCTGTTGCCGTGCCTAATGCGGTACTAGGTAAAACCAAGCAATCTTGATAAATAACATTGTTGTAACTGCTATCAATAATAATACTGTTTAAGTTTCTTAATAATTTTTGTTGTTGCTGTAATGCAATTTGATCTTTAGTGAGTAAATGAACGACCCCAACAATAGCCGTACAAGCAACTGCAAATAAAGCAAGAAGCTGTGCATTTTTACTCATTGCAATCGTGGTAGCTTTAGCCATTATTCGTTTCCTGAATTTTTAGGAGGATTGTTGGTAATATTATGCCCGTACGTACGGGGGCGTGTATATTGGTCTATTAAGGGCGCGGCCATGTTACAAAGTAATACTGAGAATGCAATTGCATCAGGGTAACCGCCATATTTTCTAATGATAAACACTAAAAAACCCGCTAAAGCGCCAAATAGTAAACGGCCCTTTATACTCGTTGCCCCTGAAACAGGGTCAGTTAGAATAAAAAATGCGCCCAACATACACGCGCCGTTAAACCAATGAAACATAGTCGAAGCGTTGCTGTCTTGGCTTAATAAAAAAGCGACTAATGAGCAAACAAATAAACTTGCTAAAAAGCTGAATGGAGTTGCCCAATTAATCGCTTTCTTGGCTAATAAGAATAGGCCGCCGAGTAAAAATCCCGCGTTTATCCATTCCCAACCTAGACCAAAATTGTTTCCTATGACCGGACTCTCCATACTCTCGCCTACCGTTAAACCTAATGTTAAGTTAGTTTTTACCGTATCAAGAGGAGTTGCCATAGTATAACCGTCGACATGCATTCTTAGCTGTTCAACAGAATATCCATCAATGGTAAAGCCGCTTATTATTACTGATAATGTGTCAACAAAACTTAAGGGTAACGCCATTAATTCAAGTGGAGGTTGCCAAGATGTCATTTGCAGAGGAAATGATATCAATAGCATTACATAAGCAGCCATCGCTGGATTAAAAGGGTTATGCCCTAGTCCGCCATAAAGTTGTTTAACAATAACAATAGCAAAGGCTGCACCAATTACAGAGATCCACCATGGCGCAATTGCGGGTAAACTAATGCCAATTAATACCGCAGTTAAAATAGCGCTACCATCAAATAACTGTGTTGTTATCTTTTTTTCTCTCAGTGATAAAACGGTAAATTCAGCGACTAATGCGGTTATTATAGCGAGAGAAATATGAATAATATTTCCCCAACCAAAAAAGTACCACTGGGCAAAAAGTCCAGGAATAGTGGCATAAATAACTAAGCGCATTATTGCTGATGTTTCACTTTGCATGTGATTGTGTGGTGAACTTGCTATCCAAAAGGCCATATTTTTATGTCGACTCTGATTTTTCTTGTTGTGAGGCTATTTTTTTTGCTTTAGCTTTAGCTACTGCTGCGGCAATTTTAGCTTTTTTTATATCTGCGGGATTTTGAGCTTCAGTTTCAGTAATTCTTACTTTACTACTTTCCGTACTACTTTCTATTGAAGTAGCCGTTTTTTCTTGTTGTGAAGCCAACTTTTTGGCTTTAGCTTTTGCAACGGCGGCAGCAATTTTAGCTTTTTTTACATCCGCGGGATTTTCAACATCATTCTCAATACTGATCGCTTTGCTACTAGCTGAGTCAGTTTCTATTGAAGTAGCCGTTTTTTCTTGTTGTGAAGCCAACTTTTTGGCTTTAGCTTTTGCAACGGCGGCAGCAATTTTAGCTTTTTTTACATCCGCGGGATTTTCAACATCATTCTCTATACTGCTAGCTTTGCTAGTAGCTGAGTCAGTTTCTATTGAAGTCGCCGTTTTTTCTTGTTGTGAAGCCAACTTTTTGGCTTTAGCTTTTGCAACGGCAGCAGCAACTTTAGCTTTTTTTACATCTGCGGGATTTTCAACATCATTCTCTATACTGGTAGCTGTGCTAGTAGCTGAGTCAGTTTCTATTGATGTAGTCGTTTTTTCTTGTTGTGAGGCTAGTTTTTTTGCTTTAGCCTTAGCAACGGCCGCAGCAACTTTAGTTTTCTTATCATCAGTAGGGCTTTCAGTATGATTCGTTGGTTTACTTGTCATTCTGGATTCTTCTGCTGAGCTTTTTGTTTGAGCTGCTAATTTTTTAGCTTTTGCTCTTGCTATTGCTGCTGAAACTTGACTTTTTTGTTCATTTTCTGGCGGTGTCGAACTGCTAGTTTGGCTTGGTTCTACTTGCCCTGATTTCTTTGCTTTTACGCGAGCTAAAGCTGCGGCCACTGCAGATTTTTCGTTATTACCTGCAGTACTACCTGAGTTCATTCTTGCTTTACGTGCTGCCGCTGCCGCTTTGTGTTTTTCTTCACGGGCAATTTTATCTCTTGCTAAACGCTCTTTACGTGCTTCAAAACGTACTTTTGCGTGTTCAGCCTTTATATCAAGTTGTTTTTGTTGACGAATTTCAGATTTCGCAACGCGATAATAATGCACCAAAGGAATTTGACTTGGGCAAACATAAGCACAAGCACCACATTCGATACAATCGAATAAATTAAGTTTGGTAAGCTGTTGTTGAACTTTAGCTTTTGCACTCCACTGTAACTCTTGTGGTAACAACTGGCTTGGACAAACGTCACTACATTGCCCACATCGTATACACTCAACTTCTTTGCTACCGGTAGAATAAGGTGAAGATATTTCTTTTTCTGTAGGTGCAAGAATACAGTTGGTCGTTTTTACGACAGGAACTTGATCTGTGGGTAAGCTATAACCCATCATAGGGCCGCCCATAATAATGTGCTTTTTATCTTTATTCGGGTAACCACATTGCGCTAATAAATAACCAACAGGGGTGCCCAGTAATGACCAAACATTCTGTGGTTTTTCTAAAGCTTGCCCACTCACAGTAACGACTCGTTTTATCAATGGAGTGTCATTGATCACCGCATCAGCTATTGCAAAACAAGTGGCAATGTTTTGCATAACAATACCAAGAGAACTGGGTAATACACCTGCAGGAACTTCTTGCCCGGTTAAAATTTGAATTAGCTGTTTTTCGCCGCCAGTTGGGTATTTGGTGGGGAGCACACAAACGTGAATTTTTTCATTATCCGCCGTCGCTTGTTGTAAGGCTTTTATCGCTTGAGGTTTATTATCTTCAATACCAATAAGAATATGGTCGGGTGAAAGAATTTTATTGAGAATGTTAATACCATCGAGAATCGAAGGGCTATGCTCACGAATGAGAAGATCATCGGCAGTAATATACGGTTCACATTCAGAAGCATTAATAATGAGAAACTGAATATTTTCTCGAGTACTTACTTTGATTTGTGTCGGGAAGCCAGCACCGCCCATGCCCGAAATACCCGCTGAAGATATTTTTTCAATTAATTGATTGCTAGTAAGTTGGTTGAAATCAGTGCAAATATGGCGAGGTCGCCATTGGTCTTCGCCGTCAGGTTTAATAAATAAACATAATTCACTTAAACCAGATGGATGGGCAATAACTGAATTTTTCACCGCCGAAATTGTACCACTTGTTGGTGCATGTATCGGTACTGCCATAGGATGAGCACTATGTGTTAAGGCTTGCCCTTTTAAAACTTTGTCGCCAACTTTGACCTGTAATTCAGCAGGAATACCTATATGTTGCTGCAAAGGTAAAATTAATTCTTCAGGTATACTTACCGCTCTGATAGGTTTATCAGAGGTTAAAAATTTTTGCTGGGGTGGATGAATTCCCCCATGAAAATTCCAAAACTGTCCACGCTTAATGCGCTCAATAACTGATGCCACGAAACCTCGCCTAATCCAACTGTACTACTGGTATATTATTAAGATCCCACTGCCAATTTTGTGGTGTTTGCGCTATTGGGATCATAATAATACAATCGACAGGGCATGGCTCTACACATAGATCACAGCCAGTACATTCATCGGCAATAATTGTGTGCATTTGTTTGGTTGTACCTAAAATGGCATCGACCGGACAAGCTTGAATACATTTAGTACAGCCAATACAGTCTTCTTCTATAACGAACGCGACCTTCGGAGAGTTATCTGCTTCATGATTTTCATCAATAGGCTGAACATCGACTCCTAGCAGATCTGCTATTTTTTTAATGGTGTCTTCACCACCGGGGGCACACTTATTGATTGCTTCGCCGTTAGCTACCGCTTCAGCATAAGGTTTACAGCCTGGGTAACCACATTGTCCGCATTGGGTTTGTGGAAGTAAAGCATCTAACTGTTCTGCAAGAGGGTCTCCTTCAACATGAAATTTCACGGAAGAAAACCCAAGA
>Ga0209292_1000992_pt1 | contig 35754 bp, 25 predicted proteins | sample GOMGulsemesocosm_2_FD_184634 | JGI IMG/M metagenome (GOLD analysis project Ga0209292, IMG submission 184634) | Methane-oxidizing microbial communities from mesocosms in the Gulf of Mexico - GOM9C Gulf of Mexico (SPAdes) (version 2) | ecosystem: Environmental > Aquatic > Marine > Cold seeps...
GCCAGAGTGCCGAGCGGCCAGCAAATTAGTTGTTCACTAACGCTTAGTGGTTTTTTTAATACTTCGCTATCAGCGATTGCTCTCACTGTCTTAAACAGTAAAGGCGCCGCAGTTTTACGCCCCGAAATTCCCACCGAGCCACTGGCATCGGGTCGACCTACCCAAACCCCAATACTCCACTTTTTGCTGACCCCCATCGCCCATGCTTCACGGTAACCATAACTAGTCCCTGTTTTCCAAGCCATCGGCCAGCGACTTTCAATAAACTGACTGCTGGCACTTGCCAATGGGTTTACGGCCAACATTTTCCAGCTAATCCAAGCAGCACCTGGCGATAGCATATATCGTTCAACTATAGGATCTGCAGCCCTTAAACGCGCTTTAATTGCCACCCCTGAACGCCCTAAAGCCGAATAACTACCCACTAGATGTTCCAGCTTAGTGCCAACACCCCCAAGTATCATCGAGAGATTGGCACTTTGGCTACCTGGCCAGTACAATTTCAAACCTGCCGATTCAAGTTTTGCTGCAAAGTAATGAGGCTCTAATTGCTCTAATACTTGCACCGCGGGGATATTTAAAGAGCGCTGCAAGGCCTGCGTCACACTCACTGGCCCATTAAAACCAGCGCTAAAATTCTGCGGCCGATAGGCTTTTTTATGACGTGGTACATCTTGTAGTAGTGACTGGGAGTGGATCAGTCCTCGATCTATCGCCAGCGCGTACAAAAAGGGTTTTAGCGTAGATCCTGGTGAGCGCACTGCTTGGATCATGTCGACATGCCCAAAACGCTTATTGTCTAAAAAGTTAGCGGATCCGATGTAACTGCGCACTGCCCCTGTATCGTTCTCCATCACCATTAGTGCAACAGAGACTCCCTCGGCCAAACCCTGTGAATAATCCGCAACTAACTCCTCTAATTGTTGCTGCATCTCAAAATCAATAAAACTGCTGATCTTCTCACAGTCTGGACACTGTTTTTTCAAGCGACGTGCCAGCAGCGGCGCATGCATTGGCGACTTTTGTGCGAGCGAGAAAATAGTTTCTTGCAGTGCATCTGCCACTCTTTGCGAAGACCAAATATGTAACTGCTGCATCCGCCGCAATACTTTATTGCGAGCCTTTGTTGCCGCTTGTGGATGCCTGTTTGGGTGCCAGCGACTCGGTGCTTGGGGCAGTACCGCTAAGAGAGCGGCCTCAGCATCACTGAGTTGTGCCAAAGGTTTATCAAAGTAGCTAATACTCGCGGCTTGCACACCAATTAATGTGCCGCCAAAAGGGGCTAGATTTAAATATAGGTTGAGTATTTTCTCTTTAGAATAGTGCCACTCTAACTGCAGTGCGCGAAGCATTTGCTGAGTTTTTCCCGTAAGAGTACGCGGGTGTGGATTCATCAAACGAGCCACTTGCATTGTTAGCGTGGAGCCACCGGAGACAATCTGCCCCGCTTGCCAGTTTTGCCAAGCTGCGCGTAGCATCGCCAGTGGATTCACCCCGAAATGCCAGTGAAACCAGCGATCTTCATAGCCGAGCAACAACTCTAAATAATGCTCAGGTACTTGTGAGTTTTCAATCGGATAGCGCCACTGCTGTTGCTTATTACTAAAGGCACGTAAAACTTCACCGCGCTCTGCCAAAACCACAGTACTGAATGAGCGCTTAGTGTTAATCGGGTAGCAGTTGTCTAACACCATTAGCAATAACAGCCCGAGCACCGTAAACGCAGCGTAACTCAAGCATTTATTAGCGAGCACCAGTTGCTCTTGGTAGTACCTTGATAAAGCCGGCATCTTTACCTGTATGGCGTATTTCGGGGCGATACATATCTTCAGCAAATGTCGCTGGTATACGATAAGTCCCAGCAGATACCGCTCGTACTAAGTAAAACAGAGTACTGCTACCGCGTGCAAGATCAAGCGCCATGACAAATCGATCGGCGCGATATTCAATGTGTTTAACATGCAAACCTGCCATCTTTTCTGACAGTGAAACACCGTTCACCGCTAGCTCTGTTTGCTGGTAGCTATCGACAAAGTTTTGATTTTCAATTTCAAAACCGGCCGGTAATAAATCAACGATCATCGCGTGTGTTAGCCGTTTATCTGCCTGTATCTGTAAGCCAACAATTAGCTTCTCCCCACTTTGTAACTGTTGATCTGTGAAAGGCTGGCCATTGATATCATAGAATGTGCGGACAATGTCTAGCCCATTGTTGATCGCTTGCGGCACACTCTTTTCGTAGCCCGAAGCGCGAATATTGACATATAAATGACTTTGAGCCGTGTTTTCAATCGCTATTGGCTGCCTTAACTGCTCAGGGGTTAAGCGGTAAATCTGTTGCTGTAATTCACTGTTAATGGCGAGTGTGCCAATACTCGCTTTGAATACCAGATCACCTTCCTCTCTCAGCTTTAACTCTTTACCTAGTAAAAAAAGCGCATTTCGCTCTTGAGTACTCAACCACTGCCGAGCACTTAACTGTTGTGTTAATTGTAACAATAGCGGCAGCCAATATGACTCCTGCTGCTTATTCTCCAGTAGCCAAAAGCTAGCCAGAGCTAAATCGCGAACGGCACTTGAGTAATGTATATAGGGCTCTCCAAATTTGTCGATATTCGCCAGCGCCTCTTGCATGGCCTGATTGGCCCTTTTTTTATCACCGCTTTGATCGAGGGCCATTGCCAGCTGCAATAAAGCCATTGGACTTTCACTGTTTTCTTTGTGGTCAAATAGAGGACGCAATACCGACAGAGGTGCCTGCTGGTAACGCGCTAAAACTTGCGCGGCATAGGCGCGCACCGCAAACTTAGTCTGGTGATTAATACGCTCCTCATAACTGCGAATTTTATTAGGGCTACGTAAATAGACAGCAATGCGTTGGCGCGCTTTATCCAAGTTTGCTTTTGGCACTGGATAACCCAGCGCCTTGGCACGCAACAGGAAGTCCGTTACATACACGCTTAACCAGTGCTCTTCAGGACTGTGTGCCGACCACAAACCAAAACCGCCGCTACTGCGCTGCATAGACTGCAACCGTTGTATCGCCAAGTTAATCGCCGCAACTCTGGCACTGTGATCAGAGCCTTTGATTCCCAGTTGGTTGAGTAGTTGATCATTCACGTACAACTGCGGGAAAACGCCACTGGTAGTTTGCTCTAAACAACCGTAGGGATACGCTTCAAGCGCTTGCAAATGGCTGGCGATATCCAGTGGTGGCGCACTGGACAAACTCAACTGGCCACTGAGCCCAAAATCGATCATTTGCGCTAGCTCATCGCCAGTGGTCGTAAAGCTCTGCCCCGGCTGTAGCGCTTCAATCCAGAGCTTTTCACTTTTTGCCCAAGAGGGTTTAACCGCTAGCTGCCAGCGCTTTTCGATACTCAGTATGCGCTCTTTTTGCTGCACTTTTTCTAGCACTAACGTGATATCAATGTCCTTAAATTCAGCTTGTGCAATAATTGGTAAGCGCAGCACTCGCTTAGCATCTTTGACTAATTGAAGCGGCGCTTGATACAACTGCGCATCCGCTAGCCCTTTAAATTTTAGCCCTTGGCCTAAGCGTAAGCTTAAGTCCAGCTGCTGATCACTGCCACTGAGGTTTTTTAAATCTACAGCCAACCAAGATTCATCCCCTTCGCGCAGGAAACGCGGCTTGCTAAGCTGTGCGATAATTGGTGACACCACCTGCACATCCTTTTCAGCCGAGCCAAAACTCTGTGAGGAAAAAGCCACCGCCATCAAGCGTAAACGGCCGTTAAAGTTGGGGATATCTAAGCTAACATTAACCTTGCCACTGGCATCGACATCAACAACCCCCGAAAACAGCGAGACGATTTCCACGTCGGGATCCGCTTCACCGGTATTTTGGCTATCTTCATCGCCACCAAAACTCAACTGTGCCATCACCCCATCATCGGCACTCATTAAGTCTGAGAAGCTGTCTCTGGCTGTGACGGAATAAGCGCGTTTTTCAAAAAAACCGGCAAAGGGGTCAGGAGCAGCAAATTTTGAAATATTAAGAATGCCCACATCCACAGCCGCTAGTGTTACTTGCACAGGCCCATGGGGGACTGTTAACCCCTGCGATACGCTAAGCGGTACAACTAAGCGGCTATTGGGGCGGATGCTGGCAGGGCTATCAATGCTTATTTCAAGCTTTCGCGCTTGTCTATCTAATGGTAAATGAGCAATACCCATCATCCGCCGCGGGAGCTTTTCATCTCTTTCCTCCCCCGGCTGCACTAAATACACTGATACATAGATATCATGGGAATTCCAATCACTCTGCACAGTAAAAGAGACGCTCTTTCCGTTCTCTGAGACCTCTAGCGGGGCTCTATACAGCACTTTGTCTGACTCAACCAACAAAAACCCTTGGCCCCTAGCAGCGGGTTTTATATCCAAGGTGACAGTTTCACCTACTTTATAGTGCTGTTTATCTAGCGCTAGACCAATTCTGTCAGGCCTACCTGCCATCACGGTTTCATCAGCACTCCAGCCAGCTCTAAAGCGATAAGCCGCTGTCACCTTAGTCTGTGGGTTGCTCACCTCAATACGGTAGTGCCCCCAGTCAACAGGGACAGATACTTGGGCGCTGCTGCCTGCTTTTAGCGTCACACTGCGCTGCAACACATCGTAGTGATGCTCAGTGTAGTTAGATGTCCAGCCCTCACTCTCGCTGTAGCGCCAGTGGTAGTCCCGACGTTCACGCACTAACTTCACCATCAACTCTTGAGCCGCCAGTTTGCGTTTTCCATCAGTGAGAATAACTTCGAAATTTGCGCTGCCATCAAAGGGCGCTAAATCATCCTCAAATAACGGCCTGATTCCCACCAACTGCTTAGCCGGTAATGCATAAGTCTTGCTGATGCGACTGACAGGACGACCACCGCTGTCTAACAAACTGCTATAGAGTTTTAACTGCATGACTGTATTGGCTTTATGCCAATAGTTTGTGCTGCTTAACAATTGCTGTCCACTGGCGTTCAAGGTTTGATCGGGCAATGTTTCACGGCGGTTGAATGCTGTACGGTTGGGGTGGCTAAAGTGGTAGTCCTCAAAATCTTTAAAGGGATGGGCAGCTGTATGTATTACTAGCTCACTCTGTAATAGATTGCCACTGGCGGGCGCCCCATATAAGTATTGGCCATCGACGGCGACTTGAAACGCGTCCTGTAGATCGACAAATTCGGGGGCTTCTAAGTTCAAATCCATGCGCTGCGGTAGAAAGTCTTCTATCTGTAGCGGATAACTGGTCGCCGTTTGGCCAGGTATTTGCGCACTCACCGACCACAGTCCGGTAATACCATCACCGACCACAGTCCGGTAATACCATCTTCTGGTATTAACCAGTCGCTAGCATAGTAGCCAAGCGCGTTAGGACGAATGCGCTGTTCACTGACCACTCGACCATCGGGCTGCTGCAATTTAAAGGTCAATACTTGCGCGGGCAGCTGTAAGCCATCGCTATCTCGCAACAGTGCACTAATCTTTAAGTTCTCTCCTGGGCGATATAAATCTCGAGGGCTATAGATAAACAACTGCTGTGCGGCGTTTTTTTTGCCATCAATAGGGAATTCAGATAAATCTAATTTGGCACCAAATAAGCGCACAATTGCACTTTGCTTATCTTGGGTGGCGATCAACAATTTTGCATTCGCTAACTGTTCACGAGAGAAGCTAAGGTTTCCCTCATGATCAGTCAGTCCTTTAGCCAGTATTTTCCCCGCTGTATTTAGCAGCTTAACCGACACCTCAGGCTTCGCCAAAGCGGTCGCTAAAGAGCTCACATTGACCAGCGCATTTTGCCGATATAGTCTTAAGTGTACCCCTAAGTCACTAATGGCAAACCAAGTAGCGGGATGAGAGTAATCATATTCACCGGCCTTGCGCATAATCGCTAAATAGACACCAGGGCCTTGCAGTGCCTCAATCTCATTAATCGGTAGATAGCTCGTCGCGCTCTGGTTCTTGAGTAGCTTTAAGTCAAAGCGGGCGGTGTAGATATGCTCAAATTTGTCAATGTAGGGTTTTACATTCCAAAAATCTTGCTGGCCACGGCGCTGGTTCTCGTGCAAAAAAGAGACCAATTGGCTTTGAGGAATACGATAAAAATCAACGTCCACCCGTAATGCATTGACTGAGATTACCGGCAGCCCATCACTTAATCCATCAGCTAGCAAATTTCCATTTCCGGCAAAGCCCAGCATAGGGGTGATTGCAGGTACTGTTATAGATTGGGTACGCCCTTTATCCAATAGCGCCCAGTTCGCCATAGGCAGTCCAGCTTTAATCGCAACCACATAATCCGTTTCAGGTTCTATATTGGTAAAATACAAAGTCTTGGCTTTATCGCCTAGCACCCAAGCACCGCTAACAGAACTTCCTGTCAGCGTTTCGATACTCAACCATTGCGCTAGGTTGACATTGCCTGTAACGGGTGCGGATAAAGTGATTGCCGCCGCTATGCGTCCGTTGTGCGACTGTACTGAAATATCAAGAACGTGATGTTTATCTGCCGCCGCTAACCAAGAACTTAACAACAGTAGCGCCACAAACAGAACTTTACGGGTAATTTGCATGATCCATTATCCTTTTTAGATCAGCTATCTTAGTCAGGTGCTAAGATATAGCTTACAAAGAGGCTGAACATAAAAAAACAGCCCTCTGCTACATAGTATCCTTGGATTAAGCCTTAATAAAGAAAAGCGAGCTATTAAATGGCAGATCAGCTCAAAAACTCACTCGCTTAAACTGGGCTTCACAGAGTAGTGCGGGGGATTCTGATAACCAATGGTACTAATACATTGACCACCATGGTGACATTAGTCCTTGCAGGTTAATTCTGTCCCTCATGCATCTTAACCAAATGTTCTATCTTGATTAAACGCTATTCGCGTTCATCAAAAATTCTGCTTAAGCAGGCTTGGCAGTCCTTCACTCTATCGATCCCCAACTGTAGTCGAGCCACTATGTTTGCGGGAGTGTTTTTAGAAAAAGCGAAGTACGCCTGCGAGTGCTTAAGTGTATAGACACTTTCATAGTCTCTTGGATCAAAGCCACTTTCCAGTAACAATCGTTGAGCCGCACGTTCACTATAGGCCCACAGATCAATGCGCCCAAGAGACAGCATACCCATTAGCGATTTTTTATAAGGAGAGGTTAGCAAAGTCCCCTCGCCCGCTAGTTCTTCGCTGACTAATTGCATGGCAACGTCATCGCGAATACCGCCAATCACATAATCTTTTAAATCCTGTGCTTCTTCTATCTCGATATTACGCTCGACCTTCGCTATTAGCACCGTTTTAACATTGGTGATGGGGCCTGCCCACTGAAATAAATGCTCTCTTTGAGCAGTGCGATTAGTTGAAAATAGTAGCATATTGCTGCCATTGAGCGCGCTGCGATAAGCTCTTGGCCATGGCTGTACTGAAACAGTCGATTTATCTAAGCTTAGATTTAGTTGCGCATACGCCTCGGCCAGCATTCTCACAGCCACACCGTCAAGTTCACCGGTGCTAGATATATAGTTATAAGGAGGATAATCCTCTGTGAGAATTTTAATATCACCCAATCCTTGGGCACTTACCCAATCCTTGGGCACTTAATAGCGATGCCTGAATCACTAACATAATACTAACAAGCCCGCTAATGGCTGCTTTAATCAAAACAATTTCCCTATAATTTTTTAGTCTTTGGATCTTACTCTGACGTGATTGTCATTAAACAGCAACTGCATCTTTCTTGAACATTGATCGACCATTATATTGAGTAATGCAGTCATTATTAACAGCGCAAAAGCCCTATCAAAACGTAAATCTTCAAAAGCTGAATCAATATAGAAACCAAGCGTGGTAATACCAAGAACACCTAAAATAGCGCTCTCGCGAAGGATTATCTCAGCTCACACCTAAAATAGCGCTCTCGCGAAGGATTATCTCAGCTCGATACATTAACAAAGAGATAAATTGTGGATATGTTTTTGGCATTATTTTATACAAGTACTGGCTCAAACTGATGGCTTCTTTGCGACTAATGACCAGCACATTTCGCTGTAATAAAAAACCAATTAAACCGGCATTATGGATAGCTAATGCAATGACAGCAGGCAGCATTGAAGGCCCTAACAGCAATAGAAATATAAATGCCAATATATATTCAGGGGTTGAGCGCATCACTAACAAAGCGGTTGCAGTGCTTTTCTCTGCAAGCCAAAAGCGCTGCAGACAAGCCACACTTGGCGCGATCAACAAACAGAGCAGCGCAGTCAAGGCCAATGCCATAATAGATAGCAACAAAGTATTGATAACGCCTTGCAAACCTTGCGATGCAAATAGCTGGCCAAACCACTGCACATAACCCAACAACCACTGCACGCCATCAGCATTTTGTAGCGGTGAAGTTTGCGGCCAAATATCACTGCTGATAAAACGCCAGATATTGGCATTGTCATTAACAAAGTCATTACTGGGTAAGAAATAGAACGACAGTGCTAAATACAGCGGCAACAATGAAAGCTTCAACCAGTATTTGATGCTGGCAATCAGCAAGTAAAAAGCAAGTAATAAAGCGCCTGCATAGGAGTAATCAGCTTGCTTAAATGCCGTCTCTAAATGAAAGCCAATAGTTGGCAAACCAACAAACCCCAATACAGCGCTGGTGCGCACCCCGCATTCAAAACGGTAGCGCGTATAGGCAGCCATTTGCTGCCATGCTTGTGGCATCAATACATAGCAAAAATAGCTGATTTTTGTATTAGCGTACTGGTTGTTGTCATTGAGTTTTAAAGGCGCTTGCTGATAGATATCATCAAATACCCGAGCAAAAGTACAAGCATAAGGTATAGCGATAGCTAAAATAGCACTAGTACTGGATAGCCCAAATAATTGTATAAAAATCAGCGCCCAAAACAATTCATGAATAGCTCTAAAAAATGCGCAGAGACTACTGATCAGCCAATGTTGGTACAAAAGCGATAAGAAAAAACCGAAAACCACAGATAAACTAACGCCAATTAAGGCAAAGGCTAGGGTATAAAGCAGGTCAAAAGCAAGTGAGTCAGGACTTTCAACAGCAGGTGTCAACAAGCCTGACAACATTTGATAAAAATGTGCCCAAGGGTCTGATGAAAATACTTCAATATTTGCAAAAAAACTAAGTAATAAAGCTAATGCAAGCAGTGACAGCGTAAAATTTCTCAGCTTTAGCCCTTCACTTAAACCTGCGTAAAGCTTGATCACAAGTACAGAGACTCAAGTGCTTTTATCGATACTTGATTGCAGGCAGTATCTATCGCAATTTTTCCCTGCTTAATACCAATGATTCGGTCGAAGTAAGCTAGCGCTAACTCTCTATCATGTAATGCGACGATATTGGTTGTATGCCTTGCTAAAGTAGCTTCAATGACTGCCCGCGATTTAACCGCATCTAAATTCGACACCGGCTCATCACCTACAAAAATATCGCGCTCATGATAAAAAGCTCTGGCGATAGCCACACGCTGCTGCTGGCCTCCAGAAAGCCGGTTGACAGAGTCGTCCAATTTATCACTAATCTGTAGCTGCTGCGCAATTTCTTGGATAGCTTTGCGCTCTTGAGCGTTCGGCCGCATCAGATTGAGGATATTCTTAAAAGTTGAAAATTTAGCCAGCTTTGCCAGATAAATATTATTGTAGCTACTTAAACCGCTGACTAATTCAAGATCTTGCGCGCAATAGGCGATACTATCTCTTTGCTGCTCAACTAATAACTTTAGCAGTGTCGATTTACCCACACCACTTGCGCCAACCACCGCGACACTTTCCCCTTTGTTAATAGATAAACTAATGCCGTCGAGAATTAACTTATCATGGTAGGAAAAAGACGCATCGCGTAGTTTAAATAGCATATTGACCTTTTCTTTTATGGCGCGATGAGGTCAAGCTCTACAGCTGTGGTTTTAATGGCTTGATAATCCGCATTAGAAGCGCTGATAAAACCACTGCGCGGGAACTGTTTTAACAGCTCAGGCTGGTTCATATTCAGCAACGCTGCTTTTACTTTTTGACTAAAACCGGCACCTAATTGCTCATCAACATTGACGCGTATTGTCCATTGATAGTCTGTGTATTTAGGGGTTTTCCAAATCACTTGCACTTTGTCGCTATCAATTTTACCGTCAGCTTTCATGCTTTCCCAGACTTGATAGTTCACTGCGCCCACTTGGAATGCACCCGCTTGAACTTGGTTAATCGTCAAACTGTGATCACCACTATAACCGACCGCTTTAAACAATTGCTGCGGCGCTTTTTCTAAATGCTTACGAATATAGAACTCAGGCATTAAACGCCCAGACGTTGACCCTTTACTACCGAAAGTAAAAGTCTTATCAACGATACCTGCAGGAAATTCATCACTGGCTTGTAAGCCACTACTTTTGTGGGCAATAAAATAAGTACTAAATTCTTTATCTTCAATGCCCTGTGCTATCGCTTGTGAACCTGGCACAAACTGTCGAGCACGCACCCCTGATAAGCCACCAAACCAAGCTAACTGCACTTGGTTATTGCGAAACGCGGTAATAGCGGCCGCGTAAGACTTTACCGGAATATACTTCACTTCGATTTGCAGCTGGTCTGACAGGTAATCAGCCACTTTTTGAAAGCGCAAACGTAATTTGCTTTGATCTTGATCGGGAATAGCAGTAAAAGTCAGCGAACGCTCACTTGCTTGCACGCTAACCGACATCAGAGCCAACAGGCTTAACAACAACATTCTCGACAACAACATCTTAAGGATTCTCTAAAGGCGGAAAATTAAAAAGCGCATATCTTAACAGATAGCCGAAAAGATGGGGAGGGGGAATATATAAGACGGATTGCTTGTGACGGGTGACGGGTGACGGGTGACGGGTGACGGGTGACGGGTGACGGTCAGTTTTCTTTAAGCTTTCCTTGCCCGCAACTTTTTTTCCCCGAAACCGACTTTTCCCTGCCCGCTACCTTATTTGCCCGAAACCGCGCTTTAGTTTCTAGCTTTCTAGCTTTTTAACTCGGCAAATACTCACCACTCCAACCCGTAGCTACGACATTTTCTGCGATTAAATTATCAATCTGACCATGGGTATAACCGATTTCCTCAAGTATTTCTCTGCTGGAATGGCCAAATTTTTCACTGGCGCTTACCGCCATAATACGCCCTTTGCTCGGTCTAATTGAGTAGTGGTCAACACGTGTTACACAGTGGCCACTTGGGTGCTCAGGATCGATTGAAAACGCGTAAGAACCACCATCCATGCCCACTTTTCCATCGGCCATACGCGAATATTTATCGCGTAACTGTACTATCGATTGTGTCTGCGCTGCGGCGACACCGACTGCCTGTAGCGATTGTTCCCACACACTGGCGCTGCGACGTTTGAACATTGCCGTTAGATAAACACCAACATCCTCACAAGTCGCAATATCTTCAAGACCACTGACGCGGGCTAGTTTCGCAATTTCAGTTTCATCGCTATCAATGTAGATCCAGCCTTGTAAGCAATGATAAAAATGAGAAAGCGCACTGTAACCTAAAGACCCACGACCTGAAGGTTCGTTAGACGCTTGGCGCCCTTGGTAATCAAAAGTAAAGGGGATTTGCGCTAAATTAGTCACCGCAGCTAGTGAAGTACGCGCGGTCGTAGCCTCACCTGTGCGCAATTTATGATATAGCGATAAGCCCATTGCCATGCCAGCAGCAAAGCCGCAGTTCACATCTAAAGTACCTATATGTGCGTGCTCCTCAGGCGTTTGCTCTCCGCCAAAGCGGCTCATAATACCGCTGTTAGATTGGATGATATCGTCATAGCCGATATAATCAGATTTTGGCCCGACACGCGGCCCACCTAAACAATCTAAACGGCAAAATAGTACGCCAGGGTTAACAGCTTGTAGAGTTTCTCTGTCTAAGCCTAAAGGCTTTAACTGTCGTTGCGGTGCGTTAATCACCACGATATCAACACTGCGAATTAGAGCATTAAATATTTCGCGCCCCTTGTGTGTATTGATATCTGCAAGGATTTTTCGCGGCCCTTGTGTGTATTGATATCTGCAAGGATTTTGCGCTTGCCTAAATCTGTTTGGAACGAATAAATTATACCGATCATTGGGTCGTATAAAGGTTTAACGGGGTCAAGCTTAGTTACTTTCGCGCCAAATCGCGTGAGAAAAGCACAAGAATGAGGGCCTGCGATCACATTGGTGAGATCTAGTACTTTAATACCATCCAGCCACAAACCACTATCCGATTCTTCAGAGTTCGCAGTTGGTCGATGAGTAACATGTGCCGCTTGTACCTCTTCTAATAGCGAAAGCGCTTTAATAAAACTGACATTCACAGCCGCCTTTGGCGCTAACATAGCATCTGCACTTTCTTCTAACCACGCAATGGGGCCTGGCTGTAACATAGTTCCGTGCTCTTGAGTTTGCACTTCAAGAGAAAGCCCGCTGACCTTACTATGCGCTGAGTGAATCCACTCTTTAGTAGTACGATGTGGTGCCCCTGGGATTTTCTCTAACCCAAAAATTCTTCCCCATTGCGTAGAAGTTTTAGTTAGAAAAGCACGCTTCATTTTCTCGCTAATAATATCCGCCCACTTCTTGGGTAAAGGATAAACACCGATTGAAGTTTCACCTGTCCACTTAGCCACAGGCTGATGTAAATCATCAACTTCAGGAAGCCCCATTTCAATCAGCTCGTCATAGACACCTAGCACTTTTAGAGCACGCGTGGCGTGATTGCGATGTGATGGGCATACGCAGTAGAAAAAACGCCCATCGCTGCACTCATAAGTGCGATAAAACGGGTCAAGGTAATCCTGTAAATTTTGATAACTCACATCAAGCGGTAAGCCGCTGTCTCTACGACGTCTAATTTCTTGCTCGCGCATCGTCACATAACGCTCTGGCAAGCCTTCAATAAGACATGAATTATAAGAGAGCCCCTCCATTAAAGCGGCCGAGATTGGTACTTCTATGTGATCCCCATTGCCCGTTTTTTCACGATGATACAGCGCAAAAACAGCGGCGCTAGCAGCGAGTGAAGTCGCATAGGACGAGCCCAAAGGCAGTGGCGAAAAACTTGGGTTTAAGCCCATTAATACACGGTTATATCCCATATCGGTAAATGCACCGGATGTAGCGGCCACCACCGCTTCTGTTGCTTTCCACTGACTTCTTAGTAAATCATTACTGGCAAAACCTGGGATTGAAAGCGTAATCAGCTCAGGTCTTTGCTCTCGAATCTTGGCAAAATCGATCCCTAGACGCTGCATCACACCGGGTCTAAAGCTCTCCAGTACAATATCTGCTTGATCAATTAGCAGGAGCGCCTGCGCTAAGCCTTGGGCAGTTTTCAAATCTAATCTTAAGCAGTGCTTATTGCGCTGCAGAACATGGTTGGCATCGTGTTTCCAAGTAGGTCCATTAGGGGGATCTATGCGAACTACAGTCGCGCCAAAATCAGCCAGTGTCATCGCGACGGCAGGCCCCGCAATTTGCTGGGAAAAATCGACCACTGTAATGCCCACTAATGGGCGGTTATCTACTACTTGCATGCTGCACCTCGCACTTAATCCTAAGCGTTGTCATTTTTATGCCGGCGATATTAATCTGAGTGCTTCTTGCGCACCAACGAAAAAAAACTGGCCTAAGCCATCATTATTTTTATGTGTGCCATTTCCAAGCGCTGCAGAGCAGGAAAAACACTAGGCATAAATTAAACGGGGCCTGAGAGGCTCTTTTTTTACATTTATTTATATTGTTTCTTTCATAACAATATAAAACGTATCGATATAGCAAATTACTGGAGCATAGTTAATGTCATCAAATATTATTTTACCGAGAATAATGCAAGTCGGAGAAGGCGCTAGTGACGCTATTGTAGAAGTGTTAGCCAGCCTAAACTGCCACCAACCACTGATCATTACAGACAAAATGATGGTGCAATTAAACTATGCGGGAAACTTACAACAGACCCTAGCGGCGGGTAATATTCACGCAGATGTATTTGCTGACACTGTGCCAGAACCTACCGTTGCCTCCATTCAAGCGGGGGTAGATAAAGTGCGCAATGGCAATTACGACAGCATTATCGCACTCGGTGGCGGCAGTCCAATCGACAGTGCGAAAGCGATCGGTATTTTGGGTAAACTCGGTGGAGCAATGCGCGATTACAAATTCCCACGCATCGTCCACGAATCTGGTCTGCCGATCATCGCTGTGCCAACCACTGCCGGTACCGGTTCTGAAGTCACACGCTTTACTATCATTACCGATGAGACAACCGATGAGAAAATGCTCTGTGTGGGGGTCGGTTTTATGCCTATCGCCGCACTGGTTGATTTTTCACTGACGCTTTCGCTACCTGCCAGAACCACCGCCGATACTGGCATCGATGCACTGACACACGCTATGGAAGCTTATGTCAGTAAAAAAGCCAACGCTTATAGTGACTCACAAGCAATCGCGGCAATGCGTTTAATTGGTCCAAATTTGCGCATTGCCTACCACGACGGTTCACACAAGCAAGCCCGTGAGGCAATGATGCTTGGCTCAACGCTGGCAGGTATCGCTTTCTCCAACGCATCGGTGGCTTTAGTACACGGTATGAGCCGGCCAATTGGGGCGGCTTTTCACGTACCACATGGTTTATCCAATGCCATGCTGCTACCGGCAGTGACACAGTTTTCAATACCACATGCTAGCAAACGCTACGCTGATTGCGCCAGAGCCATGGGTGTGGCCAGCGAGCAAGATAGCGATGAGGCTGCCAATCAAAAATTGCTCAGCGAGTTGCAGGCCATCAATGACGAGTTGCAAGTGCCTACTCTTGAACAGTTTGGCGCAGATCGACAACTGTTCATGGAATTACTCCCTACGATGGCCAAGCAAGCACTCGCCTCTGGCTCTCCTGCTAACAACCCCATTGAACCTAGCGATGCTGAAATAATGACTATCTATCGCTCGCTTTGGTAACCGTTAGCAACCAATACTGACTAAAAAATAATCAACCTGGAGTTTACATGCAAATCATAGGTCACCTCATTAACGGCGAATTGCGCAGCGATGCCAGCCGTACTCAAGACGTCTACAATCCATCGACGGGCGCACCGAGCAAACAAGTCGCACTTGCACCGGCTGCAACAGTGGAACAAGCAATTGCTGCTGCACAACAGGCTTTCCCCGCGTGGCGCAATACTCCGGTGGGCAAGCGCGCCGCGGTGATGTTCCGTTTTAAGCAACTACTGGAGCAAAACAGCGATAAAATATGCCAGTTGATCGGTGAAGAGCACGGCAAAATCGGCCACGATGCAGCCGGTGAGTTACAGCGCGGTATAGAATGCGTCGAGTATGCCTGCGGCGTTGCGGAGCACTTAAAGGGTGAACACAGTAAAAATGTCGGCCCCAATATTGACTCTTGGAGCGAATTTCAGCCACTGGGTGTGGTCACCGGCATCACTCCTTTTAACTTCCCGGCGATGGTACCACTGTGGATGTACCCAATGGCGATTGCCTGCGGTAATACTTTTGTCCTAAAACCTTCTGAACGCGACCCTACTTCGACACTGTACATCGCCCAATTGCTCGAGGAAGCAGGTCTTCCCGCGGGCGTGATGAACGTGGTTAACGGTGACAAAGTGGCTGTTGATGTACTGTTATCCGATGAGCGTGTTAAAGCCGTCAGTTTTGTCGGTTCAACCCCGATTGCCGAATACATTTACACCACTGCCAACGCAAATGGCAAGCGCTGTCAGGCGTTGGGTGGCGCCAAAAACCACGCGATCGTGATGCCCGATGCCGATATGGACAACGCGGTAAACCAACTGTTAGGGGCCGCATTTGGCTCATCTGGCGAGCGCTGCATGGCGCTGTCGGTGGCTGTCGCTGTCGGTGATGCCGCGGCAGATAGTCTAGTAGAGAAAATGGCTGCTGCCATGCAAAATCTAAAAGTCGGTGCGCACAGTGATAGCAGCAATGATTTTGGTCCTGTTATTACCCGTGCCCACCAGCAAAAAGTGGTCGGCTACATTGACAGTGCTGAAAAAGATGGCGCCAAAGTCGTGGTTGACGGTCGCGCACCACAAGTGGTGGGATTTGAAGATGGTTTCTTTGTCGGCGCAACCTTAATTGATGCCGTCACCGAGCAAATGAGCAGCTATCGCGAAGAAATATTTGGCCCAGTGCTGCAAGTGGTACGGGTGGATAGCATGGATCAAGCTATGCAGTTAATTAATGACCACGAGTACGGCAATGGTACTTGTATCTTTACCCGCGATGGAGAAGCCGCGCGCTACTTCTCTGACCACATTCAAGTCGGCATGGTAGGTATCAACGTGCCACTACCATCAACGTGCCACTACCCGTGCCCGTTGCCTACCACAGTTTCGGTGGCTGGAAGCGCTCACTGTTCGGTGATTTACACGCCTACGGACCAGATGCTGTACGTTTCTACACTAAGCGTAAAACCATCACTCAGCGCTGGCCATCAGCCGGCGTACGCGAGGGAGCAAGCTTTTCTTTCCCAAGTTAAGGCACATTTTGCCACCAGTGCAAGTTCACAATTGTGAGCTTGCACTACTAAAAATAACAATAAAAAAAGAGTCAGTTGTATGAGTCATCGCAGCAAACAACAAGGATCATCGACAGGCGCATGTTTAGCGCAACCAATAAAAAGCACTGCGCTATTAGCTGCCCTCGACTTCAGGTTTGCTGTATTTCTCAAAGATAGACACAGTCATCAAGGCGTCGCTTGATGAGCAAGAGACTGCCACCCTTAAATTGGTTACGCGCATTTGAAGTATCAGCTAAGTACTTGAACTTCACGCAAGCGGCCAATGAGATAAACCTCACACAATCTGCCATTAGTCAGCAGGTGAAAGGGCTGGAAGCTCAACTTGGGGTGCTGTTATTTAAACGTTTACCCAGAGGATTAGAACTCACTGACGCTGGAAAATCTTATATCCCGGTAGTGCACGAGGCAATCGAACGTTTAATTATCGCCACCGATGAACTGTTCACTAAAAACAACCAAAACACTGTCAGTATTCGCGCAAGTTTAGTCTTTTTAACCCATTGGCTAGCGCCGCGACTTGTCGATTTTTATCAGCAGCACCCCAATGTCAAATTGCGATTTTCTAGCTACATTTGGCATGAAGTAACCACTCCGGATACTGACTTGGAGATACGCCACGGTCTTGGCAAGTGGTCAGGTTATTGCGCCGAGCGTCTCAGCTGGGATCAGTTAGTCCCCGTCTGCAGCCCTGAATACTATGCAGCATTTAGTCAACGCTGCTCTTCTTTCACTGTAACTTCACTGTTGCAATGTCAGTTGATTAACGTGATTGGCTACAACGAGGGCTGGGGACACTGGTTTAATCAGCTGGCAATTAAAAACAGCCATTTAGAGCAGTGCCTACAACTGGACAGTTTAATACCCGCTCTTGAACTGGCGGCACAAGGCCAAGGTGTGGCATTGGGGCGCAGCTGTTTAATTGAACAGCTGGTGAAAGATAATCGACTCATGACCCCTCTGGCAGAAACAATAGCCACCGAGGAAGCTTTTTACTTAATTGCGCAAGAAAACAAGCGGACTCCAACTCACGCCACTATTTTTCGCACTTGGCTACTCGATCAAGTTCAACTTTAGCCCTGAAGAGAAAAGTAAGCACCTGATAAAGAAAACAAAATAACGATAACAACAAGGGACATTTATGTTTAATGAAAAAGAGCTCGATGGGCTCATAGAAAAACGCGGCATACTAAAGGGGCTTAATGCCACCTTAGGTATTACTGCGATAGCAATGATTTCAATCTTTATCCTCTACACTGTGTTATTGGGTAAAACCGCCAACAGTCAATTTTTAGGCATCAAAAGCTGGATAGAACAAACCTTAGGCTGGTATTACATACTAGTGATGATTTTAGCTTTCATTGTCTGTATTGGTGTCAGTTGCTCTAAATGGGGCAAAATCCGCTTAGGTAAAGATTCCGACCGTCCCGAATTTAGCAACTTCGCCTGGTTCTCAATGCTATTTGGCTGTGGCACTGGTGCCGGTATGTTGTTCTTCTCTATGTCCGAGCCAATGATTCATTTCGCCAGCAACTGGAGTGGTGGTAACCCGTTTATGAGCACCGAAGTCAAAGCGGCAGTGGCCACTTTCTTCGAGGCAAAACAAGCGGCGCTGGCCAGTGGATTAAAACCGGGTGATGAAGGTTTCCCGCTGCCTAACGATTTAGTCGCTGAAGCTGCTGCCGGTGGTTTGCTGTTAACGGTATTCCACTGGGGCGCAACCGCTTGGGCGATGTATGCAATCGTGGGTTTATCACTCGCTTACTTCGCGTATCGCAAAGGCTTACCGCTATCTATGCGCTCTGCGCTATACCCACTTATCGGCGACAAAATCTACGGTCCTATTGGACACACTGTCGATATTTTAGCGGTGTTTGGTACTATTTTTGGTATTGCCACTACCTTAGGTTTAGGTGTTGAGCAAATAGGCTCAGGTTTAATTTCACTGGGAATTTTAGCTGAAAAATCACAGACTGTGACCATTCTTTCAATCGTTTGCATCACTGCAATGGCAACCTTTTCAGCCACAACGGGGGTTGCGAAAGGCATCAAAATTTTATCTGAGTTAAATACTTGGATTTGTATTGTCATCATTGGTTATTTCTTAATTGCCAGTAATGCTAACTACCTTATTGCTAGCACATTAACAACATTAGGCGAGTACCTATCTAACACTGTTGAAATGTCTCTTTGGACTGCCAGAAGCGATGAAGAACGCACTTGGCAAGGTGGATGGACTATTTTCTACTGGGGCTGGTGGATGGCTTGGGCTGCCTTTGTTGGTATGTTTATCGCTCGTATTTCACGTGGAAGAACGATTCGTGGATTTATTTGTGGTGTGATGATTGTTCCTACGCTGGTTGGATTAATCTGGTTTAGTGTCATTGGCGCATCTGGTATCTACGCTTCGCTTTACAGCACAGATATGAGTATTTACACCGCAGCTGTGACCAACTGGGACTACGCGGGGACTATCTACAAGTCTTTTGATGTACTCACGCCTGGTATCATGGCCACCGTGGCCAAAGTAGTGGCGCTGTTTGTGGTCATTGTTTTCTTTGTCACTGCCGCTGACTCTGGCACTTTAGTATTGGGACGCCTGCTATCTTTCGGCCGCAGACCGCCAGTACAGCAACGTGTATTGTGGGGAGTTATCTTAGGCTTTGTAACTTTAGTAATTTTGCTGTTAGGCGGTAAAGAGGCGCTTAAAGCCCTGCAAGCGGCCTCAATTGCCGGTGCTCTGCCTTTTACTTTTGTCATACTGGCGATGATGGTCGGCTTAGTGAAATCAATTAAAAGTGAATCTTTTGCAGAAGATGCCGAGTACCCGCTCACTAACCCTACTGAACAAGACAGCGCGTCATCAGCGCTCGCCCAAAAAACCTCTAATGCTTAACTCGCTTTAACGGACCATCGATCGGGCAGATGCCCGGTCGACTTTTCCCCCCAGCTCATACACTCAATCAGCGCACTCTCTTGTCTTTTGCTATACCTGCAAGTTTTTCTAGTCAGCTAGAAATAGCACAACACCCACTGTGTATCTCTTAAAGCCGTCCCACTGAAATAAGAACAGATGGCAATGTGGGGGCTAATTAAAAAATGCCGCTTTTACAAAATTTTAACCTATTAGGTGTCGCAACTGGAACACCGACGTTTAATTTCCCAGCTATGGTTCTATAGTGGATGAAGCTGCTGACATCGCAAGTGATTAATTTGATACGTGAGCCCTTGGCTAGTTAACTAAATGATGAGCCGCTTAAAAGTATTAATGGGTTAATCCCCACTGCCTGCACCGATAGATATCTACTGTTTTACGCTTCACACTGAGGCGCTTTTACAAAATTTTAACCTAGTTAGGCGTCGCAACTGGAACACCGGCGTTTAATTTCCCTGCTATGGTTCTATAGTGGATGAAGCTGCTGGCATCACAAGTGATTAATTTGATACGTGAGCCCTTGGCTAGTTAACTAAATGATGAGCCGCTTAAAAGTATTAATGGGTTAATCTCCACTGCCGACATCGATAGGTCTCTGCTGTTTTACGCTTCACACTGAGTTTCACCCAGTGAAGACCTGCTAAAGCGAGAATATAGTAGTCTAAGTGCCGGTTGACGAGTACATTACAGCCATTAATGGCAAGCGCGGTACGACACTGCCCGTCATCTAACGCAGAGAGGGAATATGAGTAACGGTGGTAAAGAAAAAGGATCATCCATAACCCGAGTATTGGAGATTATAGAGATCGTCTCTAATGCACAACGGCCGATGTCTCCCGCGGATTTGGCATATCATTTAGATATTCCAAAACCGAGTATTCATCGACTGCTCACGCAACTGGAAGCGGAGAATTTTATCCAGCTGAACATGCGCGGTTTGGTACTTCCCGGAAACCGCATGCAAAGCATTGCGCTAGGGGTTTTATACAACAACAGATTCAAGGCCTTGCGCCAGGCGATTCTAGCAAAACTGACTGAGCAGATTGGCGAAACTTGTGGTATTTCGATTCCCAATGGTGCCGATATGATTTATTACGACCGAGTGCAAAATACCAGCCCAATACAAGTGCATTTACCAATTGGCTCACACACGCCTACTTGTGCAACTGCCAGCGGTAAGCTCTATTTAAGCTCGCTCCCCAAAGCGCGCTGCGACAAGATTATTCAGAACATCCCACTGCAGCGTTACGCCAGAAATACTATAACGGACACAGTTGCTTTAAAAGCGGCCATTGAGCAGGTAAAAAATGAAGGTATCGCCACTGATAATGAAGAGTTTATTGATGGCATGGTCGCTATTTCAGTGCCTATTCAAGATTCACAGGGACGTTTATTCGCCTGTCTTTTTAGCCACGCGCCGGTCATTCGCAAAAGTTTAGTAGAACTACTTGAATTTACCCCACTATTACAACAAGCAGCAGTAGAAATCTCAGAGCTGCTGGATGATACCGAGACAAAAAATGACTAGGCGATTACCTCCACTGAATTGGCTGAGAGCGTTTGAGGTCTCTGCTAAATATCTCAATTTCACCCAGGCGGCACAAGAGTTGAATCTCACGCAGTCTGCGGTTAGCCAGCAGGTTAAAGGACTGGAAGCGCAACTTGGGGTGTTACTGTTTAAGCGCTTACCGCGTGGACTAGAACTCACAGAGGCGGGAAAATCATACATACCTGTCGTTCATGAGGCCATAGAGCGCTTGATAGTAGCCACTGACGAGCTGTTTGCCAAAAACAACCACAGTACTATCACCATCAGAGCCAGCCTAGTGTATTTAACGCATTGGTTAGCGCCAAGACTGCCGGATTTTCATCAGCAGCATCCCAATATTCGCCTTAAATTCTCCAGTTACATTTGGAACGAAGCGCAAACCCAAGATACCGATTTAGAAATACGGCATGGATTAGGTAAGTGGCCGGGATTCGCTGCGGACCGCTTAAGCTTTGATAGCTTAACGCCAGTGTGCAGCCCTGAGTATTTAGCCAGATTTAGCCATAAGTTTACCCCTTTTACCTTAGAGACTTTACAACAGTGTCAGCTGATCAATGTTATCGGTTATAACGAGGGATGGGGACACTGGCTTAATAAAATGGAAATGAAAGGCTCTAATCTTGATCAGTGTTTGCAACTCGACAGTTTAATCCCAGCACTAGAACTTGCCGCACAAGGACAAGGCATTGCATTAGGCCGCACTTGTCTGATCGAGCAACTGCTTAAAAAGAAGAGACTCGTCGCACCGCTGGTTGAAAAAGTCGCCACCGAAGAAGCTTTTTACTTGATTCAGCAGGAAAACAAGCGAGCGGCGACCAACGCCACTATCTTTCGCACTTGGTTACTCGATCAAGTTACTCAGAAACACTTATAGAGGAAGATAATTGCAACGTACCTATATAAAATAACAATAACAAAATCCGCAGCTTACCAGCCTATCCTCGGTCGCTTTATAGACAATTGATTTTAATTCATTGAACCTCTACGTGCTATGCACTCATTAAAGATTCTCATAGACAAAATTAATCAGCTAATAAGCATACTTGTGGTAGCTCTACCACTGCGGATCAATAAAAAGGAAATGATATGTTCAGTGAAAAAGAGCTCGACAAGCTCATTGAAAAACGCGGTATTTTAAAAGGGTTAAACGCGACTTTAGGCATTACCGCCATCGTCATGGTGGTTGTGTTTATTCTCTATACTATTTTATTAGGCAAAACTGCCAGTGCCCAATTTTTAGGTATAAAGGGTTGGATCGAGCAAACCCTAGGTTGGTATTACATTTTAGTGATGATGCTGGCATTTATTGTCTGTGTGTGGCTAGCCTGCTCAAAAATGGGCAAAATACGTTTAGGTAAAGATACTGACCGACCTGAGTTCAGTACGTTCTCATGGTTCTCTATGCTATTTGGCTGCGGCACTGGCGCAGGCATGTTGTTCTTCTCCATGTCAGAGCCAATGATCCATTTTGCCAGCGGTTGGAGCGGTGGGAATCCATTTTTAAGTGCGGAAGTCAAAGCGGCAGTGGCCACTTTTTTTGAAGCGAAACAAGCGGCGTTAGCCAGCGGTTTATTGCCCGGAGACAAAGGCTTTCCACTACCTAATGATTTAGTCGCAGAAGCTGCCGCTGGTGGTTTGCGTTTGACTATTTTCCACTGGGGCACTATCGCTTGGGCCATGTACGCCATTGTGGGCTTATCGCTGGCCTACTTTGCCTATCGCAAAGGTTTACCACTATCGATGCGTTCGGCGTTATACCCACTGATTGGCAATAAAATCTATGGCCCTATCGGCCACACTGTCGACATCTTAGCTGTTTTTGGGACTATTTTTGGTATCGCCACGACTTTAGGCTTGGGTGTTGAGCAAATTGGATCAGGACTTATTTCTCTGGGCCTATTAGCTGAAAAATCCCAGACAGTGACTATTTTGTCGATTGTATTCATCACCGCAATGGCAACATTCTCAGCAACCACGGGTGTTGCTAAGGGAATCAAAATCCTCTCTGAACTCAATACTTGGATCTGTATCACTATCGTTGCTTACTTCTTGATTGCCAGTAATGCAAACTACCTCATTGCCAGTACTTTAACAGCACTTGGCGAGTACGTCTCAAACGCTGTTGAAATGTCTCTGTGGACTGCTAGATCCCCTGAAGAGCGCACTTGGCAAGGCGGCTGGACTATCTTCTACTGGGGTTGGTGGATGGCTTGGGCAGCCTTTGTGGGCATGTTCATTGCGCGTATCTCGCGCGGTCGAACTATCCGCGAATTTGTCGCAGGCGTTATGTTAGTACCCTCATTGGTCGCACTTGTCTGGTTCGGAGTGATTGGCTCGTCCGGTATCTACGCTTCTATTTACGGTGCTGATATGAGCATCTACACCGCGGCGGTCACCAACTGGGATTACGCCGGCACTATTTACCAATCATTTGATGTATTAACCCCCGGCATCATGGCAACGATTGCCAAAGTGACCGCGTTGTTCGTGGTCGTGGTGTTCTTTGTCACTTCTGCTGACTCAGGCACCTTAGTACTAGGGCGCTTACTGTCCTTTGGTCGCAGACCCCCAGTGCAACAGCGGATCCTATGGGGCTTCATCCTAGGCTTTGTCACTTTAGTGATTTTAATACTCGGCGGTAAAGAGGCGCTTAAGGCACTACAAGCAGCATCTATTGCCGGGGCTCTACCTTTCACTTTTGTGATTTTAGCGATGATGGTCGGCTTAGTTAAGTCAATCAAACAAGAAGCACGAGAAATAGAAGCAGCCGATAGTGAACTTGCACCAAGCACTACCTCAGGGCAAGTTGATGGCGTAGCAGGCGTTACTCAGCAATAACATACTGAGCAAGGTGTAATCGATCGGGCATAGGCCCGATCGATAACGCTTTAATAGCGCTCAACTGCTGGCTCTAAGCTCAGAGGTAACCGGACTGAAACGGTAGTACCCACGTTTAGTTCACTGGCAAAGTCCATATTCCCCTGGTGTGCCACAACAATAAGTTGGCATAAATATAAACCAATGCCAAACCCTCCGGTATCACGAGTTCTTGAATCATCGGCGCGATAAAACGGCTCGGTAATATGCGCCAATTCTTCTTCGCTCATCCCTCTGCCGTGATCTTTGATCGTTATCATCAGTGCATTATCTGCTATTTTCATAGCGACGCTTGGCGGCTCACTGGCGTGGCTACCGTGACACACTGCATTACTCAATAAGTTACGCAGTAACAAACGCATACGTTGTTCGTCTAGTTCGACCAACGGTAATTCGCCGCTATCGCAAAGCTGTATTTGAATGTCATTGTCTGGCAGCTGTGCAATAACACTGCGCACCAAAGGCACTATTTGTATTGGCTCTTTGTTTAACACCGCGTGGTTTGTATTGATGCGTTCCGCCTCTAAAATATCGGTAATTAGATGCTCCATCTCCAATATATCTTCTTCTAGGCGTTTTGCATTGTTTGACTCTTCTAACATTTGCACCGCAATTTTAGCGCGTGTCAAAGGCGATCTTAACTCGTGACTGACGGCCAATAAGAGCGCCCGCTTGGCATCTAACATCAGTTCGATATCTTCAGCCATGCGGTTAATACTTGCTGATAACTCGCCTAAATCATTGTCTGCTCTTACCGGTACACGGTATTGCAACTCTCCTTGACCCATCTGTTTAACGCCTTTCTTGACATCTTGGACAGGGCGTAACATGCGGCGTAATTGCCAGAAACTTAAGGCAAAAATCAGCAATAACGCACAGATAGACCAATTGCGTAAGCGGTGATGCTCTCCTTCTTTATTCTCATGAATAAGCTCAAAGTAAACGTCATAACCATCAAACTGATTACGCATGAGAATGCGATCGTCGACATCGGCAAAAGCGAGCTTTTGACCTTCTTTTTGTAATTTTTTCAGGTAGCTTTTACTTTTTACGCCCCAGCCGTGCTCACGGGTTTCAAACTCAATTCCCTCAAGGTTTAATGCAGCCCCAGTAGAGCTATAGCTAAGCTGATCACTTTGAATATAGATATTGACGGGTAAGCGCTGAGTGAGCTTTTTGGCCTGTTCAACGTTCGGGGGGTTACCAATATCTTGATGGATATAGTCTAAATACTGCTCTAAATGCGGCCTGACATTGACCTTCCACTGATTGCCAAACCCGCCAATGAGCAGGGCGAGGATAAGGATAACAATGGCACTCGCAGACAAGGCAAAAACAGCCATTAACCTTGCTGCTAGAGAGTGTTTGAAGCGGGCTTTGATACCTATCATTGTTTGATCTCTTGGGTCTGATATTTACACGCCTGATGATGCGGTTGGTGTTGCGATAAAGGCATAGCCAGATCCATAAACCGTTTTAATCGGGGCAGCAGGTTTGAGTTTAGTGCGTAAACGACTCACCAAAATATCCACCGAGCGACTAAACAATTCGGTATCAATCCCTTTGAGTTGATTTAAAATATCGTCTCTGGAAAAGTCTTTGCCGGGATTTTTTGCCAGCAACAATAAAAATTGATATTCCATGGTCGTCAACTGTATCTCGCGCTGCTCTACACAGACTTTGCGTAGCGCTTCATTAATAGTGAGTGATTCAAAGGCTAATAAGGTCTGCTTTGGCACTGGCGGTACTTTGCGTTTAATAATGGTATGCAGCCGAGCAACCAGCTCTCGCGGATCAAAAGGCTTAGGTAAGTAGTCATCTGCACCTATTTCAAGACCAACCACTTTATCGGTTACTTCACCGCGAGCAGTTAGCATAATAACCGGGATATCACTAAATTGACGGATTTGACGACAAACTTCAAAACCATCCATTTCGGGTAACATAACATCCAAAATCACTGCATCATAATGCTGGCTGCGCAGTTTATTCAAGCCGACGGATGGCAGTAATGCGCTTTGTACTTCTATCGCGTAGCGCTCACAATACTCAAGCAGTAATGGGGCTAACTTTTTATCGTCATCGATAAGCAACACTGTATGCATATTCTTTGATCCAGTAACGGAAGTTATTTTGCTAAGAGCCTGTCAGACTTGACCGATCGTTGCGAGAAAAAATAGGTTTGAGACAGATTTTCTATTCCTTTGAGGCAATTGCGTACTATTTGACGATAAACAGCGGTAAATTTAACCAAACTGACGTGGTCGCAGTAGATTAGTCTGTTCTCAGTCAGAACCCTAGCTTACCCCATCGATAAATGAAACGCTCGCTGCTGTAACAATTCAATTCTATGTTGTTGGCTTTTAGTTAATTTTGCCAACCACTTCGCTAGAGAATTTAATACCTTTCTTAATAGTCTTCGCTGAGTGATAGCAAGATCACCGCCAAACCTCACTCTTTGGACCTCAAACATATCAAGGTACAAAAAATTGAGTACATCTTGTTCTTGGAGAGTATCTAGGTCTCTTTTTGGTATGAATTCAATCATGTTTTTCAGTAATTTATGCAACTGGCTCTGCTGCATGCCAGTTAAGCCAATCTTAATCGCCAGTGTAGATATCACTTCTGATAAGCGCGTGATTTTTTCTGTAAAAAACAAAGAAGACCAAAAGCCCCCTAAACCTGCACGCTTTTTTATCGTAGAACCACTTTGGGCAACGGCCACTGATATTAGACGCTCTTCCCTGAAAATGATATCCATGCCAGCTCCCTGCCGGGTTATCCCACCCGGCTATTTAATATCTTATGTTTGATATTGTTATTAATGATTTCCCCAGTGACCTCGTCCCTGACGTTTGTGTTCTAGAAACTCCAGAACTTCAGCCTTTTGTTCAGGATTGAGCCCATCGAGAAAGTTACCCAGCGCAGCGATGACCTCTGGAGCTGATTGAGTCACAAAAGTGGTTTTCGCTGCTATCATTTGTAAAGCTTTTTGCTGATCAAATTTGTCTGCCTTTAACAGTGCTTCAATATCACTATGTAATGGTTGCCCTTGCGCTTTTAGCTCTTTTTTAAGTGTGAGCACGGTATTACCTAAGGTACTTAACTGCGATTGTTGATCGTCATTTAAATCAAGTTCACTGCTAATATAACTAGTGATGAATTCAACCCGTTTTTCGCCAAAACCTTTTTTGGTTGCGTAAGCACCTGCCGCTGTCACTAGAGAAATAGACATAACTACAGCACCGATTATTTTTGTAGAACGTTTCATAGTATTACTCCCTGATTTTTGAATCTCTTAGTTGAAGATTCGCTAGTTGATGGAAGCAGTATCCTAGATAGCAAGGTGAAACTCTTTGCACTAACGCATCAGGTTGTAACAAGTTGTAACTTTTAAAGATAAATTCTAAGGAACACCCGATTAAGTCCCAAATGGCTAACAGAGATAAAGTTTGTTTCTTTTACTTTGTCAGACAGCTTGGAAAGGACTTGTCATTGCGCTGCGCTGCCTTTCGCGTATTCATCCGTTTTTAAGCCCGCAGAGAACATTCTGGACTTAATCTCATGTTCCCTAAACAATTAGCCGTTCTTTCAAGTACATTGATCCACTGTATAAAAATAAAAAACAGGAACCTGCAATTGCGTATTGAAAAGAAACTAGATTTTGGCCAAGTTGTGGGAATGAGAGTTGGATATGCCCCTATCGGCAAACCTTTTATGTCGGTCATTTTTTATTACTTAGATGGCTTGTTGATTGATACCGGAGCCTACAATACCAGAGCATCGTTACAACATTTTGTGCAAACTCATCAGGTCAATCAAGTGACCTTGACCCATTATCATGAAGACCATGCGGGAAACGCGGGGTTCCTAGAGAAAACACTTTCGGTTCCGGTATATGGTCATTGTGAGACCGTTGCCGCATTACGCCAAAATGTCCCTCTCAACCCTTATGAGTACTATCTTTTTGGACGCTTGGAAAAGGCCAATATTACGCCACTACCAAGAGTGATTGAAACGGATAAATACACACTCCATCCGCTGCATACCCCAGGACACAGTAAAGATCACGTTATTTATCATGAACAAAATCAAGGTTGGGTATTTTCAGGAGACTTGTTTTTGGGTTCAAGAATCAAGTTTTTTCGCAAAGACGAAAATATTGTGCAGACGATTCAATCGTTGCGACAAACAATCGCGCTTGATTTCGACAAGTTGTTTTGTGGCCATAACCCCAAAACAAGCCAGCCAAAATCCTACCTAAACGCCAAACTTGAGCAATTAGTAAGCCTCATGGATGAGGTTAAACATTTAATCGACGCAGGTGTCAGTGATAGACAGATTATTAAGCAATTGTGTAAGGGAAAAGAAGCCTATATTGCTGTAGCGATAACTCTAGGTGATGTGAGTTATCGCTACATGATAACCTCTGCCATTAAAGCAATACGCAGTTGATAAAAGACTTATCGGCGCTTATAAAGAGGAGCTTATTAAGAGGCACTTGGGCTTTTTTTAACTTTCGTGATATTCAATTTCCATCCTAAATTGAGCCCAGTCACACTCAGTAAAATAATCACTATACCGAGGCCTTGGTACAAGCTAAAGCTCTCTTGATAGACAAAGAAGTCTACGACTATCGCCACCGCAGGGTACAAAAATGCCAAGATAGCAATCAGCGTGATAGGTAGTTTCTGATAAGCAGAGTACATCAAGATGTACATAATACAGGTATGCACTAAGCCTAAAATCAATAAATAACTCCAGTTTAGCGCGCTACTTGGCAGCGCATTAAAGTTTGCCAATGGCATAAGTACCGCGATCCCTACTAAGGTGTTCACCAGCGATATCACTTCAGGTCTTATTTTTCCTAAGCGCTTGGTCAGTAACGTATTTAGTGCATATAAAATAGCCGCCCCCAGCGCCATGGCAAATCCCAGCAACTGTTGCTCGCCACTAAAGTCCTCGAGATTAATGCCAATAATAAGCAACAAGCCAAAAAAGGCCGAGAAAAACCAAGGTAACTTACCTAGCGCAATTTTTTCACCCAGCACTAAACTGCTGGCGAGCAGTAAAAAAAACGGCTGAGTATTGTAAACCACCGTCGACAGAGAGATCGAAGCATAACGATAAGCACTAAATAGCAACACCCAGTTAAGAACTAACGCTAAAGCGGCCAACAGCGCAATCAGCACCGCTTTTCCCCGCAGTGGCCAAGGCGTTAAAAAACCCCGCCAATAGCAGTAGATAAGCAATCCCATCGCGCCAAACAGACAGCGAAAGAAAATCACATTCCACACCGATTGCTCGGACTCGATCACTAAGAAGCCAATAAAACCGGAAAGCAACATAGCGGCTGACATTTCTAAAATACCGGAGGCTTTGTTTGTCAAATGCATTCCCTTTCCCTCAAGACTTGATTTATGCCGAATATTATCCCAGACTCAACTTATTTTCATACGATATTTAACAGGCAGTAATACCAGAGTGCCTTCGAATAATCAGCTAGGTCCACAATATGTCTAATAATCACAAAAAACCCAGCATCGATACCACCGACATTAAAATCATCAATATTCTCAGTGACAATGCACGCGCTTCCGCCAGCTCTATGGCCACTGAAATAGGCGCTCTATGGCCACTGAAATAGGCTTATCAGCACCGAGTATTAGCGAGCGCATTAAACGCTTGCAAGAGACGGGTATTATTAGCAAATTTACGATTGAACTCAACACTGAATTAGTTGGCTACCCTTTTAGCGCCATTGTCAGAGTCAAACCGCTACCGGGAAAAATTCATATACTACAACAACGTTTAATCGAGTTGGACAACTGCATTCAATGCGACAAAGTCACCGGTGAAGACTGTTTTATTGCACGGCTACTGCTAAAGTCCATCCCCGAGCTAGACGACGTCTTAGAGAGCATTGTTGAACTTGCCGAAACCAGTACCGCGATTATAAAAAAATCTCCGGTAGAGCGCAGACTTCCGGCGCTCGATTGAGTTTAATAAAACAGTCAATAGGGAAAGCGACTCCCCCGCAAACAAAGCAATATCTATCCGTTTAATTTTTGTTTTGAATTTAATTAATCCACAACAAAAAAACAAACACGATACTGTTGATAAAATCATGACATTGGATCAGTGGACTTTAGACTATAACGCCAGTTAACCAATCGCGTCGAATATAGCTGTTAGTGATCGCAACTTGACTGCTAGCCACCTACTTAATTTGCAATGTCACTAGCTGACTATAATTTATGTTTGAAAACCTAGCTATCTTCACCTACAGGCCTTAAGCCCCTTGCATTTCGCGTTTAAAAAAGTTTCAATGCGTTTCATCTTTTAAAAAGCACTTTATGCTTAAAATGTTTTTTAAAAGCTCGGTTTGCATAGATTCTAGCTATAATGAAGGCTAGACAGTTCAACCATAATAATAAAGGCAAACTCTCAGCACTTAACAAGGGACTCCAAGTACGAGAATTTTGTCACACAGGAGAATATTCCTTGATCAAAGTCGATGCTATTTCCAAGCATTTTGGCGGCGTTCGGGCGATCGATAATGTGAGCTTTGAGATAAAAAAAGGCTCAATTACCGGTTTAATAGGCCCTAACGGTGCCGGCAAAACCACCATGTTTAATACCATTGCCGGCCTTCATAAACCTACCCACGGTCGTATCGTACTCGATGGCCAAGATATCAGCGGCTTAGAGCCCCACCAGCTATTTGCTAAAGGTTTACTGCGTACCTTTCAGCTCGCTCATGAATTTTCCACCATGACAGTGATTGAAAACCTGATGATGGTGCCCCCCAATCAACTCGGTGAAAGTTTAGCCAACACTTGGTTCAGACGCAAAGCGATTGCCCAGCAAGAACAGCAGATACGTCAAAAAGCAGAAGAAGTGATCGAATTTTTAAAGATTGATCACGTCGCTTACGAATTGGCGGGGAATTTATCCGGCGGTCAAAAGAAATTGATTGAATTGGGCCGTACCATGATGGTCGATGCCAAAGTGGTTCTACTAGATGAAGTAGGCGCTGGTGTTAACCGCACGCTGTTGGGAGAAATTGGTGACGCTATCATCAAACTCAATAAAGAGCGCGGCTATACCTTTTGCATGATTGAGCACGACATGGACTTTATCGCTAGATTGTGCGATCCAGTGATCGTCATGGCAGATGGTAAATTATTAGCACAAGGTACCGCCGATGAAGTCACCAGCAATGAAACCGTGATCGAGGCCTACCTTGGCACAGGTTTAAAGAATAAAGACCTTAACACTGGAGGCCCTGCATGAGCTTTTTAGTAGGCAAAAATTTATCCGGTGGTTACGGTGGCCCAGATATTCTCAAAGGCTGCGACATTGATGTAGATAAAGGCGAAGTCGCGGTAATCGTCGGTCCTAATGGCGCCGGCAAATCGACGGCTATGAAAGCCTTTTTAGGCATGCTGCAAATGACCGGCGGTAGTATCACCTTGGGTGGCGAAGACATTATCAACTTAACCCCGCAAGAGCGCGTGCGTCAAGGTATTGGTTTTGTGCCGCAAACCCACAACGTATTCACCGGTATGACTGTCGAAGAAAACTTAGAGATGGGCGCTTTTATTCGCGATGACGATATATCCGGCACCATTGAAGAGATTTATGAGCTATTCCCTATTTTGAAGCAAAAGCGACTGCAGGCGGCCGGAGAGTTATCCGGTGGTCAACGCCAGCAAGTAGCGGTGGGCCGTGCCATGATGACCCGCCCCAGCGTATTAATGCTCGATGAACCAACCGCGGGAGTCTCTCCGATTGTCATGGACGAACTATTTGATCGCATTTTGGAAGTAAAATCCAAAGGCGTGGCTGTTTTAATGGTTGAGCAAAACGCCCGCCAAGCACTGGAAATCGCCGACAAGGGTTACGTACTTGTCATGGGTGAGAATCGCTTTACCGGCACCGGAACCGAGTTATTGGCCGATGCCGAAGTTCGCAAATCATTTTTGGGGGGCTAACAGATGCCTGAGTTAATCGATTTATTAAACGCCCTCGTATTGATGACAAACTACGTTATCTTACCGGCACTGACTTACGGATCGCAGCTGGCACTGGGTGCGCTTGGCGTCACCTTAGTGTTTGGCATATTGCGTTTTTCCAACTTCGCTCACGGCGACACTATGGCTTTTGGCGCAATGGCCACGATTTTAGTCACTTGGTGGTTCCAATCCATGGGCATCTCATTCGGGCCTCTGCCAACGGCGTTGCTGGCACTCCCTTTTGGTATTGCCGTGACTGCACTGTTTGTCTTGGGAACCGATAAATTTGTCTATAAACACTATCGCGGCATCGGTGCTAAACCTATTACCATCGTGATGGTATCGGTCGGGGTGATGTTTATCATGAACGGCCTAGTGCGCTTTATTATCGGCCCATCCGATCAGCGCTTTGCCGACGGTGTGCGCTTTATCTTTAAAGCGCGTGAATTCAAAGCCTGGAGCGGACTCTCTGAAGGACTAGCGCTGCGCAGCTCACAAGTGATTACTATTGTCATTGCCATCGCATTGGTCGCCGCACTGTTCTGGTTCTTGCAAAAAACTAAAACTGGCAAGGCGATGCGCGCATTCTCTGATAACGAGAATTTAGCACTGCTATCGGGCATTGACCCCGACAAAATCGTGCGTATTACTTGGATACTGGCGGCAGTTTTAGCCACTGTAGCCGGTGTACTCTACGGTTTAGATAAGAGTTTTAAACCTTTTGTCTATTTCCAGTTACTACTGCCGATATTCGCAGCAGCTATCGTCGGTGGCTTAGGCAAACCTATGGGTGCAATTGCCGGCGGCTTTATAATCGCCTTCTCTGAAGTGGCGATCACTTACGTCTACAAGAAGTTTTTGATCTATTTACTACCGCCTGATATGGAGCCAGATAGCCTTGTCCAGTTGCTCGCCACCGAATACAAATTCGCCGTCTCGTTTGTGATTTTGGTACTTGTGCTGTTAGTAAAACCGACCGGATTGTTTAAGGGGAAAGTCGTATGAATCCATTAACAAATCCTACTCTGCGCCCTTACACTGTCTTTGGCATAATGGCGGCGCTGCTTATTTTTGTCGGTACTACTCAGTCTTGGGGAGTATCGCTCACTATCATCAACATGTGCATCATCTCGGCGATTATGACGCTAGGCGTCAATATTCAGTGGGGTTACGCAGGCTTGTTTAATGTCGGCATCATGGGCTTTTGTGCCTTAGGTGGTGCAGCGGCCGTGCTGGTTTCCAGCGACCCAGTTGCAGAAGCGCAATCGGCCGGTGGCACCGGTATGGCACTGGCGCTATTAAGCTTAGTCGGCGGCTGCGCCTTGGTCTTTATACTGCATAAGCTGTGGGGTACAAGGCCACTGCGCAAAAGTGTCACTTTTATAGCGGCGCTTGCGGTCTACTTCCTCGCCAGACACTTTTACGACCCAGCCAGTGCTGCCATTGAGGCGGTTAACCCAGCTAAAACCGGGTTTTTAGGTGGACTAGGCCTGCCGGTTGCCTTTTCTTGGCTAGTGGGTGGTTTATTTGCAGCAGGCGCTGCATGGCTGATCGGCAAAGTCACTTTAGGTCTGCGCACTGACTATTTAGCGATTGCCACTTTAGGTATTGCTGAAATAATCGTGGCACTGCTTAAAAACGAAGAGTGGCTGACCCGCGGCGCTAAAAATGTGACAGGCTTAGATCGACCTGTGCCCTATGAACTGGATTTACAACAAGCTAATTGGTTTATCGAGTTAGTGACTAAATTCAACGCCGACTTACTATCAGGCCTGGCGGGTGATGAGCGTAGTGCTGTACTGAAAAGTTTAGTCATGGATGCCTCAGGTATCTTTGTTAAGCTATGTTATGCTGGGCTATTTTTAGCCGTGTTACTGATCTTATTTGCCCTGGCTCAACTGGCTCTCAACTCCCCTTGGGGACGTATGGTGCGCGCCATTCGCGACAACGAAACAGCCGCTGGAGCCATGGGTAAAAATGTCAAAGCACGTCATTTACAAATCTTTGTCATCGGTTCAGCCGTGGTAGGTATCGCCGGTGCGATGATGACCACCTTAGACGGCCAATTTACACCGGGCACTTACAACCCACTGCGCTATACTTTCTTAATCTGGGTAATGGTGATCGTCGGTGGCTCAGGTAACAACCTGGGATCGATCTTAGGCGGGTTCTTGGTGTGGTTCATCTGGATTGAAGCCGAACCTTTGGGCAATTGGATGATGAGTGTGGTGACTTCTGGTTTAGATCCGGCAAGCGAGCTACGCAACCACTTAATTGGCAGTGCCCAGTACATGCGTTTAATGGTGATGGGAGGCGTACTGTTAATTGTCTTGCGCTTTAGCCCCAGCGGAATACTACCCGAGCGCTCAGGACATAAATAAGCAGAGATCTCAGTATAACTACTGCATTTGATAATACGGCGTTAAAAACAAGCTCAATATGCTCATTTACACCCGTAAACTCCGCTATTTCGCTTGTTTTTGCCTTGTCTTATCTGCATTCGCTACGTTATGCAGAGGTCTCAAGCATATAGAAACCTTTGCTTAAGGTTAATTGAGCGAAGGTTTCATATAAAAATACAGGTATTTTAATAAGTGTCTGTAAATTCAACACAGTCTATGTAAAACTCCATAACTGTATAATAAAACTAAAAATAGTCTAAAACACTTAGACCGATCATAACAATACTGGAGATATTCGATGAAGAAACACTTATTAAGCATCGCCCTAACAGCCGCTCTAGCAACCACAGGCTTTGCTAACGCAGCTGAAATCAAAGTAGGCGTAATCTTAGGCTACACAGGCCCGATTGAATCACTGACACCCGATATGGCTGCCTCTGCTGAACTCGCATTCAAAGAAGCTTCTGATTCAGGCATGTTACTCACTGGCAGTACTATTGTTCCTGTGCGTGCCGACTCAACTTGTGTTGATGCATCTGCGGCAACTGCCGCTGCTGAGCGTTTAATCACTGCTGATAAAGTTGCCGCTATCATGGGTGCTGACTGCTCTGGTGTTACCACTGCCATCGCAAACTCTGTCGCTATTCCCAATGGTGTGGTGATGGTTTCGCCATCGGCAACAACACCGGCACTGACCAGCATTGACGACAAAGGTCTGTTCTTTCGTACCGCACCTTCTGATGCACGTCAGGGGCAAGTATTAGCGGATGCTGTATTTGAGTCAGGTACTAAGACTATCGCTGTGACTTATACTAATAACGATTACGGCAAAGGTCTTTCTGACTCTTTTGTCTCTGCTTTTAAAGCACTTGGCGGAAAAGTCGCTATCGTTGCCGCGCACGAAGATGGCAAAGCAGATTACTCTGCGGAAGTTGCAGCTCTTGCGGCAGCCGGCGCTGATAAGCTAGCGGTACTTGGCTACCTTGATCAAGGTGGTAAAGGTATCATTCAAGCGTCAATCGATACCGGCGCATTTGATACTTTCGCACTGGGCGATGGCATGATCGGTCAATCTCTGGTCGATGCTTTTGGCAACGACATGGTTGATACTATCGGGACTTCACCAGGCGGTACTAGTGATGCGATGGATAACTTCGTAAAAATGGCAAAAGCCAACAAAATCGGCGGCGAAGGCCCATACGATGGAACTTCTTACGATGCAGGTGCACTAATTGCACTAGCTATCCAAGCGGGCGGTTCAGCTGATCGCGCTTCTATCCAAGCGAACATGATGGGTGTTGCCAACGCTCCAGGCACTAAAATTTACCCAGGTGAGCTTAAAAAGGCACTGGAAATTTTGGCCGCTGGCGGTGAAGTCGACTACGT
>Ga0209292_1000994_pt1 | contig 35665 bp, 41 predicted proteins | sample GOMGulsemesocosm_2_FD_184634 | JGI IMG/M metagenome (GOLD analysis project Ga0209292, IMG submission 184634) | Methane-oxidizing microbial communities from mesocosms in the Gulf of Mexico - GOM9C Gulf of Mexico (SPAdes) (version 2) | ecosystem: Environmental > Aquatic > Marine > Cold seeps...
GATACGGAGCAATTAATGGAAGCAGGGTATGAGTTAAAGAAGATTAGTTTGGTTGATCAGTTTCCACATACAGCCCATATTGAAACAATAGCATTGTTTGAACGATAAGTGAAGACTTTTAGATATATCAAAAAAGAGGCTCTCTTAAAAGTGAGCCTCTTTTTTTGTTTTTGTAATACTGTACTGATAGCCATCGGGATGTCTAAATTTCACTGATTATCAATGCTTTAAAATGTTTTGTAAGCTCAGTATGACAAGATAATTTACTTTTCAGTCCGCTACTTCTATTGTGGGGCTATTACAAAGCTTAAACACTCTTAGCGGTTTTTATGATTCTTTCTTTTTTCGGTTTTTTCTTTTTGTAGGGCCTAACTATCAGTCGGGTTCCTTTATCTGAACGGATGTATGACCATGCCCAGTTAATAAACACAATAATTTTATTTCTAAACCCAACTAATAACATTAAATGAACAAACATCCATACATACCAAGCAAAAAAGCCTTGAAACTTAAAGCGCTCTAGGTCGGCTACAGCAAGGTTTTTACCAATAGTAGCCATGGTTCCTTTGTTTTTATATTTAAAAGGAAGTTTTTTTTTGTTTTTAGAAATTCTATTTAAGTTTTTTGCTAAATGTATTCCTTGTTGCATAGCTACGGCACCTAACATAGGATGGCCATTTGGTGTGGTTTCTGTTTCCATTAGGGCTACATCACCAATAGCATATATGTTTTCAAAACCATGTATTTGATTGTATTCATTTACAATAATTCGGTTTCCTTTTCCAATAGCTGAAGCATCAACTCCCTTAAGAGGGGCTCCTTGTACTCCAGCAGCCCAAATTAAGGTATCACTATAAAAATTTACTTTTCCATTAGTGGATACCAATTCACCATCATAATCGGTTACTTGTGTATTTGTCCAGATGTTTACTTCTAATTTTTTTAAAAATTGATGCGCTTTAGCTGATGCCTCTTCACTCATTGATGCCAATATTCTTGGAGCAGCTTCTACGATATGAATATTCATTTTTCTGATATCTAAATCAGGGAAGTCTTCTGGAAAAACTTGTTTTTTAAGTTCACCCAATGCACCTGCGAGCTCAACGCCTGTCGGACCACCACCAACAATTACAAAATTCATGAGTTTCTCTTGTTCTTTTATGTCATTAACATAAATGGCTTTTTCAAAGTTTTGTAAAATCTTACTACGTAGGTCTAAGGATTCTATTAGGGATTTCATTGGAATTGAAAACCGTTTTACATTTTCCATCCCAAAGAAGTTTGTTTTTGCTCCAGTGGCAATAACAAGGATATCATAGTTAATGGTGCCGAAACTAGTTTTTATAGAACTCTTTTTTTTATTGATTCTTTTTACCTGAGCTAGTCTGAAATGAAAATTTTTATGGTTTTTAAAGGTTCTACGAATGGGGTAAGCAATGGAATCAGGTTCAAGTCCTGAAGTAGCTACTTGATAAAGTAAAGGCTGAAAGGTGTGGTAGTTATTTTTGTCAATTAAAACGACTTGATAATGGTTTTTGTTTATGTTTTTACCGAGTCTTAAGCCGGAGAATCCTCCTCCTATAATTACGACTCGTGGAAGGTCGATGTTAGGGATATTCATAGTTAGTAGTTTTTCTACTATAAATTTAATCATTTTGAAGAGGAAAGAGATTCTTTTTTATGAGTATTATACTTAGTTTTTGTATTTGTAAATAGGTTTTATTGCTTCTGATTTGTAACTAACATTTTAATAGTAAAATAAATTATTTGGTACAAAACTCATTTTTAAGCATTTAGAATACAGTATAAAAAAACTTTTAAAAAAGTGGTTTAAAAAGTTTTCAGAACAAAAAAAAGCTCTTATATTTGCACTCGCAATCAACAAATAGTTGATGAGGCACTCAGGAGAAATGGCAGAGTGGTCGAATGCGGCAGTCTTGAAAACTGTTGACTGTTACAGGTCCGGGGGTTCGAATCCCTCTTTCTCCGCAATGAGATTACCAAATCTCACTAAAAGCCTACAAACATTATGTTTGTAGGCTTTTTTGATTTTCCCATATATCAAACAAAAGCATATAAAACCAAAGAAATAGTCTCCTATTCGGTTACCTTTTTTAATAGTGGAAAAGGTAACCGAATAGTGTGTCAACTATTGATTTTAAAGAGGTTACCATAAGTGCAGTATCATTAGTTTTTCGTATCTTTAGTATGAAAACAATAGGTAACCGATGTTTCAAACTTTCTCCATATTATTTTTTCTTCAAAGAAATAAAGCATCAATTGATGGTAAAGCCCCCATATATTTAAGAATAACGGTTGATGGAAAGCGTAGTCAGATAAGTATAAAAAGAAAAATTGATATAAATAAATGGAATAATGATGCTGGAAAAGTGACTGGTAATTCAGCTGATATAAGAGATTTGAATCGGTATTTAGACACGATTAGGCATAAAGTATATAAAATTCAACATCAGCTTCAAGAAGATGATAAGCGTATTACATCATTGATAATAAAGAATATATATTTAGGGAAAGAAGTGAAGCATAAGTTACTTCTTAAGATTTTTAAAAATCATAATGAGCAAGTAGAGAAATTGGTTGGAAAGGATTTTGCTTCAGGAACTGCAGAAAGATATAGAACTGCTAAAAAACATTTAGAGTCATTTATTAAATTAGAATATGAAGTTGATGATATACCGGTCAAAGATGTTGATTATAAGTTTATCTCTAGTTTTGAATACTACCTAAAAACTGAAAGAAATTGTGCTCATAATACAGCTATAAAGTACATTACAAACTTCAAGAAAATAATGCGAATAGCATATGCCAATGATTGGATAGTTAAAGATCCTTTCTTTAATTGGAAAGCTAAATTAAAAGTCGTGGATAGAGAATTTCTTTCTGAAGATGAGGTTCAAAAAATTATAGAGTTAAATACAAGTATAAAAAGAATAGATCAGGTTAAGGATATTTTCATTTTTAGTTGCTTTACAGGTTTAGCATATGTTGATGTCAAAAAGTTATCAGCCTCAGACATCGTAATTGGAATTGATAGGCAACGTTGGATAAAAACTAAAAGAGCTAAGACAGATACTAGAAGTAATATACCATTACTTCCAACTGCAGAAGCTATACTTGATAAGTATGCAGCACTTCCAACTAATTTAAGTGAAGATAAAGTGTTACCTGTACTAAGTAACCAAAAAATGAATGCTTATTTAAAAGAGATAGCTGATTTATGTGGAATTGAAAAAAACTTAACATTTCATTTAGCGCGTCACACTTTTGCTACAACCATAACACTTACAAATGGAGTTCCTATTGAATCTGTAAGTAAAATGTTAGGACATAAGTCTTTAAAAACAACTCAACATTACGCTAAGATCTTGGATAGAAAAGTTAGTGATGATATGAAAAAACTTAGGGAGAGATATAAAATAAATGTACCAGACCTACGTGAAGATGTCTCATAAATTAATCCTTGATATAATCATATATTAAATCTATTTCAATACCAGAATACTCAGAGAATTCATTTATGGTTATGAATTGATGAGACTCTTTCCCTAAAAATTTTCTAATGTCTTGTATAACTTTACGGCCATAGCGTTCACTTCTACCAGTAATGCACTGAATATCTTTTGGATATATACAAAGTCTTTTTTTAGTGATCATACTTTATCTATGCTTAATCCATGCTTTTGAGATGGCTTATGTAAAGATAACGTGTTTTTTTGAAACTTTATTGGCTGTATCGGAATGTCTGTACTTAAACGGAACTAGATATTTTATTGATTGCTAAAAAGTTACGTGCTTTATATAAGTAATCAAAAAATGAATAGTTATGGCAAAGCAAATTGGAATTATTAAGTTGAAAGGAACAATCGGAGATATTTCTTTTTACAAATCACAAGATGGGCATTTGGCTCGTGGTAAAGGAGGTGTTGAAGCTTCAAGAATTGCAAATGATCCCGCATTTCAAAGAACTCGTGAAAACGGATCTGAATTTGGAAGAGCAGGAAAAGGGGGTAAATTATTGAGAGTAGCCTTACGTACCTTATTACAAAAAGCTTCTGACAATAGAGTAACTAGCAGATTGACCAAGAACATTCTTGCTGTTATTAAAACGGATGCTACGAATGATCGTGGGTTACGAACTATTCCAGAGGGTAATTTATCTTTATTGGAAAGTTTTGAATTCAACATAAAAGGGAAACTTGCTGGATTGTTATACGCTCCTTATACAGGAACTATTGACAGGGTAGCTGGAACTGCAGTTGCTGATATTCCTGCATTTGTACCCGTAAATGATATTGTAGCACCAAGTGGGACCACTCACTTTAAAATCTCTAATGGAGGAGTTGAAGTTGATTTTGCTGCAGAAACATATGTTTTTGATAGTGAAGCATCTGCAGTATTACCATGGGATAGTAGTACTGTATCTGCTTTATCGCTTACAGCTAATTTGACTGCTAACTCTACGCTGCCAATGTTTCAGGTAATTGGAATTGAATTCTTTCAAGAGGTGAACGGTCAAATGTACTCACTTAAGAATGGAAATTACAATGCTTTAGCGATTGTTGGTATTGACACTCCTTAATCATGGAGTTAACACTTTATAGAGCATATTTTGAAGGAGGTACCAATGGTACCCTCTTCTGTTCTGGGAATTTTTTATGTCACACCATCGAATTGCCCTGGAGAGACAACAAACGTAATATTTCTTGTATTCCTGAAGGTAAGTATGAAATCGCAACTAGATACTCTAGTCATTTTAAACATCATCTGTGGATTAAAAATGTACCTCAACGTAGTTTGATCTTATTACATCTTGCAAATAATGCATTAAAGGAGTTACAAGGTTGTATTGCTCCAGTTACTTATTTAGGTGGCTTAGGAAAAGGATTACAATCTAGGAATGCGATGCAGAAATTAACGTCGATAGTGTATCAAGCTATTGATCAGAAAGAAAAAATATTTATAACCATTAAATCAAAAGATCATGAATTTAGTAGAAAGATATAAAAAACCAACACCGAAGTTTTTTAAAGTTTTAAGAAACATTGGAATCGCCTTAGCAACTGCTGGTGGTGTTATTATCGCTGCACCAGTCAGTATGCCAGCTTTGATAGTTACTATTGCAACTTATATGACAGTTGCCGGAACAGTAGCTACTGCAGTGAGTCAAGCAGTAGTTGTAGATGGAAAATCTAAACAAAAAGGAAATGTTATTTCAAATGATAGATCCAAATACTAAAGCCGGTATTCTAGGCGGTACGATTTTATCGGCCTTTATGAATCTAAGTTGGAATGCGATAGCCTATACAATCATCATGGCTGCTATTGGAGCTGTAGTCAGTTTTATAGTCTCCTTGTTACTTCGTAAAATAGTCAAGCAGTATTTCAACTAAATATTTTTAAAAGAGAAACGAAAAAATCGTCAAAAAAAGAAAAGAGAAAGCAAAACACACTGGCACGATAGTGCCTAACTTTGCTGTCTCTTTTCTTTTTTTGTTTACTATCACTTTGAATTATTTATTATTTAATCAGGGGGGTAATGACGTAGGTGAAAGTGATTATGATGTTGTAGTATTGGAGAGATAAATAAAGTGCATTACCTTAAGTAATGTGCTTTTTTTATGCGCGGTGCTGAGGTTGGTAAATGAAGTTGATGACTATTTAAAATACACTGAATGCATTTTATTTACCTACCACAGGCACATGGCAAACATCATAATTACTGTAACCTACACCGTTGAAATGGGTGGTGGGGAAAGTGGCATTTTATTACTTAACGAAATGAAACAAACAAAGACTTGAAGTAAGGAAAACTTGGACTTAAAGAAAGTTTTGTGACGCTTGAATGAGGTAAGGAATAAAATATAACCTCAACTTAGAATTATGCTATATTTCATCATCTACCGTTTTTATTCGAACTCATGAATAGGTTTAATAAACCATGTGTTTTCAATTATAGTAGTACAGCAGCGGCTATTTTACATAATGGAGTTATGGATGCCTGAAGGAACGAAAGAGCAGCATAACTACCCGTTATGTAACTTAGCTTGGGGATAGCGTTTAAATTAATAGCTTTTGGCTTGGAACAGCTCTTTATAGTTGTGAAATGAGTGTGCGAATGGAACAAGCTGTAATGTGCTGTGACTGACTGGAAATTTAAACGCTATTAGGGTAAGGCATTGAAACCTGCAGTTTTATTTCCTGATTAAATTTCAAGCTTATTTATCGGTGTAATTGATTCCTAATTTCTGTTTTTTCTGTTTGTGTCAAAGAAAGACCATTCATCGTGAAGTCTTTTTTATATGGGACTCTTTTAACTATAGTATTACGGCCATTTGAGCTATGTACTCCTAAATTGCCAATTGTAATATATAATTGTTTTTTTTTATAATATTTAGTTTGGTCGCTATCGATAAAAGTTTTCTTCAAAACTTTAACCAATTCAGGAAGAGTATATTTTTCTGGAATTTCCTCTGTTAAACTATTCGGGTTTATTGAAGTTTTAACTTGATACAATACAAAATGCCAATATTTGGATCCTTCTTGAAATCCGACAATATCAGCAGGACTCCAACTGTTTGGCGTTTGTGTAAATTTATAATTAGGAAAGTCCGTTCGCAATTTATTTAAGGCAGATTTTTCACCTTTAAGACCACTCTCTTTATTTTCTACAACCCCAGTTAAACCTCTTTTGATTTTTGACTGTTTTCTCCATTCAGTTACAAGCTCATTAGTAAATATTTTTATTTTCATTCCTTTTTCAAATTGTGGATCACTACAGTAGCTGAGTTATTTTTATTCAGCTATTACTAATTCTCTCTTATTTATTTCAACTGATTCTTTAAATTCTAATGCTTCTGCTTTCATTGTCCAATGGGTTTCTAGTCCCATTTCATTAATTTTAGATTTAATTTCAGTTATTGGAATAGAGAAAAATTCTTTTCTATAATTAACTTTATTAACTCTACTTAGATCAAACGTTTGATGTAGTTCTTTCTCTAATTTAGGAGCATCTTCTGAATGTATCATTGCATGTACATCAAATGAAAAAGGAACGGAAGCGTCTCCAAGTTCTTTAACTCTATCTAAAGGTTCTAGTCTGCGTGTAAGACCTATTTTTAAAATGTTTTCACCAAAAGAACCAATGTTTGAAATAATGTATACATGACCTCTTCTCGTTTGTTGAGCCATCGACAATGCTCTTTTTCCTTTTTCTTCAGCTTCTGAAAGTTGCTGTCTTATAAGGTTTAATTCTTGTTCAAACTTCTCTCTATCTTCGGCTGCTGCTTTTGATAATTTTTCTTCAATTTCCTTTTTAGCTTTTTCAAGTAATTTTTCTTCTTTTTCTACTTCTTTCCTAGCTTTTTCAAAATCTCTTCTAGCTTTTTCTTCTTCTCTTATCGCTTCTCTGATTTCACGCTGTTCTTGTAAATCTTGTTTTTTTAATTCATGAACAGTTACCGATAACTTTAATTGCTCTAAAATAACATTCAAATATCTTTCATTAATTTGTGCATCTCTAAAAGGTTTTCCATTATGATTTACAAGGCGAAAAGCGTCGTTTATTGCTTGCAATAATTTCCCATAATTATCATGTTTAACTTTAGACATAATGGTATCTATCTTACCATTAAAGGCATCAGTTACAAATTCTATAGCCGTAGCTTTTCTATATGAATCAACATAATCGCATTTAGCAACCTCACCATTTTTGATCATTGATTTAATCAATAATCTAATTTCTATTAGTTCTTGTCCAGCTTCTTTATGATTATACTCTTCTGCTAACTTATCTAATAGTGAATGGTTGGGGATTAGGTATTCATCTCCATAGCCCGTTATAATATTTTTCATAGCTTTAGCAGTCTCCTTATATTGTTCAGCATTTTGTTTTGCTTCCCATGCCTCTCCTGCTATATTTACTGCTTTTTCATTTGCCTTGGCTTCAATTTTGGAAGCTAGTTTATGAGCTTGTTCTAATACCACTTCAGCTTTCATCTTTATTTCTGAGGCATTAAGTCTAGCTGCTTTTTTTATAATATTTGCATCGTTAATGGAGGTATCTATAATTTTCCTCATTTTGATAGAAACTCTATTTAATTCTTCTTCAATATTTTTGATGGGTTTATATTTTTTCAAATATTCCATATCATTTTGATAGCTAGAAAATTCATTCTCTAAATTTTCTACTTCAATTTTTAAACTTGAAATATCTTTTAAGAATATCGTGTTTTCATTTTTTAATTTTGAATTTTCTTTTCTGAAACCAGAATTTTCTTTTTTTAATTTAGAATTTTTGGATTTTAGTATAATCAGAATTATTACACTTATAATTAGAAGTAGTGTCATGTTATTTATTTTATTAATTACAATAATTATATAAACGTAATTGTTTTTATAATTTTAATGTGGTTATTATGTAATAGGTATTTTGGTTAAGTAGAACCATAATAGACTCTTCTCTTATACTTTCATCTTCCTTGCAATCAAATACATTCACTTTTTAATTGTTTCTACAATGTAACTCTAATCACAAATTAAACATGGTAATTTCACCTTAGGTTTTCTGATTTTTATCCTTTTCCCTTCTGTTATTTCTCTTCTGACTTTACAAAATGCAGCTAGGTTAATAACCTTAACTCTATTTTCTATTTTATCAATGGTGGACTTGAAAGATATTTCCCCTTTCATTAAACTATCTTTTTCAACACCATCATCTTTAATAATATAATAGCTTCGTCTAGACTCTTTAAACACCTTAATATTAGGGATGTGTTGTAATAATTTATATGTTTTCCAAAGTTCTTTTCTTGATCTTTTGGGTACTCCAATCTGATACACCCAATGCTTTTCTTTTTTAGCTCTTTTTATACTATCTTTTTTATTTTGTTGACTTATAAGTTTTTCTGTTAATTGTATTCCTTTATCTGCTACCTCAACAATTACTTCTGTATCTGTTTTGGATGCTTCATGATTTTCGTTAAATACCTGTATCTTTTCTTTACTAACATCTTCAGAAAAAAGTGCCCCCAACATATTAGGAAATACTATGGCAAGACCTAATAAGCCAACAAACACCATATGTATTTGCTTTTTCGTTAGTTTAGAAAAAAACTGTTTTATCAGCTGCTTTATTGAGGTATTGAATACCATTCCAACTGCTCCTATTACTAAGGATGTTATAAGTCCTATTAGAATTTCGTTTGGCATTTATTATTTTATTAAATTATGTATTTTGAAAAAAAATATCTGATATTTGAAACTAGTGATATTAGAAAATGAAGAGCCTTTTAGTATAACACTGAACATAACTTTTAGTTTAGCACTTACTAGCTATTTTTTTACACTATGTAATTAGTTTTATTTTAGTCTTTCCGAAATCTGATTTTCATCTATAATGATTCCTGTTTTTAAGATCATTTTTTTTCGTCCAGTTTTAAAGTCTGTAAAAACATCAAATTCAGGTTGACAATTTTTAACTCTGAAATTCAGTATTTTTAATCCGCTTTTAAATCCGTTTAATTTTATTTCATCGTACACTTTATTTGAGCAAGATTTATCAAAAATGCATTTTCTTCTTTTGGTTTCGGGAATCAGAAACCAGTATAAACGGATTATATTTAATAAAATAAATTTCACTATTTACTAAAAACTAACATTTGTCTTGTAGTTTCATATCCTGGTTTTCCTCCAAATCCGAAACAACCATTATCTGGCCCAACAAAAGTCATTACACCTTCAAGTCTAACATAATTCCAACCTTTAAGAGCATGATGGTTTATTAATTCTTCTAACTGTTGAGCAACGTGGTTAGATGTTCCTTTTTTATGGTCGATTGACGCTACAAATGGTACTACTTTATATTCCATATTTATAATTTTATTAGATTATTTAAATTGTGTTCAACGGTTGGTATATGAAAAGTAGGCGATTTCGAAGCACTAAACTTTCGGTTAAGCACAAATTTTGACATGAGATAAAAGCCTTGAATTTATTACTGTTTCGCCTATTTTTCATATACATTGTTACCTGCTGGCTTTTTTATAATGCTTCTGCTGTGTTCCAATTTCGTTCAGGAAAAATATTGGATTTAGAATTAATATGTATAGTTCCTGTTTTATGAGTACTATATGTTTTGCAGTCAGGCAAGTTTTTCTTTATACAACTGATAACAGCCTTTCTAGGGTGTTTTTTGCTTCCATTTGCGGAAACCCAAAATTGTTTAGGATTAAAATTACTAATCCAATTCGTACTTACATTTCTTCTACTTCCGTGATGTGGTAATTGGCAAAAATGTAAATCTTTTATATCAGATCCATTACTCACTACTGATTCAAAAGCATCAACTCCAGCATCCGCTGTAAATAAGTACTTCCGATTACTGGAATCAATAAATTTCGTCAAGACTGATGTCAAATTCTCTGCGGAAGCATCATTTTTTTCGTCAACTATATCGCAAGAATTTAAACCTTCTTGCACTTCATTAATTTCGCTTTCAGGTTGAATGTTAGAACCTGACGTTTTCAGATTATCAATGTTCGTAAAATATCCAAGTTGCTCTAAATAAAATGTTTTTGAAGGACCAACAAATTCAAATAAATTATGGTCTAGATTATTGTCTGAAAATGCTTCTAATTTGGCAATTCCATATTGTTCTAGAACATTACTTAGGTTATCAGATTGTTGTAATGAAGCAAAAAGCTTTTGAACTCTTTTATTAGAATACATAAATGATTCATTTAGACTTTTTATTTCATTCCTCTTGGCTTCTTCAATATAATCAGTTGGGTCATTATAATAGAACCGAACAATCTTATTTTTAAAATAATGGACTAAATCAATTAATCCTCCAATATGGTCAGCGTGAGGGTGAGTATTAATAATTAATATTGGACTGTCTGCTGAAATATACGGCATTATATAGCTTTCATAATGCTCAATTATTGTTTTTGCATCTTTTGGGTTGCCACCATCAATTATCGTTACAAAGTCAGAGTTTTCTGCCTTTGTCCATATAATATTACAATCTGCATTGCCAAGAGATAGCATATCGATACTAAAATCCATTTTTCTTTATTTTTTTAAATATTGTTCGAATAAAATTTTTGCGTAGTACTTTCCATATCTGTTAATCAGAAACTTACTCAAAATGATTGGCAAAATGTAAACACCTAGAAAGACTAAATTAAGTTTGAATGCAAATGGATTTGGAAAAGTATATTGAAATAGAAAGATATTTAATATTGAAATTATAGCAGCTAAAACGCTACCACCAATCAGATTTCTTACAAAGCCATATTCAATATTGTGTTGAAGTAGCATTGAATTTTCTCTAGTCAAATTTCTAACTTGAGCCACAGCACTTGAAATTGTTTTTCTAGCTTCTTCTTCGTTTTCGTTTTCAGAATTTGAATCTAGTAAATGAATATTAAAGTCTGTAGCTATTTTTTGAACTATTTGAGATTTTATTGATTTCGCCAAAGTGTTATCTGAATTAAGTAAAAAATTGGTAGTTGGCATATTTAATTCTTCCTTGAAGAATATATTTTGGAATAATTCTTTTGAAATTAGTCGATTGATTTGAATAAGAAAATAGATTATGGCAACCGATAGGGTTATGTCACTAGCCCATTTATAACCCTCTAAAAAGATCATAAACTTTATTAGTTTTTCGCTAAATCCGAAATAATACAAACTGAGAATTGGAATCGAAGTCAAAATTGTCGGAAACAACCTAGCTTTAATGTAATATTCATTTTTTTTCATTTATAGTCGTTTTTTTCAGCTTGCAGGTAACAAGTAAATAAACACCATTGTACTTATTTATATAATTCGTTACCAGTTTTGTTCACGTTTTCCTAATAAACACTGTCTATCTATACTTCTAAACAGTGTTTTAAAACCAGCCTCTAAAATAGGAAAGGCCAAAATACCATAAGCAAGGTATCTGCTTCTTATTTGAAAGGCAATACCTTGCTATTTGTGTGTTACATTTCTGCATCTTATAAAAAAGACAACAAAATCACTTTTTAACTGCAAGCACAACCCTTTCCTTAAAAAGACATTAGCGTTCTAATTTTGACGGGAATAAAAACACCTCGTTGAATAGTTACTTTATCATAGCAAACAAGACCACCGTTGTTGCAGAAATCAATTCTGTAATGGAAGAGTATCCTTCCTTACAATTTATTGAGTCATCTACCAGCTATACTAAAGTGATGAATACGGTGCTTAAAGAAAAACCGAGCCTGGTATTTCTGGACATCGATAATTTTACTGATCGTCCGTTTGACTTTATCTCTGAATTGAGCCAATATATAGATACCCCTCCCTTATTTATTGCTATATCTTCCAATAAGGACCAAGCTTATGATGCGATGAAGTATGACTTTATTGATTATTTACTACTCCCGCTTGAAGAGTTAGATATTAGAAAGGCTGTTTTGAAATTTCAAAAAAAACACGCCGTTAAAAAAAAAAGAAAACTCTGTTTAAAATCGTATAAAGACTATCAATATTTAGATACTAATGATATTCTTTTTTTAAAAGCTGATAATAACGCTACTGAATTCCATATAAATGACGGAAAGGTGACTCATGCTTTTAAAACTCTAAAAACCTTTGAGAGTAAACTCCCCCGAAATTTCTTACGCATACACAAAAGCTACATTGTAAATACTGATTATATCTCCAGAATAAACTACGGCAAATATACCCTTACCATCAAGGGCCAAACACTCTGTAATATTCCTTTTACCAAAACCTATTTAGATAACGTAGCACATATCAAAGAGCTCTTATCGGAGACCTTAGTTGCCTAAGTAAAAAAGCATTTCACTAACAGATACAAGTGTTTCACTCACAGACATGGGGTGTTCACTAAAGGCACTGATTATGAGTAGTTCACGCCAAAATCACCGGCTACTTTTGCCTTGCAAGAAGCTTCTTCATTCGTGCTCCTGACCAAGATTTGATCACCTTCAAACCACGAGCACATCACTGATAGCCAAACAATTGGCTTCATAACCTATTTGTTAAATCTAAAAATTTAATACTATGAAGAATGCTCGAATTTTACTTGCACTAATACTATGTACAACAGTGTTTTATTCCTGTACCACCGATGATCTTTACGAAGATGAACTTGCGACAACCGAACAAAAAATTTTTGCTAAAGAAGGGGACGAAATACCTCCTTTAGATCCTGGAGATGATGATGATGGAGAGCCTGAACCACCCGATGACGATTAATAAATTTAATCAGTACTATATACTAAGCCTTGTTTTTATTCAAGGCTTTTTTTATACTTTTGCTTTTAAACACCACTTCCATTGAAATCAGAATTCATAAAAACACATCTTATATATTTTTTAACTTTTCTATTTTGTTTTATTATAAGTTGCAATCATAATAATTCTAATAAACAACAAAACCCTATAATTGAAAATGACAATATCTCAATTTTAATTAATAAAGCTAAAAATAATAAAACTAATATTAAAGAGCGGAAATCTAGTTTATATAAAGCCTATGATTTAAACTCAAACCAACAGAATGATTCTATTAAAACCAGAAATTTATTAAAAATAACCTCTCAAGCTTATAAATTAAATGACACTGTCTTTTTTAAAAAGAGTAATAAGCAAGCTTATGAATTAGCTTATCAACTAAAAGACTTCAAAAACATCGCTAAAACACATTGGAATCTAGGTTATCACTTTACAAAAAGAGAAGTTTTAGATTCATCTTATTATCATTATTATCAAGCTTACAATTACTACAGAATAATTAAGAACGAAAATAATGCTGCAAAAATGTTATTTGGGATGGCATTTTCACAAGGACGATTAAAAGATTATGTTGGTAGTGAAACAAGTCTTTTTAATGCCATCTCAATATTAAAACCTCTGAATGATTTCAAGTTATTGTATAAATGTCATAATTTCATAGGAAGTATTTATAAAGATATTGGGGAATATGAACGGTCAATTTTATTTCATAAAAAGGCTCTTATAAATTTAAAACATGTAAAAAACAAGAAAACATATAGAGAGGGAGTTTATAATAATATCGCACTTATCTATCAAAAACAAGGAAACTATATTGATGCTATAGCTAATTTTAATATTGCATTAAGTAATGACAGTCTCTTTTATAAGAACATCAATCTATACGCAAGACTTAAAGATAATTTGGCTTATACCAGGTTACTCAATGGAGATACTTTATATGTCAAGGAAGCACTATTACACTCCCTAAAGATTCGGGATAGCGTTAAAAACATCTCTGGTGTAGTTATTAATAGTTTACACATGGCTGAATATTATCTTAAAACTAAGGACACTATTACTGCTTTACACTATGCTAAAACAGCTAACAAACTAGCTACAAACATTACTACTAATAACCGAGATATTTTAGCATCATTACAACTGTTATCAACCATTGATCCTGAAAATTCCAAACAGTATTTTAATGAGCATAGTGTCCTTAGTGAACAGCTTGAACAGAAAGAACGTAAGCTTAGAAATAAATTTGCCAGAATACGTTTTGAGACGGATGAGAAAATTGAAGAGGTTAATGAGTTATCACTGCAACGTACGTTAATTATTACGGCTAGTGTCGCTTTAATTACGATTATACTGTTGTTATATTTTATACGTCACCAGCGTGGGAAACATCGAGAGTTGAAACTAAAAACAGAACAACAACAGGCTAATGAGGAAATTTATAAACTGATGTTGAAACAGCAAACCAAACTGGAAGAAGGCCGCGTAAAAGAGCGTCATCGTATTTCAGAGGAACTGCACGATGGTGTACTTGGAAAGATTTTCTATACTCGTTTAGGCTTAGGATTTCTTGGTACTGAAGTATCCGATAAAGCTATCGCTAAACACAAGGAATACATACATGAGTTGCATGAAATAGAAAAGGAGATTAGAGCCATATCCCATGAGCTTAAATATGAATTGCTCGCACCTGAAGCCAACTATATTCAGCTTATTGATTATTTAGCTTCCACCCAAAGTTCTGTTGGTGCTTTTGAGTATCATATAGAACAAGATGATACCATGTATTGGAGTGCTATTTCGGATGTTGTTAAAATAAATTTGTACAGAATTGTTCAGGAAGCATTTCAGAATATTAACAAACATGCTAAAGCTAGTACGGTACATATTTCTTTTAGTTTAAAAGATGATATCTTAGGGTTAGCCATACACGACAATGGGATAGGCTATGACAGTACCGAAAAAGCAAACGGTATTGGGTTAGAAAATATTTCTTCTCGCGTTAAAAAATTAAACGGTACTTTTGCGATTGAATCAAATCCGAATAAAGGAACTCACTTAACTATTCGCATACCTATAGCACTAGATGAGGTTCCTGATGGCACCAACACTTAAACAACAGCGCTATGAAGACCTACAATGTATTGCTAATTGATGATCACCCAATACTTGCTGAGACTTATGGTAATGCTTTTCGACAAGTTGCTGCTGCCGATGACACCATTCATTTTGATATTGATATGGCTAACAGCATTGATGCTGCGCTAGTGAAAATTGAAAATACTAGTACAGCCTCCACTATAGACCTCATATTTTTAGATATTAAATTACCCAAATCTTCCGATGGAAAATATTTATCAGGAGAAGATCTTGGGATTAGGATTCGTGAGCTTTTACCTGAAGTTAAAATTATTGTTTCTACTACTCATAATGATAACTTTCGGGTGAATAATATATTAAAAAGTGTTGATCCGGATGCCTTTTTAATAAAGAGTGATATTACTCATGAGGATCTTGTTGTTGCTATAAAAAATGTTGTTTCCAATACACCTTATTACAGTAAAACAGTGTTGCGTTTGTTTCGTAATTACATTTCCAATGATTTCTTTTTGGATAAAATTGACCGACAACTACTACATGAATTGTCTCTAGGAACCAAAATGATTGATTTGCCTACTATACTACCTATGTCCAGAAGTGGTATAGAACGCAGAAAACGCCAGCTTAAGGAGCTTTTTAATGTTACTAAACGAGAGGATGATAAAGCCTTGGTTGAAGCAGCAAAAGAGAAAGGGTTTATATAGTTTATCTTTTAATTCTTTACTCAACTAGCCTTAGTTTTTTACATAGCGGCAGTAACGTACTTATCTATTGCTTATTTACTTTTCATTTCTTTGCTCATTAGAGTTCTTATTTTTTTTGATAGGTGTTCATTATATGTTTCCTTTCATTTTACTCACTTGATTCTTATTGTTTTTCAGAGGTGATCGTGATGTGCTACGCAATTGTCTTGATAAAAAACGAAACAAAAAATCAAAAATCTTTATAGGAACTTTTTGCTAAGGCAAAAACGCTGATAAATCTGCATTTCATGCTCTTTTCCGATTACATCGGAACGCACTTCTATTTGATTTACAACTAGTTCTTTAAAAGACTCGAAGTCTCACTCTATTAAGAAGAGATTGCACAACTACGTTCGCAATGACAACTTCTTTCCTTTTTACATTTTATCAATTCTATTTTGACGCAAACACCTCACTAATTGCAAGGTAATGCCTTTGTTTAGTTTTGATGGTTTTGGGTAATATTGACAACAAGGATATAAACGTAATTACGTTTATATCCTTGTTAGGCGTCAGCGATTGGTTAAAAAAAATAAAAGTCTATCGAAATAACAAAAATTAAACAAATTAGCAATGAATAGAATTTCAAATCGTCAAACAACGTGGCATATTGTAAATATCAAAGCGCGTAGAGAGCAAAACACAAATCATTATGTTGAGGCTTTCAAAAGGTTGTTTGAAGAAGATCCTCTTATCGAGTTACCACGAGATAAATCTGAAAGTCTTAAATCTATGACATTCAGTGAAGAATTAGATCGTAATTCTAAGCCAAAATGGATTAAAGCTACGCTCCTTTATTATAATATAATTGATCCTAATGCGTTTTATGATAGAAAAAATCAAAAGGATGTAAATATTGACGATTGGAATTCAGATGTAGTTGCTAACAAAAAAGAAGTTGAATTGATTTTTATCCCCTCAGTTCATACGCTAGTAGTAAAACGTAATAGTCCTATCTCATTAAAAAATATAATTACTTATTTAACAGAAGCACTTAATCTAATAGAACCCGATACTTTTGATGTTAGTGTTGTAATAGAACGTGATGTGTTAGATAGAATCCTTAGCGCTTATGCTGTATATGCTATTGAAGCAAATATCTCCTACTCAAATCCAGGTCATACAAATGGATTTATTTCAGCATTTGATAGTAAATTGAAGAATATGCAACCGAATGATTTTACTATTATCGCAAAAGGCTCAAAAGACCATCCTCTAATAAATGAAACAGATGGAATGCTTGAAACAATAGTTGATTTATCAGAAAGAGAAGGAACTGTTAAAGCTACAATTCAATCTACAGCAAATTCTCCTTTAGTAAAAATTGATAGCAAAGACCATCCACGTATTTTAGTAGTTCCTCAAATAATAAATGACGTGTATTCAACTTTGTATAATACCATTAGAACACTATTTACTAATTAAATAACAAAGATATGCATAAACGGACTTCAATATTTGGGTGGAAAAGCGTCTTATCTAATTATGGTTGGAAAGGAATACTATTTGACAGTATTTTTCCTGTAATTATTTCAATATTATTGTCCTTTATTACTTTATTAACAGACAATGACATTTTTGTTCAATTAAAATATTTATTAACTATTGGAATCGCAATTGTTCCTTCAATGGTTGCACTTATTTTAACAGCTTATACAATAATGTTATCTTTTATTATTGGAGATAAATTTATCTCAATAAAAAACACTGAAGATGGTAAAAAATTGATTAAAAGCCTAAATTCAAGTTTTGCTGCGTGCTTATTAGTTTCTACAATTGCAATTATAACACTGATAATAGTATCAACTATTTCTAATATGGATATTGCGATTGAAAATTCTAATCATATAAATTATCCTATTTATTTATTCATCAATTATTTAATACTCTACTCAATATTCATTTTGATAGGTATCGTTATAGATATTTTTAATAGTGGGCAAACAGTCTTATTAGGTAACGAAGGCGGCAATAGTAATGAAACGCCGAACGGCTAACAAGGTATAAAAAAATATAGGGCGGTTTAGGCTTAATTTGAAATTCTATGCTTTTTTACGAGGTCGCAAAATATTATATTCGGCTTAGTGCCAATCCGAAAAGAAGTGCTTATCTCTTGCCCTACGTTCCTTATATTAAACGTTAGCCACAAGTAAACGAAATTCATAGGATTATAAAGCTCAATAAAACGATTAATAAATATATTAAATAAAAACTAAAATTATGCCACTTAAACCAGGTCCAAAAAGAATTGCTAAATCAACAGGAAAACCAGATAAACGCGCACGAGATAACAAAGACACACCTGGAAATACACAATCCTTAAAACCACCAAAACGAAAAAAATAGTACGTTAAAAAGAAGTGTTTATCACTTTAGTTAAAGTCTAAATAAAAGATGAATAAAACCAGTGGCTATTGTTAACGCGGAGTTTGTACTTAACCCAAAGTTTTATGCTTTTAACCAAGTCTACCAAATCTCTTGATTTGGCTATTAAGAAGAAAAAGATAATAACAAGCCTGATGGTGAAATTTACAAAGTTTGGGAAACTGATTTCGTTTCTGTAGTATAATCATTAGAAAGAAAGTTTTGGATCAAAAGATGATGATGGAAATAAAAAAAGGCACTTCAAATTTACGGGAAATGTAAATATTGATGTAGCTGCAGCAGGATTAAAATTTAAAGCTTCAAAAAAAAATATACAGAACACCAATTTTGGGTATATAAAAACACCAGCACTAGGTATGTGGGAGTAGTTAAAAATAGTGAAAGTGAAAATTGTTTTAGATTCTGGGCTTTAAAAATTAACTAGATTATCATGAAAAAATTATTAATACTAATATTTGTTGCGGTACTTGGATCGTGTACAAAACAACTTGAAAAACCATTTGTTAAAAATACCGTTGAAGTTGATTTAGTTGAAGTAAGAAAAGAAATTTCACCAACTGAATATAAATCATTGGTTAAGTATATTAAAATACACAAACATTTAATCCTCGGTGAAACATATAAAGAGCTAGTAAAGAAAGCTGTTTATTATGACGGGTTTAAGGAACGTCAAGAAAAATCTAATCAAGAAGCAGTAGATGAGTTAGAAGGCTTGGAATAAACTAACCAATAGTTTTTTTTAGAAAGAGTTAAACTAGCTAACACCGCATGGAAGAATCAGTCATAATTTTTAACTGTGCGGTGTTTAATTTAAGAAAGCATGATCACATACAACAAAACACTAATAGAGTACTTCAAACAAAACGATACCGAGTTTAAGAAATATGTTAATGAGAAGTTTCAAGAAAGTAATAAAGCTAGTTTTATTCAGTTCATAGATAACTTCTTCTATAAACTTGGATTAATATCTACTAATATAGTTCCTGTAATTGAAGGTGATGAATGGGAAGCTTATTATGTTCTTGGCAATGAAAATATGTTTGCAAAAGAAACTAAAAGCGTTACTGTAACAAGTAATCCAATGTCTAGTAAAAAAGCAGAAGAAAAACTTGCTAGTAAAATAATTGAATTGCTTACTTTTATCGATATAAGAGAAGTGAATAATAGAATTAATGAATAAAATTTATACTTTTATTGTTCTAGTAAATAAATAAGAATATTGGGAAAACAAAATAACATACAAATACTTGAAGTTTCATCTTTAATTAGCAAAATGACTAACGGAGCTACAATGCCATTATTAGTTACAGCTTACAATAATAAAAATATTGAAGATACGTATGTAATGAAAACCTTTAAAACAGATTGGGTTGCACAAAATTTTACAGTCGCAAAAGAAGTTCTTGTTTCGGAACTTGCTAATGAATTTGATTTAATCACTCCTGATTATGGCTTAACCCGATATAATAATAGTGATTTAAGCGAGTTTCACCAAGAAGATTATATACCTCAATTAGATAAAGGTTTTAAGTTTTGTAGTAAATATCACCTAGGTTATGTTGCTGCCACTGCTTTAGCTTCAAGACAAAAGTTAAAGCAATATGAAATAGCTACGCTTTTTGCTTTTGATTGTTTAGTTTTAAACACCGATAGAGGAGGTTATTTAGGAGGGAAACCTAATCTTTTAATATCAGATGAAGAAATGTTATTAATAGATCATGAACATACTTTTCCTTTCATAAATGACAAGTATATACTTTCAAATTCAGACTACATGTTATTTGCAACTTATGAGTATAGAAGACACATATTCTTTAAAACTTTAAAGAGTTATCCTTTAAAAGAAAAAATTAATATATTTGAAGACTTTTTATATTCTTTAAGTTGTTTAAATCTTAAAAGAATTGAAAAAGTATTAGCTGATCTAGAGGAATTAGATGTGATATTTTCAGAAAAAGAATCGTTTTTTGCGTACCTTAGATGGGCGAAGCAAAATCCTTTGAAAATTAAAGAAGTTTTAATTAATAGAATTTCATGAATAAATTAAATTATAAATATTGTATATTAAAATATAAGCACTCTGCTAAAATAGACGAGCAGATAAATATTGGTGTGATTATATATTTCCCTATAAATAATAAATTAATATTCAAATATTCAAATAATCTAAATAGAATAAAATCAATTTATTCTTTAAATTCTGAAAAAATTATTCATCACTATTTGTCTGAGATAGATAAAAAATGCAAGATTTTTTCAAGAAATATTATAAGTGATATTTTTGACTTCGATCTTAGAGAGTTTATAAAATCAAACATTTTTGCAGAAAACGAAAGTTCTTTACAATTCACAAAAACTTTTTCATCTTTTTCACGAAACAATATTGAAGAGAAAGTTTCTGACAATTTATCTATTGAATTATTATCAATCAAAACAAAAGGGAAAAAATTAATATCTAGAAACACTATAACTAATAAATTTTATAATAACCTTTCGGTGCTATCTTTAGATAAGTTTGAAAAGAAACATTTATTTTATAAAGATTATAAAGTAGAAAACGAAGATGGTTTAAAATATAATTTTGACTACGCTTGGCAAAATGGATCTTTGAATTTAGTAAAATCATTAGACTTAGATGTTAAAACACCATCTTCTTTAATGAATAAGGCTTATAACTTCTTTGGGTTATTTACAGATTTAAGTGACGAAGCAGAAAGATTAAATCTTCGATATGACTTATTTGCAGAAAAACCTTCTAAAAAAGAATTGTTTAAGAATTTTGATCACTCTATAAAGCTATTAGATAATTTAGATTCAGTAAATATTATTCTTGATGAAGATATAGATAAGTATTCTGACAAAGCTATAAAAGTATTGAGAAGTAAAATTTCTCATTAAATTTAAACTAAAAAGACACCTTAACGGGTATCTTTTTGATTAGAAAATATTCAAAAATGAACCAATAGTGAACCAATTTACACTCAGATAAAAAACAAAACCTTATTACATAAAGAGTCTAAGGCACTAAGACGATGTACAAAATGTATATCATTCAAGTATAAAAGTAATTATTTACTAACGAGGTAGTTTCTTAATGCACAGGTTTTTTTTTATGCCCTTTTATCATTTACATTTTTATCAAACGCTATTAAATTAAACAATTGTCTCATTCGTGATCGTACTCGGTTACCATAGCGTTCTTCTAATTCTTGGGCGTTGAGGTTTGTAGTAGCATGAGTTAATATTTTGTTTTTAAGTAACAACTCATAGCGAGATAATAACACTTCCCCCATAACATTACAATCTTTACCGAAATGTCTACCGATAGGCTCTACTCCTAAATCGTCAAAACAAAAGAATTTGTTGTTTCCGAATTCCTCAATTGTTTTGAAACCAATGTTATTGAAACCAAAAGCGATGTTTCTGGTAGGGATTACTTCATAAGGTTTTAGGTGCGGAACTAAACAACGAAATAACTTCATTAGACTAGTTTTGCCACAACCTACAGGGCCTGATAATAAGATTCCTTTGTTGAGGTCGATATTTAACTTGTTACAATTCTTATTATCTTTTATAAAATAGGCACATAGGGTAAAAATAATTTTATGATCTTCTTCGTAAATCTTGAATTTCTTTCCGAAAAGTAATTTTCCTTTTGCGTTTAAATAGATTAGCATTTTAGAAAAATCATATATTAATTGATCCTCTTTGAGTTCAGCTAATTGGTATTGGGTAGCTCCTTCGGTTATTATGTGTGGTGATGGTTGGTTCATAATGATTGTTTTAAAATATTTTCTTTTTTCCATTGCCGAAAAAAGAAACAAAAAAGTCTAGTCTTGGATTTTCAGCGGTCAATTTTACTTTCGATTTCTAAAAGAAATGAACTCCCCTCGATTTCTCGAGGCTCAAACAACATTTCTTTCTTAACGAAATCTTCAAGTAATTGACACTCGCCTGCCAAATCCTATGACAATGTTTCTAATATTCCTGTTTGATTTACAGCTATTTCTTGAAAAATTTCAGAAATTATTTTCATTTCCTTCTGCGTAATTTTCAAATCATTGAAGCTCGCGTGCCACATCCGATGACGGTTATTTATAATAACTACAATTCTACTTTTTTGAGACTACCTCTTTCGTGGGGGCTAAAGTGGTTCATTGTAATTTTTTTCTTTTGCAACTTTTAGGTTGTCCTGATTATGGGTATGTGTGTTATTTGTTTTCTGCGTATTTTTAATTTCTTCAGCTTTTAGCATCCAATTATTTGCAGTTGCATGCCAATTAACAATTTTTGTTTTTCCGCCAATTCTCCATCCAATTCCCAAGTAATGATTGTAAAATTTTTTAGCTTCAAGTATTGGCCAATTTTCCTTTTTAAAAAAATCAATTACTTCAATTTCATTTTTGGGCTGGTCAAGTTTATATATGTTTTCTTTTTGTTTATATATGTTTATATTAGATACCAGTGCTTGTCCATTTATGGGACGGCTTAAGTCCACTACCTGTCCAGAACCAGTCCCAAATTTGTGCATCTTAATTTTACTGCCTTTATATGGGTTGTAAGACGGGGAATATAATAGGTAACTCCAATTACTTAAATCTCGAATACATCTATGATAAGTTGTTTTTGAGCCTATTTTTGAAAAGCTCATTACCTCATCACGGATGACATAGAATTCTACCGGAAACCGATTTTTATTCCATATCTGAAACAATGCTATGTATAGACTTATATGAGTTGGGTTTAATCTGTTGTCCATCGAGAATTGAATGAAAACCTCTTTTAAGTGTTTGATGTAATTTATTTCTTGCATATCCCTCTCTTTAATCCTCTCCCAAGGGGAGAGGAAACTTATTAATTAATACTTGTTATGGATTTTATGCTCTTCAAAGACTTTTACAATTTCACTATAGTCGTAATAAATAACTCCTCCAATTTTACTGTAGGGTAATGTGCCATTAATTCTTAAGGTTTGGAGTGTGCCAGAGGAGACGCTTAATAGATCGCGTACTTCTTTAGATTTCATCCATTTTTTAATTTTCATTCCGGATTGCGTACTTACTATTTCTTTAATGTTATCTAATAAATCAGATTTGAATTCCATTAAGTCTTCTGTGGTAATGATGTTTGCAGCCATTGTTTCGTGGTTTTTGATTAATGTGGTTTGTTGCTATTTATTTATAGCATTTTGATTATTGTTTGACAAAGTTGCAGTAGATTATTCGAGTTTATTCACAAGTTGTACCCAACTTGGGTGTTTTTATTCTTGATTTTATTTGGATTGGTTTGGGGCTATTTAGCTTCTGTTTATCTTGGAGAGGTAGTCAAAATGTGCTAAGAAAAATGATTGTCAAGGAGAATTTGAATTACCCAAGTTGAGGTAACTTGGGTAAAATATTGTAGCTGTTTTTCGGATGATTTTAAACTAAATAGGTTTATTGAAATCAGTGAAGTGATTTATGAAAGAGCTACATTCTTTTCTTTTTTTACTCACGTCATTCTTATTTTTTTAAGTGTTCGTGATATGCTAATGCAATTCATCGCTAAAAAAAGAAACAAAAAAATATAGCCTTCATAATCCTGCACTCATAAAATATCATCCTCGTAGCTAAATTACAAGAACTCGTTCTATCGAAATCAAACAACTTTAAGTAGCCAACGCTACATGTGGTGTACTTTATAGTTGGTCTTATGAAGACAACTCTTTAAATGAAGACGTTTGTTTTCATGAATATGAATTACCCAAGTTAGGAATGATTTAATGTTTCCGCCCTCACCTTAATCCTCTCCCTGAGGGAGAGGAGACTACTAGACTTTGTTATTAGTTTTCATCAGCTTGATTCATCCGTTTTATGAGTTGTTCTTTTAGGGAGTCGAGATACTTTGTTCTGCCTGTTTTTCTCATTCGTATTTCTAAGAAAGCACGATAATAATCTCCTAAATCAATATTAAAAGTTTGCTCAATTAGTTTAGCGATTTCCTTAATATCAGATTCCCCATGATTGAAGGAGTTGGTAGTATGTAGCGCATATATTAGCTCAATGAGTGCTACTTTGCTTGAAGTCCAATTAATCATAGGCTTATTTAGAAGAAACTGAGGTGAATGACTAGTGTTTAACGTGGCTAGTTTGTCCTCTATATGTTTTTGGAGTATTGTATTGGCAATTATCTTGGATAAGATAAAATCATGACTTGTAGAGAATTCAGGATCTGACTCAAAAGTATTGCTTTTGAGTTTCAATTTTAAATCTTGATTTCCTCTCACAAAATATTTATGATCTAAATGTGTGCTATTCGTTCTAAAGTATCTGTAGAAGTTTTGATTTTGATTGGCATATTTTTTAATCTTTTTTAACTCGGTATTATAAGCTTCTTCTCTTGAGTTTTTACACTCATTAGGGATCAAAGATTCCATATTGTAAATTTTAATATGAAAAATCAACTTTGATAAAAACTGAGGTTTTATCTCTTTGAAAAATTTAATTTCATCTTCTTGAATTTTAACGGGATTCGATTTAAAATGCTTTTTGATATTATTGATTGCATCCAAACATGTTTCAACAGCCTTCTCACTACTTTCAATAGCGTCACCAGTATTCATATTCAAATCATATAGGTCCCCTATTAATTTTTCAAGAGTTTGTTCATAAAACAGGTAGGTCATAAATGGTTAGTTTACATGTTATTACATTATAGTGAAACGAGTGCGTTTGTTTTAAATTGTGATAGAATATTTCTTTTTAGTCTGTTTTATGAAAATATCATTTATTGTTTTCTGTTTTTCTTATGGATGATTTTACTCTTTAAAAGTAAATAATGTATTTTCGCAAACTATAAAATACTATTAATGAGATTTCTACTATTATTTTCCACGCTGTTATTCTTTGCTTGTAAGCCTAATGCAGAATTATTACAAAAAAAGAAAATTCAAACCACAACCTATAAGGAGGATTGTGTTGTTGTTTTAAAAAAGGTAAAACCATCTTTAAATAGCACATATTTTTGGTACAAGTCAAATGAAATCCACCAATCAAAAGGAGATTATAGTGGGGATTTACTTCAGGGTAAATATGTAAGGCATTATATAACGAATGAATTAGCTGAGAAAGGAAATTTCTCTTACGGTTTGAAAAAGGGAGAATGGAAGAGTTGGTTTAAAAATGGAAAGCTTAAAACAATAGCGCATTGGAAAAAAGGGGAGCTTTCGGGAAAATATTTTTTGCATAATGATTCTGGAGAGTTATTGTTGAAAGGAAAGTATTTAAAAGGAAAGAAAGTACGTATGTGGATTGATTATGTTCAAAAAGATACTATTCTTTATAAGAAAGGAGTTGTTTTTTTAAAGAAAATAAAAGACACAAATGTTGTTGGGAAAAAACTTTTTTTCAAGCGTATGTTTAAGAAAAAAAAGAAAAAAGAAAAGATAATAAAGGGTACGGATAAAACGCAAAAAAACTCTAATAAAAAACCGAAAAAAGCATCCTTTTTAAAACGTATATTTAAGAAAAAAACTACAGACAAAAATGTTAAAAGCTAGTTCTTTACTCTATGCTATTTTTGTTTGCATGATAGTATCTTTATTATGTGGGAGCTTAATCATAATCTTCAATTATCAGTATCGATTAAAACAGCAATATTTTTTAGAGGAGGAATTGGTTCGTGCAAGTGCGGCCAATTTTTTACAAGTAATTAATAAAAGTGAAGAGCAAGGGACTGAGGGAGAAGTTCAGTTTAATGACGAACGATTTACAACATCATATACAATATCAAAATGGGGCTTTTATAATTTAGTAAAAACAAAAACATTTTTTAGAAGGGATACCTTGTATAAATCTGCCTTAATTGGAGGTACATCAAAAAAAGAAAAAATTGCTTTATACCTCTCTGACTTAGATAAACCGTTGAATATTGGTGGAGCTACAAAAATTCAAGGGGATGTTCAACTATCTAAATATGGAGTGAAACCTGCTTATATAAACAATCAGAGTTTTACAGGAACTAAATTAGTACATGGAGTTATAGGAGTTTCAGGAAAGCGATTACCTGTATTGCAACAATTTGATGATATTATAAGTAATCAAAAAATTACTGAAATTTTGTTAGAGGAGTTGGAAGGTAGACCATTGTATAATAGTTTTTATAAGCCCACAATTATAGTGCATGTTGATGAGGGGCAAACTATTGATAATATTTCGTTATCGGGAAATATAATACTTCAGTCAAAAGATTCCATCTATATAGGGAATACTACAACTTTAAAAAATATTTTAATTAAAGCACCATCAGTAGTTTTTGATGATAATTTTAAAGGTGTAGTACAAGTATTTGCAAAGAAGGTAGTTTCTCTAAGAAGAGGTGCACAATTGCAGTATCCTTCAAGTATTTATATTGATCATGATTCAGAAGGCAAAATAGAAGTTTTGTTAGAAGTGGAAAGTAAATTAGCTGGTGGTATTGTACTTACGGGTAATAGCTACCAAAGTTCATTAAATAGAATGGTTACTATAGAAAAAGACGCCACAGTTATAGGGGATGTGTATTGTTATGGGATAACACAATTAAAAGGAAAAGTCATAGGTACAATATATACAGATCGGTTTTATTTAAAAACAGCTTCATCTATTTATGAAAATTATATTGTCGATGGTGAAATAAATAGATTGGAATTGCCTGATAACTTTATAGGGCTCCCATTATTTTCAAATGAAAAAACTAATTATGAGCTCATTAAGGAATTGTAAATTACAGGCGAGTTCTTTAATAGAATCAGTTATGGCTATAGCTATAATTTCCATATGTATTTCTATGGCTACATTAGTTTATGTAAAATTATTACAGTCTGATTATGAACTAGCGTATTATAAAGCCAAACAAAAAATTGCACTATTGCATTTGAAAACTATAGAAGAACAATTATTTGATGATGAGGTATATGTTTTTGAATCTTATTCAGTCACAAAACAAGTAACAGCATATAGTCCTGGAATAAGTCAAGTTGATTTTGAATTAAAAACCAAAACAAAAACAGAAACACAACATTTTTTAATAAAAGTAACGACAATTGAAGAAACGGACTAATCATATAAAAGCATTTACCATTTTAGAGGTGGTTATTAGTCTGGCATTAATGAGTATCATTATTGCTATGGTGTACTCGTTATATGCCATGTTGAGTAAGCAGTTATACGTGTATAGTGATGAAACAGAACTAGTGAACAATTACAATCAGTTGCATACACTTCTTGCAAGAGATGTGCATAATTCTACTAAATTGCTCACCGCTAATGAATCAATATACTTGTTAAGTAATAGCGATAGCATACGGTATGAAAAATTTGCTAACAAACTAATACGGACTTCATCAGGTAGTATAGATACTTTTATGGTCAACGTCCCAAAGTTTAATACTATTAAAGAGGATATTTTATTAGGTAATAATATTAAACATATTCAAGTTACCTATGATTTATTTGGAGAGCAAATAGAGGCGGTTTATTTTAAAGATTATGGTGTGTCAGATACTATAAATAAAACATTTTTTGATAATGGGAATTGATTTATCTACATATAAACAACAAGGTAAGTCTGAGAAGACTAAAAAGGAAACGACTAATTTTTTAAACAAGGAAATTAGTTTCTCTACAAAGTTTTCTGATAAAAAGAAAGAACGTTTTTATAAAGAATTGGCTATTTTAATTCAATCTGGAATTGATTTTAAGCAAGCCTTAGAAATTCTTATAGGTCAGTATAAAAACAAGAAAGATCAAGAATTAATAACGAGCATAAAAGAGCAAGTAATACAGGGGAAGTCATTACATGAAGCGATGCAACAAAGTAAGCAATTTTCTGCTTATGAATATTACAGTGTTAAAATTGGGGAAGAAACCAGAAAATTAGATAAAGTATTAATAGAATTGCAAAAATATTTTGACAGGAAAATAAAGATGCGCAGACAACTTGTATCAGTATTTACCTATCCTGTATTTGTATTGGCAGTAACTTTTGGAGTCTTATATTTTATGATGAATAATGTAGTGCCTATGTTTTCATCAGTATTCAAACAGTTTGGTGCGGACTTACCACCCTTAACTCAAAAGGTTGTTTCTTTATCTAAAAATTTTTCTACTATATCAGGTGTGTTCGCTTTAATAGTATTTTCTATTGTGGGGTTTCATATGCTGAATAAGAAAAAAGAAAACTACAGAAATATTACATCAAAAATAATTTTAAAACTACCATTTTTCGGAGGATTAATCCGAAAAATATTCATCTCTAGGTTTTGTCAGTCATTGAGTTTGTTGCTATCTGCAAAAACACCTTTAGTTGTATCCTTAGAGTTAACACAAAAAATGATTGACTTTTATCCTATTGAATCAAGTTTAGTAAATGTGAAATCTGATATAATGAAAGGAGCTGCTTTAGGGGATAGTCTTTCAAAACACATTGTATACGATCATAAGTTAGTATCGATGGTTAAGGTAGCTGAGCAAATAAACAAGCTAGATGAGATGTTTGAAAAACTTACAGAGCAGTACAATGAAGAGATAGAGCATCAAACAAAAATGATTGGAGTGGTGTTGGAACCCTTAATAATCATGATTATAGGAGTGATAGTTGGGGTGATTATGATAGCGATGTATTCACCGATGTTTGATTTAAGTAAAATAATTGGTTAGCAATCGGTTAGCGATAAAAAAAAGTGATATTTTTGCGAACCTTCTCAGTGTATTAATGAATACTTTTCAAACTCAAGGGTAAGAAAAACAAATATTAAGAACATGGTAGCGTGTTAGCCATATAAAAAAAACTAATGAAAAATAAAGAGCAACAAAAACAGTATTTAAAAGCATATTCTTTAACAGAAATATTAATAGTATTGGCTATCATTGGTATTTTATTAATGATGGTATTACCCAATCAAACCTCTGTTGTAGCTCAAGCAAAAAGTATTGAAGCGCAAAAAATGTTGAATCATTTATATGGTTTACAGAAAAGTTATAATTATCGTTTTTCAAAATACAGTTCTTCTTTTGAGGAGTTAGGTTTTGAAAAAGAAGCTACAATAGACGAAGGTGGGCAAGCGGTTTATAAGATAGAAATTATAGATGCTTCAGTAAATTCATTTAAAGCTAGAGCAGTTTCTGTAAAAGATTTTGATGATGATGGTAATTTTAATACCTGGGAAATAGATCATCGTAAAATATTGACTGAACCTATAAAAGATTAAGTGGTGCTTTTAGTTATTAATAGTATACTAATTTGTACACTGTGCGCTGTGATTTTTCAAGATTTGAAATATAGAGCAATTCATGTTTTATTGCCAATACTTTTGTTATTAGGGGCAATAGTGCGTTTTTTTACTTTAGAACATCCTATTTCAGAATTACTGTTTACAATAGTTTTTTTAGGACTGGTTATGTTAGGATTGTTTCTTTATACAGCTGTAAAAGCAAAAAAAATCAGTAATCCAATTGATCGTTCTATTGGTTTAGGTGATGTTGTGTTTTTCGTAGCAATTATTCCGTTATTTTTCTCAACTACATATATTTTGTTTTTTAGTACAGGAATGTTATTTACAATAGCTTGCCATTTATTATTCACTAAAAATAAAGAAGCACATGTCCCTTTAGCTGGGTACTTGTCAATTTACTTAATACTATTATTTATTGTTGATTTTTTGATAGACAAAGAATTGTTTTATACCCATAACATCATTTGAATACTGTAACTGACATACAAATTTCTGTAGGGATACAGCAACTTATTAATGCTGACGTTGCGCAGCATTACAAGGTAATACCTTGTGAACAAACGGAAAATGGAATTTCATTTTATAGCCCTAAATCTAATACTGAAGATTTTAGTGATGAACTAGAAATGTTGTTAGGAGAGGCGGTACAATTAATTCCAGTAGCAGATGTAGTACTAGAGAAAGCATTAGCGGTCTATTATCGAAAAAATGATTATAAAACTGAAGAAGCTAGTGTAAACTTGAATAACGAGGATTTTTTAGAAAAACTAATCTTTGAGGCTAAAGCTATAGGAAGTAGTGATATACATTTTGAGGTGTATGAAGAAGAATCTAGAGTACGCTTGCGTATTGATGGTTTGCTGATAGAGAAATACCGTATAGAAAAAGACAACTATTTAGAGTTGGTTAATAAGGTTAAAATAAAAGCTAATCTTGATATTACTGAAAAAAGATTACCGCAAGATGGTAGAATAGATTACGACGATTTTGATATTCGTGTATCGATACTACCAACCTTACATGGCGAAAAAATAGTAATGCGTATTTTGGGGAAAGATGCGTCTAGTATTGACCTAGATCAATTAGGTTTTCAGCCAGAAGAAAAAGAAATTTATTTAGAAGGAGTAAAAAACACCAATGGTATTGTTCTGATTAGTGGCCCTACAGGATCAGGTAAAACAACCACTTTATATGCTACTTTAAAACTCTTAAATAACATAAAAACAAATATTGTTACTGTAGAGGATCCTATTGAATATACTTTAAAAGGAATTAATCAAGTACAATTAAAAGAGGATATTGGTTTAACATTTACAAGTGCGCTTCGTTCATTTTTACGTCAAGATCCGGATATTATTATGTTAGGGGAAATACGTGATGCTGAAACTGCTAAAATGGCAATTAGAGCTTCCTTAACGGGGCATTTAGTATTGTCTACCATACATACAAATTCAGCATTGGGTACGATATCAAGATTAGTTGATATGGGAGTCCCTTCGTTTTTAATTGCAGAGACGTTAAATGTGTCAGTAGCACAGCGCTTATTACGTAAATTATGCGCTTCATGTAAAGAGGAACATGATTTTGATATTAAGGATTTACCAAGGAACTTTAAGGCTCCTTTTACCGTAGAAAAACATTTTGTTGCAAAAGGATGCGATCAATGTCATTATACCGGTTACAAGGGGAGACGGGCAATTTATGAGGTTATACCAATAGATTATGAATTAGCAAATAGAATTAAAAAAGATGCTCAAAACTTAGAACATAATGGAGTAGAAAATATAGAACGATTGTCAGATAAAGCATATCAACTTTTTGCGAATGGAGAAACGGCATTAGAAGAAGTGTATGCAATACTGATTAACGGATAAAAGAAATGTATTTCCAAAATATTTGGAAGAAACTGAATAAGAATAGATGAAAAAAATACTAGTACTAATTTTACTTACTTGCATTGGCTGGTGTCAAGCACAACAAAACATAAAAGCGATAGAACAAAAGTTTAATGAACTGGCTATTGAACAACCTGGATTAGACGAAAGTATTATATCAGAAGTAACAGGGTTAAATTTATATTCTTTGTTAACATCTATTGCTATAGAACATAAATTAAATGTTGATGCTGATCCTAAATTAATTGAAGTTGTTGAATCTAACTATTACAACGTTCATGTAAAGGAAGCTTTTATTTTCTTAATCCAGAAACACGATTTGGAGGTTGAGTTTATCAATAAATTTATTGTATTTAAAAAGAGGATCCCAGTTGTAATACCAACGCAGAAGAAATTGCCTAAGGTGATTGATATAAGTTACCGTTCAGAAAATAAATTTTTATCTGTTAACTTAAAGAATGATTCTTTGCCAAGTGTGGCGGAAGCAATTACAAAAAAATCTGGTAAAAATATAATAGTATCTCCTAGGTTAAAAGATGTTAAAGTAACTGGGTATTTTCAAAATAGACCTTTTGAAGATATTTTGCATATGATTGGTCAATCAAATGGATTGCGGGTTACAAAAAATGAAAATGGCTCTTATTTCATAGAAAAAGATGAAACTCCTAAAAAAGGTAGTGGGGCCGCAAGTAATGCAAGAGGTGGTAGAAAGAAACCTAAAGGGAAACTTGGAGAAAAAGGGTTTTATGAAGTAACAGTTTCTGATCAAGGTTTTTTAAATATTAATGCATTTGACGCAACGGTTTCTGATGTGTTAATGGAGGCAGCAGAGAAGTTAAAATTAAATTATTATTTGTACAGCGTACCAAGTGATATTACTACAACATTAGTAGCGAATCAAATTACATTTGACGATTTATTGTCCACAGCTTTTAGAGGAAAAGACTATACATATGTAAGTGATGATAAAGGCTTTTATTTTATAGGGAAGCGTAATGAAGAAGGTTTGCGAGCAACAGAATTAATTCAGTTAGAAAACAGAACTATAGAAACGGTGTTGAAATCTATTCCTGGAGAATTACAGAAAGATTTAGAAGTTAAAGAATTTCCTGAGCTAAACGGTTTAATTGTGTCTGGTTCTAAACCTTTAATTAGTGAATTGCGTAGGTATATTCATTTAATAGATAAGGTAGTTCCGATGGTGCAATTGGAAGTAATTATTGTGCAGTATAATAAATCTCATGATGTGCAAACAGGAATGAAAGCAGGGTTAGATAATCAAGCAAGAACTACTTCTGGTGTGTTGTTTCCTACGGGAGATGTAAATTTAAATGCACAATCAGTAAACGGTTTGATTGATATGTTTAATGGTATAGTAGGTGGATTTAGTTTGGGAAAGGTTACTGAGCAATTTTATATGAATCTAAAATTTTTAGAAAATAATTCTATTGTTAAAATTGAATCTAAACCCAAAATAGCAACCTTAAGTGGTCATGATGCAACGCTTACTATTGGAGAGCAGGGTTATTATTTTGAGCAACAAAATAATATTATCCCTTTTGGGAATAGCAATCAGACAACCCAATCTGGTACATGGAAAAAAACAAATGCAGATTTGAGTGTCAATATAAAGCCTTTTGTTTCAAAAGATGAGCAAATTACATTAAAATTAGTTGTAACTAAAAATTCTTTTTTAGGAAGCGCTGGAGAAAACGCGCCACCGGGAATTGCTACTCAATCATTTGATTCTACTATACGTGTGAAAAGTAATGAAATGGTGTTGTTGGGAGGTTTAGACGAGTTAAATAAAGAGAACTCTGGTACAGGTGTGCCTTTATTATCTAGAGTTCCAGTATTGAAGTGGGTTTTTAGCGGAAGAGCAAAAAAGAAATCAAAATCTCAATTGCACATATTTATTAAACCAACGGTAACGTACTAAAATGTTACAGAAAATAAAAAACAGAATAGTTCAAGATAAAACAATCCAAGTTGTAGGAGTGCAATTTGGAAAGAAAACACGTTATCGTGTATTGAGACTAGATAATGCTAATAGTGAGCTTTTTGTAGTAGAGAAATCTAGTGGTCTTTCGTATGAAGAATTGAAAAATAAACTAGATAAAAAGCATCCTCTTGTATTGGTTTTTTCTGGTAAAGGGGTTTTGAATAAAAAAGTACAAAGAACTCCTGATTACAAATCAAAAGTATTATTAAATGTAAATACAAATGATTTCTTTTTCTATGAATATCAACAAAAAAAAGAAGTTTTTATTTCAGTTGCTAGGAAATCTATAATAAATGAACAGTTAGTGTTATTTGCTGAAGATTCATTCCTAATAGTAGATTATAGTATAGGCGCTTTTTCTTCTGTGCTGTTGAGGTCTTTTGTAAATAAAGAAGTTTTCACTTCAAATGATGTATTATTGAGTTTTGTTGGAGGTGAGTTAGATTCATTTTCTAAAAATGATGAAAATAGAACGGAATTGATTGGTGAACAACAATTATCATCGGCTGAAATGCCTTTGTTTGCTACGGGATTAAACTATTATTATCCCAATGAGCAATTGGAGTATGATATAAATTTTTTAGCAGAAAATAGACAAGAGAAAAACTTTAAGAAATATTTTGAGCTGACTGGTGGTCTTGTCTTGGGAAGTTTTTTTTTATTGCTGTTATTAAGTTATTTATTGTTGGGGTATTATAGTGATAAAAAAGTAGAAAACAATGTAAGCTTAGAAATGCTTAAAGATACGAGTAGTAAAATTACGGTATTGGAAAAAGAACGTGATGATAAAAGGGCAATTTTAAATGAATCAGGAGTGTTTACTTCTAATTTTTTGAGTTATTATATTAATGAATTGACTATTGATTTACCAAAAACAATTAGTTTGTCGGAATTTCTATTATTCCCAAATACTAGAAAGATAAAACAATCTGAAAAGGTTGTTTTTAAAACAAATACGATAACAATAAAAGGGATGTCGTCGTCAAATTCACATTTTAATAAATGGTATAAGGGCTTGAAAAAAATAAATTGGACGACTGAGATTGTTATAGTTACCTATAAAAAGAACAGACAAAATCAATATGATTTTGAAATAAAAATGATAATCCGATAAAATGTTTGAGAACTTAACATATAAACACAAGTTTTTAGCGATAATAGCAATTTCAATACTATTGGGTTTTGCTGCGTATAAGCGTTCGTTTAAGTTAACGTTGGATGTTTTTAGTGAGTATTGTGAACTAAATGAAAAATTAAATGAGATTAATTATTCATCATCAACAATACAAGACTTAGATACTGAGATTCGTTTTTTAGATAACCTATTGGGGCAGGAAAGTATGGAACCGGTATTGGTGCAACAAGAAATTTTAGATTTTGTTACTCATAAAAGTAATGCGATTACTGTTTTTGATTTAGCAGAAATGCATAAAGCTTCAGATAATGAATTTTTAATATATACCAATCAGTTAACTATTGAAGGTAATTTTGATGAGTTGTTGAAAATGGTTTATGAATTCGAAAAAGAATTCCCATATTCAAGAGTGGTCAATACAAGCTTTTTTAAAAAGAAAGATTTTAAAACAAGAAGAATAAAATTATACGCTAAAATAATATTTCAGAATTATGAAAAAAATATTTAAAAATAGAGGTTTAAAAATAAGTATTTCAATTGCATATCTGTTTTTGTTTGCAATGATAGGTTGTGATGATGTGCTTGAAGACGATATAACCGATAATAATATTACAGTTACTGCTCCATTAAATGACGATACGGTTGTGAGTAATGCTGTCACTTTTCAATGGAATGCTAATAGTGGTTCTAATGATTATAGAATACAAGTAAATGATGCTTCTAATGTTATGGTGTTAGATTCATTAGTGCCAACAAATTCATTCACATATCCATTATCTCCAGGAATGTATAGCTGGAGAGTTAGAGGAGAGAATTTTGCATACCAAACAGCATATACTTTTCCAG
>Ga0209292_1000996_pt1 | contig 35648 bp, 33 predicted proteins | sample GOMGulsemesocosm_2_FD_184634 | JGI IMG/M metagenome (GOLD analysis project Ga0209292, IMG submission 184634) | Methane-oxidizing microbial communities from mesocosms in the Gulf of Mexico - GOM9C Gulf of Mexico (SPAdes) (version 2) | ecosystem: Environmental > Aquatic > Marine > Cold seeps...
TGCGTGTGAATTAAAAAACTTCAACGTTCAAGATCACTTAGATCGTAAAGAAGCTAGAAAATTAGATCAATTTTCTCAGTATGCCATGGTTTCCACTGCGGAAGCTATGGCAGACTCTGGGATTGATTTAGAAAAGATCAATTTAAACAGAGCTGGAGTAATTTGGGGATCTGGTATTGGTGGATTAAAAACATTTCAAGATGAAGCTGCAAACTTTGCTGCTGGAGATGGAACACCAAGATACAACCCTTTCTTTATTCCAAAAATGATTGCTGATATTGTAGCTGGTCACATTTCTATCAAGTATGGATTTAGAGGACCAAACTATGTAACAGTTGCCGCTTGTGCATCTGCTACAAATGCAATGATTGATGCTTTTAACTTAATTCGTTTAGGTAAATCAGATATTATTATGTCTGGTGGATCTGAAGCTGCAGTTAATGAATCAGGTATCGGTGGCTTTAATGCCTTAAGAGCGCTATCTACTAGAAACGATTCTCCACAAACAGCTTCTAGACCTTTCGATAAAGAAAGAGAAGGTTTTGTTTTAGGTGAAGGTTCTGGTGCTATTATTTTAGAAGAATTAGAACACGCTAAAGCGCGTGGTGCTAAAATTTATGCTGAAGTTATAGGGTCTGGATTATCTGCTGATGCTTATCACATTACAGCACCACATCCAGAAGGGATTGGCGCAAAATTGGTAATGAAAGAAGCTTTAAAAGAAGCTGGTATTTCAACAGCTGATGTAGATTACATTAATGTACACGGAACTTCTACTCCGTTAGGAGACATTGCTGAAACTATTGCAATTAAGGACGTATTTGGAGAAGATGCTTATGATTTAAACATCTCATCTACAAAATCAATGACAGGTCACTTATTAGGTGCTGCAGGAGCAATTGAAGCAATAGCTTGTATTAAAGCAATTGAAAACAATATTATCCCTCCAACAATCAATCATTCGACTGTTGATCCTGAAATTGACTCAAAATTAAACTTGACACTTAACAAAGCTCAAGAGAAAGAAGTAAATATTGCCTTAACCAATACATTTGGATTTGGTGGTCATAACACTTCTATGATCTTCAGAGCTTATAATGATTAAGTATCTTGCTTAAATTCTTTAAAAAAAAGACTTCAAAACAAAATATTGAATTGAGTAGATTTCTACTCAAAACGTTAGGATACAGACCAAATAGTATTGAACTATTTGAAAAATCTTTCATGCACAAATCTCATAGTAATTCGATTGCTAATTTAGAGAGTAATGAAAGATTAGAATACTTAGGAGATCGGGTTCTTGATTTAATTGTTGCACAATACTTGTTTGAACGATTTCCACAAAAAGATGAAGGCGAATTAACGAAATTAAAGTCGAAAATTGTTAGTCGTAAAATGCTAGGAGCTATTGGTGAAAAAATGGGACTAATTAATCACATTAAGTATAGTTCTTCACGGTCAATTAACACCTCAACACTTGAAGGAAACGCATTTGAAGCATTAATTGGTGCGCTTTATATAGATTCAAATTTTGAAACTACACAAAAAGTTTTTATTGATTACATTCTAAGAAAACACATTGATGTTAATAAGGTGATACGTGAAAACGTTGATTTTAAAAGCACCATCTTAATTTGGTGTCAGAAAAACAAATTACCCATTGAATTTATATTAGCTGAAGAAGCTTCTAAACAAAATAATCACCAATACAAAGTGATTGTAAAGATCAATCACAAAGATTGGGGAATGGGTTCTGGTAAAAACAAAAAGGAAGCGGAACAAGCTGCATCAAAAGAAACTATTGAATTGATTGGTGCATAATTAATACGTTACAACACTCTTAAACTGCATTCCAGATCTTGCAACCACATCTAAATTAATTTGCTTACCATTTTCTAATGTTACTACCACTTTATTCTGACCTTTTTTAAGAGGAATTCTAGCATAGTAAATTTGATTAGGTAATGATTGCCAATTTCTAGTATCAGCCTTCTCCATTGCAAAATTTGCGATACCTAAAGCTAAACCAGCTGCCTCATTTTGTTTAGCCAAAGCTAATTCAGCTACTTTTTTTACAACCAACCGCGTTAAACGTTTACCCAATTCCTTTAAATAATCTTCACGCTCCATTTGATATGCTAACTGCTCTATATCTTCTCCCATATTAAAATAATACGGTTTGTCGTTAACACTTAAACTTGCCTGGTGGTTGTACTGAGGTCTGGATTCAAAATAAGCACTGGCAATTCGCAACAAGCCAATGTCAGATGGATTAAACTCCTTATCCTCATTACTGAAGTCATACGTTACTGGAATTAGCATGGTGTTATTTTGATCTGAAAAAAAATACATTCCTTTTTTATCACCTTTGACCATGGTGAAAAAAATATTTTTCTCGCGCTTAATTGGCGCTAACCCATTTTCCCAAAACAAAATAAGCTCACCACCCTCTCCTTTAGTAGAAGTCATAATATCACTTCCTACACTATAATTAATACCTGTAAGTCTTGCAGTTCTATTTACATCCGAAACTAAAGTAGGAGGCATTTTATCTTTAAAAACTTTTGATTTTTGATAATATTCATATGCATTTCTATACGTAATAAATGCATTATTAAAATCATTATCTGCTTCATAAATCATTCCCATTAATATTAATCCAAAAGGATCCTGGGCATATTTTCTATCCTTACCTTTTTTCTCTATAAATAAAGCCTGCTCTTTCAAATTTAACTTTCGTGCTTCTACTACAGCTTCATCCATATTACCTAGCTGAAGATAATTTAATGCTTTGTAATAATGAATTACAATCTTTTCATTTGCATTAGCTCTATAGGTTTGCATATTAGGGTTAACAACCGTTGAAATTAAGAAATCTACTGCAGCACCGTTCACTTCCATTAATTCATCTGCCTTATTAAAATGGTAATTAGAGGTATCAAAATCATTATCCAAATGATAAATTTTACCCATCTCTAAATGGTAAAGTAATGCATTTCTTTTCTTTTTTAAAAACCTGTTATACTTAACTGACTTTTTAGCTTTTGAATAATCGTGTACTAAAAGCGCACTCTCAATTTTTTTGGCCTTATCATAATATGTTGCACAAGATTGTAACAGTGCTAAAAAAAGCAATGCACTACTTAAATATTTAAGCTTATGGAACATATTTGTATTTTAAAAAAGTCGGAAACATTTTCAGCGCCCGACTTTTATTGAATTATTAATGAAAACCCTTGAAAAAGGTTGGGATTAATTTTTTACGTATTTTTTAATCTTCTTTTCACCTATCCAAACTACTTCACTCGTTTGTAAATGAGTTAGCTCTAAATTCACTTGGTAATACACTACCTTTTTTCTATTATAAGCATCAACTATTGTCGTGATGTCACCTTGAACCATAAAGTCTGCACCAACCTCTAAACCGAATTTTTTCATAGTACTTACAGACGAGTTAGTTTGTTGATCAGCACGTTCACCTCTAATTTGTTCACGTTTATCACCACCCTGAACCAATCTAATTTTCTGAGATTGAATAAAAGAACGTTCAATGTTTTTCATAAACGTTTCTGCTTCTATATGTTCATGACTTTTATTTTTGACGAATCCCACAATAACTACGGGTTTTCTCTGATTCTTCTTCTTGAATTGATTTAACCAAATTTCACCTAAAATTTGTTCAGTTAACGTCTCAGCCGTCATTCTCGAATCGGCATCATTCCACTTCCCACTAATATCCATTGTACTATCAGTGTCTACTCTACTTACAGTATGACAACTCTGCATACCAATTGCTAATGCACCTATTAATGCAATGTTTAAAAATATCTTTTTCATAATGATTGTTTTATTTGAATAAATAATATAAAGTAGTACCTAATACAGCAGTTGTTAGTAAAGTGCTACCCCAATTTGATCCGGAATTAGAATAGTTGTTCCCACCGAAGTAACCATTATTACAACTATTATTATTGTATCCGTTACTATAATACCCATTAGTGTTATAGCCGTTATTGTAATAACCATTGTTATAATGTCCTCTATGGTGATTAGAAGAGTAACATACTCTATTTCTTTGATTTCTAATCATTCTAATTTCATGACGCCTTTGAATACGTGCCTTTTTTTCTTTTAACTTGTTTTCTGTCCAATCAAATGCTTCATAAGTTTCTTGAATCGTTTCACCATGATCTTTAGTTAGCTCATCTTTTTTCTCATCATATTTAGCTTGGCTTTCTGCATAATTAGGGTTCTGATCAGGATTCTGAGCCATAACATTAGTCCCTAATAAGAAAATGAAAATCGCGATACTATTTATTAAAGTTTTCATAATTGTTAATTTTAATGTTAAAGTTACAAAACTTGTGCCAAAAAAACGAATCTACATTATTCTATTTTTTTGTGTCAATATAAAACGGTTTAGACACTTTAACCAAAACCAACACAAGTCGATATCTATAGTAAATAAAGCATAACTTACACCAAATTCGTAAGTCTAAAATTAAATTCAACAGAAATAAAACAAATAATTTTAGCGATTTACAACTTATTACACGTGTTAATTATTACTAAAAAAAATATGATTCGCTTATTTTTTTGATATTTTTGAATCGTGAAATATATATTACTCCTATCCATATTAACATTAAACACATTTATTTCAATAAGTCAATCTGACTCTATTGTCGTAGAACAAAATTATAGCGATTCGTTAATTACTATAACTGGTAAAGTAATTGACACTACAAAATTTGTTTCTTTCTACAATGTCATGATCGTAAACAAAACAGCTGGTAAAGGAATTTTTGGCAGTTATGACGGTACATTTAAAATTACGGTTAAAAAATCTGATTTAGTAGGTCTATCAGTTACAGGCTACAAAACGCAATATTTGTCTTTCAAAAATAAACCGTACAAAAAAAAACATGAGGTAACCATTTACCTAGACCTAAACTCATTTATTGCAGAAAAAGTGGAAGTTACACCTTATAAAACCTTAGAAGAGCTTCAAAAAGAACGGGCGCTAATCGCTAAAAGAGAAGTTCCTACCGTTACAGTGTCTAATGCTTTTTCTAGCCCAATAACAGCTTTATATATCGCCTTTAGTAAACGTGAAAAAACCAAACGTTTAATTGCCGAAATGGAATATGAAGATCAAAAAAGAAACGTAGTAAAGGAAATACTACGTTTATATGTACATAATGATATTATAGACTTGGAAGATGAAGAATTTGATGCCTTCATCTTATTCTTAAATTTAAATGATCACTTTTTAAAGACTGCAAAAGACTATGACTTGATCACTTATATAAAGTACAAATATGAACACTACTCAAAAATAAATGGGGAAGGCTATTAGACCAATCTAACTAAACCTTAATTTCGTTAACATTTTTCACAAACCTAATTGATTTACTCTCTATACGACTCGCTAAATATTCTTGTTCAAACTGACCCTTAGTTGGAATTAATATAGCCTTCTTATTTAACGCACTCAATTCCATCAATGTTGTATATCCAGATTTTGATATAACAACTTTAGATTCATTCAATAAAACATTCATTTCTACTGTTGACGTATCATAGAAGTAATCAACGTGTTTAAAATACTTACCTGATTTAGCTGTACTGACAATTGCATACCTCAATTTCGAATTACATACTAGCGATTCTATTTCACTTAAAAAAACAGAATTTTCTGGAACTGGCCCACTAACAATAACCAAATAGTCATATTTTATAGTTGTTTGATTCATTTTAAACCTTGACAACACACCTATAAAAGTAAATGGAATCATTAAATTAGATGGATTAGATAACTGTCCAGCCAGGTTTAGAATCTCATCATCTACAATCCATACGCTATCAAATTTATTTATTAAACCAATAAGTACCTTATTAACTATTCGTTTAAATTTAGGCAACTGAAGATTTAATTGATGCCCTATGAAAATAGATTCAACATTAGGATCTCTAAATCCATATCTATTATCAGATAAAATTAAATCAATAGAATACTTTGCAATTACATTCTTAACAAAATCACCTTCACTCCTAATCGCCGTATTGATTTTAAACCCTTGCTGTATTACTTGAAGATAGGTACTTTTCTTAGAACATAATTTAATATTATACCCCTCCAAAAACTCAATCTGAATAGTTGGAAACTCTTTTGTAATAAATTTAATTTGCTCACTATTGCCAGCGAAAACAACTACATTATTCGCTTCTATTAAAGATTCAATTATTGAAACAACTCTAGTTGTATGACCAAACCCCCAATCTAATGGAGAAATAAGAATTCTTTTATTTGAAAAGCCTGGTATAGTCATACTCGAAAAACCTACTTACGTAATTCAAATTCTTGAACATCAACAACCGAATAAATACCTTGAGCAATTTCTTCAATCATAGCCTTAATATCATCACTTGATAGCACTCTTGAATCAAATTGTACCGTTGAATAATCAGAAGTTCGTTCAGTATCAAAATCCATTTCGAAACTTGTCACACCTTTCATTCTGTTCACCTTATTTCTTATTGTCGTTACACAACCCATTTCACAGGTCATTCCTTCAATTTCGATTTTAATCTCTACATCCGCCGTAATATCTTTTTTGGCAATTTCAACCAACTCAGCCTCACTAACAACATTAGCATTTTCAACGTCACATGAAAATAAAATTAACGGCAATATAAATAGTAACTTCTTCATTATCTTTTTCTAACAAATATACACAATAAATAAAAATTAAACACAATTCAAAAAAGCGAAATATCAAAGTAAAATTGCGAATTGAATAAAATAAATTTTTAGCTTTGCATACATTAAATTTGAAATATGAAAAAAGTATTAGTTATTGGGGCTTCTGGTCAAATTGGAACAGAATTAGTTTTAGAATTAAGAAACAGATTCGGTAATGAATCAGTTGTTGCAGCCGATATAAAAGAACCTAATCAAAATATTTTAGACACTGGCGCCTTTGAAACGTTAGATATTTTAAATAAAGAAATGTTAAGCTCTGTTATTAACAAACATGGCATTACCGAAGTTTATTTATTAGCAGCTTTATTATCAGCTACCGCTGAACAACATCCAGATTTCGCTTGGAAATTAAATATGGAGGGTTTATTCAATATTTTGGATTTAGCAAAGGAAGGAACAATCAAAAAAATATTTTGGCCTAGTTCAATTGCTGTATTTGGACCCACAACACCTAGAGAAAACACACCTCAGTATACAGTAATGGAACCAACAACAGTTTATGGAATCAGTAAATTAGCAGGAGAAAGATGGTGTGAGTATTACTTTAATAATTACGGTGTTGATGTCAGAAGCATCAGATACCCAGGTTTAATATCGTATACATCATTACCAGGAGGAGGAACAACTGATTATGCCGTTGATATTTTCTACTCAGCTAAAAAAGGTGAAGATTTTAATTGTTTCCTAGATAAAGATACATCATTACCAATGATGTATATGCAAGATGCTATTAGAGCTACAATTGACTTAATGGAAGCACCAAAAGAATCTGTTAAAATTAGATCAAGCTATAATATTTCAGGTATTTCATTTACTCCAGAAGATATATATAACACAATACAATCAATTATACCGTCATTTAAAATTGAATATAATCCAGATTTTAGACAAAAAATCGCTAATTCTTGGCCTAAAAGCATTGATGATCAACACGCTAACACTGACTGGGGTTGGAATTCAGAGTTTAATCTTGATAAAACAGTCAAGATTATGCTTGAAAATATCCGTTTATCCTAAAAAAATCACCTTTCGTAAATCACAGCCGAATATTTTGCAAACTCATCCTATAAAAAGACAACTTTATCTAATAAATTTTTTTTATTCAATAATAATATCTAAATTGTGTCTGTATTAAAAATTCAGCTATGAGAACCTTTTTACTTTTAACAATTTTATTTTTTTCCTCATTTATATATGCTTCTGACATTTCTGTGGATGCTACAGACAATTACATTGAGCAGGAAGAAGAACCAAAGAATTATACTGACATTGACGGAAAAAAGCAAGGTCTTTGGATCTTTTTTGGAAGAGATAAACCTGAAAAGGGATATCCTGAAGAAGGTAAAATTGAAGAAGGGCCATTTTTAGATAATCATAAAAATGGAATCTGGACAAAATACCACAAAGACGGAATCACACCTAGATTAGTTGGTAATTACATTCATGGTAGAGCGAAAGGAGAATACACAAAAACTTTTGAAAACGGTCAAGTGAAAGAAATCGGAACTCGTGGAAATAAAAAAATGACTGGAGTTTTAAAAAGATATTTTGAAGACGGTACCGTTTCACAAGAGAAAAATTTCAATGCACAAGGGAAAGAAGACGGAATACAAAAGATGTATCATCCAAATGGTCAAGTTTGGTTAGAATACGAAACTAAAAACGGTGTGAAAACTGGAAAACAAACAAGATATACTGAAACTGGAGAGGTAAAACAAGTTATTACTTTTGCTGAAGACGGAACCATAGCGAGTAAAGAAGAAAAAGAAATTAAAGAACCAGAAATAGTTATAAAAGAAACTGGTGGCAATGGTCCAACTGGTGTAGGTAAAGATACAAATGGTAAACCGTTTGAAAAAAATGGGTTTAACAAAACTTACAATGCTGATAAGGAATTAGAAATGGACGGTAAGTTTAAAAACAGTAGACTTTGGGATGGTAAATTATACAAATATGATTCTGATGGGATTTTATTAAAAATTGAAATCTGGAAATTAGGTAAATACCATTCAGAAGGACAATTATAAACTACACTATTTATTAAAGTATTAAAAAAACAACTCAAAATCTGAGTTGTTTTTTTTGTTTAATCCGAAGCAAATAATAATTTGTATATTTGTTTTATATAAAACACAACATAATGAACGATCAAAAAGACAACCAAATAAACATAGAATTATCTGAAGAAATGGCAGGAGGAATCTATTCAAACCTCTCAGTAATTACTCATTCACAAAGCGAATTTATTGTTGACTTTGTACAAATGATGCCAGGTGTACCTAAAGCAAAAGTTAAGTCTAGAATAATTTTAACACCTGACAACGCAAAAAAATTAATGCAAGCCTTAGCAGATAATGTGAAAAAATTTGAACAAGTAAATGGTCCAATTAAATCTTCTGGCAATCAAACACCTATCCCAATGAATTTTGGAGGTCCTGTTGGAGAAGCATAGTTCAATTAGACGCAAGAATTTAGACACAAGAACCAAGCCTTCAGTTAATAAGTCTTGGTTCTTTAATTTTACCTATTACAAAAATAATATATACACATTTAATCTTTTTATCTAGTATCTTATAAAACACTAGTAAATACATTATATTTGTGAAAAAAATTAAAAATGGCAGCTCAAGAAGATAGATTAAAAGACATTATTGGCCACGCAAAAGAATTTGGATTTGTATTTCCAAGTAGTGAGATTTATGATGGATTAAGTGCTACTTACGACTACGGTCAATTAGGCTCTGAACTTAAAAATAACATTAAAAGTTATTGGTGGAAATCTATGGTACAAATGCACGAAAATATTGTAGGACTTGATGCTGCAATTTTCATGCACCCTGAAACTTGGAAAGCAAGTGGACACGTAGATGCCTTTAATGATCCATTAGTTGATAATAAAGATTCTAACAAGAGATATAGAGCTGATGTATTAATTGAAGATCATATTGAAAAAATTAGAGCTAAAATTAATAAAGATATTGCCAAAGGTGTTAAACGTTTTGGTGATGATTTTAATGAAACTGAATTTAGAGCAACTAATCCTAATGTATTACGCAGAGAAACTGAAATCAAAGGGATTGAAGATAGAATGCGTGATGGTTTAAACAATGAAGATTTAGATGCCATTAAAGTTTTAATTGAAGATTTGAAGATTACTTGCCCAATAAGCGGTTCTGCAAACTGGACAGATGTTAAACAATTTAACTTAATGTTTTCTACTGAATTAGGTTCAGTATCTGGAGAGTCAGCTAAAATATACTTAAGACCAGAAACGGCTCAAGGAATTTTTGTAAATTATTTAAATGTTCAAAAGTCTGGATCAATGAAAATTCCTTTTGGAATTGCTCAAATTGGTAAAGCCTTCAGAAACGAGATTGTTGCAAGACAATTTATTTTTAGAATGCGTGAGTTTGAACAAATGGAAATGCAATTTTTTGTACGTCCAGGTGAGGAAATGAAATGGTATCAGTACTGGAAGGATTATAGAATGAAGTGGCACAAATCTTTAGGTTTTACTGAAACTGACTACAGGTCTCACGATCATATTAAATTAGCACATTATGCTAATGCTGCTGCTGATATTGAATTTAACTTCCCCTTTGGATTTAAAGAATTAGAGGGGATTCATTCGAGAACCGATTTTGATTTGAAACAACATGAAGCGCATTCAGGTAAGAAATTAAGATACTTTGACCCTGAAACTAATGAATCATATGTCCCTTTCGTAGTAGAGACTTCTGTTGGTTTAGATAGAATGTTTTTATCTGTTTTATCATCATCTTACAAAGTTGAAAAATTAGAAGATGGTTCAGAAAGAACTATTATGGCGATCCCAGCTCCATTAGCACCTTACAAAGTAGCTATTTTACCATTAACAAAAAAGGATGGTTTACCAGAAAAAGCAAGAGAAATAATGGCTAAACTACAATTAGATTTTAACTGTGTATATGATGAAAAGGGACAAGTTGGAAAAAGATACAGAAAGCAAGATGTTATTGGAACACCTTTAGCTATCACTATTGATTATGAGACATTGGAAGACAATATGGTAACAATTAGAGATAGAGACACAATGAAACAAGAACGTGTAGCTATTTCTGATTTATTTTCTATTATTGATACTAAAGTTAATATGAGAACATTGTTAGTCTAACTATTAAATATTACAACATAGAATAACATCTATTTTTGTATACCTTAATCCCTTCTTATTTAAAAGAAGGTTTTTTTGTGGCACAAAACATTAATGAGCTAGAAACACTTAACTCATACGTATTCAAATTAAACCTAAGTTTAGCTCATCTTAAAAATTGATGAGCTATAATTTTGTATGTAAAATTGTACTGCTATTTCAAAAAACATTTGGTCTCAGTTTAAAAAATTAAAAAAAAATTAGCTATGTTTGTTCAGCTAGGATAATCGAAATGACTTATAATCATTTTCATTCCATCTAACATTATTTGATTTGGATATAACTTTTAAAGTAAATTATACCTTTTACTAATAAAACAAAAACATGACAGAAATTACAGAAATTACAGAAATTACAAAATCCATTTCAAAATGGAATGAAATTGGAAGTAAAGAACAAGTAGAATTTTTAAAACAAGGAAACAATTTTAATATCACTAGATCTCAATACGAATCTCTTTTAAAGGATGATGGAAATGCATTAATACACATATATGTGGGTGTAAATGAGCTTAATAATCTTGAATTCTATTTAATTAATTCAGAACGAGATGCTAATAAAAATTATTCAAATATTATAATATGCGATTATAATTATGGTTTAGATAATAACGAGAAAATTCCAAATATTACTGAAGTAAGGAAGGATAATATAACTCTTTTACAAGGCCTAGAAAGAATGTTTAGATTTCAAATGGAATTTCCAAATTGGGTAAATTCTAGAGACGATAGTAATCCTTCTCTACAACCTATGTTTAGAGCATTTAATTTAAATTTTAACGACCTTAACTTCTTATTTTCTGATCAAAAGAGTCAAAGTGTAATGGCTTGTTTCGGAATGCGAAGCTATGAAAACAAAAATGGTTTCCCTTTCACTAATTCTCCTGAATTAATTATTTGGAACAAAGACTTTACAAGTGCTAATTTACTTGCAGATGTAGTTTTACCATGTCCACCATTTTATCCAAGTAAATCAAAATATACTTTGTTATAACCACATGAAAGAATTTATTGTAACCTTTTCATGGTTAAGCCCAATACTATTAGTTTTGGGCTTGACTTTAGGTTTGACTAAACTGAACAAATTAAAAGGTGAAAACCAGTTAATTATTATATTTTTTCTGGCTGAATTAATAATTGATTTACTTTCTCGGTATTATAGAGAATTATCAGTTGCTGGTAATAACTTGGTGTTTTTTCAAATAAATTCTCTATTCGAATTAGTATTCTTTTCGTTGTTTCTTAATCAATTTCTTAATCTAAAAAGGCGGTTACTTACTCAAGTTCTGTTTGTTATTATTGCGCTAATTCAAATTTATCAAATCTTATTTGTAGATACCAGTACCTTTTATTCTTTTGAACTTTATGGGAAATTTCTAACAGGTTTATATATTATCGTTTTATGTATTATGCATTTTATTAACCTTATTAAGAAAGATGCAATTTCTGAAGTTAACTCAAAATTAAACTTAATCATTGTTATCTCTATTTGGGCGTTAATAGATTTATTCATTTCACTTATTGTCAATTATTTGATTAATGGTCAACTAAAATATATTATGTACTTTTGGGTACTTAGAATGTTCGCTTACTTAATGCTTTATAGTCACTTCATTTTTAAAATATGGAAAACTGGAAGAATGAAGAGACTGTAGTACTTTGGTTAGTGATTGCGTTTGCATTTGTACTATCTTTCTTCATTATAGTCATATTTGGTTTCAAATTTTTTATAAAAAAAAGAATTGAACATTATAAAAAAATCAATGAACTTGAAATGAAAAACCAACGAAGTATGTTGATTAATTCTGTTGAAATTCAAGAAAAGGAAAGAAAACGCTTTGCCTTTGATTTACACGATAGTTTAATAACACAACTTAACGTTTTCATGATACAATATTATGAAAGTTTGGATAGTGAAGCAAATAATAAAATTAAATCCATTATCACATTGGCAAGAAATATTTCTCATGATTTACATCCCCCATTAATTGAGGAAAGTACCATGGCAGATTTAATTCAAGATTTAATTCTATCTGTGGAAAAGAGAATAAAATTCTTTTTTCACACTAATAATTTAGGATCTTTAAACTTAACCGTTGAAAAAAAATTACATTTATATAGACTGTTACAAGAACTAATACAAAATACTATTAAACATTCCCAATCCACTACAGGGCAAATAATATTCCATAACCGTTCAAGTTATCTTGCCATAATATTTGAAGATTTTGGAGTCGGATTTGAGAAAGAATTAGTAAAAAGTAATGGTATTGGAATGAAAAGTATTTCATTACGAGTAAAGCTATTAAATGGGCAATATAAATTAAAATCTCAACTAAATAAAGGCAGCCGCTATATATTTTTAATACCAAAAATCTAACAACATGATAAAAATAGCATTACTTGATGATGAAGTTTTGATAACAAACCTACTTCACAACGATTTTAACAAAGAATCAGATTTCAATGTTGTTTTAGCAAGTAACAACTCAACAGATTTTTTTAATTTTATAAAAAATAAATCTAATACGATTGATATTGCTATTATAGATTTAAAGCTTAATGAAGAAAGCGGTGTTGATGTGGCTGTAAAGCTAAAATCGATATGTCCTGAAATAAGGATTATTATTTTGTCGTCTAACTATAAGCTTTCTTTTTTCGGTTTCATGTTAAAAAAAGGAATAGATGCATTTTTACCAAAAGAACTTATTCCACCAGAAATAAAAGAGATTATTCGACATGTTGTAAGGCATGGTCATTATCATTCACCTGAACAGGTAAATATTTTAAAGACACAAATTAAAAACATAATCCCCCAACCTAGTATTTCATTAGACCCTTTGTCTGAAAGAGAGAAAGAAGTGTTATTATGTATTTGTAAGCAATTATCTGCAAAAGAAACAGCTGACAAACTATTTCTATCACCTAAAACGATAGAAGGTCATAAAAGTCGATTAATACAAAAAACTGGAGCAAAAAACAGTGCAGGATTAGTTGTCTACGCTTTAAAACATAATTTATTTGATTCCATTGAGTTAGGTAATTTCTAATTTACCATTACACTTTTTTAATTGTAATTGATTTCATTTAAGATTTATCGAATTTAGATTTCATCTCATATACATAGATTCTTCTTTCTTTAAGTATTTCTCTCCCTGTTATAATTACAGAGGGATTCACTCTGTGCGTAATTATTTATTTCATCCAACTTTATCGTAAGTAAAATAACATACTATATATAATTTAAAATCGAAAAGAAAAGTTCGTAGGAAATTATATAAAACAAATGTAGAAATCAACATCTTTTCTTCAACTACCACATCAGATTCACAAGTACTAAATGATACCTCTACTGGTGCTTCTGAAGAGAATATTGCTAATTTTACATGGAATGTAACTTTGCGTTAAATCGGAAATATGACTGGAACAACACAACTAAAAACAGAAGTAATAATTCTAATTATTTTATGGCACATTCTCAAATCCTTTCAGTGATACAGTTTTGAATGTGAAACTGAACCAAAAGTTAGTGGAGCTAATACAATCGGTCTTGAATTTGATATGATAACTTCTTTAAAGATACTCCAGCTTGGCAACAAGCAATAAGTAAACTTAAAAAAAAAGATACTTAAGCTTATAAATTCAGAAACCTCTTCATTTAATTGTGAAGAATTTTTAATTAGATTGAGTTCAAGTAGAACTCCAATATTAAACAAAATATCAAAATATTTAATCATTTATTCTCTGTATATTTGTCTTAAAATTAACAAAAAACTAAACTATGAAAAAAATTTACACATTATTATCAATCTGTTTTACTACAGTATTTTCATTTGGACAAGTTGGCGCAGTGGCTCCAGATTTTACTCAAACTGACTTGAATGGAACCTCTCACACTTTATATGATTATTTAAATGCGGGAAAAGTTGTAATAGTAGATATGTCTGCTACATGGTGTGGACCATGTTGGGGATTTCATCAAGCTCATTATTTAGAAGACTTATATACTGAATTTGGACCTGATGGAACAAATGAAGTGGTTATAATTTTCTATGAAGATGATGTTAACACTACATTAGCTGATTTAGAAGGTACAACAGGTGGAACTATGGGTGATTGGATTACAGGAGTAACGTATCCAATTATAAATGCAACAGCTGCTTTACCAGGAGAATATGGTACTGGATATCCAACTGTCAGTGTAATATGTCCTACAGATAAAAAAATCAAATCAAATTTAACCGCATTTGGTAACCTTGCTGATATGAAAGCAAATGTTCAAGGAATAATAAATGATTGTTCTTCTTTAGGAACAGAAGAAGAAATTATTTCAGAATTTTCTATTTATCCAAACCCTGTAACTAGTGTTTCAACAATAAACATTCAAGCAGTAACTACAGAATTAGCAACATTAAATGTTTACAACCTGGCAGGACAATTAGTTTTATCAACTCAATCTAACTTAGTTTCAGGTACAAACTCAATTAAATTAGACATGTCTTTGTTAGAAACTGGCTCTTACATATTAAGTATTGACAGAGATAACACTGAAAGTATCGTTCAAAAAGTGAACAAGATATAATTATCAATTTTATTTATTTTAAAAAACCTCTTTACTTAACTGTGAAGAGGTTTTTTTATTAAAATGTATGTCCCGTCCTGAAATAGCGATACACTAAATTACAAGTGTAATGAAAACATCAGAAAACAAGCGATATGTAAAGCGTAAATAAAAAGATTACTTGATTTCTTTTAAACTACAAATTACACAGGGAAAATCAATTATTCGAGAATATTTAAGAAAATATGGTAACTTTAACTGGTAAAACTAATCACATCAAACAATACCAAAAATACTTGAACAAAAGATACTTGAACGTGAATCGAAAGTAAAGCTTCATGAAAAACAAAAAATTAGAGCTGAGTACCTTGCTGAACTCTGATAAAAAGGATATTATTTTGATATGCTTATAGGTATGCAAAAAAAAGTATGATATTCAAATAAGAAAAGCTACAACCCCTTCTTATTGTCATCTTTAAAGAAGAACACAAAGAAACAGTAATTTCATACTGTGATGTTCCGAGTAAATAGACAAGTTTACTATAGATCAATTCAGTACAAACAAACTGTTGTACAAAAGCGTATTATTTTAGTTAAAGGGATTCCTATGAGGACACCCAGATTGGGAGGAAGGAAATTATACTATTTTTTTAGCAATGAGTTGTTACTCTTAAAGCTAGGGCGTGATAAGAGCTAATCACATGTGATAGTACCTAAGAGAAGTTATCATATAACTACAGAACACTTTACAAATCTAATCAATGCCAAGTTTAAAACTAAAAACCATCATTAACGCAGATATTCAAATCGTATTTGACTTATCTAGGAGTATTGATTTACATAAAATTTCTACTAAACATACCAATGAGGAAGCAATAGCTGGAAAAACGAATGGCTTAATTGAATTGGGAGAACAGGTGACTTGGCGAGCTAAACATTTTGGCGTGTATCAAAACTTGACCTCTAAAATAACAAACTATAAAAGCCCTAGTTATTTTACAGATGAAATGGTAACCGGTGCTTTCAATTCATTTAAACATGAGCATCATTTTGAACGTGTAAATAAACAAACGGTAATGACCGATTATTTTGAATATATTTCTCCATTTGGAGTTTTTGGAAAACTGGCAGATGCTTTATTCTTGAAGAAATATATGCTCAATTTACTGGATAAACGAAACCAAACGATTAAAGAATTTGCAGAATCTGATAAGTGGAAAATAGTACTAAATAAATAACACTATGAATTTTAGAAAAGCAACACTAAAAGATCTATCCGCTATTATAGAAATGCTAGCAGATGATGAATTGGGTCAACAAAGGGAAAACTTTCAAACACCTTTACCTCAGCACTACTTAACAGCATTTAAAGATATAACTAGAGATGAGAATCAAGAGTTAATAGTCGTTGAAAATGAGGATTTAGAACTTATTGGAACACTTCAATTATCATTTATTCAATATTTAACCTATCGTGGTGGAATTAGAGCGCAAATAGAAGCCGTAAGAATTAGAAAAGATAAAAGAGGACTTGGCTATTGGCAAAACTATGTTTAACTGGGCTATAAATAGAGCTAAAGAGAGAAACACACACGTATTACAGCTCACAACAGACAAAAAAAGACCAGAAGCCATTCAATTCTATACTGATTTAGGTTTCAAACCTTCTCATGAAGGAATGAAAATGCACTTGGATTGAAAAATTTCGTTACTAATTCTTATCTTGTCGAACCAAACTTTTTTATAAAACTAAAGGATTGGCAGATACAAGAATGAAACTGACTGCTAAACAATGGATGGGTATTGCTGTTATTTCCTTTTGCATTATGGCAATTGGGGTTAAGGAAATGAGCTCTGAAATCAATTCATTTCAAATCATATTCTTCCGTTCTATAATAGGTTTAGCTACTCTGTTGATTTTCTTTAAAACTAAATTATCCAAACCGTCTTTTATAATAATACGCGAGCACTTATTTAGAAATGTGTTTCATTTAATGGGTCAATATGGGTGGATTATGGGAATTATTTATTTACCCTTAGCTGAAGTCACGGCCATTGAATTTTCGGTGCCCATTTGGATTTTGATAATTGCTTTTTTATTTCTTAAAGAGAAATTAACTTTTTCAAAGTTAATTAGTATTTCACTTGGTTTTGTAGGTGTTCTTTTTATACTTAGGCCCGGTTTCGGAATCATTAGTACCAATTCAATTATTGTATTACTCTCAGCCATTAGTTACGCCATTGCACATACGTCAACAAAAAAATTAACAATACTCTATTCTCCTTTAGACATTGTTTTTATTATGTGTTTAATTCAAATTCCGATATCATTTTGTTTTACCTTAAATAATTGGGCTACACCTAATTTAAATGATTCATTTTGGTTAGTCATTGTTGGGGTTTCAGCTACCACTGCACATTTCACTATGGCTAAAGCAATGAAAACAGATGACATCAGCTCTATTATTTCATTAGATTATTTTAGGCTCCCTATTTTAATTCTAGCCGGTATTTTGTTTTATAATGAAGATTTTAAATCTGTCTATTTAATTGGTGGAACACTTATTTTTATTGGAAATTTAGTCACTAAAAAAACAACATGATAGAAAGACAATTAACATCTATTGATGATTTAACACTACTTATCAAAGCAAATGGAATTAATACTTGGAAAAATTTGATGGAACATATTCAAACTTTACCGTATGGACGTAATGCTAATCGAAATGATTTAAGTTTAGTTATTTCGGAACAGAAAGGAAGTTGTAGTTCAAAACATGCTCTTTTACAAAAAGTAGCTGATTTAAACTCTATCCCAAACATCAGTCTCATACTTGGTATTTACAAAATGAATGAGAATAATACACCTAAAATAGGAAATGCATTATCTGAACATTCAATTGACTATATTCCTGAAGCACATTGCTATTTAAAAATTAACGGAAAAAGAACAGACATTACTACGCTAAACAGTAATTTTGAAACGCTAGAAAAAGATATAATTATTGAATTAGAAATTGAACCCCAACAGGTCACTGAATTTAAAGTAAACTATCATCAAGAATTCTTAAAACAATGGATAATGGATGAGAATACTCCGATAGATTTTGAAACTATTTGGACCATTAGAGAGCAATGTATTGCCAATTTATCCACTCCTAAATCTAGATAAAATATTAACTTTACTAAATGAAATTGCACCTTTTACTCTTATTTTCAGTTTTTGTTTTTCCGCTTGTAGAACAAGACACATCCAGTGTCTATTTATTTGTAGGTAGTTATACCAATTCAGAATTAGGGGAAGGTATAACCGTTTACCAATTTAACGAATTAGATGGTACGTTAACAGAAGTGCAAAAGGAAGGGAATCTCATTAATCCATCTTTTCTAACACTATCTCCAAACCAACACTATTTGTACGCTTGTACCGATACAAAATTAGATTCTGATGGAACAGTTAGCAGTTTTAAAATCGATTCTACATCAGGTGAACTAACATTTTTAAACAAACAAACTACTGGGGGTAGAAATCCAGTTCACTTAACTGTTGACCAAACTAACACCTATGTGGTTAGCGCGAATTATACGGATGCTGGAATTTCTGTTTTTAAATGCAACCCAGATGGTAGTATTAATCCATTGACACAATTAATTGAGTTTAATGGAAACAGTATTAACCAAGCCAGACAAAAAGCAGCACATATCCATTCATGTAATTTTAGTCCTGATAACACCTATCTATTCGCTCCAGATTTAGGTTCAGATTTGATTCGTACAATTTCATTTAGCAACGGTTCTTTTACGGTAATAGATAGTTTAACAATTTCAACTGAAAAAGGAAGTGGCCCAAGGCATTTTACATTTCACCCTAACCAATTATTTGCCTATTGTGTTCAAGAATTAAATGGTACCGTTACCGCTTATTCTTATACTAATGGTCAATTAAAATGGATTGATTCATATAATTCATATCAAACAAACCAAGATGAATATTCATCATCTGACATTCACATTTCTCCAGACGGAGAATTTCTCTACGCCTCAAATCGTCATGATGAAAATACAATTTCTATTTTTTCAATTAATCAAACTAGTGGAAAACTAACTTTAAAAGGTCATCAATCAACTTTTGGCACTATTCCACGTAGTTTTATTATTGATCCCTCCGGTAATTATTTGATAGTCGCTAATCAAAAAACTAATCAATTAATTGTATTTAAACGAGATGTGAAATCAGGATTATTAACGAAAACCGATATAACAATTGATATTAAGTCACCGGCCAGTTTAAAAATGGTTAAATACTAAATTTATATGAAGCTAATGTATACTACACTTTCTTTACTACTATTTCTGTCATGCCAACCAGAAGTTAAGACTAATGAGAAAATAGAAGATATTCTTATTTCTAAGGAAATTGTAAAAACTGAAATACAAACTATTTTAGACTCTGCAAATGTTCTGGGATCTGTATTAGTATATGATTTTCAAAAAGAAAGTTATTACTCAAATGATTTTGAATGGTCAAAACAAGGACAACTTCCAGCATCCACTTTCAAAATAACTAATTCTATTATTGCAATTGAAACTGGTGTAGTCAAAAATGACAGTACTATTTTTAAATGGAACGGTGAAAAACGTAGAAACAAAAGCTTAGAGCAAGATTTAACCCTAAAAGAAGCATTTCATTATTCTTGTGTACCTTGTTATCAAGAAGTTGCTAGAGCTGTTGGTATTAAAAAAATGAAAGAACAAATTAATTTACTTAACTATGGTCACATTAAAGTAGATTCGTTAACACTTGAAAACTTTTGGTTAATTGGTGATTCTCGGATCACCCAATTTGAGCAAATAGAGTTTTTAAGCCAGTTCTATGAATCTAACTTATCTATTTCTGAAAGAACCGAATCTATAATGAAGAGAATGATAGTTCTAGAAGAGAATGAAGCTTATAAAATTAGTGGGAAAACGGGTTGGTCATATACTAATGGAATTGACAATGGTTGGTTTGTTGGTTATATAGAAGTTAATCAAAATATCTATTATTTTGCGACCAACATTACACCAAGAAAAGGATTCGATATTAATACCTTTCCAGCCATTAGAAAAAACGTAACTTTTGAAACGTTTAAAGCGCTGAACATACTAAAATAAACTAAAATGATACTAAACACATTACGAGAACAAATTAGTTCTACCAAAGAGAAAACAGACAAATTGATTGCTGATATCTCAACTGAAAACTGGTTTAAAACACCAGATGTACTTAATACAAATTTGAATTGGCAAATCGGGCATATTATTTTGGCTAACTATTTACATGGTATTGCTTCTATTTCAGGGCCAAGTACTGAATTAAAAGAAAAAATAAATGTTCCGAATTATATTAAATTTTATGGGCTGAAATCAATACCTACCGATTTTGAAAACGAAAAACCTAATAGAAAAGAGCTATTGGAAGTATATGAGTTTACATTAACCCTGATTCTTGAAAATTTAAATCAGTTAACAGAAGTTGACTTAAGTAACGCAACTACAATTCCAAACCCAGCTGTTAAAACTAAATATGAAGCTTTAAAGTGGTTATCGCACCACCAAAGTTGGCACAATGGCCAAATCGCTATCTTGCGTAGAGTTTTGAATCAATAAGTAATAAACCTATTTCAAAAAAAGACCGTTCTATTATTTAGAACGGTCTTTTAATCTTAATCAAATAAATCGTAAAGCCTCATCATAATTTGGTTCATCAACAATATCATTTGTTAACTCTGCATAAATCACAGTTTGATTTTCATCAATTACAAGTGTTCCTCTTGCTGCTAATCCAGCTAAAGGGCCATCTGTCATCATAACGCCTATTTTTTTTAAATCATTAAATCTAAAATCAGATGTCGTAATTGCATTTTCAATACCTTCTGCCGCACAAAAACGACCTAATGCAAATGGTAAATCTTTTGAAGCAAATAAATTGATGACATCAGAATTGTCTTTTAATCTATTTGTAAATTGACTCAATTGCAGTGCGCAAACAGATGTATCTACACTAGGCATATAATTGAAAACTATTTTTTTTCCTGCTAAGTCTTTTGTTTCTATAACAGATAAATCTGATTTTATCAATCTTAAATTTGGAAATTGACTTCCTACTATGGGTGTATTTCCATTCAAAGAAACCGGAGTTCCTTTTAATGCTGTTTTGCTCATTTTATTTTACTTTTAAGGGTGATAATTTTAATCCTTTTTTTCCTAACCAATTTGTTAGATTTAACTGTTCGTTTGGGTTTAATACCTTTAATGCTTTTTGATATTCCTTTTGTAATAAATGAATGTCAAATCCAAAATTTGGTAATAATACTTTGAAATACTCTAAAAATGTCTGTGCCATAATTATTCATTTAAATGAGCCAATTTTATTGAAATAAGTTGACTCTTATTTTGTATAAGTTTTACTCAAATATAATAATTAAAAAAAGAATGAATCATAAATTGATTATACTAAAATCAATTATTTAACTTTTGTTTAGAATACTAAAATTATAGAAATTTAGTTAAAAGAGTTGTTTTCTCTTTTGGACAAAAAATGTAATTATTACCATTTGAAACTACCTAAGCTCGCTACTTCTATTAATCAATTTTCTTCATCAATTGAATAAAATACATAATCAATAGTCGCAATAACGATTCAACATTTCAAGCAATTTTTTCTGATTGAATTTCTAAACCTAATCTTAACATTAAAAAGATCTTTAAACCTTAGTTTTTTTGCATATTTGATTCGTGGTGTATAAATTGTTTTAATCAAAAAAAGACAAATGAGCTATGTATTATACTTTTAAAGACTATTTTTTATTTTCTTTTCTTACCTGTACGAGATTTCTTTTTACTACGAGAAGAACTACTATTACCACCTTCAGTTTGTTTCTTACGTTTATCAGCTAACCATTTGGGCATTGGTTTACCCTCTATCGTTTCAACCTTAGTACGGTTAATGTGTTTAGTTTTTGGTTTAGAACTGTTCTCATTTCCACCTTTATAATTTGGACTATTTTTTCTTGGTTTATTAAGCATATTAGGACGACCTACTAAACGTTCGGCTAGTCCTTCTTGCCCAACACTTCTTAACTTATCGTTAATCCATTGCTGATTCTCAGGTTTGTGCCAAAAGAAAAATCTATGCTGATCTTGCTTTTCTTGTTTAGTACGTGGTGCATAAGTTGGCTTTAATGTATATGGATGAACCCCCGCATAATAAATTACTGTGGCTACAGTCATTGGCGTAGGTGTAAAATCATTTACTTGTTCCAATTGAAAGCCCATATCTTTAGTCTCAGCGGCTAAATTTGCCATATCCTCTTCTTTACATCCAGGATGTGAAGAAATAAAATAGGGAATCAAAGGTTGTTTCAACCCATGCTTATTCTGTATTTTATCATACTTTTCTTTAAACTTATGGAAGAATTTAAAAGAAGGTTTACGCATTATTTTCAAGGTCGCATCTGCCGTATGTTCTGGTGCTACTTTTAATCGGCCAGAAACGTGCCTAGTTACAACTTGCTCTAAATATTCATCAGCTGCTTCAACATCTAATTTTTTATTGTATTCCGAAACTAATAAATCATATCTAATTCCCGAACCAATAAAAGCCTTTTTTACTTTTGGGTGACTATCTACCGCTTTGTAAATTGACGTTAATGGCTTATGAGATGTATCTAAATTAGAACACACCACAGGATGTATACAGGAAGGCGCTTGACATTTATCACAAATTGACAAATCAATCCCTTTCATTTTATACATATTAGCTGAAGGCCCTCCAAGATCAGAAATATAACCTTTAAAATCTGGATGTTTTACAACTTCTTCTACCTCTGCTAATATTGACTTCTCAGATCTACTCGCTATAAATTTTCCTTGATGTGCAGAAATGGTACAAAAGCTACACCCTCCAAAACATCCCCTATGCATATTGATAGAGAATTTAATCATATCATAAGCCGGAATAGAACCACGCTTATCATATTTTGGATGAGGCATTCGTGTAAAAGGTAAATCAAAAGAACCATCTACTTCTTTTTCCGTCATAGTAGCAAAAGGTGGATTAATAACTAATGTTTTCTTTCCTATTTTCTGAACTATTCGTCTTGCATTGGTTTTGTTAGACTCTATTTCAACCACTTTAAAATTAGCTGCATATTTAAGCTTATCCCCTAAACAGTCTTCATGTGAACTTAATTCAATATCCACCCAATTTTTATTTTTGGGCACATCTTCTTCTTCATTAATTAGCCAAGTGGTTTGCTTAACTGTTTTTAAAGACTGAAAGGGGACTCCTTTTTTTAATAAAGTCAACATTTCACGCAATGGCTGTTCTCCCATTCCATACACTAGCATATCTGCACCACTACTTTCTAAAATACTTGGCATTAATTTATCCGACCAATAATCATAGTGTGTTATTCGTCTTAAACTCGCTTCAATTCCTCCAATTACTACAGGAACGTCAGGATATAACTCTTTTAATATTTTTGAATACGTAATGGCAGCATAATCGGGTCTAAATCCTGCCTCCCCTCCAGGTGTATAACTATCAGTTGAACGCTTACGTTTTGATGCTGTATAATGATTCACCATAGAATCCATACAACCTGCAGTTACACCAAAAAAGTATTTAGGTTTCCCAAATTTCTTAAAGTCACGTAAATCATCCTTCCATTGTGGTTGTGGAATAATCCCTATTCTAAACCCATGGCTTTCAATAATTCTACCAATAGCAGCAGGTCCAAATGATGGATGATCAACATACGCATCACCAGACACTAGAATAACATCTAACTCATCCCAACCATGGTATTTTAATTCCTTTTTTGTTATAGGTAACCAATCGGTTAACGGACGTTTGTTCTCTTGCATACTGCAAAGATACAGTATTAGTTTGGTAGCGCAATAAGAGGGTTCAAAAATCAATGACTTTTGTCAGTTTTCATTTGGGTATGCCCTACGGTCGGGCTATAAATTTTAGTTTTGACTTATTTATGTTTTCATCCTTAAAATTCAAAAGCTTCTTAAGTCGCTTTTCAATTATTAGTTACAATACATAAACCAAATCAAAGGATGTCATTCCAATCCCTCACACAGATACCTTATTATACTAATTCTATCTACATACTATTTAGGTTTAGTTGGCTAATATATAACTAACAATTCCATCTCGTCCTACTCTTCCTACTCTTCCGTCACGACCTTGATGAGGTACATTCCCAAAATCTCCTTTCAAATTATCTCTTTCAAAACTAACTCCAGGTTTTCCAATAAATCCACCGACACCAAAATTGCCTCCTCTACCACCATAAGATTTAACACTAATATAATTCATATACCTTTTAGCTTTTTTAGTATAACTTATAATAATATCACCACCATCTCCACCTAATCCACCATCATTACCATCACCTCCGCTTCCGCCATAATATTCATAACCACCGGCTCCGCCATTTCCGCCATCTCCACCGTTACCGCCATTTCCACCGTTTGCTGTAATCATTATCACTTGCTTTCCTTTTTGCAAAAAATAAGATTTTGAAAGAGTCACATTATCTTCTTCTAAAAAATCTATTTTTAATACACTATCTATAAATCGTTCGTCACTCACTAAATCAATTCTAATCATTTTTGATTGTCCCTTCTCTCCATCATCCCCAATTGTCCCTCTACTTCCATTAACACCAACCGTATGTTTAGATACTATATACTCAGACTTAGTTTTTTGTCCGTTTTCACCGCCTAATCCATTACTCCCAATTTTTCCATTCAAATTGATGACAATAGTAGGGTTACATCTAATTTTATAGGTAAAAATGTTTGACACCTTAGTATCTAAACGGGATTCAACTTTTACTAGAAGTTCAGTATTATCCGTAGAAAAATCAAACGTTTCAATCTTATTAAACCCCAACAATTTACCTCCTTCAAAAACTGATATTTCAATATCAGACAATTTTAACTTTCCTCCTTCATCAAAATTTACTAAGTCACCATTTTTTATTACGCCAACTAAAGAAAAATCAATTATACTATTTGAAAGTACCTTTTCTACATTCAATCTTAAGTGAATAGATTCAAGTTCTTTTATAAAATCATGAATAATTATTTTAAAATTATACTTTTTTGAACTATTAAGAACATGAGTCAATTCAGTCAAAACAAACTCATTTGGTGTGTCTTCATTAACTTTAACCAATAAAAACTCACTTGTTTCTTCTACTATTTCAAAACTAGAATTGAACTTAAATTTAAAATTACTACAATCATACCTGTTGTAAACATCAGAATGATAAACCTTTCCTTTTGTATTTTCTACACGTAATTTAACTTTAAAGGTATTTCCTCTATACACTTCATTTGTGTCATAAATCAATCTTACGCTCTCAATTTTTGAAAATGCTAGTAAAGAATTAAAAATAAGTACTAAAACCAATAATGTATTTTTCATAAGGTATAATTTGTTTCAGTCTTCAATACAATTATTATACCAATAAAATAACACTTATTTAACAAATTATCATTTTTGGAACTACAGTTATTAATTGTTTAAAATATAATGAACATTACCTTTTCTTCCTTCACGTCCATCTGTGCCATTTCTACCATAAACGAATACATATTGGTCATTAGAAATAATTCTTTTTCTTCCCCCCTTACTTCCTTTACCATGTCTACCACCAGAATTAAGTACGACAACCTTAGATTTATATTTCTCTGTGCTTCTCGAATAGTAAATAAAAACATCTTTTCCATCAAAACCATCAGTTCCGTTGACCCCATCAAATGCATTTTCTCCATTAACACCGTCTGTACCACGTACATCTATAATCACTATTTTACCTTCTAATGGAATTTTAAAATTCCTCCAAACAGAATCTGCATCATCATAAATTTTTATGTTTAACAAAGAATCTTTTAAATACCTATTGTACTCTGTAGTCAAATTAACGTTTGAAATAAAGCTATTACCGTATATTCCTTTAATAACTGTTTTATCCTCATAATTATATATTTTAGTTTTAAAAACGTAATAAATATTTGGATTATCTATCAATTCAACTTTTACAATTAACTTTTCCAATGTATCACTGTAATTATAATTATTAACAATTATTTCACCAAACCTATGAGTAAGTTTACCACCACTTAGCACGCTAAATTTAATACTATTTTGAGTCAATCTATTTTCATTATTAATATTGAAAAAGGCACCTAAATCTCGCTCTACCATAACATCAAAATTTACTATAGAATTTGGATGTACTTTTGTAATACCGGTTATTAACTCAACATTTCTAATATCATTAATTCTCGGAACAATAGGGATATAAAATTGCGTTTCAACTTTACTAAAATTGTGTTTTAATTTAAGAACAATTTCTTCATCATCATACTTAGCATTGACCACAACAACAATAACTTTAAAATAGCAAACAGTTGATATATTTTCTGAACCAGTCACAGTGAATTTTGATACATCATACCTTAACTGCTTATCAGAAAGAAAGGTTACTCCTTTTTGGTTTGTAACCTTTAATTTGACATTAAACGAATTTCCATTATAGACTTCATTTTTGTCATATATTAATTCAACCGCTTTAGGACTTGAAAATGCGAGTAAAGAATTGAAAATAAGTACTAAAACCAATAATGTATTTTTCATAAGGTATAATTTGTTTCAATCTAGAATACAATTATTATACCAACAAACTAACTCTTATTTAACATTCTTATCTAACAGGAATATAAGTAGATACAATTCTAAATCCAGTTAAAGGATTCGCTCTTATGTATTCCTTTTCACTCATTACACGAATATCATGGCCACAAGACTCCCAATCACCTCCCATAACTCTAGCATCACCTGCAATCATTTCGTTAACATTACCTGACATATTATATAAGCCGTAACCATTAACGTTAAACGCTTTTACATGCTCTGTTAGCGTTAATGTAAACACACTATTAGTATACTCATTTGAAAATCTAAATTGTTTAGGATTTAAAACCATCATATTTCCTTGTTGGTCTTTTCTAATATAATGGTCACCCACTTCATAGTAATTTGCCAAATGCTGTCCTTCTTGATTTCTTATACCAGGTCCACCCCATGGGTAAGGAGAATTTTTTAATCCACCCCTAGCAGCATAAATCCACTCCAATTTTGACGGTAATCTAAAATCATTAAAATTAGATTCTGGATACTTGGCTAGCATTTGTTTGGTGTACCAAACACAGTATAAATTAGCTGCCTCATTTGAAATATTAACAACCGGATGATCAGAAAATACCGGATTATTAAAATAATGTTTCACATAATGTTGAGGAGCTGATATATTTGGATATAATTGATTCCATAGCAAACTGTCCACCATTGCTATTTTTAAGTCGTTATGTCGTCCTTGTTTCTTTAAATCATTTAAAAATAACCTATATTCTGCATTGGTCACTTCAGTTGGAGACATATACATGGACATCACACTAATGGTGTCTTCATTCAAATAAAAAGTTCCTGCTGGAATGTAGACCAGGTTTTCCTTTTTCATTTTAAATTTCTTAGCCGTAAAACTAACCAGTAATACAAGCGCCGCAACAAATACTATTCTTTTCATAATTTTGGATTTATAGGATTAATTAAATTACTCTTCAAATTATCTATAAGTACCCGTAAAAGTAGATACCATTCTAAAGCCAATTGTAGGTTTGGCATCTGTTGCTGAGGATTCTGATGACACTCTAATATCATACCCTGTCGACTTCCAACTTCCCCCCATTGCAATAGTATCTCTAGCAACAAATTCTGCCGCATTACCTGCCATATTATATAAACCGTACCCATTAGGGTTAAATGATTTAGACGGTGCTAAAATGTCAGCGGCATTATTCAATTGAGCACCGGAGAACTCATCTCCTTTTGTAATCCCAACACCTCCTAAACTATCTCTTTTAATATTATGTTCACCAATATGTAAAAAATTAGCCAAATGTTTACCCTCCACATTATGAGTAAATGGACCACCCCAAGGATAAGGTGAATTTTTTAGACCGCCTTTAGCAGCATACACCCACTCTTCTTTACTTGGTAATCTAAAGTCATTGAATTTTGATTTTGGAAATTTAACTAACATTTGTTTTGTATACCAAACACAATACAATTCAGCTGCTTCTTTAGTAATATTAACTACAGGGTAATCACTATAAGCCGGATGTCTGAAATAATGTTCAACATATGGTACATTATACGCATTTTTTGAACGCCAATTCATAGTATCTGGCAAGGCTATCAAATATTCTTTTTCATTTCCTTTACGCTTTAAGTCATTAACAAACTTGAGGTATTCCTTGTTAGTAACCTCAGTCGTTGACATATAAAATGAATTAACACTTACTTTTTTATCTTCAAACTCAAAAGTTCCTGCTGGAATATAGACCAGATTTTCTTTTTTCATTTTAAATTTCTTAGCCGTAAAACTTCCAAGTAATACAAGACCTGCAACAAATACTATTCTTTTCATAATTTTGGATTTATAAATATAATATAATTGTCTGAATTGGTTACACATTATGTTATGTCAATAATAAGCTATATTTTTGTAAGAAAATTAAAACATTGAAAACAGTAGTAGTCGGATTATCAGGAGGAGTAGATTCAAGTGTAACAGCCTATTTGTTACAACAGCAAGGATATAATGTAATTGGAATATTCATGAAAAATTGGCATGATGATTCCGTGACTATTTCTGATGATTGCCCATGGATTGATGATAGTCAGGACGCCCTACTAGTAGCTCAAAAATTAGGAATCCCTTTTCAAACCATTGACCTTAGCGAACAATACAAAGAAAAAATTGTAGATTATATGTTTGCTGAATATGAATCTGGACGAACACCTAATCCAGATGTGTTATGTAATCGTGAGATTAAATTTGACGTGTTTTTGAAAACAGCTATGGATTTAGGTGCTGATTATGTAGCAACTGGTCATTATTGTAGAAAAGGAGAAACGGAAAGTGGTGAATTTCAATTATTAGCTGGTAAAGATGACAACAAAGATCAAAGTTACTTTTTGTGCCAATTAACACAAGAGCAGCTTGCAAAATCGTTGTTTCCTATAGGTGAAATGCAAAAGTCACGAGTAAGAGAAATTGCAAAAGAAGCCGATTTAATAACAGCTGATAAAAAAGATTCTCAAGGGTTATGTTTTATTGGAAAGGTTAAATTACCTACTTTTTTACAACAACAATTACAACCTAAAGAAGGTAATATTATTGAAATTCCGGCTGACTTACCTCAATTAGTAGAATATCAATCTAAAGTAAATTCTGGTGATGCAGAAGCATTAGCCACTAGCTTTGTTTTTGAAGAATCAATGGGTATTAATAAAGGAAAGCATCAAGGTGCGCATTACTTTACTATTGGTCAAAGAAAAGGTCTAGGAGTAGGTGGAACGCCATTACCGTTATTTATTATACAAACGGACACTAAAACCAATACGGTTTATGTAGGCCAAGGAAATACGCATCCAGCTTTAAACAAACAAGCCTTATTCATAACAGAAGAAGATATTCATTGGGTTAGACCTGAATTAAAAATGGTCTTTGACTCCGAAAATAATGCTAACAACAGAAAAGAATTCTCAGTAAGAATTCGTTACCGTCAGGATTTAGAAAAAGCAACATTAATCAAAGTTGAAAACGGAATGTACATCCTATTTAAAAATTTACAAATGGGAATTAGCCCAGGTCAATTTGCGGCGTGGTATTCAGATGATGAATTAATTGGTTCTGGAGTAATTGGACGTTAGAATTTTTTTAAGACACAAGAACGCTTTGCTTTTAGATGCTAGATTGAAGAATTTACAAAGGTTATCAAAGGGATAAGAAATCTGATTAATAAACCCCATTACAAATACTATTCTCACTATTCTAAAAAGAACACACTCATTTTCCAAATGAGCGCGAGTGGAATATCCATACTAAGAAACACTTGTTAAAATTTTATGCATAATTTCTATACTATTAGTTTCTTTAGTGTAATGCACAAAATATGCATAACTTGATGAGCACGTTCCATAACAATGTGAAGTTATTTCTATAATATAATCAGACCTAGATGTATTTATAAAAATGGGGGCCGAATAAGAAAGAACCACACTATTCGTATATCGTTTTCTTTTAACTAATTCCATTCTTTCCTCATCAAAATCACCTAGAATTTTATTCATTTTATAACTAGATATTCCTCTTTTACACCACCTTGTATAATTAAAAACATTACTTCTATACCCTGTCCATAAGGCCTTCCAAGAAGCCTTATCAATATTATAATTATATTGAATAAAACTTAACACCTTGTCTCTTTACCATTGGAGAGAAACAAGAATAGATATATGTTTTTTCAAATATATAATCTTTTGTAATTACAGATTTAATATAAATGTAGTAATCCTTTTTATTATAGGAGTATACATTAATGTTACAAAATATAATAATTGATATTAATATAATTCTTTTCATATTTATCTTTAGGTAATAAGTTTGTTTCTCTTACATCAATTTTTTTACTCTCTTAATTATGTTATTTGGTATCTTAAAACCTTATACGTTTCCAATTTTATTTTCAAATTTTCTCTTTCGAAAACCCATAGCCTTAATACCTTCATCTGTATTCCCTCTGAAATCGTATCATTTCGACCTGGCATCTGCATACCAAACGGATAGCAATTTGAACAAGATAATATGGTAGTCATAGGTTTAATAATGGCAATATACAAAAAAAGGGTGGCTTAAAAAGCCACCCTTTACTATTCAATAGAATATATTAAATATTAATCTTCAGTATGGTAATCTTCTTGAACACCTACCTTGATATTTTGGAATTCTCTAAATCCTGTTCCTGCCGGTATTTTATGACCAACAATTACATTCTCTTTCAATCCAAGTAATCTATCTTCTTTACCTGCTAACGCAGCTTCATTTAATACTTTAGTTGTCTCTTGGAAAGAGGCAGCTGAAATGAAACTTCTAGTTTGAAGTGACGCTCTTGTAATTCCTTGTAGTACCGCTTTGGCAGTTGCTGGTTTAGCTTCATAAGCTTCAACAATTGCTTTATCTTTACGTTTCAACATTGAATTCTCATCTCTTAACTTTCTGTTAGTAACAATCATTCCAGGTAATAATGTTTCTGAATCACCAGATTCAGTTACAACCATTTTACCATAAAGTGAGTTGTTTTCTTCAAAGAAATCAGCTTTATGAATCGATTGACCTTCTAAGAATTTAGTATCTCCAGCTTCAAGAATTTCAACCTTTAACATCATTTGACGTACAATAACCTCAAAGTGTTTGTCATTAATCTTCACCCCTTGTAAACGGTAAACTTCTTGTACTTCATTCACTAAATATTCTTGAACAGCTGTAGGGCCTTTAATGTTTAAGATATCTCTAGGTGTAGTCGCACCGTCAGTCATAATTTGACCAGCTTTGATATAATCGTTTTCTTGAACTAAGATATGCTTAGATAATGGTGCTAAGTATTTACGCTTATCACCAGTTCTTGATTCAACGATAACTTCTCTGTTACCTCTTTTGATTTTACCATAAGATACGATACCATCAATTTCAGAAACAGTCGCAGGATTCGAAGGGTTACGAGCTTCAAATAACTCAGTAATTCTTGGAAGACCACCGGTAATATCACCTGATTTACCAGCTTGTCTAGGAATCTTAACTAAAATATCACCAGCCTCAACCTTATCACCATCTTTAGAAATAATATGTGCATTAACCGGTAAGTTAAATGACTTAATTTCCTCTTTAGTTTTAGGATCAATAATCTTGATTGTAGGAATTTTCTTCTTATTTCTAGTTTCAATAATTACCTTCTCAGTAAATCCAGTTTGCTCATCAATCTCTTCTCTAAACGTTTCACCTTCATTGATATTCTCAAATTCAATTTGACCCTTTTCATCAGAAATAATTACAGCATTATAAGGATCCCAGCTACACATTTCATCTCCTTTTTTAATCTTACGTTTTCCTTTGATAGAAAAGTGAGACCCGTAAGGAATCATGTTAGTTGATAAAACAGTATTAGTTTCTTCATCAATAATTTTAACTTCACCAGAACGTCCAATAACTACTTCAATTTCGTTACCCTCAGTATCTTTTTTAGTAATAGTTCTAATATCATCAAAGTCTAATTTACCAGTAAACTTAGCATTTAAAGAATTTTCATCCGCAATATTAGAGGCCGTACCCCCAACGTGGAATGTTCTTAATGTTAACTGTGTACCAGGCTCACCAATAGATTGGGCAGCGATTACACCAACAGCATCACCTTTAACAGCCATTTGACTTGTAGAAAGGTTTCTACCATAACATTTAGCACAAGCACCTCTTTTTAACTCACAAGTTAAAACAGATCTTACTTCTACTTCTTCAATTCCTGCAGTTTCTATTGCTTTAGCAAAGATTTCAGTGATCTCTTCACCTGCCGCAATGATAAGTTCTCTTGTATCAGGGTTTTTAACATCCTGAACAGCAGTTCTACCTAAAATTCTGTCATATAACGATTCAGCAATTGCATCATTTTTCTTTAATGGCTCAACTAAGATACCTCTTAAAGTTCCACAATCTTCAGTATTAATAACAACATCTTGAGCAACATCAACTAATCTACGTGTTAAATAACCTGCATCTGCCGTTTTTAAGGCAGTATCGGCTAAACCTTTACGGGCACCGTGAGTAGAGATAAAGTAATCAAAAATTGTTAACCCTTCTTTAAAGTTAGATAAAATTGGATTTTCAATAATATCTTGAGAAGATGCACCAGATTTTTGTGGTTTCGCCATAAGCCCCCTCATTCCAGATAACTGACGAATTTGCTCTTTAGAACCCCTTGCGCCAGAATCCATCATCATAAAGATTGAGTTGAATCCTTGTTGATCAGACTTAATTCTATCCATCAACGTTGCCGTTAATCTAGTATTAGTATGTGTCCAGATATCAATAATTTGGTTGTAACGTTCGTTATTAGTAATAAGTCCCATGTTATAGTTACTTTTTACTTCATCAACTTCAATAGTTGCCGCAGCTACCATTTTTTCTTTTTCCGGTGGAATAATAACATCCGCTAAATTGAATGATAATCCACCTCTAAATGCCATCTCGTAACCTAAGTTCTTAATATCATCTAAGAAATCAGCAGTTCTTGCAGTACCACATACAGCTAAAACTTTAGAAATTACATCTCTCAATGCTTTTTTAGTTAATACATCATCAACATATCCAACTTCATTAGGAACAAGTTCATTAAATAAAACTCTACCAGCAGTAGTTTCAATAATTTTTGATTCAGAATCACCATTTTCGTCCATCACATCTAATCTTACTTTGATTGATGCGTGTAGATCTAAAGCTTTTTCGTTTCTTGCAATATTAACCTCTTCAGGAGAGTAGAAAGTAGAACCTTCTCCAATTACTGTCTCCTCTTTAGTAGATCTTTTAAGTTTGGTCATATAGTAAAGACCAAGAACCATATCCTGAGAAGGTACTGTAATAGGTGCTCCGTTTGCAGAGTTTCTAATATTGTGAGACGACAACATTAATAATTGTGCTTCTAATATTGCAGCATTACCTAAAGGTAAGTGAACCGCCATTTGATCTCCATCAAAATCGGCATTAAATGCCGTACAAACTAACGGGTGTAATCTAATCGCTTTTCCTTCAATTAACTTAGGTTGAAATGCTTGAATACCAAGTCTGTGAAGTGTTGGGGCTCTATTCAAAAGAATCGGATGACCTTTCAAAATGTTTTCTAATATATCCCAAACAATTGCTTCTTTTTTATCAACTATTTTCTTAGCAGATTTTACAGTCTTAACAATTCCTCTTTCTATTAATTTTCTAATAATAAAAGGTTTGTAAAGTTCAGCAGCCATTCCTTTAGGAATACCACATTCATGTAATTTCAAGTAAGGTCCAACAACAATTACCGAACGTGCAGAATAATCAACACGCTTACCAAGTAAGTTTTGACGGAATCTACCTTGTTTTCCTTTTAAAGAATCAGATAATGATTTTAAAGGTCTGTTTGATTCTGTTTTTACAGCTGATGATTTTCTTGAGTTATCAAATAAAGAATCTACAGATTCCTGTAACATTCTTTTCTCATTTCTCAAAATTACTTCAGGTGCTTTTATCTCTAATAATCTTTTTAAACGATTATTTCTGATAATTACTCTACGGTATAAATCATTTAAATCAGATGTAGCAAAACGTCCACCATCTAACGGCACTAATGGTCTTAATTCTGGCGGTATAACCGGCACAACCTTAACAACCATCCATTCCGGTTTATTTGGCACTCTTTTATGTGAATCTCTTAATGCTTCAACAACTTGTAGTCTCTTTAGAGCCTCTTTTTTACGTTGTTGAGACGTTTCAGTGTTTGCTTTGTGTCTTAAATCAAAAGATAACTCATCTAATTCAACACGTTGCAATAGATCATGAAGTGCTTCAGCACCCATTTTTGCAATAAATTTGTTAGGATCAGTATCATCTAAATATTGATTTTCATTTGGTAATTCATCCAAAATATCAAGGTACTCTTCTTCAGTTAAGAAGTCCATGTAGTTTAATTCCTCTACATCTGTTCCTACTCTTTCAGCAATACCTTTTTGGATAACTACGTATCTTTCGTAATAGATAATTTGATCTAATTTTTTAGTAGGTAAACCTAATAAATAACCAATCTTGTTTGGTAACGATCTAAAATACCAGATATGTGCAACAGGAACCACTAATGAAATGTGCCCCATTCTTTCTCTACGTACTTTCTTCTCCGTTACTTCAACACCACATCTATCACAAACGATTCCTTTATAACGAATTCTCTTGTATTTACCACAATGACATTCGTAATCTTTTACAGGACCAAAAATTCTTTCACAAAATAAACCGTCACGTTCTGGCTTATATGTTCTATAATTAATAGTCTCAGGCTTTAAAACCTCTCCATGAGATCTTTCTAGGATCTGCTCTGGAGAAGCTAAACTTATCGTAATTTTATTAAAACTACTTTTTGTGT
>Ga0209292_1000998_pt1 | contig 35627 bp, 31 predicted proteins | sample GOMGulsemesocosm_2_FD_184634 | JGI IMG/M metagenome (GOLD analysis project Ga0209292, IMG submission 184634) | Methane-oxidizing microbial communities from mesocosms in the Gulf of Mexico - GOM9C Gulf of Mexico (SPAdes) (version 2) | ecosystem: Environmental > Aquatic > Marine > Cold seeps...
ATAGCACTGTGGCACCACCTGATCCCATTCCGAACTCAGAAGTGAAACGCAGTAGCGCCGATGGTAGTGTGGGAGTTCCCATGTGAGAGTAGGACATTGCTAGGCGCCTATTAGAGAAGCCCGTTACGAGTGTGACGGGCTTTTTGTTCTTAGGGTTTAATTGATTTTATATTTTTAAAGTATAAATTCAATTATATCTTTGATATTACAAATTTTGTTTAGCGACAATAGCAACATGGAACCACCTGATCCCATTCCGAACTCAGAAGTGAAACGTGTTAGCGCCGATGGTAGTGTGGGAGTTCCCATGTGAGAGTAGGACATTGCTAAACGCCTAATTATAAAACCCGTTACTTTGTAACGGGTTTTTTCGTATATACTCAATAAACATTAAGATGTATTACTCGATGCGGCAAACAAAGATGATTTGGAAAGTAGCGAAATTAAGGGCTAATATTTTGTCTGATATTAGATTCTTTTTTCAACGTAAAAAAGTTGTTGAAGTAGAAACACCTTCCCTTTCTGTTGGTACTATTACCGACCCATATCTTGAAGCATTTAGTTCAAAATATAACTTTTTTAACCATTCTGATTTATCAGTATCTCCAATACTTTATCTTCAAACCTCACCTGAATTTCATATGAAGCGATTACTTGCATCAGGTTATGGTTGTATTTACCAAATCTGTAAAGCATTTCGTCATGAAGAATTTGGTCGTCATCATAACCCTGAATTCACGATATTAGAATGGTATCGTTTAGGGTTTGATCAGCATGACTTAATAGATGAAGTGGGTGAATTATTAACTGTGATATTAAACAGTAATGAGCCTGAAAAAATATCTTATCAAGAACTATTTATTAAGTATGTTAATACAGATCCCTTAACTGCAAGCTTTACTGAATTATATAATGTTATTAAATTGCATAATAAAGCAGAAGAATGGCTAGTAGACTCACAAGATTGCGATTTATTACTGCAGTTTATTTTCTCAGAAATCATTGAACGAAATATTGGAATAAACAGCCCATGTTTTGTATATAATTTTCCCATCGCCCAAGCTTCGCTAGCTAAAGAATGCCCAGAAGACGGCCGTGTAGCACAACGATTCGAATGCTATTTCAAAGGAATTGAACTAGCGAATGGTTTCAATGAACTAACAGATGCAAATATTCAATTGGACCGTTTTGAACAAGATAACAAAAAACGTAAACGTCTCGGTTTAGCAACAAAAGTGATAGACAAAAATTTTATAGATGCGTTGAATTTAGGCTTACCCCAATGTTCTGGTGTAGCCTTGGGTATAGACCGCTTGATGATGATAGCGTTAGATAAAGAATCGATTGAGCAGGTGATTTCTTTCCCTATTGAAAGAGCTTAGAAAGTTTTGTGATACTATATCAATTGTGATATTATCCACTTTTAAGTTTACATGAAATATATATTTTATTGAGGGGGAGTAAAAAGTGCTTGATCGTATTGGTATAACTGCAACTTCACTTTGTGCCCTTCATTGTATTCTTTTACCGGTATTATTACCTGCCTTGCCTTTACTCGGCTTAAGCTTTTTAGCTGATCATGAATGGGAACATGTATTTTTACTGATCACTGCCTTATTAGGCACAGTAGCGTTATTATCGGGCTTCAAAAAATATCATAGAAAGATTTACCCTTTCTACTTGTTATTCTTAGGGATTGTCATCTATTGGATAAAACATGACTTTTCTGAAGATATTCAGCCATACTTTATTGTGATTGGCGCAAGTCTCATTGTTGCAGCACACCTAATAAATTTAAAATTATGCAATAATTGCAAGCAGTGTACTGACGATATTTGTAAAAGTAGCTAATCGCTACTTTCATAATATTTGTTATATATCTAATTCTTTTAATTTTCTAGTTAATGTATTTCTACCCCAACCTAACTTTTTCGCGGCTTCTTGTTTTTTCCCTTGGGTAAAGTGAAGAGCTCTTTCCAACAATATTTTCTCAAATTCAGGTAATGCACTTTCAATGATATTGTTGCTTCCTTGGGCCAATTGCTCGTCAACCCATTTTGTTAAGGCAATAGGCCAAGATGTTTCTTCTGAAGATGAACTGATTAATGTTGCCTTTTCTGAAAGTTCACTCGGTAAATCATCTAACAAAATTTCTTTGCCACTCGCCATAACGGTTAAGTAGCGACAAATATTCTCTAGCTGACGAACATTACCTGGCCAACTATATTGTTCTAAATAACTAAGTGTCGTTTTGTGAAGTGTCTTTTGGTCAACTTCTAACTCTTTCGCTGCTAGTTGTAAAAAGTGATTAATTAACTGTTCAATATCCTCTTTACGTTCACGCAAACTTGGTAATTGGATCCTAATAACATTTAAGCGATGAAATAAATCTTCTCGAAAGTTACCATTGTTTACCTGAACTTCTAGATTCTGATGCGTTGCGGCAATGATTCTAACATCAACCTGAATTGGAGAATGTCCGCCGACGCGATAAAATTGGCCATCAGCGAGTACTCGTAACAATCGGGTTTGAATGTCTAATGGCATGTCACCAATTTCATCAAGAAACAATGTTCCCTTATGTGCTTGTTCAAATCGTCCTTGTCTTACGGCATTTGCTCCAGTAAAAGCACCTTTCTCATGACCAAATAATTCAGACTCAATCAAATCTTTTGGTATCGCTGCCATATTCAACGGGATAAAAGGCGCATCTGATCGTGGACTGTGCATATGCAGTGCATGAGCGACTAACTCCTTACCTGTTCCTGATTCGCCGTTTATCAAGACACTAATGCTTGAACGAGAAAGCCGTCCAATAGCTCGGAAAACTTCTTGCATAGCAGGAGCAGCCCCGATGATACCAACTGAATCAGGTGCTGCTACAGATTGTTTACGTTTAGCACTTTGTTCTCGGGCGTGCGTTAAGGCACGTCTTGATAATGCTATTGCTTCATCAGTATCAAAAGGTTTGGGGAGGTATTCGAAAGCTCCACCTTGATAAGCGTTTACTGCACTATCAAGGTCTGAATGTGCTGTCATTATAATTACAGGAAGGTTAGGGAACTGTTCTGTAACACGACTTAACAATGTCATACCGTCGATGTTAGGCATTCTTATATCAGAAATAATTATTTCCGGTTGTTGATGTTCTAGTGCAATAAGCAAGTCTTCTGGCTTTTCAAAAGAAGCCACGGAAATATTAGCTCCAGACAAGGCTTTTTCTAATACCCAGCGAATAGAACTGTCATCGTCTACTATCCAAACTTGTTCAACATTCATTATTAGTCTCTTCTTGTAAAGGTAGTAAAATCTGGAATTCGGTGTGGCCTGGTCGGCTGAAGCACGAAAGTTTTCCTCTGTGTTGCTGTACTAAGGTTTGTGATATAGATAAACCTAGGCCAGTACCATTATCTCGGGCAGAAACCATGGGGTAAAACAATGTATCTTGAATTTTCTCAGGGATGCCAGGACCATTATCTATGATGCTGATTTGAACACATAGCTTAATGCGTTTGCCATTAATCGTTTTGTTGCTCGCTGCTCTAGTTTTCAACGTAATGCTACAGTCGTGATTTATTATTTGAATAGCATTGTTAACAATATTTATAACGGCCTGTTGTAACTTATCTTGGTCAAAACTGATTTCGGGAATTGATGGGTCATAGTCACGTATAATTTTAATTTCTTTAGGGTTATTAAAACTAATGAGCTGATAAACTTTTTCCAAAACAATATGAATGTTCTGCTCTTCCATTTTAGGTAATTGATTTGGGCCCAAAAGTTTATCAACCAAGTTAGTTAAGCGGTCAGCTTGCTCGATAATCATTTCAGTATATTCTTGTTGATCTTGAGTGAGTTCTTTACTGAGCAACTGTGCTGCACCACGCAGCCCGCCGAGAGGGTTTTTAATTTCATGGGCTAGTCCACGAATTAGATCTCGAGCAGATTCCCATTGCTGATGCTGAAATGCTTCAATACTCATTTGTTTTTGCTGATCTATCTGTTTGAATTCTAACAGTATATGCGGTCGTTTACTGAATTCAACGGATGAAGCCGTAATCTCTACGGTTATACAACTGTGGTCAAAGAATTCAATGGCGACATCACTGTCACTGAATTCTTGACCAGAGGTAAGCAATTGTTCCAAGCGATCTTTCTTGATGGGTGAATTGTAGAAGACATTAGTGATCGGCTGATTGTAAAGTTTATTAAAACTTTTAATGAGTAATGCTTCTGCAGCAGGGTTTACATATTTTATTGTTAATTCACTGTCTAGCACAACAACAGCTGTAACCATTTGATTTGGCAGCTTTTGCTGGTAATTAAGTTTTAATTGCGGATCTCTGCTACTGATACTAGACATAAAAACCTATTGCACCAAATTAGTGCTAGAAAATATTAGTGTAGTTACTTTTGGTGCAACTTGGGCTGACTTTTACTTAATTTGCTTTATTAACCGATGCTCTATGCATATAAAAGGTTACTGACTCAGATAATGCAATTATCTTGCCTTTATTATTAAGTATCTTCATTTTTATGACATGTTCGCCTCGATCTACATTTCGCAGTACAAACATGGAGTGGGGTTGGGGTTTTCCATAGGGTTTGTCATCTAAATATAACTGGACGTTTAAACCTTTTTTAAATATAGGTTTAATACTGCCAGCCACATAAACTGAGCCAGTGTTATCTCTTAAAGTACTATTCTGTGCGGGCTGGTTAATAACAACTTGATAGTCTTCTTTTATTATTTTTGGTGTTAAATCCAGTTTTGAGGTATCAGCAGAGTAAGTGGTATTCGATTCATTGACTTCTACTTCTTCAGCCCCCGCTTTTGGGCTATCAGAAAATACAGTATTACCATCCTCATTAACCCATGTATAAATTCTCGCTTTTACCTTCGTTTTTTCTTGAGGCGTCATTGCATCTACCTGAATAGAATTACCTATTAGCAGTACAGACATTACAAACACGCAATATTTTATCAAAAAAAAAGATCTCATTTCGGCAATTACAACTTAATCTATCTAAAATTATAATATTAAGCCACAAAAAAAGCTCACAGAAGTGAGCTTTTTTTAATATTTAACGCCTTATTACACGTTAAACGCTGTAGTACATGCTGTATTCAACAGGATGAGTAGAAGAGTTTAATAATTCGACTTCTTGACGTTTAAGAGCAATATATGCATTGATCATATCAGTATCCATAACGCCACCAGCAGTTAAGAAGTCGTTATCCGCTTCTAAGCTGTCTAATGCTTCTTCTAAAGAAGAACATACTTGTGGAATTTCTGCAGCTTCTTCTGCAGGTAAGTCGTATAAATCTTTATCCATAGCATCGCCAGGATGGATTTTGTTTTTGATACCGTCAAGACCAGCCATTAACATAGCTGTAAAGCCTAAGTAAGGGTTCATTGTAGGATCAGGGAAACGAACTTCGATACGCATTGCTTTTGGTGTCGGTACAATTGGAATACGAATAGACGCTGAGCGATTACGAGCTGAATATGCAAGCATTACTGGCGCTTCAAAACCCGGTACAAGACGTTTGTACGAGTTAGTTGATGCGTTAGTGAAAGCGTTTAATGCTTTAGCATGCTTGATGATACCACCAATGTAGTAAATAGCCATTTCAGACAATCCGCCGTACTTATCACCAGAGAATAAGTTAACACCGTCTTTGGCTAAAGATTGGTGAACATGCATACCAGTACCGTTATCACCAACAATTGGCTTAGGCATGAAAGTAGCTGTTTTACCGTAAGCATGGGCTACGTTATGAACAACATACTTATAAATTTGCACTTCATCGGCCTTTTTAACCATCGTGTTAAAACGACAAGCAATTTCGTTTTGACCTGCAGTAGCAACTTCATGATGATGCGCTTCAACAACTAAGCCCATTTCTTCCATCACTAAACACATAGCTGAACGTAAGTCTTGTGAAGAATCTACTGGAGACGTTGGGAAGTAACCACCTTTAACACCTGGACGATGTCCCATGTTACCTTCTTCATATTCAGTACCTGAGTTCCAAACCGCTTCTTTATCATCAATTTTGAAAAAAGAACCGCTCATATCTGTATGGAAACGAACGTCATCAAAAACGAAGAATTCTGGTTCAGGACCAATTAATACTGTGTCAGCTATACCTGTGCTTTTCAAGTACTCTTCAGCGCGGTTGGCAACGCTGCGAGGGTCACGGCTGTATCCTTGCATTGTTGAAGGTTCAACGATGTCACAACGTAAGTTTAAAGTAACAGCATCAGTAAACGGGTCTAATACAGCAGTAGATGCATCGGGTAACATTACCATGTCAGATTCATCAATACCTTTCCAGCCTTCAATTGAAGAGCCATCGAACATTTTGCCGTCTTCAAAAAAGTCTTCATTTACTTGGTGATGAGGAATTGAAATATGTTGCTCTTTACCTTTTGAATCAGTAAAACGTAGGTCAACAAATTTAACGTCGTTGTCTTTGATTAAATCTAATACTGCTTGTGACATGTAAAGTCTCCAGTGTCTTTAAAATAAAATATAGTTGCATTTTGCATGACGGGTATTAAGCTAAAATCATGCCAATAGATAAACTCTTTATATATAGGGTATTAGCTAATATATAAATTACCCCTTGCACCATTGTGGTGCTCTTTATGGTCCAGCGTGGTGCGCGTGATGTGTTTTGGTGCTAAAGAGTATAACAGCGCCTTATAATTTATGCCTGTTGATTCTAAAAAGTGGTTAAATATTTGTCGCTGTATTTATTGGTCGCGTTACTGTATAATCCGCGCCCAATTATAGCCCTATATTCTTTTGATGAAAAAGTCTTTAAAGAAAGCGAGTAACGCCTGTGTTAGATAAATTAAGAAATGTGGCAATCATTGCCCACGTTGACCACGGAAAAACCACTTTAGTTGATAAATTACTTGAGCAATCAGGTACCCTAGATGCTCGAGGCGGTCTTGAAGAACGTACGATGGACTCGAATGATATCGAGAAAGAACGTGGTATCACAATCTTAGCTAAAAACACGGCTATTAACTGGAATGGATACCGTGTAAACATAGTAGATACTCCAGGCCATGCTGATTTCGGTGGTGAAGTTGAGCGTGTAATGTCAATGGTTGATTCAGTTTTACTCATTGTTGATGCTCAAGAAGGCCCTATGCCACAAACGCGTTTCGTAACGAAAAAAGCGTTTGCTCAAGGCTTAAAGCCAATTCTTGTTATTAATAAAGTAGACAAGCCTGGTTCTCGCCCTGATTGGGTTATGGATCAAGTTTTTGAATTATTTGATAACCTTGGTGCTACTGATGAGCAATTAGACTTTAAAGTAGTCTATGCTTCAGCTATTAATGGTTGGGCTTCGCTTGAAGAAGGCGAAACTGGCACAGATATGACGCCTTTATTTGATACTATTCTTAAAGAAGTGCCACAACCAGTAGCTGATCCTGATGGCGCATTCCAAATGCAAATTTCTCAGCTTGATTACAGTTCATACTTAGGCGTTATCGGTGTAGGCCGTATTACGCGTGGTAGCGTTAAGCCAAACCAACAAGTAACGATTAACTTAGCAAACGGCGGTGTACATAACGCTAAAGTAGGTAAAGTATTTGGCTACTTAGGACTAGAACGCCTTGATATCGCAGAAGGCTTTGCTGGCGACATCATTGCAATTACAGGTTTAGGTGAGTTAAAAATATCTGATACTGTTTGTTGTCCGTCAGAAGTTGTAGGTTTACCTGCATTATCTGTTGATGAGCCAACTATCAATATGACTTTCCAAGTAAACACTTCACCATTTTGTGGTAAAGAAGGTAAGTATGTTACTTCACGTAATATCAAAGACCGTTTAGATAAAGAATTAATACATAACGTTGCTTTACGAGTTGAGCAATTAGAAGATGCGGATAAATTTAAAGTATCAGGTCGTGGTGAACTTCACTTAGGCATTTTAATTGAAAACATGCGTCGTGAAGGTTTTGAGTTAGCTGTATCACGCCCTGAAGTTATCATTCGTGAAGTTAATGGTGAGTTACAAGAACCTTATGAAACAGTAACGATTGATGTTGAAGAACAGCATCAAGGACCTATCATGGAAAGAATGGGTGTTCGTAAAGCTGAATTAACAGATATGGCACCTGATGGTACTGGCCGTATTCGTATGGACTTCATTATGCCTAGTCGTGGTTTGATTGGTTTCCAAACTGAATTTATGACATTAACGTCAGGTTCTGGTTTGATTTATCATACATTCTTCGAATACGGACCTCATAAAGGTGGTGAAATTGGCCAACGTAAAAATGGTGTAATGATCGGTAATGCAACAGGTAAAGCATTAACAAATGCAATCTTTAACTTGCAATCTCGTGGTCGCATGTTGATTGGCCACGGTGTTGATATCTATGAAGGTCAAGTTATTGGTATCCATAGCCGTGATAATGACTTAACGGTAAATGCTCTTAAAGGTAAGCAGTTAACTAACGTTCGTTCATCAGGTACTGATGAAGCGCAAACATTAACGCCGCCAATTGTTATGTCTTTAGAGCAAGCTTTAGAATTTATCGACAATGATGAGCTTGTTGAAGTAACACCAGATAGTATTCGTATACGTAAAAAACTCCTAAAAGAGAATGAGCGTAAGCGTGATACACGAGCAGTTAAATAAGTCTCTTATATAATCTGTAAATAAAAACCAGCTTCGGCTGGTTTTTTTGTGTAGATCTTTAGATTTCGTGAGAAAGTGATTTCAAGTATTCTGCGGGCTAGCGAGGAGTCGTATTTTTTAAAACTTGAAATTTACGTCAAAACTAGCAAGAAAATTATAAATAACTTCAGAAATCATGAGAATCCTTTAACTGCCGTATTACTTACAATGACACCAAGCCACATTGTTGCTCTTTTTCCAACCTAACGCAGTGGAGTTCAATATAACATGCTGCTTATTACTTAACGAGTGCCTGCATAGAGTACATATATTCATGGTGTCCGAGGATCTATATGAAGACCCTGGCCTGCTTTTGTAGTTTCCATCGCTGCGAACCATTATTACATTCGACAATGACTTTTGCTGCTTATTCAATTTTGTATAAGCTGCTCTATTACTGTCCGAGCCGTGATGAGGAGACGTGACAATACTATTTTTTCTTAATGGAGGCAGATTTTGTCCAAAGCTAAAATCTGAATCAGCACTAAAAAGTACATCACATGTGCCTTCTCTAGAAGGAGAATAGAATACTAAACTTTGTTTATTTACCTTACTCAAATAGAGATATTCCAGAACACTAACTCTCTTTGATATGTTCAATATTTCACTTGAGTTAACAGGACGTAAAAAGGGTTCACCACCTCCAGGACGCTCTTGTTCATTAAACTCAAACCACCTTATTTTCGTTCCTGAGTGGAATGCTAAAATAGCAAGCTCCTTAATCTTTTTTGCAGTATCAATAGCATCGAAGAATAAATTTCTTCGATGTTGTTCCTTAAACATATGACGATAAATTCTGCTATTTCGATAAGGGATGTATGATTTCCCAAAGTCTCTGTATTCCTCTAGTGCGGACTCAATTATTTGAATATTAGTTTCGTTAGGACTTTCAGGCTTCTTATCCCTCTTACGCAAATAATATTCATGATACGTGTCTAAACCTTCCAAGCTATCAGATTCACAATACTCAAGAGACTCTATATTATCTTCTAGCTCTTCAAAGAAACTAAGAGGATCTGTTAAGAGATCTTGTAGCCTGCTAGACCAAGTGCCGGGAACCCATAGTTCACTTACATTAATGTTATTTTTAAATAGCCCTATAAGACCATTGATATGATCAGCATCGGCATGAGTGCATACTGCAATATCTAGTTCAGTAGTACCTGTAACGTTGTAGAATTGATTTGAAAATTTACTTTCAGCCCTGCCACCATCGACTAAAATTTTAACCCCTGAGCGCTCTAAATAAAAAGCATCTCCTTGCCCTACACCGATAGCAATAAATTTATCAGAAGCCAAAATAATCCCTTGTTTTTATTGAAATAAATATTTTGTATTATTCAGGGATACTAGCAGGTTTTGTTGGGGGAAGGCTAATTTGATTGATGTTAGCGATCTGATATTGATATGAAGTGAATTTAGAAAGCCATTAACAGTGTTTTTTTCTATAGAAAGGGTATCACCAATTGCTCATTGGACGTTAGGCGTTGTGCTTGGCAGGATATTAGTGCTTTTTCTAATTGTTCAGATCTAACGAAAATAAATGGTGCCAATTCAGGAGTGATATTATGCTCTTTTAAGTGTTTGATAACTTTACTAGAGCATGCCTTGTGGCTTTCTGCCCAGTGCTCTATACAAATAAAGCTATCTAAAAAGGATGCGATAGATTCTCCGGTATAGCTACGGATTGAAGGCTTTGTGATGAATTCTTTTATATAGCCAAGTTTACCTAATTGAATCACACGTTCGCGTGGTATAGCTAGAATACGCTTAGCACGGGACAATGTTACAGTACTTAGATTTTTCAAAAATACTGTATCAAGAAATTCTGTTAATACTATTTCATTTATACACACAATATCAATAAGTGCTTTGGCTCTTAAGTCGATGTAAATAGGTAATTTATGCTTATAAATCTCTACTAGTACTTCATTACAAGTGAGCATGTACTTATCTAGTAAATGACTTAACTTATTCAGCCTTTGAGTTCCGTATTGCTTTGCCGTGTTTTGCTGTTGTGACAAAGCTATAAAATCAGAAATATCGATAAAGCTAAAGCGCCCTCGACCAACATTAGTGACAGTAGAAATTGATGAAAGCTTAAATAAGTCGCGTGCAAGTGATAACTCACAACCTAACATCTCTGCAAAACCTGCTTGATCTAGATGGTTAATAAATTGCTTATCTAGTTCATATAAGTTATTCAGCATTGCTGCTTTGTTTCTAGCGCTACAAGTTGTTTTAATGTGGCTAGGTAATGTATTGCTAGAAGGAAATGTTGAGGTTAAATTAGGTCTAAAGCCAGATATTAGCCATGTGTTGTTGAGTTTGTTTTGCATCTTAGTAAAAGGATAAAAAACGGAATTTTCACCTAATACAGCATAATGCTGCCTGGTATAACACATAGATGAAAGCCATTGTTCAATGATTTCTCTATCTGTTAAAAGAGCATAAGCTAGCTCACTTATGGTTGCCCAGTCAGAAATATAGTTCGGTAATTGTTTAATACCATGATGCACAGAGTCATATGGTCTTAAAGCCTTCATGATTGACGTAAATAGATCTTCAATAAAATTAATGCGATCTTTTCTCGAAAGCTGGTAAAAATGATTCACATGTTTGGGGGCTGCGCTTTGAGGTTGAGCTTTTGCAATGACATTCCAACTACGGTCACAATTACTACAACCATAGTGAAGTAAATCTTCATCCCAGATAAAAGCTTCACCGCAAACACAATCTGAAATAAGCTTGATGTTATGAGTTGGACAATGGGTAATTGGATAAAGCTGCCAGTCAGCACCTGTATGACATTGATTAGTCATACAGGCAGGGCAGATGCATGGAGTCTTATCCATCAGTGTCCTATAACCCAGATGTTTCTCATAAGGACTATAGCTATCCTCAAACGGTTGTAGAACGCTAGTATTTTCAATGTTTGCTATTTGCGCGGTAAAGTCCAACAAACTCTGATCGCAACTGTTAATCACTAAGTTTTTTATATCACGGAACTCAGTTAACATTTGTTGTACAGAGGCGTAATCATTACTTACCGCTAATCGAATCAAATAGCTGCGGATTGATTCATTTTTTAAGGGAGATATTTGTGTCATTAAGTGCATTCAAATCTCCCTATGCTTGTTCAATCGCAGATGCTTCTATACGAGCATTGAGGCGGAATGTGATTTCGGCCTCAATTGTAGACATCGTTGTATTAAAAGGATTAAACGTTAACTCGTTTTCCGGCTGAAATTCGATATATGCTTTCTCTAAAGTATTCATGTCAATTTTTTCAGAGCGGCCAGTGATCTCAATTGCTTCCTTGAAAAGAGGAATTAAGTTGCCAAATAACCCAGAAGTCGCCACATGTATGCGTTTTAGCATACTGTTACTTGTTAGGTCTTCTTGACAATTTAGCGCGGATTGGAATTGCTCCATCAATTTACTCCAATGTTCAGTGCCTAAACCATAAGGTTGAATTGAATACATTCTTCGATTTCTACGTTTGAGTTGTTTTTCCTTTTTAAACTTTGATTTCCCAATTAATAATGCAAGAGAGCTATCGATACCTACGCAAACAATTGGTATGCCAGTAGCATCCATTAATGCTTTAATTGCATCAGCAGCATGTTGCGCAGAAATTGGGGAGGATTCACGAGTAAGGTGCTGTGATTCATCGATAAAAATTAACTCAGTCTTCGCTGCTGCTAAACGATTTATTAGCCTATCTTGTACTTCCTCCTCTCTAGCGGTTATTTTTCTCAGTCCTGTAAGAGTACGGAGTAATCTAACCATCAAAGAATTGGTCGTTGATTTTTGCAATAAAGGTACATAAAGGATAGGAACGATCTCCTGTCCATCTTCTACGAAACGAGGAAAGTCATTTGCGTAGTCTTTGACGATATAAGACTTACCTGTACCAGAATCACCGATAAGGTGCATGCCTTGAACACAGTCAGTGTGATTTGTGGCATGTGATTGTTCTATGGCCTTTTGAATAACCCCAATATCAGGAGTATCAAAGTGAATATCGAGAAATTCACGCGTGGCAGGTTGAATACTAGGGCTAGCTTTCATTAAGTGTGTAGTCATTTGAGTCTCCTTATTTTGAGTTTTTTCGTTTAAGGCTAAAACCATTTGTTGCGCTTCGTTCTTCGTCTGTGATGTTGTTGATATTGTTTGCAATGTCTTTCTCCATTTTTTCAGTTGTATTATTGGTGATTTCGCCATCAATTATTAAGGTGTCTTGTTCAATCAACGTGCCATTAGCGCGATGCTTTTTGATAATATTGGCGGCTTGTCTAGGGCTTAAATGTTTAGGTAACTTTGATTTATCCACTGTTCGCTCATAAGACTTTAAGTAGCTAAATCCAGTGTCACGGGGAATGTTATTTACATTCGGAACTTCAATCATTCGCTTATCAATGACTGCGGTAATAGCCGATGCATCAAAATCATCAATCATCACATCCATTTCAATTGATATAGCCTTTGAACCTCCCAGTAAACGGTTTGCTTCTCGCAGCAATTCTGTACTACAAAAGCGTTGACCGCGATGTGGAATACCTTGATTTCTATTGCAACGAAGAGTCTTTACATTACCGCGTAGCTTTGTGCGATCATCAAAGTCTGCAAGCGTGATGATTTCATCTACACGGGCATGCTCTGCCCACATTTCATTTGGAGACCAGTTGTTTATCATACGGTTGGGCGTATTGTTATATTCTCGTTGAATGTAATCTTCGAACATGATCATAAACTGACTAACAGTTAGTTTTGCTGCTTGCTTTATAGTTTTGTCTTGAACTTTTGTCTGATCCCTTTTGTGTAAATATCCTGGTTTGCCTCTGAAGAACCTATTTCTCCAGCTTTTGAACATAGCTTCTACATGGGGCTTTTCTTCAGGAGAACCAGAGCGACAATAGGTAATATCGGAGCCGATAGCATTCAAAAACTTCTTAGTCATTACAGAGCGAAATCCAGGACCATTATCAAGTACATAGTTGAGTGCAATACCAGAAGTTGAATATTTATTTGGATCAGGTTTCAAGCGCATTGAATGCGAAAGGCAATGAACAACTGCTGCCGCAGACTCTTTTGGCTGTTTACCAATAATTACTGTGTATCCAATACAAGCTCGCGTTTTAATGTCTTGTGCAGCAATAATAAGAATCTTGCCAGCATATGTGCCATCTTCATTAAGTAACCCTAAATTAACTTCAAGACCGTCACATTCAACCAGATCTAAAACGTTTTGAACGTTGTATGTCCCAGAAGCTTCTCGATTTTCTCTATCTGCGTGTTTCTTACCATACCGAGCAAAGTCCATTTCATATTTAGGCCAAGTATTAATTCTACGTTCAAATGTTGATTGGCTAGGTACATCATAACCCTTGAATTCTTTTTTCTTACGTGAAAATGCCATGATAAACTTGTCATAAGCTGACACCATTGTTGGTAAGCTATCCTTCATGTAATAGCGTTTTATCATTTTATCCATAAATTCCAGTACAACATCTGGAATACGCCACTCGGTTTCAGACTTTTCTTGCTTAACTACTTGCAATACCATGTCTTTTCCATCAGCAATCCAAAGTTTGTTCCAAGCGTAAACTCGTTTAACTGATGGCTTGATAGGGTGCTCCTCCTTAATCGCTTCATACACCTCATCAACTAAACTTTGTGGCAACCCTTTGGTTGGGTTTTCTTGCTTAAATTGAAAAAATTCTCTGCAATAAGCTTCTCTGCGATCACACTCAGCTTGGTCTTCGTCTGAGATATTTATAACGCAGCGAATTTCGGTGGGTTTATCAATTATGTTTATCAGTTGGTCATTGATTGCTTGCAACAACTCCATAGGTTTAAAAAGATCTGATGATTTATCTGCATAACCAACAAGAACTCGTTCATTATCTACGTAAATAATTGTGCCATGGCGACCTGATACTTTGAGGTCTACACCTGGTTTTAATAACATTGCTTTATTCATTAATTAGTCCTCTAAAAATGTAAGTTGTGTGTTGTCATTTAATTTTTCTTGATAGTTGAAACGATAAATTTGGTGCCCTAATATCGCCAGTGCATGTTTAGCTAGTAAGCCAAGTGACTCGACATAGGCTTTTAACGCACCAAAGTTAGGTGTTTTACCAATTGCTTCTACAAGACTTGGAATGCTAATTTTTGATATGTCTAATCTGCGATAATGGTGGATACGCTTAAGGTTCTCAGTGGTTAAGCCTGCGTAGATAACTTTGTCGGTGACATAGGACAAGTTTCGATTTTTCGCTTCATCGAACCTCAACCGAAGGTGATTGAATTTTTTTTTGGCACGCTCAGATGTTGTGAAAACAAATGGTTTTACTTCTTTGTCTTCATCACCATAAATGGTGTTCAGTGCTAAGTCGGGGGTATAGCTTCGCTCCTCTTCATCTCCATCAAGATATGCATATTGCTTGGGCTGTGATTCATATGAAATTACCTCTGGATCGTACTCATAAAAACGCTGTGCATTACGTTCTAACTGAGTTTGCCCCCAGCAGTAATCACCTCCATTTTTATACGTTTTGAAAAGGGAAACTTGGTATCCCTTGCTAAAGTTGTTCTTGTATTTATTTCTCATTTTTTATTCCTATCATTGATTTTTGGGCGCAAAAAGCTACTGCTAGCTGCTTTCGCGCTATGTGTTAATTTCTAAAACGGGGGTTGCTAAACAGAAGGGCAATAGCCCTTTGTATCAGCTAGAAACTGAACCTATTCGGTCGCTCGGTATTGTCGATAAAAGACGATATTTTTGAGGATGACTCATCCTGCAAAGGGGTAGGTAAGTGAATGGATTTAACTTTCCTAATATGGTTTTGGTTAACCACCTTGTTGTTTTTAGGGGGAAAACAACTGTGTACTTGTGTTCCATTTATGTAATTAAAATTCGATGTCAAATAATTAACCTCCTCAGTCATTTGTTGCATTGACAGTTCGAATCTTAGAAGCTTTTCGCAAGCTCTGTCAATAAAGTGATCCTTGCAACTACTAGGGCGTTGCACTATTATTTATTCATTACATAACTCTTAACTATTGATTATGATAAACAATATTAAAAACTTGTTGGTTGGTGTTAAAAACGGAAAGTTTTTTCGTAAAAGGGTCAAAAGAGAAGCGTTTGGAGAAAGTTTTGTGATACAACTGCGTGATTTTGAGCGCAATACGAGTGGTAATTCTCTAGATATGTCACAAGTTATCAGGACAAACGATACTTCCATCAAAAAATCAGATTACCTAAAGAAAGGAGATGTACTTGTTACTGTTAAAGGTGTCAATAAACACGCTCTATTATTGAAAGATGTCCCAACAAAGACAGTTGTAACTCACCACCTATTAATATTACGGTCCCCTGACACACTAAGAATTTTGCCTGAATTCATTGAGTTCATAGTCAACTTAGATGAGTCTCAGCGATGGTTTGACCGTAAGTGTGGCGGGACATATAGCAGCATATTGAATAAAGATACTTTATTAGAACTTCCTTTTCCGAATATAACAATTGAAAAACAGAAAAAAATTATAGAATTGGCTAATGAAATTAAGGAAGAAAGAGCATTACTATTAGAGCTAATCAACAATCGTGACTTACAGCTTAAAGCCTACACTGCAAGGTTGATAAGGGAAGACAGATAACAATGATTGAAAACATTATTTTGGATATCATCCATAATTACAAACATACAAAAGTTATCAGTTACTCTGGCGATGTAGAGAGACGAGATTACTTTTTATTTTTACTTTTTTGTCGGCTAGCTGAATTGTCGAATGATAAGGCAATATTCAATTTAAATGATTATAGTCTGGAAGAGGATTTAGAAAGCTTTATTGAGCACCTAGTTAAAACAGTTGCAAAAGAACCCCTTAATAGTGCTATTAGACAGGCGATTAATAATTTTATAAATACACCTGTTAGGCTTTCAAAAAAGGCGTTATCAAACAGTGTATTCCAATCATTGAGTAAATCAGAGAAAAACCGATTTAACAAAGGGTTTGAATTTCAGCTTGCTTCAATACTAGCTACTGACAAAACGCCATTATTAGAAAAAATATTGCCTGATATAAAACATTCTTTGAGCACTGATAACTATAAAGTAATTGAAGAGATTCTATCTATTAAGTCGCTTAATTGTGTTGAATCGTTATCTACATTGGATGCAGCTTTGATTTATTCTAGGGTACTACTTAGGCTTCAGGCTACTTCACACCCCTTGCAAGCAGATAGTAAGTTTTTTTACCAAGAAATACCGTCAGATTTTATTGACATTATTTTGGAAATAGGAGCTTTTGATACTGTAGATAGTATTTACTGTCCTAATGAATTTACAACAGAACAAAGCTTATATCTTGCTTTAGAGTTTCCCGATAAGGAGTTCCGAATCGAGTCTTTAGGTGAAATGGATCGCCATATTTTTAGAAAGTTTGCCTTGGCTCAAGTACAGAATTTTATTACTACTAAAAGCCACTGTTTATCTACTGATTCTATTATTGATAAAAGTCACTTTGATTCCTCTATCTGCTTACTACAACCAAAGGTTGTTAAAAGTCCTTCAACAGGAAAATCAATTGAAGAAGGGTATAGCAAAAAAGTCGTATATAAAGAGCACCTATATATTAAAAGAATGTTAGAGAGCTTAAATGAGTCAGGAAAAGGCTATGTTGTTACGGGTAAAGGTCCTTTATTTAGAAAGCGAGATATTGAAGCTAGGCAGCACTTAATTGAGAACAATTTGGTCGATGCTATTATTACACTACCAGCAGGAATATTAAGGTTTTGCCCGATCCCTTTAGTATTAACCGTACTTAATAAAGCGAAGAAAACAGAAGATGTTTTGTTTATTAATGCGAGTGAGTTTCAGTCAGAGTTTGGTCGAAGAGTCGTGATAGATGACATTGAACGATTGGCAGAAGAATACCGGATGAGACCCGAAAGCAGCTCATTTAGCTTTACCATACCCAATGATAAAATTATTAATAACAATTACTCATTTCATAGCCTGAACTATATGAAGCCAGAGTTGGTTCAGCAACTAAGTTTAGATACTTTAGATGCAGTTAGAAGCACATTGTTAAATAACCTAAAAGCTAAAGAAAAAACTATTATTAAGCTTTTGAAACAGTAATTTATTTCAAATATCAATACAAACCTTATCATCTTGCAATGTATAACAAAGCTTCGAGTCTGATAACTTAGAAGCTTCGCCTGTATATGGGTTTATGTACTTATTTAAATTAATAGCATTTTCTAGAGCATATTTATCTTCATTGATAACCATATTTAGTAATAGCAATCGAAGGTCTAGTTTAAATTTATCTTCATAAAGGTTAAGGAATTTAGGTAAAGCTGTCACCTCTAGGTAAGAGCCAACAATGTTCCTGTAATTTTTGATAGTAAACCAAAACATGTTTTTGATTTCACTTCTTAACCTTTCTGAATGCGCATTAGCTTCTGTATCGGCAATTTCAACTAAAGAAATAAGATTTTCTTTTTTAGCATTTTCAGGGATTAACTGTAACTTCTGGTATGCAAACATACTATTTAGAGTCATGTTTTCTTTATATTTTATTTGAGCTTGAAAGCCATGAAGGGAGTGCCCCATGCCTTCAGCTCTTTCTGCGATGTACTTAAACTGTAATGCTCTTGTCCCTTGAGCAAACATGATAAGCCACATTCTATTCATTGAAATTTCTTCAAAAGATAAAGGAGTAAGTGCATTACCAAATACTTCCCAATTAGCAAAACCTTGTTCTTTAAGTTTGAGCAACAGTGGTTGATAATACAGCTCAAAATTAACAATTGGCACCGCATGAAATACGGCTTCCGTAGTGTTTCTAAGGAATTTTCGTTCTAGATATATTAGTTGTGACAATTGATGGGCAGCTAACTCTAGGTCGTTATCTAATATATGAAAGTACACCTCTAAAAATGCTAGCCTTTGAATTGGAATAAGCGAATCCCAATCAGGCTCGGTGGCGATAGAGTTCAATGGTTCGAAATTGGTTAATTTAGATAAAGATCTATACTGCTCTGTAATACTGGCAAGTTTGTTAGTATTTTCTTCAAGAACAGCCCTATTTTTTGCTGTTTCTGATAAGCAATTGTCTTTATTAAATTCGCAAAAATAAGCTTCATCATCACCAAATATATCCGGTAAACCGCTAACGTTTGGATATTTTAGTTGTTGAAAATAATCTAACGATCCCTTAGCAATATTACCTAGTTTGGTTTTATATAATTCTTTGGCTTGCTCAGTAGATATATCGTTCGAAGGAGATAGGGCAATTAAACCAATAAAGGCATTTCCTTCTAAATCTGTGGGTTTAGAATAATACTCGATCCACTTTTTGGCCTCAGGATTTAATTCGTCATCTATGTAAAGATGGTATGTGCCTGCCACTATGATGATTGATATTAATATCCCTATTTTAATTCTCTTAGTTAATTCCATTTTTATTCTAATAATCAGTCAGTAAAGTACGCTAATAATACTATACGGCAAATTGATAAATGTTCATAATTAAAGTAACCTGATATCAATTATTTACGTCTTATAAATAAATGGATTTATGCTCAGTTTTTTCAAAACAAAACCACTGCTATCGCAATCAGACATTGAATTTCAAGTGGCTACTTTTAAGTGGCTGTTAAAGAACTTTGGTGGCGATGATTTCTATAAAACAACAGAATTAGTTTTACCCACCAAGGAGTATTTTCCATCGAAGGTAGATACAGCAGAAGGGGCGGCTAGTGAAACTTTTGAGGCTGTCAAAAAGCATGCGGGGCTTGAGAACTGGGTGTGTAAATTAGAAATACAAGAAGAGGATGCTAACCCTGTAGTTGCACCAACTATTGCCATTCAAAATGCACCAACTAGTCCTCATGGAACTTTTCAGGCAACTGAAGATAATGAGGTTGTAATTACATACAACCCTGCTTTGGCCTCTCAGCCGACTCAACTAGTTGCAACATTTGCCCATGAGCTGGCGCATTATCTTACTGCCACTTCAAAAGAAGAGCCGCCTGGGGGCTGGGAAAACTGGGAATTCGCTACTGATATTGCCGCAACATTTCTTGGTTTTGGTGTATTTATGGCTAATTCAGCATTTAGCTTTAGCCAGTATACTAATTCTGATTCCCAAGGCTGGAAATCAAGTAGAAATGGCTACTTATCAGAAAGTGAACATATCTATGCTTTAGCCATGTTTAATGAATTGAAAGGCATATCAACTGAAGTGGCATCAGGCCATTTAAAACCTCATTTAAAGAAACTCTTAAAGAAAGCTCATAAAGAATTGGGCAACTCAGGTATCGTGGAAGAGCTACGAGTTGTAGCATTTGTTCCTGCCACGCATATTGCTGGGGATGAACATGTATAAATTTTTACTTGTACTTCTACTTTCGATATCGGTCGATTCTCTGGCGTGTTCTTTTATGCCTACCCAAATGGCTTTTGAGCCATCATCAACAGAGGAAATTCAACCTATAAAGCCTACTTTTGTGGTGAACCATATTGGGCGAGGTGAAGACGATGGTAATCATGGCTCATGCTCAGATGCTGGTGTAATTTCATTAAAATTAAATGAAACACCACCGTTAAAACAAGGGTATATATTTGAGATAGTCGAAGGTGAATTCGAAGATAGTTTATTTGATGAAACGCCAGTAATTATCAATGATTTGATAGACGATAAAAGTACTTATAGTTTCATTTGGTTCGATGGAAACTCAGACGAACAAGAGCCTATCAATATTAAAGTAAAAATAATAGCTGTCTCAAATTCAGGCCATAAAAGTACACCTCAATATGTTGTGATCAAACATCCTGGAGTTAAAAAACCTTGGTGGAAAATATGGTAAAAATTATTCGCAATTTCTTTTTACTGTTTATATTATTTCTTGTTCTGTTATTCGCTTATATTTTTATTGATTTTGGTGATCCTGGGCACTCAAACCAAGTAAGCTCAACTGTCGTAAATGATATTACTCAGCTAAACCCCATTGAAGTTACTCGCGTTATTCAACCAACGTCTATTGAAGATATAGTAGGTGCTATCCAATCAAGTACCGGACCTATCTCCATAGGTGGTGGGCGTTATAGTCAAGGTGGGCAAATTGCATACTCAGATAGTATTCATTTAGATATGCGTGCTTTTAATAAAGTATTGGCATTAGATACTGCTAGAAAGCAAATTACTGTGCAAAGTGGTATTACATGGCGTGACCTGCAAGAAGTCATCGACTCTGAAAATCTATCGGTCAAAATCATGCAAACATACGCCAACTTCACTGTAGGTGGCTCCCTTAGTGTAAATGTTCATGGCCGTTATATTGGAGAAGGACCAATTATTAGGTCTGTTGAGTCTATTAAATTAATCAAAGCAAATGGTGAAATTCTCAATGCTTCCCCAACAGAGAATTCATCACTGTTTTATGGAACTATTGGTGGATATGGCGGTATAGCTGTTATTGCTGAAGTTACTTTAAACCTTGTAGATAACGTGAAAGTTAAACGTTATACCGAGAAAATGAGCGTGCAAGACTATAGGCAATACTTTTCGGATAACATACGAGATGATGAAAATGTCGTTTTTCATAACGCTGATATTTATCCACCAAATTTTACCGATGTACGTAGCGTTAGTTGGCTAAATACTAACGAAGCTTTAACCGTTGAACAAAGATTAATCCCCAAACACAAAGAATATACCTGGCAGCCTAAAGTAGCGGAGTTTGTAGCCGATTCAAATTTCGGTAAAGGAATGCGCCAGCATATTTTAGAGCCAATTCTATACTCCTTTGATGCAGTGCAATGGCGAAACTATGAAGCCAGTTATGATGTTAATGAACTTGAGCCTTCTAATCGAGCTGCTCAGACTTATGCACTTAGGGAGTACTTTGTTCCAGTAGATAACTTTGATAGCTTTGCAATTAAAATGGCCGCCATATTTAAAAAGCACGAAGCTAATATTATCAACGTTTCAGTACGCCATGCTTTACCTGATAGTGGTTCATTATTAGCTTGGGCGAGAACAGAAGTATTTGCATTTGTTGTCTATTATCGTCAAGGAACTAGTGAATCGGCACAACATGAAGTAAAACTTTGGAGTCGAGAGATAATTGATGCTGTTATTGAAGAAAATGGTGCTTATTATTTACCTTATCAACTCCACGCCACGACAGAACAATTTGTTAAAGCCTACCCTAGAGCGAATGACTTTTTTGAATTAAAGAAAAAAGTAGATCCTGATTACCGTTTCAGAAATAAACTCTGGCAACAACACTACGAAGTGAATAATAAGCAGTATCATGGTTCAGCCGATGAATAAACTAATGCAAGGCTTTGAATTAGTAAAACAGTTCATTTCACCTGAAATAGTTCAAACACTTATTGATGAAATAACAATCTCGAATAAATCTAAATCTCCTCATGGTATTCGTAATGCGGAGAAGAAGTTTGATTGTATTGCCAAACTTGCTAATTCAGAGAAGATTATAGATCAAGCAAGGACTATTTTAGATGAAGAGCCACAATTAGTCAGAGCCATTCTTTTTGATAAGAACCCTGAAAAAAACTGGTTAGTCAGTTGGCATCAAGATAAAACGGTTTCAGTGAATAAAAGACATCACATTGATGGCTGGGGTCCGTGGAGCCTTAAAGACAATACACATCACGTTCAACCTAGTGAATCAGTTTTAAATAAAATGGTTACCTTTCGTATTCATCTTGATGATAGCAACGCAAATAACGGTTGTTTGAAGGTTATCCCTAATAGTCATAATCGTGGTGTATTAAAGCAAGCTGACATTGATAACATTGTCGAAGAATCTGAATTTATTGAATGTGAAGCTAATGCTGGTGACATGTTAATTATGAGGCCCTTAATTTTACATGCTTCCAGTAAAGCTAAATTGCCAAAACATAGACGAGTTATTCATTTGGAATTTAGTGGTTATGATTTACCAAATGACGTTTTTTGGAGTTAGGGGAAAAGTATAGCTATGCCATTCACACCTATACACATGGGACCCGGAATTCTGATTAAATCTTTGCTGCAAGGCAGCTTTAGTTTAATGGTCTTTGGATGGACTCAAATTATTATGGATATTCAGCCGCTCATTGTTTTGATCTCTGGCGAAGGCCACTTACATGGTTTTACCCACACCTATGTTGGCGCAATATTAATTGCCATTTTTGCAGCGTTGACTGGTAAATATCTATCAGAACTTGGCTTGAAGATACTTAAAATTTCTAAAACTAACAATTTAATATCTATTGCTTGGTGGGTGGTATTTTTAAGTGCTTTTATCGGCAGTTTCAGTCATGTCTTGCTCGATAGTATTATGCATTCTGATGTTGAACCATTCTTTCCTTTTACCCTAGACAACCAGTTTTTAGGCTTGATCTCAGTGTCGGTGTTACACAAGTTGTGTTTATATAGTGGTCTAGTCGGTGCTGCTATTTATTATGGAATTAACTGGAAAATAAAAAGGAAATTATGAAAATATTAAGATCCAGTATGTTGATTCTGAGCTTATTTTCTTATGCCGTTATAGCAGAGGAAAGCACCTGTTATGGAACAACCTCTAAAGGACGTTTAGAAAATGGAATAGAGCTGCCTAGCTCAGGAAAAAACTTTGTAGGTTACAGTGATATTGCTAGATTAGCTGGTAGAACTTATGTCCACTCCCAAGTAAAAAAAATCATCACAAGTGCATATAAATCATTAGAAACCGAACAGCCCAACAAAGTATTTAAGTATGCAGAAACAGGGTTTGAAGATGGTGGCCAATTCAAACCGCATAAAACTCATCGCAATGGATTATCAGTAGACTTTATGACACCTGTTAAAGATGAGTCAGGCCAATCAATGCACTTGCCAACTCATCCACTCAACAAGTTTGGCTACAACATTGAATTTAACAGCAAAGGGAAATATGAGGAATACACTATTGATTTCGTTGCATTAGCTGCTCATATAGTTGCTTTGCATAAAGAGGCGAAAGCACAAGGTGTCGATTTATGGCGAGTAATTTTTGATCCTAAGTTACAACCTGAGCTTTTCAAAACATCATACGGACCATACCTTAAAAAGCACATTCAATTTTCTAAAAAACGTTCGTGGGTAAGGCATGATGAACATTATCATGTAGATTTTGATATCCCATGTAAGGAATTGAATTGATGAAAAAAGTTGTAGTCCTTGGTGGATATGGAAATTTTGGTAAAAGGATTGTTGAGAACCTTACCTGTATTGAAGATATAACCGTACTTATTGCTGGTCGAAACTTAAGTAAGTCGTCAGCACTAGTAGCAAATCTAGGAAATACTTCAGCCGCTAAGTTAGAGCCATTAGTCATAGATATTTTCGCTGATGATTTTAAAGATCAGTTAGCTGCACTTTCTCCTTACCTTGTTATTCATACCAGTGGCCCTTTTCAGGGACAAGATTACCGTGTGCCAATAGCATGTATTGAGTGTGGCGCTCATTATATTGATTTAGCCGATGACAGAAGGTTTGTTTGTGATATTGCTGAGTTAGACAATGAAGCAAAAGATAAAGGTGTATTAATCGTAAGTGGCGCTAGTTCAGTGCCAGGGCTATCTTCAGCCGTGGTTGAGCGTTACCAAAACCAATTTAGCACTATTGAGTCTATTAATTTAGCGATTGCTCCGGGGAATAAAGCAGAACGTGGATTAGCAACCGTTGAAGCCATTTTGTCCTACACAGGACATCCCCTAAATGTATTTAAAGAAGGTCGTTGGCAAGATGTTTATGGTTGGATGGATTCTAAAGTAAATGACTTCGGTGGCTTTGTTGGCAAACGCTACTTGGCTAATGTTGATGTACCTGATCTAGAGTTATTTCCTAGCCAATATGGTGTAACGCAGCAAGTTAGCTTTCAAGCAGGATTAGAGCTTCCAATATTACATAAAACAATGGTCGGTATGGCCTATCTTTCAAAAATAGGGTTAGTAAAAAATTGGGCACCATTATCAAAAGCTATTGTTAGCACCAGTAATGTGTTTCTTCCTTTTGGTAGTGATAAAGGGGCTATGGAAGTACTTGTTTGCGGTAAAGACAACAATGGCAATGCGAAAAAAGTAAAGTGGACCTTGTATGCACCAAAAGGTAATGGCCCCTATATTCCAACGCTCTCAACCATTATTTTAGCAAGAAAGCTTTTGAGTAGTGGTAACCAAAGTCATCAACAGGAAACTGGCGCTAAACCGTGTGCAGGTATGTTTGAATTAAGTGAATTCGATACTTATTTTGATACGTTAGGTATTCACTATGAAGAAACGAGTGAGAAAGGATGATGGAATATTATTTAATCCTTAAATTGATTCACATTCTAGCTGCGGTTGTCGTAACAGGTACTGGTGCTGGCATTGCCTTTTTTATGTTTATGGCTAACCGCTCCAACAATCCCCAAGCAATTTATATAACGGCCAAGCATGTGATTTTAGGCGATTGGATTTTCACTACACCTGCTGTTATTACCCAAATAATAACAGGGATACTTTTGATGAACATGCAAGGATATTCATTTTCAGCGCCATGGTTTTATTGGGTTGCGGGACTGTTTGCATTTATCGGAATCTGTTGGTTACCTGTACTTCGTATTCAATACAAGTTACGTGAGTTAGCCAAGGTATCTGTAGATTCAAATCAAGTTACGCTTGAATTTAAGTCACTAATGAAAACCTGGACTCTGCTGGGTATTCCAGCTTTTACAGCAATAATAGGTATTTTCTGGTTAATGGTCTTCAAACCATTTCCTGTTACTTAGGGGCTAATTATGAAACAAAACAGCCAAGAAAAATTATATAAACCTGCGATATATTCACTGGTCTTTTTATGGATATTTACAGGGGTAACTTCAATTTATTTTTCTCCTGAGATTGGTTATGAAATTCTAACAAGCGCTAATATCACAGGCTCTATGGCAGACTTTTCCGTTTATGCTGGAGGTGCTTTAGATATAGTACTTGGGCTTTGGCTTCTAACCTCAATAAAAACAAAGGTATGCTGCATTATGCAAGTAGCAACGATAGCGCTCTATACGTTAATTTTAACCGTTATCGATGCGAGTTTTTGGTTACATCCATTTGGACCGATAACCAAGAACTTTCCGATTATTGTATTGATAATTTTCGTATATAGTAGTTCAAGCAAAACAAAGGGAGTTTAGCTTTATGCGTCTAAAAGGGAAGTTAATTAAGTGGGATGACGAGAAAGCATTTGGTTTTATCGTACCAAATGGTGGTGGTGACCATGTTTTCATTCATAAAAGTGCTTTTTCAAACAGACAAAAAACTCCTCAAATTAAAGACATCATCACATTTTCTATCACTAAAGATAAACAAGGGCGTTATTGCGCAGGTGAGGCAACCTTTTCGGGTGAAAAACTAAAGAAGAAGCAAGCCAAAAATGTTAGTAAGTTTTCGATTTATTTATCTGTCATATTCTTAGTGTTAATGATGGCAGCATTAGTTATAGGTCGCATGCCAATAAACTTGGTATTGCTCTATTTAGGTGGAAGTACACTTACATTCATATTGTATGCGTATGATAAATCTAAAGCGAAGAGAGGCGCTTGGCGCACACCGGAAAGTACTCTGCATTTGTTTGCGCTTGTTGGTGGGTGGCCAGGAGCAGCCATTGCACAGCAGACACTCAGACATAAGTCCCAGAAAAAAGAGTTTAGGTTTGTTTTTTGGTTAACGGTTATCGCTAATTTCTGTGCTCTAGCTTGGTTAATGTCATCAAATGGTGAGCAGTTGATGAATATATTTAAGTAATTAGAAGCTTCGCTTTTATTTATAGGGGAATAAAATGAAATGGATTTTTATTGGTTTAATGATGCTTGTGTTACCTGCTCAGGCAGCACAGCAATACACTGAATCCTCGTGTATATTGCTCAAACAGCAAATTAATGACTATAAACGAAGACTAGGAACAAACTCTTCTCTATATACCCAAACAAAATCAAATTTTGATACTCATTGCCAGAAACCGATCACAGCTAAATCTAGTAAAGTAGTTTTACTTTCTAATGAACAAGTGCAACCTTCAACAAAAGCAGTACCAATTAATGTAGAGTCAGTGCCTCTGAGAAAAGTATCATCAATAAAATCACAACCTGTGCCTACTCAATTGAATCCATTCACTCATCTTGCTAAAACGCTAATGCCAATGTTTCTATTATTGTTTATTGGTTTAATGGCGCTTTATTATTTCAAGAAAAAACTCCCCCAAATTAAAGGCTCAATTGGTGAAAGGTATGTCAGTAAAGGTTTAATAAAGTATTTAGATGAAGCCAAATATACCATTGTTAACGATGTAACCCTGCCATTGGAGGATGGAGGTACGACACAAATAGACCATATTGTTGTATCTAATTTTGGGATTTTTGTTATTGAGACAAAAAATATGAGTGGTTGGATATTTGGTAGTGAGCATCAGGCGAAATGGACACAAACTATTCATCGTTCAAAATACCCATTTCAGAACCCATTAAGACAAAACTACAAACACACTAAAACATTGGCGCATTTGCTTGATATACCACATGAGCTATTTCATTCTGTAGTGGTATTTACGACAAACTCAGAGCTAAAAACAAAGATGCCAAACAATGTTGGTTATTTGAAAGAAATGATGCTTTACATCAAGTCTTTTGATAAGGAAGTATCTGATAATCAAACTAAATTAGAGATAATAAACCTTGTACAAAGTATAAAGTTGAAGCAAGGTAGGGCAACAAATAAACGGCACGTAAAATATCTAAAAGAAGAGCACAATGGTAACGCTGTTACCTAACTGCTTTCCTTTCTTTAATTTAGGTTTTAATAAGTAATAATACTGAAATCTTAATATGTTATAGATAACTTCATTAATCTAATCAATCCAAGTGTTCCTAATTTAATGTTAAATTAATCATAAATAACTCTATGTTGCCAATTTGGTATCCCTGATTATTCATTTTCACTAACAACCAAAGGAAATGAAAATGAATAAAATTATTGTTTTAGGGGAGTGTCCTAATTGGGTATTACAAAAAGCGAAAACATTAATTAATACTTCTGGCGCTAAACATAAAGTAAGTAAAAAACTGTCAGGTATGAAAAACCACTACTCAATAAAGATTAGCACTAATTATCGGGTTTTATGGACTGATTCAGGAGAATTTTTTGTTGGTAAACATAACCATTACGACAGAAAAATTAAAAATATTAAAAGGATGGGGGCTTAATCATGGACAGTCATAAAGTGGCAATCACTAACGTAGTGAAAAGTCTGGGGTTTAATAATGCGGCAGATCTATCAAATAAGATCCGTGACATTTTAAAAAATAAAGAGGACTTTAAAGCTCGATTTATAATTGATGAAAGAAATGATTATGAAAGTGTAAATAACCGTACAGAAAAAATTTATGTTTCTCCTAAAGCAAGGGTTCTAATCGACAATTTAGCTATTTTATTACAATATTCAGGTTTGTTTGGTAGAGGTACATCAACGACTTTCCCTGCATATCGAGAACTTTTAAAAGGAATTGATGATAATCTTTTTAAATCAAATGTAATTAAGCATACTCAAACAATTAAACAGAATATTGAACTATCCAAAAGTAGTTTAAAAAAATTACCTGTCTTTTATAATGCTGTATTAAATAACAAAATCATAGACATCACTAAGGATAGTCTTCGTGAGTTAATGGAAGTACATAGTAATAATAGTGAAGTCTTGGATTTAACTAATACTTTCAAATTGGGTGCTTGGAATGAATTACTAGAGTATCAAAACGAATTAGAACAAGGTGAAAACAACTCTACCCTTTATCAAAAAATTGGGGAGAAGTTCTTTGAACTGGGCGATCACGAACAAGCATTAACTGCGTTGAATAATTCAACAGAATTAGATCCTAAAAATGGTATTGCTTGGGCAATAATCTCACTTATATTTCACTCTAAACTTCGAGAAAATAAACACTCTCATTATCAAGCTCTCGCACGAAATGAATTTTCAGAATCAATTGCTCACCCGATAACTTCAGAAGAGCATTGGATAAACGAGCGTATTGATGACACCTACAGTGATATGGTTGATGTAAATAGTCAGTTTGTTACCTCTGCAATTAATGCTTTATATTTTTGGCCTGTATGGGAATATTCAAAGTCTGAAGAAAAACCAAATTATTTTTATAAATTGAATCAATCGCACGATACGAATGTTGAAATTGAACGAAGATACTTATTTATCAAATTAATAAATGAAATCAGCTTTAATCAATTTGGGCGGTATAAAAGTGAAATGGTAGATATCGTACGTTCATTCCAAGGGTGGAATCCAGAATTATATCCTCAAACTAATTTAATTCACGACATTAATAATAATGATAAATCTAACTTAATGAGAGTCTTAAGTTGGATTTCAGATTTGGATATTAAGAACGCTTTAGATACCTACTTTGCTGATATTTTAAATAATTCATACAGAGCACATGATGATTTAGCACTATTGAAAGATGGGGCTGTACAAAGCCTTTATAGAAAACATATAGGAAAAAATGAATATAGAAAAACCTTAAGTACATTATTAAAATTAGACATAAAAAATCAAGAAATAGATATTTTTAACAAGTTATCTAGCCCTCATTTTGTTGACGTACACTCTCAACTAACAGCAGTTAAAAAGAAATTTGATATTGAAAGTAGATACGGAAACACCCCTCCAACTTTCTATTTAAAAGATATTAAATTGACTGATGAAGAGGTGGCGTTAGCGTTATCAGAAGCGTTAAAAAACAGCGATGGTTGGTATGACTATTTATCAGAACAAGCATGGATTAATCACCCTTACTCAACAGATATACATTTTGATTTTTATGGTCTTGCACTTATTTCAATCTTATTGGAATTAGGTAAAGCACAAAATATAGAAAGAAATATTGAGTTTCTTAATGAACTTTGTGAAAACAATATCGCAATGAGATCATCTTTATCTAGACTACCGACAGAATTGTACTCTGAATTAGTTAAGCGAATTGATGAAGAGACAATGGAAAAATCAAACAGGGATAAGTTATTACTCTGTTTGGAGATTATTTTTGAATTGAGATGTGTACTCGATGATGAAGAAGATGAATACAATGCTACTTTTGATTAAAACCATTTAATCAAATATTTAGCTCACCTCATAACCATGAGGTGAGCTATTTACGTATTAGAAGTATTAAGTTGAATCTCATTTATTAACCATAAATTTAGAATTAGAAAATTGTAGAGTACAATGAAGGATAAAAAGAAAATTGCATTATTTATAGATGCTGATAGAACGAATAGTAATATCTATTTTATCTGGTAAGTCATTCTATGTTATGATAAAAATCAATCAGTAAAACTAATTTATCATAAAGAAGGGAAGTTCGATTGGTAGATAAAACAGTAAATGCAGGAGTTGGAGCGCAACAAGGTTTTGCCTTACAGCGGAATATGGCTTTATTTATAATTCTGGATAACTTTAACGATAAGTTTAAAGGTAATAAATACTTTCTGTCATTAGAGCATTTAGAAGATATTATTTTTTGTTTTACCAATGATACTGGTGAGTCTACTCATATAGATACTTATCAATCTAAAAAGAAATCTACGGGTAACTGGACTGTTAACCAAGAGCTTGCTGAAGTAGTTGTTAAGATACTTGAGACAGGAAGTAAATTAATAAAAGATCCCTTTCCAAAATCCAAGAACTATCACCACTCATTACATTTTTCTTCTAATGCAATTATGCATTTTAAAAAGAGTGTTGCACAAAAAAAACCTCTTAAACCAAAGGTTTTTTCAGAAATTATAAATGACCAAAACTTAATTTCATCTTTTCCTTCTTTAAATACTCATATTCAATTAGCGATCAAAGACACCATAATAAAAAAATATAACTACGGTAATTCTTTACCTATAGAGTTAGAACAAGAATTGGATAATTTAAACTTTCTGTTCGTGGATATGACGAAAACAAGTAAAGAGCAAGAAAATCAGTTAGAGGGAAAATTATCATCAATTTTTGGAAATAGAATTAATGATAAGAAAGCAGCAATTGAAACCTTGTTTTCGTTATTTAAAAAAATAGAGCTAACTTACAATCAAAAAAATATAGCTCGTTTAAATGACAAGAATAAAATTGTTGAAAGTAATGAAATTATAGATGCTTTAGATATTATAACTACTAAATCAAAAGCCTTTGATTATTGGCGTAAAGAAGAAAAAAATATATCTCGAAAGCTTCAAATTAAACCTTTCGATAAAGAAGTTTTTGAATTGATGTTTTTTTCTGCTTTTGATTTCTTCAAAAGCAATCAAGAAGCGGAACATCAAAGAATATTAACGTTTGTTCAAGAAAACTATTTATCTTGTCAGGGGTATGATGAAGAAGAATGTGTATCCGAATTATTTGTTATTTTTACTAATACGAATAATTCCACTTTTGAAATTATGAACTTGAAAGCAGTTCTATATGCTGCCTATTTTGAAACTATATATAAAACGGAAGTTAAAAATTGAAAGCAACTATAGAATATGAAAACTTTTTCGCCTTTTCCGAAAACAGTAATAAATACTTTAATACGCCTTTTAATAAAGGAATGAATATAGTTCATGGCAAAAACACCTCTGGTAAAAGCACTTTACTACAAGCAATGCTTTATACATTTGGCATCAATGACGAAAAATTGAAGTTACAAGAGTTATTGGGTGAACGTGTTATTTTTAGATTAGATTTTATATTAAAAAAAGAAACTAATGAAAAAATATCTATTTTAAGAGATGAAGATTTTCTTGTTATTAAACGAGAAGATAGCCCACCTATAACATTCACTGGAATAAGTGGTGATAGATCAGTGGAGCATATAAAACTAAAGCAATTTTTAGGTGATCTGTTTGGTTTTGATCTACATCTTGAGTCTTCAGGGGTATATAGTCCTGCATCAATTGAAGCAATGTTTTTACCGTATTATATAGCTCAAGATGTTGGTTGGGTTTATAAGCATAAATCGTTTAGAGGATTGGATTTTGTCAAAAACTTTAAAGTTGATTTTTTTGATTATTATCTAGGTATAACTAATGATTTTGATCGTGATGAAAAAAAGCGTTTAGAAAAAGAGAAGTCGGATTTAGAGAGCGAGAATAAGTTTTTAGGTAGTATTGAAGAGAAAAAAGATGAACTTAAACTTTCAAAAATGAAAGATGAAGCATTTGTTGTTAAGTCTGTTGAGTATATCGAACCTTATAAAGTTAATAAGACAGAACTAATAGATCTTGAGAAAAAATATTTAGATAGTTGCAATAAATTAGCCTTTTTAGAACAAAGAAAATTGATATTAAATCGAATTAAAAGAGCTTTAAATAAGCAAAAACCAGTTGAGGGTGAATGTCCTGCTTGTAAGCAAGATATGCCTTCGGATTTAGTTAAAATTTATAGTCATTTACAAGATATCAATGATACTACTGCACAGTTACAAGAGATCAAAAAAGAAATAGATAAGCTTAAAGAAATCAAAGGTACTATTAATTCACTTATAAATAATATTTCTAAAAAAAGAAAAGTTGTAGCTAAAGAGTATGATGAATTAACTAAATATAATGTAGATAATTTAACTTATAACTCTTGGATTGAAAATAAAGTAAATGTCCAACTATCTGAAAAACTATTGATTAAATTGGGAGAGAATACTCTTAAATTAAATCAAATAATCGAACAATTAAGAGAGTTTAAAACTGATGAGCAAGTGAAAAAAGAAAGAGTTAAATATAGTTATATATTTAAAGAAATTTTTGAAAAATCACTTTCCGATTTAGGTGTAAAGAAGTTTGAAAATAATAAGTTTTATTTACTTTATGATATCCCTGCATTTCCAAAACAGGGTGTTGAATTATTAAAAACTCTACTATCGTACTGTTTTTCATTTAATAAAATAATTAAAAACACTGAATACGTTCATCGTTTTCCATTTATGTTAGATGCAATATTTGAAGGTGATCTTGATGAAGAAAATAAAGAAAATATCCTGAAGTTTATTTATAAAAACAAACCGAATGATACTCAAGTTATATTTTCGATAGCAGACTCTAAACAGAATTATATACCTGTAGAAACTTATAACAAAAATTATTTGAATGATGAAGCAAAGCTTATTTGTCTAGGTGAAAATAACAATGAAAGAGCTTTTTTATCTCCATATGAAGGGCAGCATAAGGAATACTTAAAAGAAACGTTAACTCTTCTAGGTATGTAATCTTAAATAAAAATACAGTGGTCGTGGTCCAATTAACCTAATGATAAATTTTAACAAACAATTATTTATTTCGTAATTGTTTTTAGCCAATACTTTAGCTTCTGAATGAAGCACTATATTTTTGAGTGATTGATGATTAAAGAATTTGAACAGGCTGATGGTAAAACGCTACAACTAACTGAACACGCCATTACCCATATCACGCAAGGTAACTTTATTGTCAGAGCAATGAAAAACCAAGATGATAAAAAAGTTTTAAGTGGTGGGCTTCATACTTATGACGGTTGGGTAGAGTTCAAGAAAGAATATGCAGACGAATTAGAGCACCTACATTTCTTCAATAGTGATAATCATAAATATTGGTATTACGCTAGAGAGCTTGGTAACGGGGTGATCACGCTTCGACTACCAAAAGATTTATTTAGAGGAAAAGCTGCCAAGATAACTATGTGTCCTGATAATTATTATAAATCAGGATATCTTTGGAAGACTTTATTTCCAAAGAACTATGATAGAGCTAGGATTATAAAAGTTATTGAAGAAGCTCTTGAGTATGAAGACATAGACCAAAGGCAGAAGGGGCAACTTGTTGGATATATTAACAATGATGATCCTCTTCTTAAAATGAAGGTAGTAATTCAACATCATGGGAAAGAAATAAAGTCAGCGTTTCCTGCTTGGACTCAACCTAACTCTGGCAATAATGGTAAACCATTTAGCCATTATGAAAATATTGGTTTTGTAATAGCTCAATCAACTGAATACTTTGATGATAAAGGCAAGAGTCACTTAAGACCCCCATTTACATTTACAGGCACTAATATAAGTATAGAAGAACTTCACCATCATACTCCTTCACTATTCACTCATAGACGTAAAATTGAAATCACTGAATCACCAAAAAGTTGGGCATTAGAAAGAAATAAAGAATTACAAAACGCAATACTATCCCCCGAAGAGAACGATCTGGTTTTTCAATATTTAAATGATTTTGTTTTAGTAAAAAACCATCCTGAATTAATATCAGGTGTATATAGTCATGCTTTTGAAGAGCTATCTGAAAACAGCTCTTTTTATAACACATTTCAGATCGTTCAAAACTTCGTTGATGGATTAAATTATTTATATTTAACGGGGCAATATGAGAGGCTTATAGAAACTATTGTATTTATATTAAATAATATGGTTTCTCACACTCTTTTTGATTTGCTATCAAAAAAGAAGATTATCTCAACAATTATTAACATAGTTGTTTCGGCTAATATTCCAGAGCTATCCTATAAGTTTATCAAGGCGTTCTCGCATTCACCCATTAGACGAGAGGGCTATTTAGAATACAACATAGACTCCTTAAATAAAAAGAAGCTGAATGTTCCTATTGATAACTTTCCTGACGAATTGGTATTGATTAAACACCCTAATTTAGATATTAAATTAACTTATGGGGACTTTATTGAAATCATTAAAGAAATATTAGGTGAAACATACACATTAAATTTCAACGATGATGAATTAGACAAAATGCTCGATAAAGTTGTTAAAGAGCAATCTGAAAACCACGAAAATTTAATTTTAGATTCATTAAGTTCGTTTACTAATGAGGACTTTACTTCCTTACATGACTGTATTGGGGATATATTAATTTCTGCATCTAAATATGATGTAGGTGATCAAGAGCTATTGATTACTTATACAGGATTAATACTGCGAGATTATTGTCGAATTCAATTTGCTCATCGTCAAAGAATAAACGCTAGATACATAAAATATCACGACTTTGCTAATACAATTTATTTACCAGTAGATCATGAGCTTTTGTTTGGAACGATACTGAAGCATGAACGTTGGAGTAATACCCATAATCTAGAAGAGTTTACTAAACACATCTTGGAATTCGCTGATCTTGTTTCAAATAGCCAACTAAAAAATGACACAGAAAACTTTAGAATACAAATTGGAAAAGAAAAACCCCCTTTACCAGAAAGATAGCCAATTGATTAATGATGCATTAATTTAAGTTTTACAGATGTTCTTCATTTATTCTATAAGAGATTAGCTAGTCATATATTTATGACGGTCCTCAGATTAAGCAATAATAAATAGAAAAATAATAACTATTATTTTTAGAGTATGCACTTTTATCGATTAAAGAGATTACTTAAAATGGTACATACAATTAGTTAATACAGTTACCCTTTTTTAAATTAATAAGCAGAGGTTCCTCTCATCAGGCAATAGCCATGACTTTCAGCCCTATATCTATCTAAAAAACCGATCCAGCTTCATTAGAAACGTTCTAGCCCTATATTGGAATGTTCAAGTAACAGTTAACTTAATTAGTTTACTTTTATAACAGACCGCCTGGTCTCTTATGCTAAATAAATAGCATAAACTTAAGTGTAAATACTTTGTTAATTTTTCTCATAGGTTGAATTTTTTCTCGCTCGACTAAAAGATCTACATTTGTCACTAAAAATGAGTAAGAGTAAACGCCATATCATGTAAGACATGTCTTAAGCTCGCATAGGATGCAACATGAAATATGCGTATTAAAAAGAAACCCACACCTCTATCGATTTGTTTTTTATG
>Ga0209292_1001002_pt1 | contig 35520 bp, 31 predicted proteins | sample GOMGulsemesocosm_2_FD_184634 | JGI IMG/M metagenome (GOLD analysis project Ga0209292, IMG submission 184634) | Methane-oxidizing microbial communities from mesocosms in the Gulf of Mexico - GOM9C Gulf of Mexico (SPAdes) (version 2) | ecosystem: Environmental > Aquatic > Marine > Cold seeps...
AACAGTTGGTTGTAGGTCTCACGCACCACTTCCATAATTTGTGAAGACGTATCTGGTTGCCAGCCTGGGTAAGCCCCCGTAAAATCAACACTAGCGCCAGCTAACTCAAACACACTCGAAATAGTATTTTGCGCATCAGTACGGCGTGAGTCCATTAGCGAGCGGATCAAACATTGAACGTAAAGTTCATTGTTACGGGTTTGAATAACGCCGAGGTTATTGGATGTTTCAACCACACCTTCGATTTCATCACTCATTCTAAAGACACCGTGTGGACAGGCATATAATGAAGCTAATATTTTTTTCTGTAGCTCCAGTGAGATCACTTGTTCGATATCATCGCTTGGATCGAGGAAAATTTCAAAATCTGGTTCTACGGCCGCTAATTCATGCTTCATCGTCGCCGTTAAGGCTTTTAACGCATCCTTGAACGCTGCAACGTCGCTATTAGCGATAAGAAGCTCCGCACTTGCTTCGCGCGGTAAGGCGTTACGTAAACTGCCGCCATCTATGCTGGCAATACGTATCGCAAAGCCCTTTGATAATTCAAATAATACGCGGGTCAGTGATTTGTTAGCGTTGCCACGCCCGATATGGATATCAACACCTGAATGGCCGCCTTTTAGTCCTTCAACAACCAGACTAAATGCACAATGCTCAGCGGGCGCTTGGTCTTTAGTCAGGGCGAATCGAATATTTGCGTCGACGCCGCCGGCACAACCCATATAAACTTCGCCTTCATCTTCAGAATCGGTGTTAAGTAGGATATCTCCATCGAGATAACCTGGCTCTACGCCAAAAGCGCCAGTCATTCCTGCTTCTTCGTCAACAGTAAATAACGCTTCCAACGGTCCATGTTCAATACTGCTGTCGCCGAGTACGGCCAAGGTAGTACATAAACCGATGCCATTATCGGCACCTAATGTTGTTCCTTGTGCGGTTACCCAGTCGCCATCAATAAAGGGTTTGATTGGGTCCGTTGCAAAGTCATGCACGGTGTCATTATTTTTTTGTGGCACCATATCAAGGTGAGCTTGCATTATCACCCCTTTACGGTTTTCGAAACCCGGTGTCGCAGGTTTTTTGATGATGACATTTCCAACCGTGTCACGCGTAACGTTAAGGCCTTTGCTTTGTGCCCATTGCACAATATGGTTGGCGATTGCTTCTTCTTGTTTTGAAGGATGTGGGATCGCGCAAAGTTGTGAGAACCAACTCCAAACTGGCTGAGGAGTTAATGTAGATAATGGCATAATAATGGCCTATTGCTTAGAATTGGCGAAATCATAGCACAAGGCATGGCAGACGTTAATGCTATGACGACTTAGAATTGTTGCACCATGTAACGATAACAACACACTGTATGATCTATCGCCAATATCTGTTTTATCATTAAGCGATAGCGTCAAATATTTTGTTATTGGGACTCAATGTTCAATACGCTTATCAAGCCATTGGTGAGCCAGGCTTGGATAAAACCAAGCGCTTGGGCCGGAACATCTTGTGGTTGATAGAAATCAGACAAAAGCTGACAAACGTCGCTGAAATTACCGCCATCTTTGAAACATTCCAACGATTTTCGCTCGGCAACGCCAAGATGCCTAAATTCTGTCAAACGTTGTGGGCTACGCCACAACAGCCAATAGACCGTTTCATTTGTCTTTGTTGGACTTATCGGCTTCTTATTCGCTTTAAGGGCTTGCCATATTTCCACCGCTTGATGGTGTTGAGCGTAGAGTCGAACGCTCGGGTGAAAACGAAAAGTTATCAGCGGCCAGTGCTCTGGTGCGATTTGCTGTAGCTCGTTAATGGTACAAATAGTTTGATCTTTTGCATCAAAAACATCAAGCAACATCCGTTCAAAGCTGGCCAGTTCACTTAACACTGGGTGGTCGGAAAAAGGCGAATTGTCCGAAAGAAATACAGGTAACGAGTGACAAAAGTGCCGTAGCGATTTAACGCTAGAAGGAAACTGCTCTATATAGCACTTTACTAAGCGGTCGTATAATTGGTCTCCTAGAAACAGACCAAGCATTGGATGATCGTTGTCAATCGTTTCGCGCAACCGCATACGATAAGCGTTTTGGTAAATTCCTAAGCGTGTTTCTGTTGTAACAGGGGCTTGTTCTTTGACTCGGGCTGCGAAGCGTTGGTCATGGCTCTGCAACAATGCTAGAAACTCTTGTTGTAATCTCGCGAGGTTAGACACGTGACTGCTCCTGTGTCGGGGTTAAGTGCTTCGCAGCAATACTTCTTGCGATATCCAATTCCTCTATCAGGTCTTGTAACGGCGGAATATTATCATCTCGCTCGATCATTGTACTTATTTTACCGAATCGTTCGACAGCGTAGTCATACAGCGCCCACACTGGATCACAGACGGCTTGGTCGTGAGTGTCGATAACATAATCACCGTAATCGCTATGCCCAGCGAGGTGAATTTGTCTAACACGATTGCGATCTAAGCCATTGAGGTAATCCTTTGGTTCAAAATGATGATTACGAGCACTGACATAGACATTATTTATATCCAGTAACATTAAACAATCAGCACGCTCGCAAACAGCATTATAAAATTCCCACTCGGTCATGGTCGATTCTTTATAACTGAGGTAGCTTGACACATTTTCTAATAGGATTTTTTGGCCTAAAAATGACTGAACTTCTCTTATCCGCGTCGCAATATGCTCAATAGCTTCATCAGTATAAGGCATCGGGAGTAAATCGTGGCTATTGACGCCGCTGGATTGATTAAAACACAAATGATCCGAAATCCAACGTGGCTTAACCTCGTCAATGAGTGATTTTAATCGCGTGAGATATTCAAAATCTAATGGCTCTATGCTCCCTAAAGACATTGCAACGCCATGCATAACTATAGGGTAGCGTTCACTTATCTGTTTGAGATAATATCGAGGCTTACCGCCATCGACTAAATAGTTGTCTGATAAGATTTCAAACCAATCAACGTTTGGCTTGGTTGCTAGAATTTCTTCGAAGTGGGGAATTCTCAATCCCAGTCCAAAACCCATAAAATGGTTATCGTTCATTGTGTAACCCTAATGATGGTATGACGCTGAGTAAACACTGATGCTTACTCAGCACGATAGTTACGAGCCTAACTTGCCACCGACATCTTTACAAGACGCCGCCGTTGTTGCAACAAATCCAGTACCTTGACAAGAGGCCATGCCATTACAAGCATTGGTCGCTGTTTTGCAATCATTGTGGCCTTTACAAATATTAATACCAAAACAATGGACTAAATCAACTTTGGTGGTTTTTCCCATCCAGTCATCTTTAGTTTCTCCGCCAATATCGCCACACGCTTTAGCCGGCATTGCTACAAAACCTTGGCCTTTACAAGAAGCCATGCCTTTACAACTATTTGTTGCCGTCTTACAGTCGTTATGACCTTTACATTGATTAACATCGTAACAATGTACGAGATCGACAGTTTCTACTGCTGCTTTTGCGCTTGATGCCTTGGTAGATGTAGGCTCGGCAGTGGCGGTACAGCCCATTAAACTTGCTGCTGCCATCGCTAATGCCGCGCCGCTAACTTGTGATTTAGTATGTGAGTTCATATTATTACCTTTATTTGTTAGTGAGTATGTTTACTATTTAAAGAAGACCGAACAACCATAATAATCTTTCACCTTGTTTCAAATTAATTGAAAATTAACACACAAATTGTTACTTAATTTGACATTTTCAGTTGAGCTGGGTTTGTAATACCTACATAAAACAAGGATAATGCAGCGCCATACGCAGTATGTATTCCATCTATCTATAGCAGGGCAGCTAAATTGTTAGAGAAGCTATTCAAATTAGAGCAACATCACACTAATATAAAACGCGAATTGATTGGTGGGTTAACAACATTCCTCACCATGGCGTATATCATCTTTGTAAATCCGGCAATGCTTGAAGCGGCAGGCATGGACAATGGCGCTGTTTTTGTCGCTACTTGTTTGGCGGCAGCAATTGGCTGTCTAATTATGGGGCTAGTGGCTAATTACCCAATCGCGCTAGCGCCTGGCATGGGACTTAACGCCTTTTTCACCTATACCGTGGTGCTGGACATGGGGTATAGCTGGCAAGTAGCTTTGGGCGGTGTGTTTATTTCAGGCGTGCTTTTTATTATTCTCAGCCTGTTTAATATTAGAGAGTGGTTAATAGATAGTATTCCGCTGTCTTTACGTTACGGAATAGCCGCTGGTATCGGCTTATTTTTGGCGATGATCGCGCTACAAAACGCCGGTATCGTCGTTAGCTCTGAAACAACATTAGTGACAATAGGAGATATTACAAGCTTTCCGGCAATCATGGCCAGTCTCGGTTTATTTCTTATTGTCGGACTTGCCCAACGTGGCATCAATGGTGCGGTGTTAATTTCAATCATTGCAATAACGGTGATTGGTTTGCTCGTGGACGATATAAGTTATACAGGTATTGTTGCGATGCCACCTTCAGTAGCGCCTACCTTTATGCAGTTAGATTTATCTGGCGCGCTTGAGATTGGCATGCTTAGCATTATATTTGCCTTCCTGTTTGTGGATATATTTGATACATCAGGCACCCTGATAGCGGTTGCACAGCGCGGTGGATTGTTAAATGAGCAGGGTAAACTGCCACGTTTAGGTCGTGCATTGTTGGCGGATTCTAGTGCAACTGTCGCAGGTGCAATGCTTGGTACTTCCACAACAACTAGCTATGTTGAAAGTACGACTGGCGTTGCTGCTGGTGGCCGCACGGGGTTAACTTCCGTCGTTGTCGGGTTCTTGTTTTTGTTGGCGTTGTTTTTCGCGCCGCTGGCTAAAATGGTGCCTGCTTATGCGACGGCTGGTGCCTTGTTCTACGTTGCAGTGTTAATGATTTCGAGTCTAATCAATGTCGCTTGGGAGGATTTAACCGAAGCGGTACCCGTCGTTGTCGCTGCTGTATTAATGCCGTTAACATTCTCCATCGCCCATGGCATCGCCTTGGGCTTTATTAGTTACTTTTTAATTAAACTCTTTTCAGGGCGCTATCGCGAGATTAGTTCAAGCGTCGCCTTCCTATCACTATTGTTTATTATTAAATTATCATTTTTTTAACGCCGTCCCAGTAGCACCCGCTATTGGTAATTTTTAGATTTAATTCATATTCCTAAAGCGCATTAACTCGGTTCAATTATAAAAATTGGACTACCTTTAATTATTAGCGATAGGTACTGTCAAGTTGGAGTTAATATGAATCGTTCTGCACTTCCCAAAGAAATTACGTTCCCTGCTAAACAGCAGTTAGTCTCAGTTACCGACACCCGAGGAGTCATTGTTTATGCCAATGAAGACTTCTGCCAAGTCGCTGGTTTTACATTTGAAGAACTTGTTGGTCAAAACCACAACATCGTACGCCATAAGGATATGCCAAGTGGTGCATTTGAAGACTTATGGCGCAAATTAAATATGGGCGAGTCATGGCGTGGCATCGTTAAGAATCGTTGTCAAAATGGTGACTATTATTGGGTTGATGCTTATGTCACTCCTGTCTCTGAAAATGGGAAAATCACCGGATTCCAATCGGTCAGAAGTAAGCCTAGCGCGCAAGATGTTGCCAGTGCTAGCCAATTGTATCAACGTCTCAACGAAAACAAATCAGCACCAGGTATTCGTTTGTCAGCCTTGGCTCGAAACGCCATCGCCTTTGTCATGACAGTAGCGATAGTGCTCGCACCAACGTTTATCGAAAATTCAGCGTCATTAATGACAACACAGTGCCTAATGATCGTTACCATTTTTTATATTCTTTATCACCAACTAGTGACCATTCCTAACTATATCTCAGCGCAAGCTATTAAATACGACAGTGTATCGCGGGTGGTTTTTTGTGGCAGTGGACCGACCGCATTACTTGAGTATAGTGAAATGTTGTATCAGGCTAAGGTTAAGACGATTTTGGGTCGTAGCCGCGATTATAGTAGCGTCCTTTTGGGGATGTCCCAAGCATTGGAGAATTCTTCATCGAGTATGCTGAAGGGACTTGAAGATGAAAATGCACAACTCGAACATGTGTCAACTGCGATTGTCGAAATGAGTTCAACCATTCAAAATATTGGCGAAAGTATGGTTGAAACACGTGACGGAGTCGACAATATTCACGGCGAATGTAAAAGCGCCATCCATGTGTTAGATGGCTCGAAGAGCAGGATTGAAATGCTGGCCAATGAAGTAGAACAAGCATCGTTAGCCACCAATGGTCTCATAGCTGATGTTGGTCAGATAACGACATTAATGTCAGAAATTCAAGGGATCGCCGATCAAACCAATTTACTTGCGTTAAATGCAGCAATTGAAGCGGCTCGTGCTGGTGAAATGGGACGCGGTTTTGCTGTCGTAGCTGATGAAGTTAGAACGTTGGCGGCACGTACACAGCAAGCAACAGGCACTATTCAATCTTCAGTCGTAACGTTCGAAGAAACCTTGGCTCGATGGGGGACAACGATGCTTAAGAATCAGGAAACGGCCAAGCTATGCGCCGTAGACAGTAGTGACGTTAGCCAAGCGATGAACGGGGTCTTGGTCAGACTAGATCAAATGGCTGGCCTTACCGAACAAGTGGCCAGCGCGACTGAAGAGCAAAGTGTTGTTGCTAACGAAATTAATAGCAACATTCACCTTGTTAATGAGATTGCAATCGATAATAAGGGGCTAGCGAACGGCGTAGAACAAGCGTCGCACGATGTTCGAGACCGTTGTGCTGATATTAACGGTCTAAGTGAAATGTTTAAATAGTCACGTCCCTAACCAGCCGACGTTACGACTGACACAATGTTACCATGGTGAAGTTGGCTGGTTATCGTATCACCCGCCGTTACTTGCTGTGAAGATTCTATGACTTGTCCCTTCTCATCTAACGTTATGCTATAACCTCGCGCCAAGGTCGCCAGTGGACTAACGTTATTGAGCTCTCGTAGTATGCTGTGTAATCTCGCTTCCCGTTGATGGGTGAGTTGAGACATCGCTTGTTGCAATCTAATCTGTAATTGGCTGTGACGTTGTTGTTGGGCTGATATCGTGTGTTGTGGGTTTTTCTGATATAGGCGCTGGCTTAACACCGTCAGGCGATGTTGCGTGTTGGCGAGTTTCCGGGCCACTGCGTGTTGCAAGCGAGCGGTCAGTTCATCGAGATATTGTGCCTGCTGCGCCAGTTTGAATTTCGGATCTTGCGCGACTAATCGTGCATAAAGTTGATGGAAACGTTGCGACGCGCCATGTATGTCAGATTTGATCAGCGACAATAACTGCTGTGAAAGGTGCACCAAGCTAGCCCGTTGCTCTTGGGTGCTAGACACGGCGATTTCTGCCGCGGCTGATGGCGTGGGCGCCCGATAATCCGCCACAAAATCACTGATGGTGACATCTATTTCATGCCCGACTGCACTTATGATTGGCAGCGCCGAGTTGAAAATATGATGCGCAAGTTGTTCATCATTAAAACACCATAGATCTTCTAATGAGCCGCCGCCTCTGGTGAGTACGAGCAAATCGACTTCATTACGCATGTTGGCCACTTGCAACGTATTGGATATCTCTTGGGCCGCGCTTTTCCCTTGAACCTGACAGGGATAGATGACTACTTCGACCAAAGGGTTTCGGCGCTTGAGCACACTTAGCACATCTTGAATCGCAGCTCCGGTTGGTGAAGTAATGATACCGATACGCTTAATATGTTGCGGTAGGGGTTTTTTATGTTCAGTGGAGAAAAGACCTAGACCGGCTAATTGGCATTTGAGTTGTTCAAATTGCTGTTGCAACAGCCCATCACCGGAGACATCCATCATATCAACTAATAGTTGATAATCACCTCTAGGTTCATAAACACTGACATTGGCGCGAACCATGATCTGTTGGCCATTTTTAGGTAAGAAGTTTACGCTGCGGTTCTTGCCCTTAAACATCGCACACTTTATCTGAGAACGGGCATCTTTAAGGGTAAAGTACCAATGACCTGAGGATGCAGCGATAAAATTCGATATTTCAGCGTCCACCCATACTCGACCGAAGTTACCTTCGAGCAGGCGCTTTATTTCATTGTTTAGCTTAGAAATGTTATAAATTTTTTGATCGGTTTGCATCATGGCTCAATTGGTAACTTGTTTTGAACGATTGTAGCCGCCAAGCAAGGTTAAGACAATAAAAAAGGGACCTAGGTCCCTTTAATCGTTTTATCGCAGTACTTAATCGATGTTCATCTGTTGGATACGCTCTTTGAGCACACCCATACCAGGCTTATCGTTAAGCAGTTCATGTTTCGTTAACCCTGAAAGCTCATGTGGGAATACGAGCCATTCATTGGTTTCGTACAGATAGAAATCTGGCACGCGATTGGTCTTGTTATTGTCTGGCTTAAAGTAGGGCGTCGCTATCTTCATGATCGGTGTGTTTTTGCGACATTTCTTGGTTAAGTCTTCAATCACTTGTGCAACACTTAATCCAGAGTCATAAACATCATCGACAATTAGCAGGGTATCTTCGGCATTAACATTCTTAATAATGTAATCAAGACCGTGAACACGAACATTAGAGACGCGTTGTTCGATACCGGTATAAGAAGAAGTGCGAATAGAAATGTGATCAGATTTCACCCCAAAAAAATCTAATAATTCTTGTACTGCAATGCCTACTGGTGCGCCGCCGCGCCAAACACCGATGATGTAATCTGGTTTACAGCCGCTATCTAGTACTTGCAAACCAAGTTTGTATGAGTCGTCTAATAGGGTTTGGGCATCGATATATTTTTTTGTCATGGTGTGCTCAGTCATTCTGAAAATTTGGCGGATTATACTCGATCCTAAACTAAATAGCAGTGTTTATCGCGTTTTCCTGTCACTAATGTCAACTACTAGTGGTTGTTTACCGAGTCGATAACAATATATGGTGTTATTTATTAAAAATGATGTATTTTTTGATTGTTGTTCCGTGAACTATTCCCTATAATACATTCGCAATATTTAGACCACTTTCTACAATTTAGGTGAGATGTTGCAATGCTAAGAATCGCTCAAGAAGCTCTAACGTTTGATGATGTACTACTTGTCCCTGGACATTCTACTGTACTGCCCCACACGGCAGACTTATCAACAAAATTAACCCAAACTATCGACCTAAATATCCCGATGCTATCAGCGTCAATGGATACGGTGACTGAAGCTCGCCTGGCGATTGCTCTCGCTCAAGAAGGCGGTATTGGTTTTGTCCATAAAAACATGACGATTGAGCAACAAGCCCATCAAGTCGAACTTGTAAAAAAATTCGAATCAGGTGTGGTTTCTGCACCCGTCACTGTTCGTCCTGAAGTGACGATTCGAGAAATTAACGAAATGCGCGATCGTTTAGGTTTTTCAGGCTTCCCAGTGGTTGACGAAAATAATGATGTGTTAGGTATCATCACCTCACGTGATGTGCGCTTTGCCACCGACCTAACCAAGCCTTGTACGGCGCTAATGACGCCAAAAGAAAAGTTAATTACCGTCACCGATGCGACTGATTCAGAGAATGTATTACATTTAATGCATGAAAATCGCATCGAAAAAATCTTGTTGGTTGACGCTAGCTTTAAGCTTAAAGGCATGATCACAGTTAAAGATTTCCAAAAAGCTGAAGAAAAGCCAAATGCTTGTAAGGACGCTGAAGGGCGCTTACGTGTCGGCGCCGCTGTTGGTTGTGGCGCAGGTACTGATGAACGCATCGCTGCACTTGTTGCTGCGGGCGTTGATGTTCTGCTTATCGATACCTCCCATGGTCATTCTCAAGGCGTATTAGATCGCATCAAGCAAACGCGCACCGAATATCCTGATTTGCAAATTATTGGCGGCAATGTGGCCACCGGTGCTGGAGCACTAGCGATTGCCGATGCTGGCGCCAATGCTGTTAAAGTCGGGATCGGCCCCGGTTCTATTTGTACTACGCGTATCGTTACCGGCGTAGGTGTACCGCAAATCACTGCCGTGTCAGACGCTGTCGATGCATTAGCTGGACGCGACATCCCTGTTATCGCCGATGGCGGCATCCGTTTCTCGGGCGATATTGCTAAGGCACTGGTTGCCGGTGCAAGTTGTGTGATGATGGGTTCAATGTTTGCTGGCACAGAAGAAGCACCGGGTGAAGTTGAACTTTATCAAGGTCGTTACTACAAATCTTACCGCGGTATGGGCTCAATAGGTGCAATGGATCAAAACGATGGCTCATCGGATCGTTATTTCCAAACGAGTAAAGAAGCCTCTAAGTTAGTGCCGGAAGGTATCGAAGGTCGCGTTGCGTATAAAGGACCTATCAGCAATATTATTCACCAGCAACTGGGTGGAATTCGTAGCGCAATGGGCTTAACGGGCTGCGCGACAATCGTTGAATTAGGTACTAAGGCAGAGTTTGTTAAAATAACCTCTGCTGGTATGGGCGAATCACATGTCCATGATGTGACCATCACTAAAGAAGCGCCGAACTACCGTATGGGCTAATCAGCCACATTTATTTTTGTTAGGCAGGTTAATTCCTGCCTTTCGTTTTTAACACCATTTCTAAAAGGGTTTTTCATGAGCAACATACATGACCACCGTATACTGATCCTCGACTTTGGCTCTCAATACACTCAACTAATCGCACGTCGTATTCGTGAGATAGGTGTCTATTGTGAACTTTGGGGCTGGGACGTATCAGAAGAGAAAATCCGTGAGTTTAATCCTAACGGCATTATTTTATCTGGCGGACCAGAATCAGTAACATTAGCTGATGCACCAGTTGCACCACAATACGTCTTTGAAGCGGGCGTACCGGTATTGGGTGTCTGTTACGGCATGCAAACGATGTCAGCACAACTTGGTGGTAGCGTTGAAACATCATCAGAACGTGAATTTGGTTATGCCAAGGTACAACGCGTCGGTGAGTGTGAATTATTTAAAAATATCGAAGATGAAATTATCGATGGTAGTGCATTCCTAGATGTATGGATGAGCCATGGCGATAAAGTGGCTTCAATTCCAGCGAGCTTTAAAACGGTTGCCAAGACCGAAAGTTGTCCTTATGCGGCGATGGCCGATGAAGAACGTCGTTTCTATGGTGTTCAGTTCCACCCTGAAGTCACACATACCAAACAAGGCGGTCGTCTATTAGAACGTTTTGTGGTTGATATTTGTGGTTGTGAAAAGAACTGGACAGCTGGTTCTATCATTGAAGATGCTGTGGCGCGCATTAAAGAGCAAGTAGGTGACGATGAAGTTATTCTTGGTCTGTCTGGTGGCGTCGATTCATCAGTAACGGCGATGTTAATTCAACGTGCTATTGGCGATAAGTTAACGTGTGTATTCGTTGATAACGGGCTTTTACGTTTAAATGAAGCCGAGCAAGTGATGGATATGTTTGGTGACCATTTTGGGCTAAAAATTGTCCACGTTGAGGCTGAAAGTCGTTTCTTGGATGCATTAAAAGGTGAAGATGAGCCGGAAGCTAAGCGTAAGATCATTGGACATGTCTTTGTTGATATCTTCGATGAAGAGTCTAAGAAATGCGAAAATGCGAAATGGTTAGCCCAAGGTACTATTTATCCTGATGTTATCGAGTCAGCAGCTGCTGGTACGGGTAAAGCGCATGTGATCAAATCACACCATAACGTTGGCGGTTTGCCAGATGATATGGAAATGGGCTTAGTGGAGCCTTTGCGCGAGTTATTTAAAGATGAAGTACGCCGTATTGGTCTAGAACTTGGCTTACCGTATGACATGCTATATCGTCATCCGTTCCCAGGGCCTGGTCTGGGTGTGCGTGTGCTTGGTGAAGTGAAGAAAGAGTATTGTGATTTACTGCGCCGTGCCGATGCTATCTTCATTGAAGAATTACATAAAGCCGACATGTACCACAAAGTTAGCCAAGCATTTACCGTGTTCTTGCCGGTTAAGTCTGTTGGCGTAATGGGTGACGGTCGTAAATATGACTGGGTTGTTTCGCTGCGTTGTGTTGAGACTATCGACTTTATGACGGCAGTTTGGTCGCAACTTCCTTACGAGTTATTAGGGCACGTCTCTAACCGTATTATCAATGAAATTGATGGTATATCTCGGGTTGTTTACGATATTTCAGGTAAACCACCTGCAACGATTGAGTGGGAATAACGCCTTAATTGCATCGCAATAAAAGTGCTGACCTAGGTCAGCATTTTTTTTACCAAAGTAGGGTATTAATCGTGAAAGAAAAACACACTAAAATTATCCTGACCAGCTGACATATTTAGATAAAATCCATGCTCATAATTTTCTTGAATATTGTCGTCTGGTAGTTCAACCAATGGTGGCTCTAAGTGCGTTTGGGCGTCACCTTGACTGTTACTAGCCAATGCATTTCCTAATACAATGTTGAGAAACTCGCTCGTTGCATCGATATAGAGTGCTTCATTGTCACTTGCATCAATCCCTAGGAAGTTGGTCGCTAACTGTTGCATAAGTTTACGCTCCATAATCCAACCAATCTTAACCTGGCCTGGTAGCATCGCCGTTTGTGAAATGATTACACTTTGATCTGTTGAAGCGGGCATATTAGGTTCGACATGCGCTACTTGAACAAAGATTTTCGGGATGCGGGTGAAATTCTTAATGATCGCATCTAATGTCTGCGTGATCTGTTCGCAATAAACATGCTGCTTAATCGAGCTATCGATATTTTCAAGCGATGATTTCTTTAGAGCGCCGTGCGTGGCTAGTTCTCGCTCTAGTACATCCTTGGGTATGAATCCTTGTTCGATGACTATTTCGCCAAAGAACTTTTTAATTTCTTTCTGAGTATGAAACAGCAATGACACTTGTTGCTCAGTCATCAGGTTCATCGAAATGGCTAGTTCACCGAAACGTAAATCAGTGCGTTGTTGTTCACTGTTAATACTGTTAGCCGCCACTTGGTCAATGAAACCTTCTCTGATTGCGAGTTCACCGAGTGGGGGATTAGCTTCTTTCTGTATTTTTATCGCAACAAGCAACTGTTCCGTTTTTAACAGGCCTTTCTCGAGTAGATATTGGCCAAAAAATTGATTAGACATAAAAATACCTTAGCTTTGCGTTTCTAATGGACTCGTTAACTGAGCTAACGCATTCTGCACGCCAGCGAGTTCGTAGGGCTTTTGCAAATAAAATTTTGCGCCGGCACTTAAACAGTATTCAATGTCCCCTTCAGAACCCAAAGAGCTACAGATGATAATATTGGCGTCATTATCGAGTTCCCGTAGTTTCTTTAAGGTTTTTTTACCATCGAATCTTGGCATAACTAGGTCAAGCATGACTACATCTGGCTTAAGCTGAAAATACTTTTTGACCGCTTCTTTACCATCCGCCGCCTCGCCGATTACTTCATGGCCAAGTGCCGTTACAAACGTTTTTGCTATTGTTCGCATACTCAATGAATCATCAACTATTAATACTTGTAATGGACTACTCATTTATTCCTCCGTGATTTAATGTCATAGTTCTTAAGTGCTATTAAATAAGCTTACCCTGAAAATATTTAGTCTGTCTATAAGTTGTTGGTTAATTTTTTGAGTTGAAATCTTAGTAATTAGTAAAAGGCTTGATTACCGTTACGTTTTAGCGCGGTTAAGTGCTAAAATTTAGCATTGAAAGAATTATTGACTGTGAAACTAATGAGCGAAAAAACTATTGCTGAACAACACGATATTGATAAAGCATGGATGCAATATGCGCTCAATCTTGCAGACAAAGCGGAATCAATAGGTGAAGTGCCTGTTGGCGCCGTATTAATTCTAGATCAAGAGGTTATTGGCGCGGGCTATAATACATTGATCAGCGGTCACGATTGCTGCGGGCATGCTGAGATTAATGCATTACGTGGCGGCGGCACAACCGTTGAAAACTATCGATTGATTGGGGCAACGTTATATGTGACATTAGAGCCATGTTGCATGTGTGCTGGTGCGATTGTTCATAGCCGAATCGCGCGTTTAGTTTATGGCGCCAAAGATTTAAAAACAGGCGCGGTTGACTCAGCATTTAATATTCTAAGGGATCCAAAACATAATCACCAAGTGAGCGTGACCAGTGGTATTTTAGATAGTGAATGCAGTAACAAAATCAGCGCTTTTTTTTCACGTCGCCGTAAAGAAAAGAAATTAGCAAAGGCTCAGCTAATTTCAGGCGCTAACAATGAACAGGGTCTGATTTAAATATTAGCACTACGTGGATAATACCAGCGTAGTGCCAAAGAAAACGTTTTGTTATTTATGACGTGAACGTAGGTTGTCCATGACTTCAGTCAGAGGTACATCTTTACCACGTAAGAGCACGAGTAGATGGTACAATAAATCAGATGACTCGTTAATTAACTCGTCGCGGTCATCGGTCGCTGCAGCGAGTGCCACTTCAACACCTTCTTCACCGACTTTCTGTGCCATGCGTTTTACGCCACTTTTAAAGAGTGATGCAGTGTAGCTCTTCTCATCTGGGTTATTATAACGACCGTCAATCACGCTGTTAAGGTGGCCGATGAAGTCTAAATCAAATCCTTTGCTGTCTTTAAAACAACTTTGAGTCCCAAGATGACAGGTAGGGCCAGCAGGCGTTGCCATGATCAATAAAGTATCGTTATCACAATCGATACTGATGTCTTCAAGACTCAGGACGTCGCCAGAAGTTTCACCTTTAGTCCACAAGCGTTCTTTAGTGCGTGAGAAAAACGTCACCTTATTAATCTCAAGTGTTTTGGCTAATGCTTCTTGATTCATGTAGCCAAGCATTAACACTTTACCGTTAAAGGCATCTTGAACGATTGCTGGCATGAGGCCATCGACTTTTTCCCAATCTAATTGGTCGATCTGATCTTTTGTTAACATAATCTTATTTCGATTCCTTGGTCGATAAGCTGTTGTTTCAGCTCAGCGATTTCAATGATTTGTTTGTGGAAGACACTCGCCGCGAGCGCACCGTCAACGTTACTTTGCTTGAAAACGTCGTAAAAATGCGATATTTCACCGGCGCCACCAGAGGCAATAAGCGGCACATCACACACCTCACGTACTAGAGACAGCTGCTCAAGATCGTAACCATCACGTACGCCATCTTTGTTCATGACATTAAGCACGATTTCGCCAGCGCCGCGTTGTTGCACTTCTTTGACCCAATCGATTGTTTGCCAGCCAGTGGTGCGCGTTTTAGCGGCATCGCCAGTAAACTGTTTTACTTGATATAGACCCGTTGCTTGGTCAAAATAACTATCAATACCAACGACGATACATTGCTGACCAAACTCATGAGTAAGTTCAGTGATCAACTGTGGATTCGCAAGAGCAGGGGAGTTAATCGATATTTTGTCGGCGCCGAACGCTAAAATTTTAGCGGCGTCTTCAATCGACTTTATGCCGCCAGCGACGCAAAAAGGAATATCAACTTGCTCACTGATCCGCTCAACCCAGCTCTTATCAACGATACGGTTGTCGCTAGAGGCGGTAATATCATAAAAGACTAACTCGTCGGCGCCTTCAAGGGCGTAGCGCTTAGCCAATGGCACAATATCACCAATGATCTCATGGTTACGAAACTGAACGCCTTTAACCACCATGCCATCTTTAACATCTAAACAAGGAATTATCCGTTTAGCGAGCATGCAATAGCCTCCTCAACGTTAAATTTGTCTTCTAACAATGCGCGGCCAACAATAACGCCTGCGACGTTACATGGATTAAGCGCGGCGATATCATCTAGACTGCCGATGCCGCCAGATGACTGCCAGTCAATTTGAGGCCACTGTTGTACTAAATCAGTATAAAGCTGTGTGTTAGAGCCTGTTAGGGTGCCATCTTTGCTGATATCGGTACATAACACATGCTTAAGTCCAAGCGGAATGAAACGTGTTAAAAGTTCTTCAATCGTAACGCCAGAATTTTCTTGCCAACCATGGACCGCGACGTGTTTATTACCGGAATCATCGATATTTAAATCGAGTGCTAACACGATTTTTTCGCTGCCATACTTGGTGAGCCATTGCTCAATAAGTTCTGGTTGCTTAACGGCTAGTGAGCCAATGACCACGCGAGATGCACCCGCGTTAAACAGATCGATTAAGTCTTGCTCTTGACGGATACCACCACCGACTTGGAGGCCGACGTTTGAGACTGCATCCATCATTTTAGCGATCAAGGTTAACTGACGCTTCGCCGGATCTTTAGCCCCGGTCAGGTCGACTAAGTGCAACCAGGTGGCGCCTTGCTCGGCATATAGCTTTAACTGGTCTACTGGTGAATAGGCATAAGTGGTTTTCTGCGCATAATCACCTTGATACAGACGAACTACCTCGCCATCGATTAAGTCTAATGCTGGAATAATCATGAATTTGTCTGACCTTTACTTGATGGGATATTAATAAAATTAGTAAGTATTTGTGCGCCAACTTTACCAGAACGTTCTGGGTGAAATTGCACACCAAAGAAATTACCTTTAGCGATTGAGGCGGAAAACTCTTGACCATAGTGACTGCTCGCTTGGGTATATTCCCCTGGCGGCACTGCAAAACTATGGACAAAGTAAACGTAGCTGTCGTTGGCGATGTCGTTAAATAATGGTGCTTGCATATTTGTGAGTTTATTCCAGCCCATGTGCGGTAGTGGCAAGCCTGCGACTTTTTCAAGCGGTGTAACATTGGCGTCAACTTTCCCTAAACAGGCTACATCACGTTCATCTGAGGCATTGGTCAATAGTTGCATACCAAGACAAATGCCCAGTACAGGCTGGCTTAACTCCTGAATAAATTCAACAAGTTCGAATTGTTGAAGTTTATTCATCGCAGCACCAGCCGTGCCAACACCAGGTAATACCACATGACTTGCATTACTAATCACTGCTTTATCACGGCTAACAGTAACATCATCACAAATCCGTTCAAACGCACAGCGAACCGAGGTGATGTTGGCACAGCCGGTGTCAATAATAACAACGTTAGCTTGAGTAACCTTGCTCATTATAAGACGCCCTTGCTAGATGGAAGTTCTGTGCCTTCGATCTTAATGGCTTGGCGCAGCGTGCGGCCAAAAGACTTAAAGATCCCTTCCACTAAGTGATGATTATTATGACCTGTGGCTTGAATATGCAGCGTTGCAGCCATCGCACCAGCTAGTGAGTGATAGAAGTGACGGACCATTTCCGTCGCCATCTCACCAACACGTTCATTAGTAAACACGGCGTCGAATTCCAACCAAGCACGGCCAGATAAATCTAGGGCACAAGTACATAGACATTCGTCCATCGGCAGTGTAAAGCCAAAACGTCCGACACCACGCTTGTCGCCTAACGCTTCTTTAATCGCTGTACCTAGCGCAATGGCGGTATCCTCGACGGTGTGGTGATCATCGATATGCAAATCGCCAGTCACTGCAACGTTAAGTTCAAAACCGCCATGAGTTGCGATTTGGTCCAGCATATGATCAAAGAAACCAATACCAGTGCTAATGCTACTGCCACCTTGCTTGTCGAGATTAACGCCAACACTAATTTGAGTCTCGTTGGTGTTACGGACAATGCTTGAAACACGTTCGGTAACGGTCAATGCGCGGGCAATATCATGCCAATTTAAGGTTTTTGGATCGTACTGGAACGATTTTAACCCCATATTTTCCGCCAGTCCGATATCGGTGTGACGGTCACCAATGACAAAACTATTTTCAAAGTCGACACGACCAGCTTGTAGTAAGTCTTTGACTAAGCCAAGTTTTGGTTTGCGACAACTACAGTTATCGGCGTCAAAATGAGGACAAATGAGCACTTCACTAAACTTGACGCCTTGGGTCGCGAAAATTTCCATCATTTTGTCATGGGCTAAGTCAAAGTCTGCCTGCGGGAAGCTGTCGGTGCCAAGACCATCTTGGTTAGAGACCATAATGAGCTCATAGCCTGCTTGTTGAAGCTGGAGTAATACCGGCACGACATTAGGTTCAAACACGAGCTTTTCTAAGCTATCAAGTTGCTTGTCGATAAGCGGCTCTTCGACTAATGTGCCGTCGCGGTCAATGAATAATATTTTACTTCTCATTGGGATTGTTTCTGCCTTTAAAATATTAAGCGCTGTTGCGCTTTGAAATTTTGGTTAATGTTTCGCACAGGCGACTCATCTCTACTTCATTACCAATGCTAAAGCGCAGGCAATATTGCAATGTTTCTACGTGGCTTTGATTGCGTACAACAATCCCTGCATTACCTATCTCAGTAAACCAAGAATCGTCGGTAAAGCGCACCAATACAAAGTTAGCACCAGAGTGATAGACACTATCAACCCCCGCTAACGTAGCAACTTGCTGACTAAATTGCTGGCCTAAGTGATTGAGCTGGGCCACCTGAGTATTCATCTTTTGAATACCACTTATCGTTAATGCCTCGCCTGCGATGTCGCCGACAGGTGCTGGGATAGGGTAGGGTGCAATGACTTTCTTGGCTAAATCGATAACATCAATGTTACTCAGCATGAAACCACAGCGTAAGCCAGCAAGCCCAAAGGCTTTTGATAGGGTGCGCAGGACAACTAGGTTGTCGTATTTTTCAATTAAACTGGCCATGCTTAGCTCAGGTGAAAATTCGATATAGGCTTCATCGACCACCACTAAACATTGTTGCTCAAGCTGAGCGATAATCGGTTCTAGTTGCGCTGGCGTTAAAGTAGACCCTGTTGGATTATTTGGATTACAAATAAACAATAGTTTAGAGCCATCAAGCTTTTCTGTTAACTGGGGATCGAGTTGCCAATCACTGGTTAATGGCACGGTATTAACAGCAACATTACAGGTGGCGGCGCTGATGGCATACATGCCATAAGTCGGCGTGCAAATCGTAATGCGGTCGACACCGGGCACACAAAAGGTGCGGATCAACAATTCAATCGCTTCATCGGCGCCGCGACTCGCTAACACTTGGGACTGCGCTAACTGCGCGTAGCGGCAGTAGTTTTCGATTAGTTGAGTCGGTTGAAACTCAGGGTAGCGGTTATAGCCAGGTTGTGTATTAACAAAAGGTGATTCGTTGGCATTAAGCCAAATGTCGCCAGTACCACCGATACGACGTGCCGATTGATAAGGCGTCATCGCAAGCAGTTCTTCACGGGCGAGACGTTGTGCCAACGGGAGCTGCGTCATTAGCGTTCACCTTGTTCAAGTCGAATGGTAACGGCGTTCGCATGCGCATCTAATCCTTCAGCCATCGCCATCGGTACTATCGCACGCGATAATCCTTTGAGTCCCTCAAACGATAATTCTTGCACTGTAAAGCGGCGTGAAAAATCGGCTAAACTCAAACTTGAGTAGCTATTGCACATACCGTAGGTCGGTAATACATGATTGGTACCACTGGCATAATCACCGGCAGACTCAGGCGACCATTTACCCAAAAACACCGAGCCTGCAGCAAAGATGTCTGCTAAAACATCGCGCGGAGATTCGGTCTGAATAATTAAATGCTCTGGTGCATAATGATTGCTGATCGCGATGGCTTGTGCCAAATCCGTAGTCACTATGATACGACTATGCTCAATCGCACCACGGGCAATCTCTTGGCGCGTTAGTAAACACACTTGACGTTCAACTTCATCGGCCACTTGTTGCGCGATGGTTGCTGATGGCGTCAGTAAAATGGTTTGTGAATCGCTGCCATGCTCTGCTTGCGATAACAAGTCAGCGGCAACAAATGCTGGGTTGGCATGTTGATCACAAATAACTAATACTTCAGATGGGCCAGCCGGCATGTCAATTGCTGCACCGCCTACCGTGGTCGACACTTGTTTTTTTGCTTCGGTCACATAGCGATTACCTGGGCCAAATATTTTATCGACTTTAGGTACTTCAGCGGTGCCATAAGCCATTGCTGCAACCGCTTGAGCCCCACCAACTTGATAAATCCTGTCAACACCGCAGAGGTGCGCAGTATACAAAATAACGTCAGAGATAGGTGGCGGCGAGCATAGAATAATGTTGTTACAACCGGCTATTTGCGCGGGAATAGCCGTCATTAATACGGTTGATGGCAATGGTGCTGTGCCGCCAGGTGCATAAAGACCAACGCTGCGTAATGCTTGGGTACGTAACTCACATTGGACGCCGACGCTAGTTTCAACCACTAGGTCTGGCTGACACTGGGCGGTATGAAACTTCTCAATATTGGCCTTGGCCAACGCTAATGCTTGCTTGAGTTCATCGCTCACATTATTTGAAGCTTGTGCAATGGAATCTGCACTGACGGCAATGCGTTCAAGCGAAATATTGTCAAAACGTGCAGAGTATTCTTTTAATGCTTCATCACCGCGCGCCTTAACATTATCGATAATGTTGGACACTTGTTGGTGTAACATGGCAGAGTTTTCGAGCGCGGGGCGCTCTAGCACAAGCTGCTTATCTTGTTCGCTCAATGATGACCAAGTTAACGTACGCATGACTACCCCAACATCTTCTCAATTGGCATTACTAGTATTGAACTAGCACCAAGGGCTTTCAATTCTTCCATCGTTTCCCAGAACAATGTTTCGCTGCTTACCGCATGTACCGCCACTTTATCGCTATCGCCTAGCGGTAAAATGGTCGGGTTCTCTGCACCAGGTAGTAAACTAACAATTTTCTCTACACTGTCTTTAGGGGCGTGGAGCATAATGTATTTAGATTCACGGGCCTGGATAACACCGTTGAAACGAGTCATTAGCTTATCGAGTAACGCTTGTTTCTCGGTCGATAATTCACTTTGGGTCTTAATTAATACGGCTTGGCTTTCGAAGAATACTTGTGATTCCTTTAGGCCATTCGCCTCTAATGTCGCGCCAGTTGAAACAAGATCACAAATGGCATCTGCAATGCCTGCACGAGGGGCTACTTCAACTGAGCCTTTGAGCGTTACGTTGGTGAAGTTAACATTATTGCTATCTAAATAGCGTTTTAATAAGTGAGGGTACGAGGTGGCGATCCGCTGACCTTCGAACTGTTGAACACCGGTGTATTCAACTTCAGTAGGAATAGCTAATGATAAACGACAGCCGCCAAAATCTAAACGTTTTAACACGTCATAACCACTCGGCGCGTCTGCCGCGATACGCTCTAGTTCTGTTTCTTCTAGTTCATTTTCACCGATAATTCCGAGATCACAGACGCCGTCCATAATTAATGTCGGGATGTCATCATCGCGCACTAATAAAAGGTCGATTGGCTCGTTAGTACAGTGAGCGATCAAACGTTGTGAATTGGTATTGAATTTAATACCACTACCTTTAAGTAATTTTTTCGCTTCGTCTGATAAACGACCTTTCTTTTGAATCGCGATACGTAATCTGTTGCTGCTTTGCATTTTTCTTTGCTCCAAAATAAAAAAAACCTCTGGTCTTCCAGAGGTTTTAGTTTTTGTTTAACCGCTGGAAGATAATTTGTTGTCTTCCAGCCAATATCGTCCTGAAAGCTACTGGATAGTATGATGGTGATGATGTTTCAGGATTATTTTCATGGGTTGGCCAAACATAATAATGTGTTAAAAAGTTGTCATAGACTTTATGTTAGGCGGTCACTAATTGCAACGGTTTTTTGCCCTAAATCATTAGACATAAGGCTATAAGATATAGCGTAACAGTTCAAAGTCGTCATAATCGTATTTTTGGCTGTTTAATAGCCAAATTTAATCGTTAGTTACGCTTGTCACGCTATGCTACAGCACATTTGACGCTTCATGTTTTCACAATGTTGCAGTAACGTAATAATAATTTAGCGAAAACTGTGATTATGTTGTGCTAATCTTTAGGGCGTAAGAGCGGCATGCACGCTTGCATATAACAGCTTCACTTCGAAATAATGATAATTAACTAAACTAAATTCCAGAAAAGGACAATCTTATGGAAAGTATCTCTCAAGAAAATCTTGAAAAACTCATTGAACAAGGTATCGAACTGTCGATGCTCTATTTGCCCAAGCTTTTACTGGCGCTACTTACCTTAGTGATCGGCTTTTGGGTGATCTCTAAAATAGTCAAAGGTGCAGCGAAAGTATTACAGCTACGCAATGTTGAAGCAACGCTAGAGCGCTTCATGGCGAGTTTAATTGGCGGCACGTTAAAAGTGATGCTCATCATCAGTGTTGCTTCGATGATCGGGGTTGAAACGACTTCGTTCATAGCCGTGATCGGTGCTGCCGGTCTAGCCATTGGCTTAGCATTGCAGGGTTCGTTATCAAATTTTGCTGGCGGGGTGCTGATTTTATTCTTCAAACCTTTCAAAATTGGTGATGTTATTGATGCTCAGGGTTATGTTGGGGTGATTAAAGAGATTCAAATATTTAATACCATTATAACGACGCTAGATAATGAACGGGTGATTATTCCAAATGGTATATTGTCCAATGGGCCGATTAAAAATGTATTTGCTGAACCTACTCGTCGGGTCGATATGACGTTTGGTATTAGTTACGACGATGACGTGTTAGGCGCCAAGGATGTTATCCGTCAGCTAATCTTAGCCGATGAACGTTTATTGGAAGCCGATAAAGGGCACGAGATTTATGTTTCAGAGCATGCCGACAGTTCGGTTAACTTATTAGTGCGTGTTTGGTGTAATACGCCCGATTTCTGGCCGGTCTATTTCGGGATGCATGAAAGTGTCAAGCTAGCATTCGATGCCAAAGGCATTACTATCCCGTTCCCACAACGCGATGTTCATATGCATAACGCTTCGTAAAACGACTAAAAACAAAAAAGGCCACTTCATCATCTGAAGTGGCCTTTTTCTTTTCTAACGAGTGCTTAGCGTGACAAAGCTGGCGTTAGATGTGGACGTATCTTAGACAATAATGCTTTTACTACCTTTGGATTACCAGCAACGATATTACCCGTTGCGGTGTAACCATGGCCGCCAGTGAAATCAGTGATAATACCACCCGCTTCACGGATAAGCAGCTCGCCGGCTACGGTATTCCAAGGCTTTAGGCCGATTTCATAGAAACCATCTAAACGGCCAGTTGCAACGTAAGCCATTTCCAGCGCAGTACAACCCGAATGACGAATATCAGCTGTCTCATCAAATACGTCAGAGAAGATAGCAAGAAACGCTTCTTTGTAATGCTTGATGGTGAACGGGAAGCCAGTACCAATGATAGAGCCTTTAAGGTCTTTCGCTTTAGTGACACGGCTACGGTAGGTGTTGAACTGACAACCAGCGCCTTTAGAGGCAGTGAACAACTCATCACGAGTCGGATCAAAAATAACGGCTTGTTCTGTTTTTCCATTAACCTTTAATGCGATTGAGACACAAAAGTGTGGAATGCCTTTGATAAAGTTGGTGGTACCATCTAACGGATCGATAACCCATTGGTATTCACTGTCCTTGTTGCCGCCTTCGCCGCTTTCTTCACAAATATAGCCATGATCAGGGTATGCTTTCGTGATGACATAAATGATCGCTTGCTCAGCTTCTTTATCTACTGATGTAACTAAACCATTAGAACCTTTCTGTTCTGTTTCTACTTTATCTAACTGCTCTGTAGCCTGCATGATAACTTTGCCGGCACTACGGGCAGCTCGAATTGCGATATTCAGCATCGGATGCATAGTGTTTACCTTTGGATGTTAAAGAACGGAAAACCAAACGCCTTATGACGCTGATTAAAACGGCGCGAATCATACCAGAATCCGGCTGATACGCAACCTTTACTGTCGCAAAAGCGCTAACTTGCTCACATTTTAAAAATCCGCTGTCAGTGGAGATTATTTAGCGCGGCTTTGGTATCATAACGCCGGAATTTGGCGCTATTGCAGCGCAATGATAGCAAACAGATAGGAATACCGTGTTGAATAATTTACAAAATAATAACGACTCAGTGGCTGAGATGACCGGTGAAGCTTTATTACCTAAGGTAAGAGTCGTTCTTGTTGGTACTACCCATTCTGGGAATATCGGCAGCGTTGCCCGCGCAATGAAAACCATGGGATTAGTTGATCTGGTGCTTGTGGACCCACAAGCTGCAATAGATGATAAATCTAATGCGTTAGCATCAGGCGCGCGCGATGTCCTAGCAAATGCTAGGGTTGTTGATACGCTAGAGCAGGCCGTTGCAAATTGTGGCTTAGTTGTTGGTTCAAGCGCGCGCTCTCGGACATTACCTTGGCCGATGTTAGACCCAAGACAATGTGGCGTTAAGCTTATGTCGGAGGTGTCTTCACATCCAGTGGCTGTCGTCTTCGGTCGTGAGAACAGTGGCCTATCTAATGAAGAGCTGCAACTGTGTCATTACCATGTCTGTATCCCGGCCAATCCCGATTACAGTTCATTGAACCTAGCAATGGCGGTGCAAACTGTGTGCTACGAAATACGCATGGCTGCGCTATCAACGGTAGAACCAATTGTAGAGGATTATCCGGATGTTGAAAAACTTGAAGCGTATTATGCTCACCTTGAGCAAACATTAATTGACGTCGACTTCATTATTCAGGCCCATCCAGGCCAAGTCATGACTAAGCTTCGCCGATTATTTAATCGCGCACGACCAGAAGAAGTAGAACTCAATATCTTGCGCGGAATGCTAACGGCAACGCAGCGAACTGCAGGTACTAAGAAGTAATACCTTTGTCTGATGTCGTTGCGCTAGTGTTACATTAGTTGGTTATGTTAAGATCGCCGAAAATTAACTAGCCGCTAAACTTGACCATTTTACTTGGTTATATACTTGACTAATTTGGTCAGGTTTGTTGTAATGCAGCTATAGTCACACTTTAGGCCTAAGGCGTCGTAATGAAATTAACTTCAAAAGGTAGATATGCAGTTACTGCAATGCTTGATGTTGCGTTACATCAAAGTACTGGGCCGGTTTGTTTAGCTGATATATCTGAGCGCCAACGCATCTCATTATCTTATCTTGAACAATTATTTTCGAAATTACGTCGTGCTGATTTAGTGGCGAGTATTCGAGGCCCAGGTGGTGGGTATCAATTGGCGAGTGACGCGGTTGATATATCGATTGGTGCCGTGATAAGTGCAGTTAATGACTCTGTGGTAGCGACAAAGTGTAAAGGTGACAAACCATGCACCGTCAATGGTCGCTGCCTAACACATTCTTTATGGAATGATTTTAGTGTCAAAATGCAGGACTTTTTGGACAGTGTTACGCTTGGAGAATTGATGGATAACTCAGAAGTTATTGCCATTTCTCGCAAACAAAACATTGAACAAGAAATATTACACACCAGTAATATTGGATAAATAATAATAAAAAGTCGCTTGAAGGCTTAACACATTTTTTTTGTCATGGTCATATTGACGGTGATAGTAATAGCAATAGTAAGCCTTGGCATGTGAAGACCAAGGTGTGGAGTAATAGATGAAATTTCCAATTTATTTTGATTATGCGGCAACAACACCAGTCGATCCTCGGGTAGCTAAAGAAATGATGGCTTGCCTAACAATGGATGGTAACTTTGGTAACCCAGCATCACGTTCACACCGTTTTGGTTGGCAAGCTGAAGAGGCTGTTGATATCGCGCGTAATCAAATCGCAGAGCTTATTAATGCTGACTCGCGTGAAATCGTATTTACCTCAGGTGCAACAGAATCAAACAATCTTGCGATTAAAGGTGCTTCGCACTTCTATTCAAAGCGTGGCAAGCACATCATTACTTCAAAAACTGAACATAAAGCAGTGCTTGATACATGTCGCCAGCTAGAGCGTGAAGGTTTTGAAGTCACTTATCTTGACCCACAAGCGAACGGTATTATTACCGTTGAACAGCTTGAAGGTGCCTTACGCGAAGATACGGTTCTTGTCTCTATCATGCATGTAAATAATGAGATTGGTATCATCCAAGATATCGCGGCGATGGGCGAAATGTTACGCGCACGCAAAGTCGTGTTCCATGTTGATGCCGCACAGAGTGCCGGTAAAATAGCGATTGACTTAAGCGAGTTAAAAGTTGACCTGATGTCATTCTCAGCGCATAAAATTTATGGCCCTAAAGGTATCGGTGCATTATATGTTCGCCGTAAGCCAAGAATTCGTTTGGAAGCACAAACACACGGTGGTGGTCATGAACGCGGCATGCGTAGTGGCACACTAGCGACGCATCAAATTGTGGGAATGGGCGAAGCGTTCCGTGTCGCCAAAGAAGACATGGAAAAAGACCAAGCGCATATCCAAACATTAAGTCAACGTCTAATCGACGGCTTAATGAAAATTGAAGAAACTTATCAAAATGGCGACCGTGAACTAGGTTACAACGGCATTGTAAACATCAGTTTTAATTATGTTGAAGGTGAATCGTTAATGATGGCACTGAAAGACCTTGCCGTATCATCGGGCAGCGCATGTACTTCAGCAAGTCTTGAGCCGTCTTATGTACTACGTGCATTAGGGCTTAACGACGAAATGGCACATAGCTCCATTCGTTTTAGTGTTGGTCGCTTTACCACCGAAGCTGAAATTGATCATGCAATTGATCAAATGACGTCGTCGATTGGTAAGCTACGCGAAATGTCACCGCTTTGGGAAATGTTCCTAGACGGTATTGATTTAGACAGTGTTGAATGGGTTGCACACTAAGCAACTTACATAGTTAGGAGATACAAAAATGGCCTATAGCGAAAAATTATTAGATCACTACGAGAACCCACGTAACGTTGGTTCGTTCGATAAAAATGATCCACAGATTGCCACTGGTATGGTTGGGGCACCCGCATGTGGTGACGTGATGAAGCTACAACTTAAAATTAATGATAACGGTGTTATCGAAGATGCTAAGTTCAAGACTTATGGTTGCGGTAGTGCAATTGCATCAAGTTCGTTAGTCACTGAATGGGTGAAAGGTAAAACGCTTGATGAAGCTGGCGCCATTACTAATCGCGACATTTCAGAAGAGCTTGCATTGCCACCTGTTAAAATCCATTGTTCGATTTTAGCAGAAGATGCGATTAAAGCAGCAATTGAAGATTACAAAGCGAAAGCATAAGTTGAGTATGCGCTATTGAAACAATAGCGCAGTAAATAGGGTTTTATCATGGCAATTACCGTCACTGAATCAGCGGCTAATCGTGTTAGCAGCTTTCTAGAGAATCGTGGCAAAGGCTTAGGTTTGCGCTTAGGTGTCAAAACATCAGGCTGTTCAGGCTTGGCGTATATTCTCGAGTTCGTCGACGAGCTAGATGAAGGCGATGAAGTATTCGAACAGTTTGGCGTTAAAGTGATCGTCGATGCCAAGAGTTTGGTCTACCTTGATGGTACGCAATTAGATTTTGTTAAAAATGGTCTTAACGAAGGTTTCGAATTTAGTAATCCAAATGTCGACGGTGAATGTGGTTGTGGCGAAAGCTTCTCTGTTTAATAGCTGTGGATTGATAGATTAATATGAATTACTTTGAATTATTCGCACTTGTGCCAAGCTATGAGCTTAGCCAAACGGATCTTAAAGCGAAATATTTAGAATTACAACGTGCGGTGCACCCTGACAAATTTGCTAATGGCAGTGAGCGTGAACGCCTGATTGCGGTCCAAAAAGCAGCATTAATTAATGATGCTTTTACCGTTTTAAGCGCAAACGATTCTCGCGCTCAGTACTTACTCGAACTTTCTGGTATTGAGTTGGCTCATGAAACGCAAACCTTAAAAGACCCAATGTTTTTAATCGAACAAATGGAATTGCGAGAATCACTCGAAGATATCATGTCAGCGAGTGATCCTGAACAAGCGTTAGCACAGTTTCAACAGCAAATAACTGACTTTATCCAAGCTATTGATAGTCAATTTGTAGCGTTATTCTCACTGAGTGATGGTGACTCGTTAGCAACAGCGGCGGATTTAGTGCGTAAACTCAAGTTTATGTTGAAATTGCGTCAAGAAGCGTTACGTATTGAAGATAAGATTTTTGATTATTAGTACTTACGCAACCAGATTTCACTTGGTAAAATACTCCTTAAATAGTTAAATAAGAATAGAACATGGCTTTATTGCAAATATCAGAACCTGGACAGAGTAGCGCTCCACATCAACGTCGTCTTGCCGCAGGCATCGATCTTGGCACAACTAATTCACTTGTTGCCTCCATTAGGAGTGGCGAAGCGGTAACGTTAGCAAATGCCCAAGGCCATGATTCTCTGCCCTCGGTAGTTCATTATTCAAATTTGGGTATCGAAGTGGGTCACCATGCCCGCGACCATGCTATTAGCGATGCCACTAATACAATCGTGTCAGTTAAACGTTTTATGGGGCGGACACTCGCAGACGTACAAGCGGCCAACGGTGAGTTACCTTACATTTTAAGTGCCACCGAAAACGGTTTAGTAAATATTGAAACCCGCGCTGGTAAAGTCAATCCAATCCAAGTTTCAGCTGAAATTTTAAGACCACTGATTAAGCTTGCTTCCGAGACTCTTGGCGGCGATCTTGACGGTGTGGTTATTACTGTTCCTGCTTATTTCGATGACGCGCAACGCCAAGGAACCAAAGATGCGGCGGAGTTATTGGGGGTTAAAGTATTTCGTTTACTCAATGAACCAACGGCTGCAGCGATTGCGTATGGTCTTGATCATGATGATGAAGGCGTTATCGCGGTGTATGATCTCGGTGGTGGTACCTTTGATGTGTCTATATTGCGACTCAACAAAGGGGTATTTGAAGTATTAGCCACTGGCGGCGATTCAGCGCTTGGCGGCGATGACTTTGATAATGCAATCGCGCAATGGATTTATCAGGAATCTGGTTATGTTGGCGCTCATTCACCGGCATTACAGCGAGAAATAACGGCATTAGCGTGCCAAACAAAAGAACGTTTAAGCGACGAACTTGACGTTGAATTGGCCTTAGAGCTCCCTTGTGGTAGTCATTGGCAAGGTAATATTAGCCGCGCGACATTTAATGACATCATCGCGCCTTTAGTTAAACGCACAATCATGGCGAGTCGCCGCGCGATGCGTGACGCTGGCTTAGACATCAGTGAAGTACAGCAAGTTGTGATGGTTGGTGGTTCGACTCGTGTGCCAAACGTACGCGAGCAAGTTGAACATTATTTTAAGCGCGAGCTGCTAACGAGTATTGACCCAGATAAAGTGGTGGCGTTAGGCGCTGCAATCCAAGCGGATATATTAGCGGGCAATAAACCTGACAGCGATATCTTATTGCTTGATGTATTGCCACTGTCGCTCGGCTTGGAAACTATGGGTGGCTTGACCGAAAAAGTTATCCTTCGAAACACCACTATCCCCGTCGCTAAAGCGCAAGAATTTACCACGTTTAAAGACGGCCAAACGGCGATGGCATTGCATATTTTGCAAGGTGAACGTGAACTTGTTGATGATTGCCGCTCATTAGCTCGGTTTGAGCTACGCGGCATACCGCCGATGGCGGCTGGTGCAGCTCACATACGCGTTACCTTCCAAGTTGATGCCGATGGCTTACTTAGTGTTAGCGCGATGGAGAAGAGCAGTGGTGTTCACACGTCGATTGAAGTTAAACCATCATTTGGCCTTACTGATAACGAAGTAGCCAACATGATCAAGGATTCAATGACATTTGCGCGAGACGACATGGATGCACGGATGTTAGCGGAAGAAAAAGTGGAAGCAGCAAGGGTGTTAGAAGGTTTGGTTAATGCCATTAACGATGATGGCCATTTACTTAGCGATGAACTGCTTAAGCCGATCAAGCATGCCATGATGCAACTAGAACAAGCAAGTGTGACCGATGAGCTTAAAGCAATAAAATCTGCCATAGCAGCTTGTGATGAAGCAAGCCAAGATTTTGCAGCATTACGCATGGATCATTCGATCCGACAAGCTCTGTCAGGCCAATCCGTAGACGATATTTAACCGATTAAATTTATAGAAACTTGTCTGCCGTATTAATGGTATTAAGCGGTGGACTGGAGAGATAAAATGCCAAAAATTATATTTTTACCACATCAAGAGCTTTGCCCAGATGGCGCCGTCGTAGAAGCAAAGAAGGGTGAGACAATTTTAGATGTAGCGTTAGCTAACGGCATCGGTGTGGAGCATGCGTGTGAAAAGTCATGTGCTTGTGTTACATGTCACTTAATCGTGCGTGAAGGCTTCGACTCATTAGAAGAGAGCGATGAGCTAGAAGATGATATGCTTGATAAAGCGTGGGGCTTAGAAGAAGAGTCGCGTCTTGGTTGTCAGGCATGCGTCAGTGACGAGGATTTAGTGGTGGAAATTCCCAAATACACCGTAAACCTAGCTAGCGAACAACATTAAGCGATCCGTTCTATTGATTCGTTGGTGGCCTACTGCCAACGAATTATCATCACACCTTTTGGCGTTATTACGTCGCTGTTAGAAACTTCTCAGTATTTCCCTCATTATTTTTTATAAATAGTTAACCTTATACCAATGGTTTAACGGTGAAACTAATTATTCATCTCTCACCTAAGTATATATCGGTTGTTTTTTGTACTCCCTTTGTCGTAAGCTTATTATTGTGAGTACGATAAATTGTCAACATAGACAGTGAATACATCAAAACGTTATACCAATTACATTAAAGATATGATCTTCATAAGCGAAGGACGAATTTTTTAGAACAAGGCGCTCGAATGACCAATAGCCCGCTATTGGGATTGAGAGCAACGTAGTTCTAGTGAGTTTAAATCAGCTCAAGTGGTTACTTTATTAATGTAATTGGTATTACTTTACCGCTAGATTCAATTGAAGTTTACGCCATAAACCTAGTGTTACGTAATGCTACTGCTAGGTCTATTGGTGGGTTGATTTAATGTAATTGGTATCAGCCTCGGTCGTATCGCGCGGCGAACGTTTTAATGCATTCGCAAAGTCATTATTATAAGGAGATTGTAATGCAAATTGATGGACACCATGGTCTAACATATATCGCCGCACGACTCGCGGGATTCTCAGCACAAGATGCACAGACGATTGCCCATAGCGCGCAGTACGTCGATGATGCCACCAATACCGGTGACGTTAAATTCAAAAATGGCGCGATGTATCATCGCAGTTGTTCCGCCCATAGAACCCTCGACTATCGAAACTCAGACGAACTAGCCAATCACCGTGTGTGGATCCCGTTTCATTTTCTGCCGGGTAATGGTGGTCTGGCGGCAGGCGAGAACCCTGACGGTTCATTTATTAGTAAATTAATCTGCAAACCGGATAGTTATGTCGCACGTGACATGCTTAAAACCGCTATTTTGGATAAAGATAAACCCTATGGCTTGCATCGTCTCGGTATTAGTATGCATGTATACGCCGATACATTCGCCCATCAAGGGTTTGCTGGTGTTAATCACAAAATAAATGAAGTTAATGACTTAGAAAGTAGCGATAGCGCGTTAGACCAAGGTTTTTTTGAGAGAATCGCTAACTACTTTGTCAGTCATGCGTTTCCGTTAGGCCACGGTGCAGCGCTAAGTCATCCTGACCGACCTTACATTAGTTGGAGTTACCGTAATGGGCTAGATCAAGTTGTCGAGCGTAACAACCAAACCATTTTTTTCGATGCGGTTGATGCCATGTGTAAAGTGATGCAATGTTATCGCGCTGGCGATGCCGATCTAAACATTGATGATTACCTCGGACTACCGACGAGCGATGCGACATTGATCAAGTCGCTTATTAACAGCATTAGAGACGATAGCGGTGAAGAACGTCATCAAAAATGGTTAGATGTCATCGCTGAAGGTGAATTTTCCTTTGGCGCAGAACACCTCAGATACATCGCTAAAGGCGCCGGTTCGTGGAAGCATCAAGCGCTCGGACAACTCAAAGAAACGGATTCGAAGCATGATAAATTTGAGTACCGTAGTGATTTCTTGCAGTCCGATTGGAAGCTATTTCACGACGCGCTACAAGCTTATCGATTCGATATCTTACATGATGTGTTACCCAAATACGGTATTTGTGCCGCTTAATCAGCTTATTTGACGATGAGCCGCAGTGATAAAAAGGTATAAGCTCGTTGCTTTGCCATCACTTTGCGCGCTATGTCGTTTCAATTTCAGCATACCCATAAACTATAAGAGCGCCTCTAGGCGCCTATATATCGTATCGATATGACAGGATGTCTCACTTTAATTAATAAGCGTTGGAGAACAATATGAACAGGATTTCATTGAGCATTGATCGGTTAAAACAACACTATGACGTCGTGGTCATCGGGTCTGGCTATGGGGGAGGGATTAGCGCGTCGCGGCTCTCTCGCGCTGGTCGGCAAGTTTGTCTACTAGAACGTGGTAAAGAGATATTACCTGGCGATTTTCCTGACACCGAAGCGGAAGCAGCCAAGGAATTACAGCTCGATACTTGTGAAGGTAAGATTGGTTCGGCGACTGGTTTGTATAACATCCATGTTAATAAAGAACAAAATGTGGTGGTGGGCTGTGGGTTAGGGGGGACATCTCTGATTAATGCTAACGTGTCACTGGAACCTCAGCCCGAAGTATTTGACGATCCCCGCTGGCCAGTTCAAGTTCGCGCACACAAAGATACGTTGCTAAGCGAGGGTTTTGAGCATGCCAGAACCATGCTTAAACCAAGTTCTTACCCGCTTAATTATCCGCGTCTAGATAAACTCGACGCCCATCAAAAATCGGCGAGCGCGATGGGGTTGTCAGCTCACTTTTATCGTCCACCAATTAATGTCACCTTTAATCGATTCGACAATGACATCAATCATGTGGGCGTAAAGCAAGTGCCGTGCAATAACTGTGGTGATTGCGTTTCGGGTTGTAACGTCAGTGCTAAGAATACGACGTTAATGAATTATCTGCCGGATGCTGCGAATCATGGCGCTGAAATATTTTGTGAAATATCCGTCAAGTTTTTACAAAAAGTCGATGACGGTTGGTTGATCCATTATCAACCGAACGGCAAAGGGCGTGAAAAATTCGATGCGCCGACCCAGTTTATCAAAGCGAATTTAGTGATTGTGTCTGCTGGAACGTTAGGGAGCACGGAAATAATGTTGCGCTCACAGGCACAAGGATTGTCAGTATCTAAGGAGCTGGGTAAGCATTTTAGCGGCAATGGCGACATCCTTGGCTTTGGTTATAATTGTGACCAACCGATTAACGGTGTTGGCGGTGTGCACCTTGATAAGAATGAACTAGCACCGGTTGGTCCGTGTATAACCAGTATTATCGATTGTCGCTATGGCGATGATTGGCAAAATAGAATGGTGATTGAAGAAGGTTCATTGCCGACCGCTGTCAGCGGGTTATTACCTAGCATGATGGCGACGGCTGCAGGGCTTGTCGGTGAAGATACCGATACCGGGTTTATGGATATGCTCGCAGAGAAGGGACGTCAATGGCAGAGCTTTGCCAAAGGGCCATATCATGGTGCGGTAAAAAACACCCAGACGTATTTAATCATGAGTCATGATGACGGTAGCGGTATCATGGCTCTGGAAGATGACAAATTACAGATTAGCTGGCACAACGTTGGTGAACAAGAAAACTTTGTCAAAGGTAACGAAAAATTATATCAAGCAACCAAAGCTTTGGGCGGCGAGTATGTAAAGAATCCAATTTGGACCAAGATCTTTCATCAAAGCTTAGTCACCGTGCACCCGCTTGGTGGGTGTGTCATCGGGACGAACGCCGAGCAAGGTGTAACGAACCATAAAGGGCAGGTGTTTAGTGGCGCAAGCGGTAGCAACGTCTATCAAAATTTATATATCAGTGATGGCGCGATAATACCCACCTCGTTAGCCGTCAATCCATTGCTTACTATTTCGGCGATGGCTGAGCGTTGTTGTATGCTGATAGCCAAGGATCGTGGTTGGAGTATCGACTACAGCTTGCCTTCTCGTTCGTATAAACCAATAACGACCAGTAAGTTGGGGATCGAATTTACCGAAAAGATGCAAGGCCATTTTTCAACAGAGTTTGAGTCATCACAATCGCTCGCGAGTTACCAACATGCTCAAGCGCTAGGCGCTGCTGCAAATTCGCCAATCGAATTTACCCTGACCATAAGATCTGATGATCTTGAAGAAATATTAGGATCTGCGGAGCATAACGCGGCGATAATTGGCACCGTAAATATCCCAGCGTTGTCTGATAAACCGTTGGCGGTCAGTGACGGTGTGTTTAACCTGTTTGTTGTCTATCCGCAAACGCCTGATACTCGTCACATGAATTACAAGATGAAGCTCACCAGTGAAACGGGAGATACGTTCTTATTCAGTGGCTATAAGCTAGTGAAGGATAGTTGCGTGGAGACAGCATGGCGCGATACCTCGACTCTGTATGTCACGATTTATCGCGGAGATGATGATAAAAGTCCTGTATTAGGTAAAGGGATGATGCATATCAAGCCTGCCGATTTTGCGGTTCAGATGACCACAATGCAGGCGCTAAATGCTACTTCATCCGCTCAAAAGTTAGCGGCTATTGCACGTTTTGGAAAATATTTCGCCGGGGTGATGTGGCAAACCTATGGTGGGGTCTTTTATCAACAGCCCCGTTTTAATCCTGATAGTGCTCCGCGGAAAAAGCGACCTTTACGTGCCGGGGAGCCCAATGTCCATTTTTTTAATACGGAGGATGGGGTCACGCTGCGGTTAACTCGCCATCAGGGCGGAATTAAAGGGCCCGTTATGCTGGTCCATGGGCTCGGCGTTTCCTCAAGTATATTTTCTACCGATACCATTCAAACTAATCTATTAGAGTATTTATACGCACATCAATATGATGTGTGGCTGCTTGATTTTCGGGTTAGCATTGACCTAGCTGCTTCTTCCCTGCAATCCAATGGTGATCAGGTTGCAAAATATGACTTTCCCGCGGCAATTAATGTGATTAGAGCACAAACCAGTTGTGACTCAGTGCAAGCCGTTGTCCATTGCTATGGCGCGACAACCTTCTTTATGTCGATGCTATCAGGTCTTCAGCACGTGCGTTCGATAGTCTGTTCGCAGATTGCCACCAATCTGGTGCTACCAACAGCAACCGCGATCAAAACAGGGGTTCATTTACCTGGAGTGTTAGAAAAACTCGGCGTCGAATCAATGACAGCGTACACAGATAGTAATGAGAGCCTATTGGACAAATTATTTGACAAGGCAGTAGGGATTAACGCGCTAGTTTCCGCTCAAGGCCAATGTAGTAATCCAGTATGTCACCGGATCACATTCCTATATGCGTCACTGTTTCGTCACGATAACATCAACAAATTACTCCATGACAATCTCCATGAATTGTTTGGCGAGGCTAATGTCGAGACATTGGCCCACTTGGCACAAATCTGCCGTCATAAGGTACTCGTCAGCGCAAATGGTGAGAATATCTATATGGAAAATCTCGCTAACCTAAAGCTGCCGATATGCTTTATATCAGGTGCAATGAATGAATGTTATCTCCCAGAAAGCACGCTTGAAACCTTCAATTTGTTACGAAAGGAGTTCGGCGCCAAAAACTATAGCCGAAAAGTGATTGATCAATACGGTCATATCGATTGTATCTTTGGTGCCAAGGCGGTTGACGATGTATACCCAACAATATTAAAGCATCTTGACGCCACCGCAAACACTAGC
>Ga0209292_1001004_pt1 | contig 35445 bp, 29 predicted proteins | sample GOMGulsemesocosm_2_FD_184634 | JGI IMG/M metagenome (GOLD analysis project Ga0209292, IMG submission 184634) | Methane-oxidizing microbial communities from mesocosms in the Gulf of Mexico - GOM9C Gulf of Mexico (SPAdes) (version 2) | ecosystem: Environmental > Aquatic > Marine > Cold seeps...
AACCTTGCTTAAAAAGCCCCAATAAGAGAACAGTGGCATTTTCAGAGCAAATACTCTTGCTGTCTCTTGCTGACGTATTCCTTTAGGTTGGCTCAATCATGGTCAGCCTATAGCTGCTCTGGAGAGGAGTGTTAGCAAGTAGGCCGGAAAAGCAAAGCGCCTTCAGGCAAGATGAAAAGCCTGATGGCGCCTACGGCTTATCAAGCCTACGTTAACTCCCACAATTATTTAGGAACTGACCCACACAACTTATTCATGGCACGAACAAGCTTCCCATTCTGCGCAGCCGAGCATTGCAGGCTTCAGGCGGAAACAAACGAAGATTGTCTGAGGTCTTTTGTCACAGGCAAAAGGCCGAGTTGCTGAGCGCCGCCTGAAGCCGAAACGCACAGGGTAGTCGCGAAGCGACCCAGCAGCAGGCAAGGTGAATTGCGAAGCAAGAGAGAGTGCTCAGGGGCAGGCGGTTTTGGATTGCCAAGGCGTTTGGGCGTCCAAACGCCTTGGCTCGCCGACAGGGCGAAACAAGACATTAATATAAAGTGGGGCTTAAAGCTGGCAAGAAAAAAGGAGCTTGGATAGCTCCTTTGAATTCGTAAATTAATTTTACTCTGACCCTAATTATTAGTCGAATCTGTTGCTAATTTCGCCCGGTCGGCTTTGCTAATATATTTAGACTTACTGTCAGGGGACAATTTGGCTTTAGCCTTTTTAACACGAGCCTTTAAAATATTATTGCCTTTTTTACGACGGTTCATGGTTATCTGCTCAATTTGTAATCACTCGTATAATATCAGCTTCGAATCTGGAACCAAATCGCATAATACGCCCCTCAGAGCCTTGGCGCATAACCTATTCTTGGCACGAACCTACTTACCCTTCTGCGCAGCCGAGCATTGCAGGGTTCAGGCGGAAACAAGCGAAGATTGTCTGAGGTTTTTTGTCTGCGGCAAAAGGCCGAGTTGCTGAGCGCCGCATGAACCCGAAACGCACAGGGTAGTCGCGAAGCGACCAAGCAGCAGGCAAGGTGAATTGCGAAGCAAGAGAGAGTGCCCTGGGGCAGGCGGTTTGGGATTGTTAAGGCTGTTGAGCCTCCAACAGCCTTGACTCGCCGAGAGGGCGAAACCTCCTTTTCCACAGTGAAGTTAAGTAAACTGTCCCCGTATCCCTGGTTTGAACACTTTGTTACCTATCTCTAATAGCTTAATAAAGCCATTAAATTTCCCTTATCGAAACGACTCCGCCCGAAACCAAACAAACGCAATCACCATCGCCACGCCAGAAACCCCCGCTGCCACCGCATAAGTCATACTCGGCCCCGGCGAAGACCACAAATAACCACTCAAACCAGCACCCACCGCATTACCGGCACCAAAGCCAACGGCGATATACAGCGCCTGCCCCTGCCCTTCGTGGCCACCGGAAAACAGGCGTTGCACTACCTCAATGCCTGCGGCATGCAAGGCGCCAAAGCTGAAGGCGTGCAGGCACTGAGCCAGCATTAATATCCACCATTGGTCGGCAAAAAAGGCGATCATCAACCAGCGTAGTGTGGTCATCAACAAGCTGAACAGCATGATATGGCGTAACTTAAAGCGGCCAATGACACGATGCATACACAGCAACAAACCCACTTCAGCCACTACGCCGAGCGCCCAGAATTGACCGATCGCGGTGCGACTATATTCGAGATTTTCCAGATAAATACTAAAGAAGGTGTAGTACGGGCCGTGGGCAATTTGCAGCAGAAAATACACCACAAAGAAAGCGATGACGGCAGGATGTTTAAGGATGTTCCACAGGCCGCGTTTTTCGGTGTGAGCGTGAGAAAAACGTCGCTCATCGACGCCTAGGGTGCTGAACCAAACCAGTGCCAGAAACAACACCATAAAGATCGGTAAGTGAATGACGTTGATGGCATCAAACGCCAGCCCCAGCCCCATTACGGTGGCGATAAAGCCGATGGAACCCCACAACCGGACGTGACTGTAGGTGCTGCGTTTATCGTGCAGGTGTTCGAGGGTTAACACCTCAAACTGGGCGAGAATCGCGTTCCAAAAAAAGCTGAAACTGAGGGTGACGAGCGCCATCCAAAAGAAGTCGCGCGCGACAAACAAGCCTAAACAAAAGGCAAAGCCGAGGAATGCACCGACCTGAATAACTTTGATGCGTTGTTGGGTTCGATCAGCCACCCAGCCCCAAATATTGGGCGAAATAATGCGGGTGCTGGCCATCAGCGCGGTCAACCAGCCAATGTCTTGCGCACTGAAGCCAGCTTCCTTTAGAAACAGGCTCCAGTATGGCACCACGGCGCCAAGCACCGCGTAATAGAAAAAGTAAAAGCGCGACAGCCGCCAGTAGGGAACGACATGTTGAGTGTCGGTCACCTAAGGTTTACTCCGCAGAGGCAGGAATTACCGGCGTAGTTGTGGTGACATCCGCACATTGACCGCGATGACGCAGCAGGTGATCCAGCAACGTAATCGCCAGCATGGCTTCGGCAATCGGCGTGGCACGAATACCCACACAAGGATCATGACGGCCCTTAGTGATCACATCCATGGGCTCGCCAAAACGGTCGATGCTTTTACCGGGAATGGTGATGCTGGAGGTCGGTTTCAATGCCATGTGGGCAATGATGTCCTGACCAGTAGAAATGCCACCCAGCACGCCACCGGCGTTATTGGACAGGAAACCTTGTGGCGTCATTTCGTCACGGTGCTCACTACCCTTCTGCGCAACGCTGTCAAAACCGGCGCCAACTTCCACACCTTTCACGGCGTTGATGCTCATCAGAGAGTGTGCAATTTCGGCATCCAGACGATCAAACACAGGCTCGCCCAAACCTGGCGGCAGACCTTTCGCTACCACGGTGATTTTGGCACCAATCGAATCGCCCTCACGACGCAGCGCATCCATGTACTTTTCCATCTCCTCAACCTTGTTCGGATCAGGGCAGAAAAACGGGTTAGTTTCGATGGTATCCCAAACTACCTGTTCGGCCTTGATAGGGCCCAGTTGAGATAGGTAACCCTTAACGATCACACCCATCTTCTCGGCCAGATATTTCTTGGCAATAGCACCCGCAGCAACACGCATGGCGGTTTCACGTGCTGAAGCACGACCACCACCACGGTAATCACGATGTCCGTATTTGTGCGTGTAGGCATAATCGGCGTGCGCAGGACGGAAAGTATCCTGAATATTGGAATAGTCCTTGGAGCGCTGATCGGTGTTTTCAATCAACAGGCCAATGGAGGTACCGGTGGTTTTTCCTTCAAACACGCCCGATAGAATTTTCACCTGATCCGCTTCACGGCGCTGGGTGGTAAAACGCGAGGTTCCCGGCTTACGACGATCCAGATCGTGCTGCAAATCCTCTTCCGTTAACGCCAAACCCGGAGGGCAACCATCAACAATGCAGCCCAACGCGGGGCCGTGGCTTTCGCCGAAGGTGGTGACGGTGAAAAGTTTTCCGATGCTATTACCTGACATAATTTTCCAATATTTAAAATTGAGATTTGCTTAATTTTTCTTCGTCACTCATGCCAAGGCAGGAGTCCAGGTTTTAGCCAGTATGGATTCCCATCAAGGCTTTAGCGTCCTACGTCGCTATACCCTAACTACTACTTACATCCATGTAAGCATTCGCGAGAATGACGTTGCTTTATATTCTAGTCGTTGTCTGCAAAGTGTTCACGATGCTGCAAAAGCTGTCCGGCTGTTAATACAAACACCCCGTGCCCACCGCGTTCCAGTTCAAGCCATAAAAAAGGCACTTCCGGGAAAGCGTCGTTAAGTGCTTCGTAGCTGTTACCGACTTCGCCCACCAAGACACCGTATTCGGACAGATAATCGGGCGCATCACGCAAAATCCGGCGTATGCAATCCAGGCCATCGTCGCCGGAACCAAGTCCCAATGGCGGCTCATGGTGGTACTCACCGGGCATACTGGTTAGATCACCCAAATCTACGTACGGAGGATTGGTGACGATCAGGTCGTACTGTTTATCTTCTGATACACCCGCGAACAGATCAGAGGCAATGGCGTTTACACGCCCCTCAAGATGATGACGTTTGATATTGATATTGGCCACTTCCAGCGCGTCATCGGAAATATCGACCAGATCAACCTCGGCATCCGGGAACGCCATGGCACAGGCAATACCGATACAACCGCTGCCGGTACACATATCCAGAATGCTTGTGACCTCATCGCCACACAACCAGGGCGTGAAGCCATTCTCGATCAATTCGGCAATCGGTGAACGTGGCACCAACACACGCTCATCCACGTAAAAAGGTAAACCGGCAAACCAGGCTTCGTTGATCAAATACGCCATCGGCACACGCTCTTTGCAGCGGCGTTCAATCAAAGCACAAATACGCTCACGCTCCGCGGGAATCAACCGTGAATCAAGCACGGCGGGATCCGTATCCCAGGGCAGACTCAAGGCACCAAGCACCAAAAATACGGCTTCATCCCAGGCATTATCGGAGCCGTGACCGAAGTAAACCTGCTCACGATTAAAGCTGCTGGCAGCCCAGCGAATATAGTCGCGAACTGTTTCCAATGTGGCTATTACTGACGCTGATTGTTCCACTAAATGATCCACTAAAAAATAAGAGGAGCAATTCTAGCGAATATCGTAGAAAATATCCCTCCTGAGAACGCAAATAAGGCCCTTCAGACTAAAAAAACTTTACCTCGAAGGCCCCTTGGCGTAGGGTTAGCACCCAATTTTTTGAACTATTTTGGAAGGCAAATGGAAGAACAATTCGCAAAAATTATTGAAGCTATCGGTGAAGACATTACTCGCGAAGGCTTGGTTGATACTCCGAAGCGTGCGGCCAAAGCATTTGCTTTCATTAACCGTGGTTACAGCCAGTCGTTAGAAGAGATCGTTAACAACGCGTTATTCGAGTCAGCAGCCGACGAAATGGTTATCGTAAAAGACATCGAGCTGTACTCGCTTTGCGAACATCACTTGCTGCCTTTCATCGGCAAATGTCACGTGGCTTACATTCCGAATGGCCGTGTACTAGGCCTGTCCAAGGTTGCTCGCGTGGTTGATATGTTTGCCCGCCGCCTGCAAATTCAGGAAAAACTGACGCAGGAAATCGCGCAATCCATTATGGATGTGACCGATGCCCGTGGTGTGGGTGTGATTATTGAAGCCAAACACATGTGCATGATGATGCGCGGTGTTGAAAAGCAAAATTCAGTGATGAAAACATCATCTATGCTGGGGATCTTCCGTGATAACCACGCCACTCGCAGTGAATTCCTGTCTTTGATTAAAGATTAATATCAAAGATTGATCACGCATTAAAAAAGCCCCGCTGGTTACACGCCAGCGGGGCTTTTTTGTTGCAGCTAAAAAGTTCTACTGAAGTACCAAAGCAATTCGATTAGCGTCCTCGCTATTCTGACGAATAGGTGCCAATGGCCCCACACCCTGCGCACTTAATCGATCACCAGCAACATCCTGAGCGATTAGAACCTGCACCACAGATTCAGCTCGCGTTAAAGAACGTGCCGTCAACGCATCAACCGTTTCAACTCCTGTCAAAGAACGGGCCACATGTCCGACGACATAGAGTTTAAGGCGTGAGTGACTATTCAATGCTTTCACAACTGCGCTCAGGCGCTGTTCGCCATCCGCCGTTAATTTATCACTATCATCAAACGGCAAGCTGCGAAGGTTAAAGACGCCCTCGGATTTCAAGACTGCCAAAATAGTATCCGGATTTACCGCTAGTTCAGTGATACTGCCCTTTGCAGGCGCAAGTAAATCCAACTGGGTGAAAACCCGTTTATTGCCGCGCTGGATACTATAAAGCGCAACAAACAACGGCCCGTTTTCAGTATTTAACTGGGCGGCCAAATAATGTTGGTAACGCTCAGGGCCATAGAGTTTACGCACAGAAAAAATACGGTTGGCCCATTGATTACTGCTGCCACATTCGCGGCCATGACATTCAAACAGCAGCCGGTGCGAAAGCGCGGTTAACTGACTGCGTAAATGTTCAAACACCAGCTCGGAGGCCTCACCATCGGGTGAGCGATAGGTATGTCGTGTCAAACTGCCGGTCAGCCGCTCGGAATACTCCAATGTCATCACGCCGTTAACGGTTTTAGGGGCGCCAAGGGCCAACAGGTAATCATCCGTCTTAGTTTGACTGTAACTGTCGATTTTGGAACGCGGATAACGTTTAAAAAATTCGGAATCACTCGCGCCTGTCACATCCTCGCTCGCTTCGAAGGCATAACTGAGCGGAAAATTAAAACATAGCAGTGAGGCTAATAAAAAAAGGCCGGTTTTTTTTATGGTATTCATTTAGCAGTGTTATCCCTCATCAAAGTCGCCGTTCAGCGCTGGAAGCTCCTTCCTTAATCATGTTGCAGTTGGCCTGTTGAAGCAAGCAATGCCCGCTGCTAAAACGAAACACGTAGAGAGGCTATTTATTCAAATACTCAGGTAGGAAACATAAACCAGCACGACACCCAATAACCAGACCATCAACATCATCACACGTAAACAAATCACCGGACGCTGACCCCACCATGCCATATAACGCTCAATACTATCAGGGCCTAGCAACACCGTGACCAGCGCGCCAAATAATGTCAGCACGCCCAGCACATAAAACAGCGTTGAATAGTGACTAACGGGCGCGGCAATCAACAGTAACGAGCCCAGCAATAAGCGAGAACCAAAAATCCAGTACAGGCCTTTGGGGGTGCGAACAAAACGCTGCATGGCCTCCATAAAGGACCTGGGCAATATAAAACCCCAAAGACCGATGACGGCGATCAACAAACCAAAAACTGAAATGACAGTAAACATAAACTCTTACTCAATTAACACTTCAGTGTTTGACCGTTAATCTCTACGAATTACACCCCACTATTTATTTACCGTTTAACAACCCCCCATAAAAAAGGGCGTCCGAAGATGCCCTTTTTGTTTACCGCTTATCTACTGCTTACGAAAAAAACTACCAACCGGTGATTTCGGCCAGTGCCTCACCGATGCAGGCCAAGCTGCGTACGGTTTTTACGCCAGCAGACTCCAATGCCGCAAATTTCTCATCAGCGGTGCCTTTACCACCGGCGATAATCGCACCAGCATGGCCCATGCGTTTACCGACCGGTGCGGCAACACCAGCAATGTAAGAAACGACAGGTTTAGTAACATGATCGCGGATATACTCGGCAGCCTCTTCTTCAGCCGTTCCGCCAATTTCACCGATCATCACAATCGCTTCGGTTTTAGGGTCAGCTTCAAACAGCGCCAGAATATCGATGAAGTGAGAGCCGGGAATCGGATCGCCACCAATGCCAACACAGGTGGACTGACCAAAGCCATAATCCGTTGTTTGCTTAACCGCTTCATAGGTTAAGGTTCCAGAGCGTGACACCACACCCACTTTACCCGGCAGGTGAATCGAGGCAGGCATAATGCCGATTTTGCACTCTCCCGGCGTAATAACACCCGGGCAGTTGGGGCCAATTAAACGCACACTCTGCTCATCACACTTTGCCTTCACATACAGCATGTCGATGGTTGGGATGCCCTCGGTAATACAAACAATCAGCTCGATACCGGCATTAATGGCTTCCAGAATGGAATCCTTACAAAAGGCCGCAGGCACATACAATACTGAAGCTGTAGCGCCCGTTTCGGCAACCGCTTCAGCAACGCTGTTAAATACCGGCAATCCCAGGTGCGTTTGGCCACCCTTGCCCGGCACCACACCACCGACCATTTGCGTGCCACTGGCTAGCGCTTGCTCGGTATGAAAAGTACCCTGCGCGCCAGTCAGGCCCTGGCAAATTACTTTGGTGTTTTTATCAATTAAAATGCTCATTGTACGGCCTCCGCTTCATCAACCGCACGCTGCGCGGACTCGGAAAGACTGCCGGTAGCAATAAGATTCAAACAGCCCTTTTCCGCCAAAATTTTTCGCCCCTGCTCTGCATTCGTGCCTTCAAGACGAACCACAACCGGTACGCTGACACCCACTTCTTCAACGGCATCAATGACACCTTGGGCAATCAAATCACAACGCACAATGCCGCCAAAAATATTCACCAACACCACTTTAACGTTTTCATCGGAAAGAATAATTTTGAACGCTTCAGAAACACGCTCTTTGGTTGCACCGCCACCCACATCCAGGAAGTTAGCCGGATTACCGCCGTGCAATTTAATAATGTCCATGGTTCCCATGGCCAATCCGGCACCGTTCACCAGACAACCAATATTGCCGTCCAATGCGACGTAGTTCAGATCCCACTTCTGGGCGTGTGCTTCGCGCTCATCTTCCTGGGTCGGATCATGCCACTCCTTCAGTTTTGCCTGACGAAACAGTGCATTGTCATCAACGTTGATTTTGGCATCCAGACACTGCAACTCGCCACTGGTTGTGACCACGAGTGGGTTGATTTCCAGCAGCGCTAGGTCACGTTCTTCAAACAATTTCGCCAGCCCCAAAAAGATTTGCGTGAACTGACTAACCTGTTTACCCTCAAGCCCCAACTGGAAGGCCAACTCACGGCCCTGATAGGGTTGTGCGCCCGTTAAGGGATCAATGATCGCCTTGAGAATTTTCTCAGGGGTTTCAGCGGCAACCTTTTCGATTTCCACACCACCTTCGGTGGAGGCCATAAAAACGATTCGACGCGTGGCGCGATCAATCACTGCGCCCAGATAATATTCCTTTTCAATATCGGTGCAGGGTTCAACCAAAATGCGGTTGACCGGTTGTCCCTTGGCATCGGTCTGATAGGTCACCATATGCTGACCCAGCCAATCACGTGCAAAGTTTTCAACGTCTTGCTTGCTATCAACCACGGCAACACCGCCGGCTTTACCTCGACCACCTGCATGCACCTGTGCTTTAACGACCCATTTTTCACCGCCGAGCTCACCGGCTGCCGCAACGGCTTTTTTTACCGTATCGACAGCAATACCATTAGAAACAGGCAAGCCGTACTTATCCAGTAGCTGTTTGCTCTGGTATTCATGTAAATTCATGCAAGGTTTCTCCTACTGATCATTCTGCTGAATGATTCAAATAAGTGTGTTATTTCAATTATTTATTGGGGATATGAATAGCCATACCATTAACCGCCAGTGCTGCTTCGTGCACCGCTTCTGACAAGGTTGGATGTGCAAACACTGTCATGGCCAGATCTTCGGCGCTGGCTCCAAATTCCATGGCAATCACACCCTGCTGGGCCAGATCACCGGCACTAGGGCCAAAGATATGGATACCCAACACACGATCAGTTTCTTTGTTGGCCAAAATCTTCACCATGCCGGCGGTATCATTGGCGGCTTGCGCGCGACCAATCGCTGCAAAGGGGAACGTGCCGACGTTATACTCAACGCCCTCGTCTTTTAACTGTTCTTCGGTTTTACCCACCCAAGCAATTTCCGGGTGTGTGTAGATCACCGAAGGAATTAAATCGTAATTAACCTGGGCGATTTTATCGGCAATCAACTCGGCAACCATCACACCCTCTTCCGAGCCTTTATGCGCCAGCATCGGGCCACGTACTACGTCACCAATCGCCCAAACACCCGGCAGTGCTGTGCGACACTGTTGATCCACTTCGATAAAACCGCGTTCATCACGCTTAAGGCCCAGCGAATCATCAAACAGGTTATCCGTGAAAGGTTTACGGCCCACAGCAACAATCAATTTATCGAAGATCATTTCCTGATCGCCTTCAGCATCGGTATATTTCACCGTGACCTGATCGCCATTAACCTCTGATCCTGTTACCCGTGCGCCAAGACGAATATCGAGTTTCTGTTTCTTAAAGTTCTTTTGTACATCCTTGGCGATTTGCTGATCGACCATCGGCAGGAAGCCTTCAAGCGCTTCCAGAATCACCACGTCAGAACCCAGACGACTCCATACGCTGCCCAGCTCCAAACCAATTACGCCAGCACCAATGACTCCGACTTTTCCTGGTACAGACGGGAAAGCCAGCGCGCCTTCATTATCAACAATGGTATTGCCATTAACCGGCGTCGGCGGGATATCAATGGGAACAGAACCCGTCGCGATAATGATGTTATCGGCTTCAATCGTTTCAGTTGCACCTTCGTGATCGACAAACTCAACTTGCTTAGACGCAACAAGTCGGCCGGTTCCAGCCAGGCTGGTCACGCCGTTAGCCTTAAACAGGCCTTTAATACCGGTGGTGAGTTTTTTGATGATCAATTCTTTGCGCTTGATCATGGCAGATACATCAATGCTGACATCGCCCGTGCTAATCCCGTGCGCCTTAAGGCCCTTCTGTGCCTCTTCGTATTTATGAGAGCTATCCAGCAACGCCTTGGAAGGAATGCAGCCCACATTCAGGCAGGTGCCGCCTAACGATGGTTTTCCAGCAGCATCGACCCACTTGTCGATACAGGCGGTATTCAACCCCAGTTGAGCTGCTTTAATTGCCGCGACATAACCGGCTGGACCTGCGCCAATAACAACAACGTCGAATTTTTGTGCCATGAAAGGTCTTCCTTAAAATCTATTATCTGTACTTTAAAAGTCTTTATACCTGAAGAAGAATCCGTGCGGGATCTTCCAATAACTCTTTGATTGCGACCAAAAACTGCACCGCTTCGCGGCCGTCGATCATACGGTGATCATAGGAAACCGCAAGGTACATCATCGGCAGAATCACCACTTGACCATCCACCGCCATAGGGCGATCCTGGATCTTGTGCATGCCCAAAATAGCCGTCTGTGGCGGATTCAAAATCGGTGTCGACATCATCGAACCAAACACACCACCATTTGAGATGGTAAAGGTGCCGCCGGTCATGTCTTCAATGGCTAATTTGCCCTCGCGTGCTTTTGCACCATAGGTATTTATCGACGATTCAATTTCTGCCAACCCCATATGTTCGGCATTTCGTAATACCGGTACCACCAAGCCGCGTTCGGTACTAACCGCAACGCCAATATCCTGAAAACCGTGATAAACAATATCGTTGCCATCAATGGAGGCGTTGACACCGGGGAATCGTTTTAACGCCTCGGTGGCGGCCTTTACGAAAAAGGACATAAAACCCAATTTTACGCCATCATGGCGTTTGGCAAAGTCCTCTTTATAGCGATTACGCAGCGCCATAATTGGCTGCATGTTAACCTCGTTATACGTCGTCAACATGGCGGCATTTTGCTGTGCTTCAACCAAACGTTTGGCGATAGTGCTACGCAGACGCGTCATGGGCACCCGTTTTTCAGGACGGTCGCCGGTCATCGGCGCAACCGCTGCCGGCGGCATTTTAGAAACCGTACTGACAGGGGATGATACCGGCGCCGTCACGGGCGCTGGAGCCTGTTGGCGTTTCATGTGATTGATAACATCTTCCTTAGTAACCCGACCACCCTTACCTGTGGCAGTAATAGCACAGGCATCAAGAGCGTTTTCTTCAATCAACTTACGGGCTGCCGGACTGGCAAAACAATCACCACTGACCTCGGGTTCTAATTCCTCGGCAGGCTCGTTATCCACATTTTCCTCTTCAGCAACATTTTCTGAAACGGGTGCAGACTCAGCCGTTACAACAGTCGCATCACCCGTGGCAAATTCAGCCACGACTTCACTGCTTAAGACAATATCGCCTTCGCCTTTTAAAACCTTGGTAATTTGACCGTTGGCCGGTGCTACGACTTCCAACACAACTTTATCGGTTTCAATATCGACAATTAGTTCATCGCGTTGTACTGCTTCGCCCGGTTTTTTGTACCAGGTAGCCACGGTGCCCTCGGCAATAGATTCAGGAAAACTGGGGGCTTTGATTTCTATGGTCATGGAGTGTCCCTATAAATTAATCGCATCGTCAATCACCTTGGCTTGCTGCTCTTGATGCAGCCCCATATAACCGGCGGCCGGTGCCGCAGAGGCTTCACGTGCTACCTGACTCAAGGTGATGTAATTTTTATGGTGAGCAATAGTACGTCGCATGTGATGTTGGCTACTGTACCAGGCACCTTGATTCAACGGTTCTTCCTGTACCCAGGTCAGTTCACTGAGATGAGAATACTGCGCCAATATAGTTAACAGCTCCTCTTCCGGGAATGGATATAATTGCTCAAGACGAATAATGGCCAAATCGTCGCGTTCCCGTTCTCGACGGGCGTTAAGCAAATCATAATAAATTTTTCCGCTGCACATGACGACGCGTCGTACCGCATCAACATCCAGTTCATCCACATCATCGAGTACGGGTTGAAAGGTGCCTTCAGCTAACTCTTCGATAGGCGAAATCACATGTTTGTGACGCAGCAAGCTCTTGGCCGTCATCACAATCAAAGGTTTACGCAACGGCCGAATCATCTGCCGGCGTAACATATGAAATACCTGAGTCGGCGTCGTTGGAATACACACCTGAATATTGTGTTCGGCACATAACTGCATGAAGCGTTCAAGACGCGCTGAGGAGTGTTCAGGTCCCTGCCCTTCGTAGCCATGCGGCAACAATAATGTTAGCCCCGACAGACGACTCCACTTATGTTCACCACTGGTAATAAACTGATCGATCACCACCTGCGCGCCATTGGCAAAATCACCAAACTGCGCTTCCCAGATCACCATTGCTTTGGGGTTAGTACTGGAATAACCATACTCAAAACCCAGCACCGCCACTTCCGATAACAGCGAGTCGAACAGCTCAAAATCTGGCTGATCGTCATTAATATGCTGCAACGGAATATAACGCTCTCCGTCGGTCTGTGAATACAGCGCCGCATGGCGGTGAGAGAAGGTACCACGACCAACATCCTGACCGGTTAAGCGTACGGAATAGCCCGAATTAACCAGCGAGGCGTAGGCCAGCGCTTCAGCACAACCCCAGTCAACCGGCACTTCACCTTCAATCATTTGCTGACGGTCGGTATAAATTTTATTAACCTGGCGCTGCACACTGAAACCTTCAGGCACCGTGGTAATGGCACGCCCCAGCGCCTTCAGACGATCAACATCTATGCGGGTATCATAGCTATTGCGCCATTTTTTATTGAGGTAGGGAGTCCAATCAACAAACTGGGTGAAATCCGGTTCTTTTTGCCAGCGGAAATGTTTGTGCCCGCCCTCATCAAGTGCATCGCGGTAATCATTCGCCATGCCGTCACACATCGGCTCAGTCACGACACCCTCAGCAACCAGCTTGGCCGCATAAAGTTCACGGGTCGTCGCCAGCTTTTTAATGCGTTGATACATCATCGGCTGTGTAGAGGAAGGTTCATCCGCCTCGTTATGGCCACGGCGACGGTAACTGACCAAGTCGATGACCACGTCTTTCTTAAACTCATTGCGATAATCCATCGCCAGCTGTGTTACAAACAACACGGCCTCAGGATCATCGCCATTGACGTGCAGAATCGGTGCTTCAATCATTTTCGCCACGTCGGTGCAGTATTCCGTAGAGCGGGTATCGCGTGGGTCACTGGTGGTAAAACCGATCTGGTTATTAATGATGATGTGAACCGTGCCGCCGGTATGAAAACCCCGTGTCTGTGACATCTGGAAGGTTTCCATCACCACGCCCTGCCCGGCAAAGGCAGAATCACCGTGAATAATAATCGGCACTACGCGGTGTTTTTCAGAATCAACACGACGATCCTGGCGCGCTCTGACCGAACCCTCAACCACCGGCGAAACAATCTCCAGATGTGACGGGTTGAAGGATAACGCCAGGTGCACATCACCGTGCGGCGTAATCCAGTTCGATGAAAAACCCTGGTGGTACTTAACATCACCGGAGCCATAATTCACCGAATTTTTGCCCTCAAACTCATCAAACAGTTCGGAGGGTTTTTTACCGAGAATATTCACCAGCACGTTAAGACGGCCACGGTGTGCCATGCCGACAACCATTTCCTGAGCGCCGTAAGCTGCACCACGGTTGATCAGTTCCTCAATCATAGGAATCAGACTTTCGCCGCCCTCAAGACCAAAACGCTTGGTGCCTGGATAACGTGAACCGAGATACTTTTCCAAACCTTCGGCACTGGTCAGCGATTGTAAAACCTGTCGCTTAACCTCACTGCTGTAGTTGGGATGCGCCTGTACGGGCTCAACACGTTGTTGAAACCAGACTTTAACCTGCGAATCCACCACGTGCATGAACTCGAAGCCAATGGTGCTGCAATAGGTTTTTTGCAGGCCTTTTAAAATGTCATTTAAGGTAGCCTTGGCAGGCCCAAGTAATAACGTGCCAAGTCTGAAAACAGTGCTTAAATCCGCTTCGTCCAAGCCATGGTAGGCAAGACTTAAATCGGGAATGTTTTCACGCTCAACCAGATTCAAAGGATCAAGGCTGGCGTGCTGATGGCCACGAGTACGATAACTAACAATCATGCGCTGCACGCACATCTGTTTTTTCTCGTGTGCGACATCCACCGTATCAACAACCTGAAAGACACGGTTTTTTTGCTGCGCGATGCTGAGAAACTGTGCTTCGATGTCGGAGTAGCTTTCCTCGACGGATTGTTCGCCATTGACCTTGGGTAAACTGTCGAAAAAACCGCACCATTCAGCAGGGACGGTATCAGGATCACGAAGATAGGCTTCGTAAAGTTGTTCTACATAGGTAAGGTTACTGCCCTGCAAATGTGCGGTTTGCCACAGCTGCTCCATCTTACTTTGCTGCACTGTCTAATCCTGTTTCATTATTATTGAAATTATCGGGACAGCCAAAGCCTGCTGTTGTTTGAATAATAGACCCAAGGCGTAAGATATAACAACCTCAGAGCCAGTTAATACACATACAATTTAACGATGACTGACAATGTGTTCTATTATCCTTTGGTCGCAGACCGCTTAATGCCAAAAGCCTCAATTGCAGACATAAAAAAACGGCTAAACAGATTACTCCATTTAGCCGTCTTGAACTTACATAACGCTCGACTGATTAGGTAGCGCGTTTCAACAGCATCTCACGAATATGACCAATCGCACGCGTTGGGTTTAATCCCTTAGGACAAACACTCACGCAGTTCATGATGCCACGGCAGCGGAATACGCTGAACGGGTCATCAAGATTAGCCAAACGATCAGCTGTGGCTGTGTCACGACTATCCGCCAGGAAGCGGTAAGCCTGAATCAAACCAGCTGGACCGATAAAGCGATCCGGGTTCCACCAGAATGAAGGACATGACGTGGAACAACAGGCACAAAGAATACACTCGTACAGGCCATCCAGTTTTTCACGTTCTTCTGGTGATTGCAGACGCTCAATGGCAGGCGCAGGTTCGTTGTTGATGAGGAAAGGTTTAACTTTTTCATACTGCTTGTAGAAGATAGACATATCAACGACAAGATCACGAACCACGGGCAAACCAGGCAGCGGACGCAGAACCAGTTTGTTGTTTTTAACAGTTTCCGACAGTGCGGTAATACAGGCCAGGCCATTCTTACCGTTCATGTTCATACCATCGGAACCACAAACGCCTTCACGGCAGGAACGACGATAGGCAATAGATGGATCCTGTGCCTTCAACAATTCCAGCGCATCCAGCACCATCAAATCCTTGCCACCGGTGTCGAGCTGTACGTCTTGCATATACGGCGCGTTGTCGGTTTCAGGGTTATAGCGATAAAGAATAGCCCATTCCCGGCGGGCAGATGATCCAGGCTGCTTAAAAAATGGTGTAGGTAGCTTTTTCTTGTCCGCGCCGGTGAGTCGGAATTTTAAAACCTCGATAATACCGATTGGCGATTGACGCCGAGGGTGAGCAGCAGATAACCCGTTCTGCCGCCGTGAGCCGTGAGCATCAGCTCAAACCGTAACTGATCGTTCCAGCCCGATGCAGAGCACAACCCATGGAGTTGAGCCAACATTGGCCCTCCAGCGCATTGTTCTGGCTGGGTGCCAATTACTGGGTTTCGGGCTGTACAGAGTTGCTGGACTTCACTTGACCTGAATACTCCAATATGGGTTCAAAGGGCCTCAATGCTGGATGATCAGGATAGATCCTTGTAGCGGCTGCGTACATCGCTTTACTCTCTTCTTCGTCATCTAAAGCTCTGTAAGCTTGGATCAGACCACTATAGATCGCAATATCGGGGGTCTGCTTCAGGTATTCCAAGGCCCATGGGATATAACTTTCTAAAATCTTGGCGTTTTTGGATCTCAAGGCATTTTGCAACAGCGCCTGCATTTTCCTTTCTTTAGCCCATTCGCGGAAGTAAATATTTTTTGTCGGAATATTAAGAAGTTCAAACTCTCTTGGATTGGTGGTTTGAAATTGCAGCGCTTTTTGGCCGGCTACCAGACTATGAACGAAGAAAATTATGACGCAGATTGGTAGTGTAATGGCGAGGATATTCAGACTGCTTTTGAGCATACGGCTAGGGTGAAAAATATTGCTGCTCTTGCGGTAATCCGCTGCTAGGGCAATCAGAATAACAAAGAGCACCCAGTGCAATGAGGATAGGTAGAAGGGTAGCTCCACCTGAGTATGAAGTGTAATGGGGATAAGCAGCGCAAAATAGCTACCGCCCCGTTGCCAGCCGAGCTTTACCAGCAGCCATAAAAAGGCGAGAGCGGTGATCAGAATCGCTGCCAGTCCAGCGATGCCTCCTTCGATGGCCCAGTAGAGGAGCTCGTTATGAGGGTGACTAAGTCGGGACTGCAGCGCTGGCGCATCTGGATGCTGTTCAAGGTAGTCCGCCTTACGCTCATGCCAGACCGGCTCGAACTGGCCGATGCCATAGCCGAACGGGTTTTCCAAAAAGAGCTCTAAGCTGGAGTCGTAGATCATGTAACGGACATCTTTGCTGAAACCCTGCTCCATCTTTATCAGCCCATTATTCAACGCTGCAGAGGGGTAGAGATGGCTCACTGTCACACCCAGGGCAATGGCTGCGAACCAGGGAAGAGCATATCGGTAACCTTTAACAATCATGGGCTTGAAGCGAAACAAGATAAGCAGGGATAGTCCGATCAGAGCCCCGAACAGACCGGCCCGGGAGCCGGACTGGCTGATTACGTAACTGGAGGATAAGGTAGTAAGATATATGAATAGCAGCACCGGCCAAGGACGAGAGGCTATGGAACTCTTCCCCAACAGGTAGCCGGCGATCACCAACCCGGTCGCCAGAAAGGAGGCCTCCAGGTTGACCTGCTGGAAAATGCCCCGGGGAACATTGGGCGATTGTGGAATCCAGGTGGGCAGGTTGTCTGCCATATGCAGCTGAATCAGAGAGACCAGAGTCTGGCAAGAGACGCCTCCCAGAATGAGCAGGAAGAGATCGTCCCTGTCAATGGAGCGAAAGTCGAACTGTTGAATGCTAATAAACAGCAACACGCCAGCCCAGATCCCCAGAATACGGAACAGCCAGGAAACGGGGGGGGATACGTCGTACACAAAGCCAAGGAGAGTCAAAACGGTGAGAAAGAGCAGCAGAGGGAGGGTCATCCGGGAGAGTTTGATCTCCCGAGTCTGAGTGACTTTCAGAATACCCAGGGCGATGATCAGCGTAACCAGAATCCAGACTAGGTTGTTAAAGGGGGTAAATAGCCCATACCCTCCGAGGTTGTGCTGGTAATAAAAAGGAACGGCGAGAAAGAGAAAAGCAAACAGGAAAATAAAGGCTGATCGAAAGCGGGAATCTACTGTCATGTGAGCTTCTGCCTGTATAAACGTGGCCTCGTGAGGTCGGATAGGAATGAAGACTTCCTATACATAATACAGAGAATATATGTATTAGCTAAGACCTGATCTGGCAGTTACCCGTTTTGCTGTGGCGTCTGTTAGTTTAGATCTAAGCTAAATTTTCTTGGCCCAGATAGATTTACCATCAAGTAAAGTTGCCATTGGCGTTCTGCCGCAGCACATCTTGCCCTGATGAGTTCGCTCATTATTGCAGTATTCCATCCAGTCGATGGATCTTTTTGAAGCTCTTCCAGAGTTGAGTACAGTTTCTTACGAAATATAATCCGATAAAACTCATGCAAAATGATTTTGTGGAATCGCTCGCAGCGTACGCAGCTGAGAAACTCGTCGAATTCGCGCTGAGGAAAAGACTTTTTTACCGTGACCTCTAGGTGCGCCTCACAGGCACGAACCTGCACTTTTAGAAGTCGAGCCTGTTTGGCCGTTTGTGATAAAACAAACTTGCTGGGGCGAGCCTGATGGTTTAGTGCTTCTTTACAATTACTTAATCGCGTTTTCTCGCGAACCAAATCATCTAGCCAGCTGTGGGCCTGTTTGATTTCCACCACCTCCTGTGACGAGGGTATCCACACAGCAAGTGGGTATTGCTCTCCATAGGCTCGTATCAACTGAGCATCAGCCTTGTCACTCTTAACGCGTGATAACTACATCTGAGCAAAGCGCTTGATCACCAGCGGATTAACGACGCTTACCTGACGCCCCGACTCGTACAACCTTAAAGCAAGACGGGTGTGGTACACCCCAGTGGCTTCCATCACATAATGTGCGATATCAGGCGTTTGCTGTAAAAGCGCCTCTATCCCTTCATCGTTATAATTAAACACGTGGTGGCTCAGTCTTTGATCGACCACCCATGATGTATCAAAGGACAGCTTGCTGATATCAATACCAATGATCATTATCCCTTTCCCTTTCCCCTTCGTTTCCAATTTAAAGACGGCTCCTCGCATTTCCATCAATCCTGAATACGGGGTCAATGCCCCAATGAACTGTCCGGAATCAACTAGGGCGGAGAAAGGCGACCAACATCCCGAACGGTTTCAAACAACAGATGACAAACACGGCCTTAACCCCTCCTCCTGTCTCATACTAATATCCTATCCGCTATGAGATCGTTCAGGCATAGGATGACAATGGGGCAGGTAATCCGATAGTAGTGTGGTAAACGGAAGGCTTTAAACACCGACATAAAAAAACGGCTAAAGGTATTACTACCCTTAGCCGTTTTAATTGTTGTAAAAGCAGTACCGTTTAGGTAGCGCGTTTCAACAACATTTCGCGAATATGACCAATCGCACGCGTTGGGTTTAATCCCTTAGGACAAACACTCACGCAGTTCATGATGCCACGGCAGCGGAATACGCTGAACGGGTCATCAAGATTAGCCAAACGATCAGCTGTGGCTGTGTCACGACTATCCGCCAGGAAGCGGTAAGCCTGAATCAAACCAGCTGGACCGATAAAGCGATCCGGGTTCCACCAGAATGAAGGACATGACGTGGAACAACAGGCACAAAGAATACACTCGTACAGGCCATCCAGTTTTTCACGTTCTTCTGGTGATTGCAGACGCTCAATGGCAGGCGCAGGTTCGTTGTTGATGAGGAAAGGTTTAACTTTTTCATACTGCTTGTAGAAGATAGACATATCAACGACAAGATCACGAACCACGGGCAAACCAGGCAGCGGACGCAGAACCAGTTTGTTGTTTTTAACAGTTTCCGACAGTGCGGTAATACAGGCCAGGCCATTCTTACCGTTCATGTTCATACCATCGGAACCACAAACGCCTTCACGGCAGGAACGACGATAGGCAATAGATGGATCCTGTGCCTTCAACAATTCCAGCGCATCCAGCACCATCAAATCCTTGCCACCGGTGTCGAGCTGTACGTCTTGCATATACGGCGCGTTGTCGGTTTCAGGGTTATAGCGATAAAGACTAACTGTAAGCATAGTGTGTCTTCCGATTAGTAAGTACGTTCTTTAGGCTCAAAGGTGGGAACGGTCTTAGGCGTGAAGTTAACATCACGCTTAGATACCCGTTTTTCACCCGGCGTGTAGAAAGAGTGGCACAACCAGTTCTCGTCATCACGAGTTTCGAAGTCGTCACGAGCGTGAGCACCACGGCTTTCTTTACGCTCTTCAGCCGTAATTGCCGTTGCTTCAGCCACTTCAAACAGGTTTTGTAATTCCAATGCTTCAATACGGTTGGTATTGTAGGCACCGGACTTATCAACCAGTTGGATATTTTCCATACGACCACGCAGATCAGCCAGCTTCTTGATACCTTCCTGCATGAAATCACCGCGACGGAATACGCCGAAGTGGTTCTGCATGATGCTTTGCAGCTCGGTACGCAGATCAGCAGCGTTTTCGCCACCGGTAGACGTATTCAGCTTATTCAAGCGAGCCATGGATGCTTCGTGATCAGACTCAGTTGCATCACGGTAATCAACACCTTCACGCAACTGTTTCTCGATGAACAGACCCGATGCACGACCGAATACCACCAAATCAAGCAGTGAGTTACCACCCAGACGGTTAGCACCGTGTACCGATACACAGGCCACCTCACCACAGGCAAACAAGCCAGGGATGATTTGATCGTTGCCGTTAGCGTCCTGAATCAGCGCCTGACCATTAATGTTAGTCGCGATACCACCCATCATGTAGTGACAGGTTGGTACAACTGGAACCGGTGCAGTGACAGGATCAACGTGTGCGAAGGTACGTGACAACTCACAAATACCCGGCAGACGGCTTTCCAGAACTTCTTCACCTAAGTGATCCAGTTTCAGGAATACGTGATCGCCGTTAGGTCCACAACCGCGTCCTTCCAGAATTTCTTTAACCATAGAACGGGCCACAACGTCACGACCAGCAAGGTCTTTCGCGTTAGGCGCATAGCGCTCCATGAAACGTTCGCCATCTTTGTTGATCAGATAACCACCTTCACCACGGCAACCTTCGGTTACCAGTACACCGGCGCCGGCAATACCGGTTGGGTGGAACTGCCACATTTCGATGTCCTGCACGCCGATACCCGCACGCAGCGCCATACCAACACCGTCACCGGTGTTAATGTGTGCGTTAGTGGTAGAAGCGAACATACGCCCGGCACCGCCAGTGGCAAACACAGTAGCTTTAGCTTTTACATAAACGACTTCGCCGGTTTCCATGCAGATGGCATTAACACCAACCACAGCGCCGTCCTGGTTTTTTACCAGATCAGTCGCGAACCATTCGTTCAGGAATACCGCTTCGTTTTTCAGGTTACCCTGATACAAAGCGTGTAACAGTGCGTGACCAGTACGGTCAGCCGCGGCGCAAGTACGTGCAGCCTGTCCACCTTTACCGTAGTCTTTAGACTGACCACCAAAAGGACGCTGATAAATACGACCTTCTTCAGTACGCGAGAATGGCATGCCCATGTGTTCAAGCTCATAAACAGCTTCAGGGCCGACACTACACATATACTCAATCGCATCCTGATCACCAATGTAATCGGCACCTTTTACGGTGTCGTACATGTGCCAGCGCCAATCATCGTTCGGATCGTTACTTGCGATCGCACAGGTGATACCACCCTGCGCAGACACCGTATGAGAACGGGTCGGGAAAACTTTTGTGATTACAGCAGTTTTATAACCCGATTGGGCCAACTGTAGAGCAGCGCGCATACCTGCACCACCACCACCGACGATCACGGCATCGTAATTAAGCGTTCTGATATTCGCCATTATTTAGCACTCCACAAAATATCGATGCCCCAGATGAGGTAGACAAACAGTACGATTGCACAGGCACACAAAAACAGGAAACGAACCTTAGTGGCCGCGTTACCCAATGCCATCTCTGTCAGGTAGTCCGTTGCGATAGTCCAGATACCAATCCAGGCGTGAGCAATCATTGATAACAGTGCTAACAAGCTGAAGATGCGCATTGCTGTGCAGGAGAACAATTCGTTCCAATCTGCATAGCTCATTTCAGGTGAGCAGATGATCCAGGCTGCCAAAAAGATTGTGTACGCACCCAAAATAAGGGCACTAACACGTTGAATAACCCAATCAGACAGGCCGCTACGACCAAAACTGGTGACTTGCGTTACCATATGAGAACCCCCAACAAAATAACGAGAACTGCGGAAACAGCCAGCACCAAAGTAGCACCAGTTCGAGCTCCTTGCAGAGTCTCACCGATACCCATGTCCATCAACAGGTGCTTACAACCAGCCACCAAGTGATAAACCAACGCTGACAAAACACCCCATAAAATCAGCTTAACGAAGGTACCATCCAAACATTCCTGAACCGCGTTAAATCCCTCTTCTGATGCAAGCGTTTTGTCCAGCACATACATCAACAAAGCAATACCGACAAAAACGATAAGGCCCGAGATACGGTGCAGGATAGAAGCGATTGCAGGGAGCGGTTGTTTAATCGTAAAAAGATCCAAATTGACCGGTCTTTTATTATTCACCTTAATTACCCTAAGTAAATTAACGAAAGCTGACTGCCTGATGAATTTTAATTTTTATCCAGCAGCCACGGCGGGGAACTATAACTTACCCCCTCTATAAACCCGAATTGATTCTTTGTATAAAGAACATTCACCAGAATTATAAAAGTAGGAGTCTCCCGCAAGCCGCCTATCATACTATTCTGATCCGTCGAGATAAACCGAAAACTACCTATCCTGAGTCACTAATAACGCCACTAAATTTGACAAAATTATTTTGCCTTATATAGTGGTCGACCTCCGCGTTAGAGAAGCGAACAAAACTGCGCTAAAAGCGGCCGGTAAAACATAACAAACTCCGGCGAAAATTAGCCCAAGCAATTTGATTTTAAAGAGAGTAACGCCCATGACTGATAAGAAAGCCTATCTGAGCATTGACGGCCTGGATGAAAAAATTGAATTAAACATTTCATCTGGCAGCATTGGCCCGGATGTTATTGATGTAAGCCCACTGAGCGCCAACGGCTACTTTACCTACGATCCTGGTTTCGTATCCACAGCAGCCTGTGAGTCTAGCATCACTTACATCGATGGCGGCAAAGGCATTTTATTGCACCGCGGCTACCCTATTGACCAGCTGGCCGAGCGTTCCGACTACATGGAACTGTGCTACCTGTTGTTCTTTGGCAAACTACCAACAGCCGAAGAAAAAGCCGAATACACTGCAACTATCCAGCGCCACACTATGGTGCACGAACAGCTGAGCCACTTCTTCAACGGCTTCCGTCGCGATGCTCATCCGATGGCAATAATGTGCGGCGTAGTTGGCGCACTGGCTTCGTTCTACCACGAAAGCACTGACCTGACTTGCTCTAAAGACCGTGCAACGACTGCACACCGTCTGGTTGCCAAGATTCCTACTCTGGCAGCAATGTGCTACAAATATTCAGTTGGTCAGCCGTTCGTTCATCCTCGCAACGATCTGGATTACGCCAGCAACTTCCTAAACATGATGTTCAGCACACCGTGTGAAGATTACCAAGTTAACCCTGTATTCGCTAAAGCTATGGACCGCATCTTCATGCTGCACGCGGATCACGAGCAAAACGCTTCTACTTCTACAGTACGTCTGGCTGGCTCCTCTGGCGCCAACCCTTACGCCTGTATCGCTGCTGGCATCACTGCATTGTGGGGCCCAGCGCACGGCGGCGCTAACGAAGCCTGCCTGAACATGCTGGAAGAAATTGGTGACGAATCACGTGTTGATGAATTCATCGCCCGCGCCAAAGACAAAAGCGACCCATTCCGTCTGATGGGCTTCGGTCACCGCGTATACAAAAACCGCGACCCACGCGCCACGGTTATGCAAAAGACCTGTGACGAAGTACTGGCTCAGCTTGGCCGTAGCGACGATCCACTGTTCAAAATCGCTCGCAAGCTTGAAAAAGCAGCGCTGGAAGATCCATACTTCATCGAGAAGAAACTCTACCCCAACGTTGATTTCTACTCAGGCATTGTACTGCGCGCTATCGGTATTCCAGCTAGCATGTTCACGGTTATTTTCGCGGTATCTCGTACTATCGGCTGGATCAGTCACTGGAACGAAATGGTTAGCGAACCACACCGTATCGGTCGTCCTCGCCAGCTGTACACGGGTGAAACAGAACGCGATCTGCCATAGAGCTAACCGCTTTAAGGCAAATAAAAAGGCCAGCTTAATGCTGGCCTTTTTTGTACTCGAAACTCATGCTCACCTAAAGCTCTGTGCCTACCTGACCGCGAGCAGGTTCACCTATAAACTCTCAGCTCCAATCAACAAACCTCAACAAACTGCTTTCAAGCCAGAGGTTACTTTTTATTACATTATAGAAAAACCAGCTTTTCGAGCCTTAAACTACACAACATCAAAACCACCCGCCTCGCCAAAGTAACCAATACCAAAGACCTGCGATGGTGATCAAACAAATTGATCGCTAGTGCAACACATCTCAGATGCAAAGTTACAATATGACCTAGCCTACTGACTGACCATACAGCCACATTTCACTCTTCGAAAATCTCTATGTACTCGCCGCTAACTACTTGAATTAACAACAAGAGGAAGCTCGCAAAGGAATTAAAACTGGAGCTAGAACCTATTCAACCAGCAAGCTTTTCCGCCTCAAGAGACACCATTCGCAACACAGGTTTCATGGGCCATGAACGACGCATAAAACATCGTCGAGCCACACCTGAGCGCAGAGAAATGATTCGCTTTGGCAAAGTAAAAAACGACTGTCGAGATAATGTAGATCGCCGCGGCAACGAAGCGAACTGGAAATACAGTCTGCAACGTCCCTCTCAGGAAAGTTTAATCAACAACCTCTGCCGCATTGCCAGAAATCTCGGTCCGCAAAGCCGAGCTTGACACCTCAAGTCCTGCGTATTGCCTCATTACTCGTTGAACTTCAGACCGCGTGTTAAGTTGGACACCCATGCACGTCACGTGCTCGTCCTGATTTGAGCCTTTTCACCCACTGAATCATATCTAATGAATTCCCCCTGCGTTTTCGATACCTAACCTGCGAGCTTGGCGAGCACAACACTCACTACCGATCCCTGCGTGACAAGCAACGGTTTGAAGACCTTAACGGCGAAGCCGAAGTATCAAGCATTCTTCCGCCTGCTGGCCCATATTTGGCGTGTTATGACCATCCGGTGAAGTGCTCGCCCGGATCATGCAGGATTACGACATTGAGGGCCGCAGAATCCTGGAAATGGACTGCGGTTTGGGTTTGGGTTTGGGTTTGGGTTTGGGTTTGGGTTTGGGTTTGGGTTTGGGTTTGGGTTTGGGTTTGGGTTTGGGTTTGGGTTTGGGTTTGGCAAGTTTACTGCTCAACGAGCGTATGGCGGATATTAGCGCAATGGGTAACCACCCTCGCGCTAACAGCTACCTCCAACATAATGTCGGTTTAAATAATGACCGCAAAATCCCCTTTTGCGTGCCGACTGGGACGACGAACAAAGTGATCTGCTAGGCGAGTTCGACCTCATTACTGGTAGTGATCTACTCTATAAAAGCCAGCACGCCGATAGTCTATCCATTTTTTTCGAGCGCTACGCCAAAGCCAAATGTGAGGTCATCATTATCGATGGAGTCCGCGGCCATGGTGGGAAGTTCGCCAAACGCAGGCAACCTTAGGCGACTCTCAGCAGCAGAGTATTCCCGTCAAACCCAACTCTGGGGCCACAAACTACAAGGGCAAGATTAATACCCTTGCTCGTTTTGCGAAAATTTTAGCCTGAACCGGCAGGGATTTGAAAGCGATGTCATCTCAGCGTTAGCTGAGATGACACTTATCCGTTTTAGCTGTCTTGTAACTACAAACTCAACTGCTCATAGCTTTCCAGATCAGACAACGCCTGCATATTCTCGGTATTAGTAATTAGCGCGACGCTGGCTTTATCTGGATGCAAGTAAGTCTTGGCAACACGTTGCAGATCATCCTGCGTGACGCTCAGAATGCGCTGACGGAACGCCGTGCGTTGTTCCGGCGTACGACCAAACAGGTTGTTGTGAAAGGCTTGCTTGGCTTCTCCGGCCGGAGAAGAAGGTTTATCAATGCTGCTCACCACGCCCAGAATAGCTTCTTCGAGCGATTGCTCATTATGATCGGTTTCCAGCAACCAGTTAAGCGAGGCATCGAAATCATCCAGCGTTTCCTGTGAACGCGGATCACGGTAGGAATAGAAACGGAATGCGGCACAGGCTGAATCCTGGCTGGCACCGCCACCGTAGGCGCCACCCTGCTCACGAATAACCCGGTGCAGATAACCATTTTTCAGGAACTCGCCCAACACGGTTAAAGCCGCAGAGTCAACGTGCTCAACGGGCACAGTGGGATAGGCCTTAGCGCAGAAATTCACCTGCGTGCTGGTGGTCCACACTTGCTTCACTTGCTCTCGAACTTCAGGCAAAACAAAAGCTTCTGGCGCTGAGCTCGCCGCAGAAAAACCCTGCCATTGTTTCGAAAACGTCTCGACATAATGATCTTTATGTTCAGCTTCGCCGATTAACAATACCTGCGACGGTGCAGCCAACACCCGCTCATGCAGTGTTTTCATTTTGGCTGCCAGTGCGGCCATGGCTTCTGTGGACACGTCTGCCGTCAAACTATCATCCAACGCTTTCAGCCCCTTAATGCCCTGCAAACCAGTCAAACGATGCGTCATGGCCGCAGTGGGGCTCATACCACTACAGGCGGCCTGCATGGCCAAGCTATGGCCGTTCCCCGTCACACTTTGTTCAGCGCCAGCACGACGTTGCGCCAGTAAATCACGGATACGATCGGTCTCATCAAAACGCACGTTGTGCAATGTCTCGTACACCAGTTCACACAGCGCTTCGTAGTTACGTGACAAGGATTTAGCTGACAGGGAAAGGTAACCCTTCACCTGCTGCTCGTTATCAATCTGTCCGCGCACACTGGTGGACACATGAATACTGCCAGCAACCTGCGATTGCCAAGCCTGTACGTCAAGATAGTCGCGCTCACCAATGCCCAGCTCCGTCAGGCACATTGTGTAATAGGGTAAGATTTCCAGCAGCTCAGGCTCCAGCGCGGGTAGGTCAATAACCACCTGTTGATAAGCCAAACCATTGGTGCCCTGCACAAAATAATGACAAGGCAACGCGGCAGACTCAACGGCTTCACCAGAGGCAATTTTCATCTCCAGCGGCACATCGCTGATACCCACCTTGGGCAGAATTTCTACATCGTCGATTTGCTCCTGACGCTCGGCCAACGCTTTCGTCGAATCGATAATTTGCTGTTTGTCCTGATCACTCAAAGCCATTTTGATTTTGGCGAGGCGTTGAGCCTCGGCGGCCGTTTTACGCTGATCAAGCTCGGCATCGGGTAATAAGCTTAAACGCACACGATGCATATTGGCCAACAGCTGACGCGTCAGGCCTTTGATATATTCTGGGTCTTGAATCGACTCACGCAGCTGCTCCAACACGGGATCAAGATTCATGGTGGCAATCGCATCACCGCGATGAATCGCCGCCGACAGACCCGACAGAATCAGCCCCAAACCATAGGGCATGCCGTCACCGCGCACTTCACGCTGCGTCAATTCCAGTTGATGCAGAACAGCCTCTACGCGATCCAGCTCAACGCCCTGCTCTGCCACCTGCTGCAAGGTATCCAACACTAATTGCTGGAAGGCTTCGGCATTAGCTGCTGTGCTACCCTCAAGGCCACACATAAAACACATTTCACGGTTTGAGTCTTCCAAGCCACACAGTGGTGACGGTGAGCTGCCAAGCTCGGTCGTTTCCAGCGCTAAACGCAGCGGCGACGAGCTGTCACTCAACAGCACGTTTGACAATAAGTGCGCCTCAAGCTGAGCATATAAATCCGTGCTTTCGCCTAACAACCAGGCCAGCACATGATGCACTTTATCGTCTTCATCATTTTCAGCCGCATAGTATTCCTGCACGGCGACTGGCGCGTGATAACGTTTTTCGTCAGGCACTTCAATAGTCACATCCAAACATTCAAAACGTTGCAGGGCCTGATCGTGGAAGCGTTGCTGCAATTCGTCGGCAGGCATGTCGCCAAAGGTCATAAAGACAGCATTTGATGGATGATAATGGGTACGATAAAAATCGAGCAGCTGATCGTAGCTCAGCTCAGGGATATCATCCGGCTCACCGCCACTGTTAAAGTGGTAAGTCGTTTCCGGATAGAGATACTTGGTCACCGTCTGCCACAGCGTTGAAACCGTGGAGCTCATGGCGCCCTTCATTTCGTTGTAGACGACACCTTTGTAGACCAGCTCGGAATCAGCATTTTCTGGCTCTGCAAACTCGACACGATGACCTTCCTGGGCAAAATCCAATGGATCAAGACGCGAGAAAAACACCGCATCTAAGTACACATCGAGCAGGTTACTGAAATCTTTTTTGTTCTGACTGGCAAAGGGATATGCCGTCCAATCCGAGCTGGTAAACGCATTCATAAAGGTATTCAGCGAACGCCTTAACATCATGAAGAACGGGTCGCGTACCGGATACTTCTCACTACCGCACAGCGCCGTGTGCTCAAGAATATGCGCTACTCCACGCGAATCCGTCGGCACCGTACGTAATGCCACCAGAAACACATTCTCGGGGCTGTCACTCGCCAGATGGTAATGCATCGCGCCAGTTTGCGTGTGCTCGAATTCCTGCACCTCAAGATTCAGGGATTCAATAAACTGGCTGCGTAACCAACGAAACGAGCTATGTGCCTTAGCGGCGGATTCGGTACTGCTCAAAATGAGTTCTCCAAACGGACATTACAACGGACAAAAACCTGCCGGGATAAAGATTCTACTCTCAGACGAAACAAAGGCGCATCGGGAGGATATCTATCGTTAATTACGATCAACCCGAGCGCGCTTAAAATGTTCTATGAGATAAAACGTCGTGCATGTTACCTAGTTACAGCCGCAGGAACCGCTGCCACAATCACCTTCCTGCTCGGAAGATTGCGCTTCTGCTTTTTCACTTGGCTGCCAACTCGATGGCTGAGACACGGGTGCAGGCTCAGTCTGTTGCACAGGCTTTTCCAAACGCGCCTCAAAGGTAAGCGCTAAAGAGTTGATGCTATAGCGAAGACCTGTCGGCTGAGGGCCATCATCAAAAACATGACCAAGAAAAGCATCACAGCAATTACACATCACGGCAGTTCGTTCCAGACCAAGGCTGGTATCAGCCTCTTCTCGTACCGCATCGGGCGTGGCAGGAACAAAAAAGCTCGGCCAGCCAGTTTTCACATCAAGCTTGCAGCTGGAATCAAACAACGCTTCATTGCAGCAAACGCAGCTATACAAGCCTGTCTTCTCGGATAACGCAAACTCACTGGAGTATGGCGGCTCAGTGAAATTTCTGCGTGTTACCATAAATTGTTTCTGATCGAGCAGCGCTTGCCACTCCTCATCGGTTTTAACCACTTTCTTCATCTTTCTCTCCAACAAGAGCTACCAATAAAACAGGACACAGACTATATCAGGTCAATGTTGGTAATTCTCAAGTACCTTGTTGAAAATATAAAACTTTCAACGATCTTTGTTCGTCCCTGTCAGCAAAAGCCTCGGGGTTGAGTAATCGTTCTTTAAACACCAGTTCCGGGCAGTACTCAGCAAATAAATTCAGCAGGTATTCCGGTGTTTGATCCGGGTCATTCAAACAAGCTAGCACATCCGCATTTTCAGTTAACAGCGCAGGTATTTGTCGCGCCACCCGCGCGTAATCTTTGGCCAGTACAAAACTACCCTTTTGATAGGAAGGCGGATCGATAATCACCACATCAAAGGGGCCAAGGCGTTTTAGTTTGCCCCAGGATTTAAAAATATCGTGACCAAGAAAAGTTACACGCCTCATGTCATGATCGTTCAAACGATGACTTTCACGACCTCGACTCAAAGAAGGCCTACTCAAATCAATATTCACCACGGATTCGGCACCACCGGCCAGTGCAGCCACGGAAAATGCACAGGTATAGGAAAACAAATTCAGCACTTTTTTACCGGCTGCGTGCGCCCGCACCCACTGGCGCGCTTCAGCCATGTCCAGAAATAATCCAGAATGCATGCCAGCGGTAAAATCGAGTTGATACTGCAAACCCTGCTCGGCAACACTAAAACGCTCAACCACCGGCCCGTAAACTGTCTCGAAAACCGCCGGCTTTTGATAGCGTCGCTGCACCACAATCGATTGCATGTCGGCGGGTGCGACTCCAATTATTGCCGCCAACAGAACCCTCTCCCAATCATCTGTTTGTTGCTCATACAACGTGATTAGCAATACCGGACATAACCAGTCAATGTTCAAAAATTCCAGCCCGGCATGCACGCCGCCACGGCCATGAAAGAGCCTTCCGGGTTCACCATCAGATATTTTTATGTGTTCAATACAGGAGATTATTTGCTGCAAAATTTGGCCGTAAAATAATTAAATTCAAAGGGTTATGGGCTACTTTTAATTTCAGTTATTAAAACTGAAATTAATCTTTAATTTGCTTTGCCACACTTCTGGGATTAACTTTAAGAATAAGCATATCTGGAGCAACTCAATGACAGCATCATCCACTGAAAAACACGATCATAACAATCAGGAAGAAAGACCTGCTGATTATCATGGCGCCGCCATCATTGATAGTGAAGGTCACGAAGTCCCGATTACTGAAGAAATGGTGAAACAAGCCTGTGAAGAGCTTGAGGAAACGCGCAAAAAACCTTAACCGTTACGAGAAGCGTCACTTCCCACCTTGTTTTAACACATAAATCCGAAGGCGCTCAATAAGGATTGCGGCTTACCAACGCCATCGGCAACAGCCGTCACACCCAGCTCACGGCGCAGGGGGTAGTTTTTTCGCAAAGCATCAAAACTATCCACTCGCTGATTATTTTCTGACACCATTTGCTGTCTGAAGCGGGCATCATCAGCGCGTACATCATAGCAACTCAAAACGGCCTCAAACACAGCCGACAAGCCTTTAGCCACATCACATTTTACTGGCATGGCCGCAGGCGCCAAAGCTTGCACATCAAGCGTTTCCGGTAATTTAAAATAACGGCACAGGGCTTCGTAAATCATACCTGTTCCGCCGACTTTACCATCAAAACTGTAACCGGCAATATGAGGCGTTGCCAGCGTCACCTCAGCCAACAAGGGTAAATCAACCTCCGGCTCATGCTCCCATACATCCAGCACCGCAGTGACATCGGCGCGCTGTTTCAAAAATGATGTTAACGCCTGATTATCAATCACCGGGCCACGGGCGGTATTAATCAAAATCGTTTTGGGCTTGAGTTGTGCCAGAGTGGATGCATTAAACAGATGATGCGTGGGGTGCTCGCCATCGAAGGTCAAAGGCGTGTGAATACTGATAACATCCGCCTCAGCAATCAGCTGATCCAGATGCACCAACCCAGCGACCTCTTGATCATCATGTAAAGGATCATTGCACAGACAACGAACACCAAGGGCTTGCAGCCGTTTTGTCAAACGACTTCCCACGTTACCAACACCAACAATCCCAACACAGCGTTCAAACAAATCAAAATCCTGTTGTTGAGCCAACACAACCAGCGTACTGATGACGTAATCCACCACGGCATTAGCATTACAGCCCGGCGCCGCACTAAAACCAATCCCCTGCTGCTTTAAATAGCCCTGATCAATATGATCGGTGCCGATGGTACAGGTGCCAACAAATTTCACGTTAGAACCGTTTAACAGGCCCTCATTAACCTTAGTGACCGAACGCACCAGCAGCACGTCCGCATCTTTTACCTGTTCAGCAGTGATCGAACGCCCAGCATAGGTTTGAACCTCGCCCAGCCCATCAAAGACTTCATGGATAAAGGTAATATTTTCATCAGCAACAATTTTCATTTAAATCTCAATTTAATGGGCGGAGAAAAACCGTTAGCAATAGTGTTCATATTATCGCTTTTTTTCCAAAACAGTAGCCAGCGATCAGGGAACTGCTGCCTAAAAACGTCTAACTTTTTTACAAATCTATTCACCTGAGACTAACAAAAAAATCATAACAATTTGATATAAATAGCTTTTATATAACATGCCCGTTTAATGCCTTTAACTTGCTAGGACTTCATTTTCTAAACAACAGCTTAGACGTTTAACCGATGCAGAAAATAAGATTTACCCCCCGATCTCCTCCTTCGGCCAGCTGCCTTCCCCGCCAGTTGGTCGTTTTGTATATAGGAGAAACATCTTTTAAACAGACATAAAAAAACCCGCTCATTGCTGAGCGGGTTTTGATATGGCGTCCCCTAGGGGGTTCGAACCCCTGTTACCGCCGTGAAAGGGCGGTGTCCTAGGCCTCTAGACGAAGGGGACATAAACCTTCGATTTTGGTGGAGCTAAGCGGGATCGAACCGCTGACCTCAACACTGCCAGTGTTGCGCTCTCCCAGCTGAGCTATAGCCCCAAAAGAGGAGCGCATATTAAGCACTGACCGGTGCGCTGTCAAGCATCGCGAAGGTAATTTAAGCACCTTTTGCCCAGCGCGCTATTTTACAGATTTTCCTCCGCAAATGCCGCCAGTCGACTGCGCTCAATACTGCTGATATGCATGATGCCGGCATGCTCAAACGACTTGAAACGCTCAACGATATAGGTCAGTCCTGAGGTCAGCGGTGTCAGGTATTTATTATCAATTTGCGACAGATTACCCAGCACCACAATTTTCGAATTTTGCCCTACCCGCGTGATAATGGATTTGAGTTGAAACTGCGTTAAATTCTGACTCTCATCAATAATCACATAGGCATTATTAATCGAGCGGCCGCGCATAAAACTCAAGGTTTTAAATTGAATATTGGCCTTTTCCTTCACATAGCCCATGCTGCCCATCGGACATTCATCACCACTGTGTAATATTTCCAGATTGTCATCAAAGGCAGCTAACCAGGGGGCCATTTTTTCCTCTTCAGTACCCGGCAAGAAACCTATTTCTTCGGCGATAGGCGGCGTTGAACGCGCAACAATCAGCTTATTGTATTTCTTGTCCTCGATAATAGCTTGCAGGCCTGTTGCCAGCGCCAGCAACGTTTTACCCGAGCCTGCGGGGCCGGTGATAATCGACAAATCAATATCAGGGGAACGTAGCATGTGGCATGCCATCGCCTGCTCCAGGTTACGAGGCTTCAACCCCCACAACTCCTGATGCATTAAACGGTCTTCATTCAAATCACGAATGGCCAGAGAATCATCGCTTGAGCCTGCCACCATGCCGACAAAACCTTCGTCATCATGAACGAACATATTAGGGAAATACCCAGGAAACAACTCGCGATCCATGTGGTGAACCGTTTGTTTGCCTTCTCTCACCGTTTCAACGTTCGCCACATTATCCCAGAAGCTACCTTCGATATAATCGTGCCCCTTGGCTAACAGGTCGATATCGTCGAGAATTTTTTCACGTCGGTAGTCCTCCACATGACGCAGCCCCGAACCTTTGGCTTTTAGGCGCATGTTGATGTCTTTAGTGACCAGACAGACGTAGTGATCCGGATTGTGGTACTGCAACGAAAGCGCAACATTAATAATTTTATTGTCTTTTAAATCGCGCGTGAGAAAATTAGCCGCCGAATCATGATCAAGTTGTTGATCAGGAAAAATAGCCAACGTGCCCACGGGTGTACCCTCATCCATAATAGAGGTATATATCTCCACCCCTTCCTGAATTTGTTTTGTGGTGGCATCGGCCAATAACCTATCAATTGTACCAATGGCAATCCGTGCTTCCCTGCTGACATCCTTATCCCGACGCTCCTTGATATCATCCAGTTCCTCAAGAACCGTCATCGGAATAATGACCTTATGCTCATTAAATGCATAAATAGCAGCCGGGTCATTCAGCAATACATTGGTATCGAGCACATATATTTTTGTCATCGATTAACTCTCCATTAATTGTTTGGATAAAACCACTATTCAAACCTGATTCTTACGCCTGGCAACCTCCTCTGCTGGTTGATTTTTTTGAGTAAGAGAACGAAAAAGTGAAACGAAAAAGAAAATGACTTTGCTAATCAGCATGCGACAGATGCCAAGCCCAAAACAGATAAAACCCCAGATACAGAGATACAAAAAGAAGAAGAGTCGGTGGCTTAATCTGGCAAATTTATTGCCCGATGGTGAGGTCGATAGCTTGACAGCAGGCCGGCTCGTCACAGCCCAGCCTTAAAAGAACGTTGGTAGAAACTATTACCGCAGGACGCGATAACATCAGAGAAGTTGCAGGGTATCAGTGTTGCAAAATTCAGCTCAAAAAATCGCATGGCTGGCAAATGTATCACTCCGTAAGTTACGACTTCTGTTTGGATTCAGAAAAGCTTACTTACCAAACATACTAACTCAGTCTGGAGACTCTGCAATGATTTTTTAAGGGAATTTAACGATAAAAAATAGGCTTTTGAAAGGATGTCTTTGCACTCAATAGCTTAGCGCTAACAGTTATAATTTTTTCTATTTATTGCGCTCAGCAGAAACGCGTTGGACGATGCTACTGAGCGAACAAAAAGGACAACCGTTAAACAAACGCGCGCCTAACAGTATTGACGAAAGTCCTTTTCCCATTTCTTGGTTTGTTTCTTGGAAACTCCGCCCAGCACATTCACCGCATGACGCAAGCGCGCGCGTGACAGATCAGGCCCCAATACTGTCATAGAATCAAACACCGATGTCGATACGTTAGTACCGGCGATGGCAATAAACAGCGGGAAAAGGTAATCACGGATCTTCAGCTCCATGATCTCACTCATGTGCTTGATAATGGCTTCAAGATTATCGCGGCTGAAGTTTTGTTCAGTTTCCAAGCGCCACAGCGTGAACTGCAGAATACGTTTACAGTCTTCAGCTTCCAGCGACTTATGCTCAAAGTTCTGCTCGGAAATATTCAACATGCCTGAACAGAAGAAGCTCGCCAGCGGTGCAATATCGCTGAATACATCAATACGTTCTTTAATCAACGGTACAATTTGCATGAAATATTCTGGATTGAAGGCCCACTGTTTTACGCGTTCGGCAAAGTCTTGATCCGACAGGTCTTCACGCAGCCAGCCGCCGTTCAACCAGGCCAGTTTTTCGACATCAAAAATTGGCCCGCCCAGTGAGACGCGCGACAAATCAAAGTGTTCGATCATTTCCTGCAGCGTAAACTTCTCTGCTTCGTTTGGCATCGACCAGCCCATACGACCCAGATAGTTCACCACCGCTTCCGGCAGATAGCCCATACGGTTGTAATAATTAATACTGGTGGGGTTTTTACGCTTACTGAGTTTGCTCTTATCCGGGTTACGCAACAGCGGCATGTGGCACAGCACCGGCATATCCCAGCCAAAGTATTGATACAACAAAATGTGTTTGGGTGCGGAGTTAATCCACTCCTCACCACGAATCACGTGGGTAATGCCCATCAGGTGATCATCAACCACGTTTGCCAGATGGTATGTCGGCATGCCATCGGCCTTCATCAACACCTGCATGTCCACCTGCTGCCAATCGATTTCAATATCGTCACGCAGGAAATCCTTAACCGTACAGCTACCCTCTGTCGGGATTTTCATCCGCACAACATGAGACTCGCCGTTACCCAGACGCTCTTGCACCTCTTCTTTGCTCAGGTGTGCACAGTGGCCGTCATAACCCGGTGTTTGCTTGTTTGCCATCTGCTCGGCACGCAGCGCATCAAGACGTTCTGAGCTACAAAAACAATG